>Ga0302326_10002512_pt1 | contig 44614 bp, 43 predicted proteins | sample Palsa_T0_3_FD_202264 | JGI IMG/M metagenome (GOLD analysis project Ga0302326, IMG submission 202264) | Peat permafrost microbial communities from Stordalen Mire near Abisko, Sweden - Palsa_T0_3 | ecosystem: Environmental > Terrestrial > Soil > Palsa > Peat permafrost | place: Sweden: Abisko...
GCGGCGCCGGCGGGGCTCGTTTCGGCGGCGAGGAACAGGCCACCGATTACGAGCAGCGAGGCGAGGGTGTATCCCCAGCGGGGCATGCGGAGGGCGATGGCGTTGAGGAGGCGGCGGCGGGTGCTCATTGGGGTGTGTCCTCCTGGGTGGTGAAAGATGGTCATCACGCAGCCTTCTTTTCGTGCTCGCGGATGTCCCGCTCGAGCTTCTCGCCCGCCGGGGTGAGGCGCCATTCGTTGGGCGCGCCCTTGGTTTGTCCGCGGCCGGTGTTTTGAACGAGGCCGTTTCGCTCCAAACGGGATAGGAGCTTTGATACTTGACCCTGGTCGCTGATTTGGGCGTGGCGGGCCACGCCCAGGTTTGAGATCCCCGGCGCCTTGGCGATTGCCTCCAGCACGAGCGCCGTGCGGTAGGTCACGCGCAGCCCCGTGACCTGCGAGGGGGCGCCGTCGAGCGCGAGCTGCTTGCCGCCCTGTTTGCCGTCCGGCGGCGGGACCGGCAACGCGACCGCCGGCTCGACGGGCATCGGACGGGCGCGTTCCTCCCGCGCGAGATCGGATCCCAGATAGGGAAGAACGATCAGCCCCATCAGCTCTCCCAGAAGGTCACTGAGCGCTCCGCCCGCCGAGGCATCTTTCCGCGCCCCGCCGGACCGCCGACCCGCACCCGAAGACGCCGCCAGACGCGTGCTGAGGATCGTGACAATGCCGCCCGCGATGCCCTCCGCCACCAGCGGCGAGGAATCACCCAGCAGGCCCTGCTCGCCACCCTCGGCGATCACACCAGTGACCCGCGCGAGCAGCTCCGCGCGATAGGCGGCCATGCGATCGTCCCCACGCGCGGACTCGACGACACCGAACCGCGCGAGGACCGGCTCACGGTCAAAGAACCGCAACACCGTCCACAGGCCCATCCGCACACGCTCACGCCACTCGAGCCCATCCAAGTCGGCCGCCCGCAGCTCGGTCGTGAGCTGCTCCTCGATGTCTTCCATGACCGCGAGCAGGCACTGCTCGCGGTCCACGAACAGCTCGTAGAACGTGCGGCGTGAGATCTTCGCGCGCGCGGTGATATGCGCGACCGTGACCGCGCCATAACCATGCTCGTCCACCGCGACGGCCGCGGCACGCAACAACAGAACCCGGCGGTACTCGACGGTATCCACACCACTCAAAAGCACGCTGCCCTCGCTCGCGCCGCGCCTGGCGCCACGCCGTCCAGCCCGCGTGCGAGGCCCCGTCTCAGCAGGAGACTTGCCGCGCGCGGCCCGCGGCGTGCGGCCCGCGGGCGGCTCGGCGCCCGCGAGCGGGCGGCCCGTACGCAAGAACTCAGCGCCCGAGGCCGTCAACCACCACGCCTTCGCGTGGCCACCCCGGCCGCTACCCCGATTCTCAACCAAACCATGCTCCGCCAGCCGCGCGAGCAACCGTGAGATCTGCGGCTCGCTCGCACCCGCACCGGCAGCGACCTGACGGTTGTTCGCACCCCCATGCTCACCAACCGCAGCCAAGACCGAGCACGTCCGCTCCGTCAACTTCACAGGCGCGAGGGGCGGCGCATCTCGGCGTCCTCGGTCGCTCGCGTGACCGATCGGAGATCGGCCAGCACGCCACGCGGGGTGGGCGGGCCTATTCAGACTTGATCTGCTTGGCCCTCGCTCCCGTGAATCGGGCCCGGAATCCCCAAGGGGTTCCGCGGGCTCGGGAAGCTCCGGCACCGGACGCGCGAGCTCCCCCGCGGAACACTCTTGGCCACGGTAGGGAAGCACGACCGTCGCCATTACCGGACCAACAAGCTCCATCAACGAACCGGAGCTCTGCTCCACCAGGCGCGCATGAACAATGCTGAACGCCGCGCCTGTGACACCAGCAGCCGTCAACCCCGGCAACACCTCGGCCAACGGCGAACCCACACGGCCCTCGTCGATGAACTGCGCGACGCGGTCCAAAACCTCAGCGCGACGCCCAAGCACTCTGGGGCCCGCGCCCAAGGCCTCCACGAACACGACCCGTGCCAGCGCCGGGTCATGCTCCAGGACCGCCAGCAACACGATCAGCGCGGCCCTGACACGCTCGACCCAATCATCCTCCCCCGTCCACGCCGGGCCGACGAGCACCGCCAGCTCGTCGACCGCACGATCGAAGACCGCCAGGAAGCAGTCTTCGCTGTCGGCGAACAGGTCGTAAAAAGTCTTCGTCGACATCCCCGCCCGCGTCGACACGCGCGTCGCCGACAGGCGCTTCACGCCCTCCTGCGCGATAACCTCCACAGCCGCGTCGAGCAGCCGCGTCTGCTGCACCCGCGAGAGGTACACCCCACCACCCCGCGGACCCGGGGTACCACGCCGCATCGGCACACGCCCACCCAAGGACGACGATGGGCGGCGCATCTCTGCGTCCTCGCTCGCTCGCGTGCCAAGCACGCCACGCTCACTGCGTCCTTGACCTGCTTGCCCCTCGCCGCCCTTGGCACCCGAACCCATCAGCGCACACCCCCGAGAGGGCGGCATGCGGACGTGCGAAAGCCACGCTCAGAGGCGCGGCTCGACCCGGCTAGAAGAGTGGTTTGGAGAGCCCCAAAAAGGGCTCGATTTAGCCTAGAACGCCAATTGCAGAGAGAGAGAGAGAGAGAGAGAGATGCACCGGAGATGCCGGTGCATCTACATACGACCCCTATTCGGGCGCAGCGATCCCTCATCACGTCTGTCCCATGCGACCTCACGCGTACCTCATTCCCCGACATTCGTTTCGACCCGGCTCCCTCTCCAAAAGAACCCGCTTGCGCTGAACGCCGGCAACGAGACCCCGACCCCAACCCGATCCTATGTTTGTCCCCCAGCCCCAAGGCCTGAGAAGACCTTGTAAGTACTACCACAAGCGTCCCCTAAATGGAAGCGAGAACCGACAGCCCCACCACGCCGATGACAGAAAACCCCGCTGTAGAGCCAAACCACAGGATCAGCGCCCGGTGTACGCCACACCGCCCAGCACCCCAAACATGGGAACCACGAGGCTCAAGGCGGACAGTGGCCTCACTACCATCTTGAATGCTTTCCTTGCCCACATTCCACCCCTCTCCTCTCTACCTTGTTCCCGTTACAGAGCATGTCTCAGAACAACCTACATTCTAAATTCACTGAAGAGCTACTCCGTTCTTGCTTCCTCACTGAAACTTTGATTACCAGCTCTGTGGGGTCGATCTGCACGGCGCGTCCTTGGCGATCGACCGCCGGGCAGTTACCGAGTGGTAACCGCTCGCGGCCTTTGTCCCCTGACTGCGCTGTTGACCCTTCTAGTGCTGCTCCTCTCCGTCTTGGCTTAAAGCTACTGCGAGTCGGAGGCGTTTGTCAAGCCCTAAAGGAAAGATCAATGTTTTCGGGTGTGGAGGGCGGTTTCGGGGGCGTTCGGGGTGGGCGTTGGAGGGGTCGGGGGCGAGGGGTAGGGGCCGGCGGGGGCGGGCGTAGGACGAGGCGGGGCCTAGCCGGGGCGGCCGCGCTGTAGGCGGGCTGGAGCTGGTGCTGTAGGCGGCTGGGGCGGGAGCTTTGGGGGGTTGTAGGGGGAGGGCTTGAGGGTCGGGGGGCCGTACGGGGAGTGGACCTCCCCCACCCTTAGGGACACTATGAGGCTTTCGGGTTTCGTAACTCGAGCCAGGAGGTTTGCGCCCGCGTTCGAGGGCGCTATCAAGCCCTTATCGGGCCCCTTCTCCCAGACTGAGGTCAAGGGTGAGGTTCTGGCGCTCGAGCCCCGGCTGCGGGTTGCGCGACCCACGGTCCTCTGCGGCGCCATCTCTACATTCGAGGATGTGTTCACAGAGCATCAGCAAACACAGCGCCAACCACGATCGCGGAGAGCGCCACCAACACCCCGCGCCCTCCACCCCTCCCCATACAAAAACAAAAAAAGGTCTCGCCCGAGACCGGGCCTTTTTTTGTGCCCCGGTAACTCGGCTGTAAATGCTGCCCTTAAAGAACGGGCGACATCTCAATAGAGATGGTCGGCTCCCAGCCGACCTGAGAGATAAAAAGTGGAGCACGGAAGGGATGTCAATCGAGCCCCGTCAGGGGTGGCCGCGCAGCGGCCAGGCCGAAGGCCCGACATTGAGATCCAAGGAGTGCGGAGCTACCCCAATGTGTCACCACCACCTGCGGTCGATAGAGAACCGGTAACCGCGGCGGGCAACGGCAAAACACAGCACCAAGCACGATCACGGAGAGCATCGGCGGTTGTGGCCTGGCCCCTCTTCTTCTTCCTCTCCCTTCCCAATCAAAAAACAAAAATACTCTCGTCAGAGATCGGGCCTTTTTTTGTGCTCGGTAACTCGACTGTAAACGCAACGGTTGCTATTTGTTGCCGAAAGTCAGCTCTTCTTCGAGATCACTGTTGGGTACGAGGGAGATGCATCATTCAGGCGGATTCATCTTCGTCTCAGCCACTCGGCGAGGAGGGGGTCGAGCAGAAACGGTGTGCCCTGCTCGTCGCGCTGGACGTGGCGTTCGTCGGCGAGCAGCCGCTCGAGCGCCTCTTGTAAGGTCGAGCGTGGGACCCGGTGCTCATCGGCCAGGACGCTGCCCGTCACGGGCTGCCCATCAGCAAGGGCCATCAGCACGATCCGCTCGACACGTCCTAGTCCATCCCACAGAGCCTGCTGCGCGTCACGGGTCTCGGCCAGCGCGAGGTCGATCGCCGCGCCCGCAAGATCAGCGGGCGGATCCGGGGTCTCGAGCAGGTTGTAGAGGTGATGTGCCAGTAGCACCGTGCGCTGCGGATGTCCCTGTGTGAAGGAGAGCAGCTCGTCGACGGCGCTCCCGGCGTGAAGTCCATCGGCGCTCAGCAACGCCTCGATGTCACGTGTCGCCTCCGCCACCGGCAGCCGCGGCAACTCCAGCGGCCGCGCCTGGCCGTAGAACGGTCGCTCGTGATCTGAGAACAACGCACGCATCAGTGACGGCTGACTGCCGGCGAACACATAAGCGGCCGCTTCACCGTGATGCTGGATCACAGACCGAACCAAACCGTCGAGCGCGTCATCGGCGACCAGCAAATCCTGAAACTCATCCAGGCACACAACCGTCAATCCACCACCGGCCTGATGCAACCGCAGCGGAACGTCGAGCAACTCGAGTAGCGCAACGCGGGCCTCGTCCGCGGCAGGCCGGCCGGCGCTCGGAGCAAGCCGCACCTGCAGCCCGGGCACGCCGGCACTCACGCTCAACCGCTCCATCCACTTGCGGACGCTGCTACGCGGGTCTGCGGGCAGCGCGCTGAACGCCTCGGCAACCCGTGCCGCCACGTCACCGACCGTCGCGACCTTCGACAGATCCACCCGCACCGCGCGATGGCCGACCGCGCGCATCGCCGCGACGTGCGCATCGAGCACGCTCGTCTTGCCAAAGCGCCTGGGGGCAGCCAGCCGGATCGCCACGCGGTCGCCCGCGGCGCTCTGCAAGCTGTCGAGCTCCGCACGCCGGTCGATCAGACGGCTGGGGTCAACTGGCCCCTGGTAGCTGAACGGATTCACCGTACATCAGTGTACGGGATTTACGTACACGTCTGATGCGCGTGTCATTCAGATGCCCGAGCGCCTTCGTCGCGTCGACGATGGCGGCCACGGCTTCGCCGTCGAGCGTGAACTCGCGCTCGGCGATCCGATCCGGGACGAATACCCTCGATCCGGGACGAATACTCGGCAGGCCCCGCCGCGCCTGCCACCGGTAGGGGCGGTGGGGTCGGCTGGCCAGTGACGCTTCTCATGATGGCCAAGCGGCGTGGTCGTCGTGCTCTGGTCCTTGCGCGGCATTACGTTCCTTTCAAAGACCCCCTAGCTTTGTATGGATAGCCTCCTTTCCTTACGAGACGGCGTCAGCTCCGAAACGTTTGGGGCCCGGACGTGGACGCAGAGGAAACGGGAGGGGGTCGAGCTGGCCAACTCCGCGCGTATCGATGTATTAGGTTAGACGCGCGCGCGAGTATGAGACGAGGTTGAGACGGAACGATTACGACGGAACGTTTGGTCAGGCTTTTTTGGACCTCAACTCTGCTCGCTGCTGGGCCTCGAGCTTCAACTGGGCTTGCTTGCCCGCGATCTCTGCGGTGCGCAGAGCTTGGCGCTCCTGAGCGATGCTGCGCGATTTCACGCCCTCGGCGATGCGGCGCTTGCGATCCTGTCCTTGATCCATTTTGACCTCCTCGTGTGAGCTAACTCTAGCCGAAGCGCGGGCGAGCGACAGAACGATCCACAGAAGCGTCTCAAGCGCGGCCTAAGGTCCTCCACATGAAAAGACATCTCGGGCACGTGACCCTCACTGGCGACCGTGCCGGCATCTACATCATCGAAGAGGAGCGCCCCGGCAGGCGCCTGGTGATCGCGCCTGTCACCTGCGCGGGCGCGGGCGCGGGCGCGGAGGGCGGTGCGCAGGGCGGCGCGCGGGGCGGCGCGCAAGGCGGTGCGCAGGGCGGTGCGCGCGACGCGACCCACGAGGAGTTCGCGGCGTTCGTGGCCGAGTACGGACCCTTTCTGGCGGCCGATGGGGAGGGGTGAGCGGTATCGCGCCAAGTTTTGGGCGGCGATCCCCGGAAACACTGGGAATCCGGCTGCGCGGCGAAAGGTTGGTGGGCCGATTGTGGAATCTTTGACAGTGATGGCGAAACGAAACCCCTATCCCGCCCGCTGCAGCGTGTGCAAAGCGAAGATACGCGCCCTCGAGGGCATCGTCGAAGCATGCGACTCTCTGCGGGGGTATCGGATTCTCTGTCCCGAGCACATGCCCGTCGGCGTGCTCGATCCACCGCGTCCGCCCGACGCCTCGAGACTACCGTCTATCCACCTCGGGGACGAGCGTTTCGAGCGGTGAAATAGGTTGGCTGTCATGGACCAAACTTCACGCCCCAGCCACGCTCCCGTCCGTTTTGACGAGCGCATCTTCCAAGAGGACCTGGCGTACACAAGCGTTACCGGGATCGCCGTCGCCCGCCTGACTCGGCATCGCTACGAAAGCAAGGGAATCCCAGTTGGGGAGCTGCGGCTCACCGAAGCGAAGGGACCCCATGGGGCGGTCCTGCCGCGCTGCCTGAAGGTCTACCTACCGCCGCCCGACGGGCCCTTTGGGATGGTGTTTCGGGTGATGATCGATGGGGATGGGGCGCATTTGCAGTATTTGGCGTTTGGGGGGCGGCGTTAGTTGTTGTTTAGTTTGAGTTGTGGTTTTTGATTTAGATGGAGTTATTGATTTAGGGTATGAATGGGTTGAAGCGAGGTGGGCGGGGTGGGCCTGGGATTAGATGAGGCTGGTGGGGATATGGCTACGCTACGTTGGTCGTGGTCTTACACCTGTCTGTGAGCTTGCTGCATTTGATTTCTGGGACCTGGGGGTCTTCGTTGGGTTTGATTCCGCAGTGGTGGCCGGGGACGGACCTTGGTTTGGAGAGCCTGGGCCTCATGGCCAAGGAAGACGGCGGGAACGGCGCGTTCGTTCTCGCGCCAACTTCTCGGCGGCGGCCCCCGGAAACATTGGACTTTCGCCTTGCCGTCGAAAGTTTCTGCCTCCCGATCGACTGTTTCGTCGCCGCTGTCTGCTTTGATGTCGTCAGTCGATCGCCGGACCGCTGGCTGCAGTGACGGTTTGCACGGAGGCCCCTCGAGAAGGGGCACGGATGTTTGCCAGACGCCAGAGGCAGCGATTGCAGACGCAGGGGCCGGTTGAGATATGCGTGTCAATGGCCATCGGGTTCTCCCCACTGGCGGCCATCGGTTCTCCCCGGTGGCGGCCATGTTTTCTCCCCACTGGTGGCCACCGGTTCTCCCCGGTGGTGTGGGGGTTTCGCGGGGTCTCGATGGAGCGAAGGCCGTAGGCCGTAGCGGAATCGAGTCCCCGCGGCGCGCTTTAGCTGTCCAGGGGCTCCACCCCCTCTCCCGCGGTCGCCTGGGCCAGCCGGTAGCTCTCCGCGCCGTCTGTGATGAGCACGTGGGCGTGGTGGAGTAGCCGGTCGACGGTGGCGGCGGCGAGTGTTTTGGGCATCAGCTCGTCGAAGCCGGCGGGGTGAATGTTTGAGGTGAGCGCGATCGAGCGTTTCTCATAGGCCGCGTCGACGAGCCGGAACAGCGCCTCAGCGGCGTCCGGGAAAACCGGGAGCAGCCCGACGTCATCGATGATGATCAGCTCCGCCCGGGTGAGCTTTCCGATCGCCTTGGCGGTGCTGTCATCGGCGCGGTGGCGGCGCAGCAGGCCGGCGAGGCTCTCCAGCGTGAGCCAGAGGACGGTCTTGCCTTGATCGATCGCGTGGTGCCCGAGCGCCTCGACCCAGTGGCTCTTCCCGGTCCCGGATGGGCCGCAGACGCAGAGGTTCTCCGCGCGGCTGACCCACTCCAGTGTTCGTAGCGCTTGCTGGGTCTGCTTGGGGATCGGTGAGCGGTGATCTTCCCACGCGTCGAGTGTCTTGCCGGTGGGTAGCCCGGACGCTTTGCGACGCGACTGGATCGTCGCTTGGTCACGGCCGGTGGCCTCCTCGCCGAGCAGCACCCGCAGGACGTCCGCGGGCTCCCATCGCTGCGAGCGCGCGGTCGCGATCACATGCGGTGCGGCCGCGCGGATATAGGGCAGCCGCAGCCGCCGCAGCAGCTCGTCCAGATCCTCGGGCAAGGGTGGCGGTGAGGGTTCCTGGACGCTCATCGTGCCTGCTTCCACTGCTCGGCGACCTCGGCTGCCATCAGCAGCTCGAACGCGAGCTCCCGCGCGCGAGCCGCTTCGATGTCGCAAAACGCCGGCGGCACTGCCCGCCAGATCGGTGCGCCCGACTCGTCGGTCATCACGACGCTGATCTCCTGGACGCGGATCCCGTTCGGGTATTCCTCGGCCAGGGCGCGATCGACATCGATGTGAACGTTGGTGTAGTGGCCGTGGTCGCTCATCGTCCCAAGCCCTCCCACGCCTGCGTGGATCGCTGCAGCGTCTGCTCCTCCGAGACGCGGGCGGGGAACGGGATCACCTGCCCGTTCTGCTGGTGGTGAGCGAGGATCGCCGCGAGGTCGCCCTCCGCGAAGCGTTCAGCGTGCGCGGCCGACGCGAGCGCCTCATTGACCTCGCCCTGCCCGTGCAGCTTCGACAGATCGACGGCCTCTGAGAGCTTGCGGCGCACCCGGGTAGCACCCGCGGCCGCTGCCCGGGTCAGCCACGCCTCCGCGCCCGCTCCGAGCGCGAGGAACGCCGCTTCCTCTGACCCCTGAGCCCTGGGTTTGCGCTCAAGCGCCCCAGGCGGCCGCGGCGGATAGTGCTCATCCAGGATGCTCGGCAGGCCCGGCGTCGTCAGCTCATGCCGGGCGACCTCACGTGCCCCCTCCAGACCGTCGGCGTGCACGACGATCAGCTGCGAACCATCCACGCGCGCCCACACCCGCTCATCGACAAGCGCCGAGGGAACTGAGTAGACAGATCCACCGATCGACACCGTTGCCTGTTTGGTGACTTTGCGGGTCTGCCCGAAGCACAACGTGTGCGCGAACGCCGGCAACGGATGCAGCCGCCCCTGCTCCTCGGCGAGCATCACCGCGGGCGCCCGCCGCGTCACACGGTGCTCACGCGTGTTCACCCGGTCGCAGAAACCCTCGCATGCCCGCTCGAGCTCCGCGAAGGACCCATAGGCCCCTCTGAGGTTGTGATCGGTCGGCACCAGATCAGCCTTCGCGATCCGAACAGTCGCCTCCGAGCCACCTTTGCTCTGTGGATCTGCTGGCACGCACGTCGCGATCGTCAGCCCGTAATGACGGCCAACCGCGACGATCTGGGGGTTGCGGACCGCGATCCCGCACACATGATCGACCGAGACGGTCCGCTCGTTGTCGGTGAGTGCGTAGGTCGGCGCGCCACCAAACGCCCGCAGCGCCCGGTCCAGGCCCATCACGACGCTCGCCTGCGTGCGATCCCACAACGGCAGCACCACCCGGAACCGCGACCACGCAAGCCACGCGCAGAACAACACCGTCTCACGGCCATCGACCTTCGGCCCGTCACCGTAATCCCACTGCATCCACAGCCCGGGCTCCGTGATCCACGGCCGCGTCACGCGGCCATGACCCGCGCGCCAAGCACGCTTCGCCCGCGCGACCGCACGGCGCGTGGTGCGCTCAGAGCCCGTATAGCCCATCGCGATGAGCCGCTCATGCGCCTTATCCGCGCGGATCCTCCCACGCGAGCGCTCCACCCACTCCTCGATCTTCCCCACGAACGGCCCGACCCGCGGCCGCTCACGCGTCGAGACCGGCAACCCGCCACCAGCCTCCTCTCGCGCACGAACCCAGTGCGCGATCGTCTTGTGATCACAGCCCACCAGCGCCGCGGCGCCACGCAGACTGCCCGTCATATCAAACGCCTCAAGAATCTCCATGATCTCCTCCGATCGCTTCATCAAGCCCGCCTTCCCGACGTGCCTCGTTGATAAGGCGCCGGGGACTACAGGCCGCTCAGGACAGAACGGTGGGGAGATCAGATGGCCGCCCATGGGGAAATCCGGTGGCCACCAGTGGGGAGATTCAACGGCCGCCTATGGGGAGAATCTCATGGCCGCCGTCATATGCGGCCAGCGTGGTTCCGGAGTTCCGCAGTTCACCCGTAGTACCGTCGCACTTTGGGCCGAAGTCGGCCCGGCGGTTTTTGATAATCGAATAGAGGACACGGCGAAGTGGAAGTTCAGCTGCGTTGCCGGGGTCGCAACGGACGGCCTGTGATCGCGAAGCTGTCCAGAGACCCGCCGCCGGCCCCTCCCTCCTATCACGAGGTTCGCGACGGACTGATCTGCCGCTGGATCGACTGCCCCGGCTGAACCTGGGTTACACATGATGAGAACTCGCGGGGCAGATAGACGCCTGCTCGACAACATGCCCGAGGCCGAGCTCGAGTCGGTGCTCGGGATACTGATGTCAAGACTAGGCAATGAGTACGACCCCGAAGCCGGCCCATGAAGCCGCGTCCTGCTCTGCCGATGAACCGCGACGAGACGGCCGGTGATCCGGACGAGCTGTTCGTAGTGCTCTTGACCACGATCGGTGGCCTGCCTGGCGAGGTGAAGCTCGACGCCTCAGACGGAATGCCGAGGGCATGCGCGCTGATGGGCAGATCAGATCGACGTGGTCGACAAGCGCCACCTGGGCGCCCGCGTCACTGTGCTCGATGAGGCGAAGATGAGCGAGGCGTGTAGCGCGCTGACGCGCGTCCACCTCTGATCCAAGGCCGGGCCGGCAGATGGCGAGGGAATGGTCAGCCAACTCCCACATCTCCGCCCGACCATTGTGGTTCTAGTGTGCTGCGCTCCACACCGGACGGCAGTTTCAGTCTTGGTGGCTCGATCCGGCGCGGCAGACCGTAGTCGCGCGACATGAATGAAAGAACGCGACCGAATTTTGCGCCCTCGACATCCTCTGTTGTTGCGTGCTCGATGTCTGCACAGTCGCCCATCTTGCTTGTCCATGTCCCACTTATCGTCTGCCGCGCGACGTGGCAACACTCTGACGCGTCATGGCCATAGAGCGCGACCTTCTCAATACCAATGACGTACGCGCCGTCATCACAGCGACGGTATCCGATCGTTTCGTAGACTTCTTCGTAGGCTCTGATCGAGTAACGTGGCACAACCGCACTCATGGGCCATGAGTAACCTCCTATCAGGCGCCCATTCCGCTGTATCGCTGGCGCAATTTTGGTGTTCTTCATCCCGGCTGCCCAAGCGGCACAGTTGTAACGGTAAGTCGAGCAGCTCGTCACGGTTACAAGCGAGTCCGCGAGTTCGGCGAACTGCTCGATGAGCGTCGCCAGCTCTCGGTCCCGGTCCAGCTTCTTGCGCAGGCGAACTCCGCTATGACTCGACACTCAGCAGCCTCGTAGCTCTGCCCCACTCGAGCCATCGAAACGCGGCGTCCCTAACGTCGCTGATACCCTCGGCAACATCGATCCGCGTAATTGCGATCAGCGCCCAGAACCAGTCGCCGCCGTCGGTCTCAAGCGATTCGAGTATCAGCGGTAGAGCGTTCGGCCCAAGGCCGATGATTTGCTGATACGCGAAGTGCATAGCCTTCCGATGTGGGAAGGACTCACTCTTTGTCTCACTCCGCCACTCAGTGACGAGTTCATTGAAGACTACCCTCAGAGCCTGCGGTGTCAGAGTCACCGCCGCAACCGTAGTCTCTGCTTCTTCAAGGATGGCTTCCGCAAGCTGTCGGAGCCAGCTACGCTCCATGTACCTCGCTTCCGGCGCACCAAGAATCCAACGTGTGAGGGTGCTGGGAATCGACGGGCCGTCCGCCGGCGGTTCGGCGGTCTTCACCGCATATTGCCAATACGCTATCGCTGGAGATTGCGATGTCGGCGTCTCGGGTACCTCGCTAGGTTCAAGATAGCGGCCGGTCACGTCTTCGCCTCGGTATCTCTATGTTCATTCTCTTCTTGATGAATTAGCGCCTGACTCAGACGTGTCAAGTCCTCTAGCAGTGCGCTGAGTCGATCCGCATCAAGCGCGAGTACGGTTACATGCTCGGGGGCGTCCCATCCGACCGTCATTAGCCGCTCTGCAGTAAGGCGAAGGATCGCGTAGCGGCCTTTCTGAGCGGCAGCCCTCCGCGAGCTGTCGGCCTCTCGATTTACTACCTCCCACTCGTGTGCGGCGAGAATCGGCAGCTTCGATGTGGCGGTGAGTAAGAGGCGCTCCTGAAGGTGAGCCTCGGTGACGACACGCTGGACAGCCTCGTACTTCTGCCCCGCGACCTCCGGCGTCTCGGGGTCCGGGAAGTTCAGGCGTGGCTGCGAACGAGCTGTTACGAACTCGTCAACTGCTGTGCCAGACGCTACGGCGTCGATCGCGTCTTCGAGATCGTTATACAGGCCGCCCCCCGGCGCCGGCTTCTCCGCCTCCGCCGCCTCGTCGAAGACAAACGATACACCTACGCGGGGCGAAACCTCGAACCGAAGCAGCTTGCGGTGCCAAAGGTCGAGCAATCTTTCGACGGCGTCAAGGAACCGTTGAAGATCGGCGTACATACAGGGAGTCTAGTCAGTTTCGGCGTTACCGTGGATCCGCAACGGGTCCCTCACGCGCGCGGAGGAACCGGACGACACAGAGCCGTCTTGGCTAGCGCCACACGTCGTGCCGATCGCGTAGGGGGGCAACTGGCGGATCAGGGCGTCGCTGCGTGTAGGTACGGGCGTTAAGCGACACGTAGCAGCGGAGTAAGAGGATCGCCAGCGTCTAGGGGCAGCGGTGGCGATCGAACTGCGTGACCGTGCCGGATATGGTCCTCTTCGTGGCTACCGGATCCGCTGGCGCTCCACAAGATGACGCGATATGGCGTTCGTTCGCTCGTGCCAGCCGGTGGTTCGTTTCGGCGGTCCTAGGAGCCATCGTGGCCCTTGGCGTCGCGGACGTCGCAGGATATCTCGGCCATAGGCCCGCATCCCTTCCCGCGCAACTCAACGCAGTCCTCGTGGACGCCGCACGACAAGGACTGGAACCCGTCTATATGCGAGAACTCGACCTACAAGGTACGGGCGAAATGACTCGTCTAGTCGTGCTCAGGCCCCGCATCAACTCGCGCTATGTCGATCGCTCCGACGAACTGCGTGTCTATCGGACGACGAATCAAGAACTCCGAGTCGCCTACGTGATACGTCCTTATCCGCTCAAAGACCAACCGCCGTATCACCTGACGCTACTTGGCGTGGGCAGCTTTGATCGAACGGATCGCGAGGAGGCGATCTTCACACTTGACCCGGAGTACGCGGACCAAGCGCTGCCGCGACCATTCGCATTGCTATGGAATGTCGCACGTCAAAACTATGAAGTCAGGAGCCTATTGCGCGAAGGGCCTCACTTGGTGCCACTACACGGCTTCTGGGCTACCTCCACCGTGCGCCTCGACCACCCCATAAGCGTGCCACTCGGTGGGGGGCTCGTACTCCACGGTGCCGGCGGTGCCCCATATGTCGCACTCGGCCGCTCACGACTCGCGGCCGCCTACTCGGTAAGCAAAACCTGCAACGGCTGCACCGGAGTATGGGAGTTTAAGACGTTTTGCTTGAACTTCGACAACCACCCTTACTCGGAGGGCGAAGCCTCCGAATACTCACTGACTGGTCGCCGCCGGCACCACACTGCCCTGATTAAGGAACCGCTGACGGGCATCCCCGCTCACCTCAATGCAGCACTGCACCGCGGCTACTGCGAATGACCCAGACGCCGAACGAGCGTTCCCTAGTTCGAGACGTCGGACTTCTTGTGGTCGGCGCACTGATCGCCTTCGCTGTCAACGAATATGGCGCCTCCCTTCTTCGTAGCCTTAGATCTACGCCGGCCAGCGTGTCGGCACAGCTCGCCGCGATTGAGCGTCACGCGACCAGTATTGGCCTGTATCCAGTGATCCGAAGGGCGCATCTCCACGGAGACGGCACGGAATCGCTCATCGTTGAATCCATCTTCGCGTACAAACTCCCTGGAGACGACGCATCGAATCCACGATCAGACTCGCTTGCTATCTATGACCTACGACCCGACAACGGCGGGACAACCCTGGAACGGCGCTTCAGCTTCAGCCCAGCGGGGGTCAGCGGCGGTGTCGATACGCCGAGCTGGCGACTCCGAGAAGTCGCAATCGAGGACGTCGCAGACGATGGCCGGCAAGAGATAGTGGGAGGTTGGAGCGAGGACCGCGCTGATGACTCGGATGTACGGCCCTTCATGGTTTCGTGGAATCCCGTCAAGCACCGGTACGTCATCGCTCCGCTACTGACTCGCCCGGTGCCACTCCCCGAGCCCAGCGAACTGAGTGAACGCGACAGAGAGGCCCGCCACCTATATGCGACCGCCGCCATGCTCCGCGACCGCGCAGCCGGCATCTCGATCACTGCGTTTGGGACTGAGCGGTTCGCCGTCCAGGCGGCCTCCGTCGTACCCGACAGGCGGTTCGTACCTGCGAGCCTCGTGGTTGTTGAGGAAGCCGAGACTAATCGAGACTTGCGTGCCGCTGTACGGCGGCACCGATTCAGAGTTGACGTTGCTTCGTACCGTCTTGATGCGCGCTCAACGCCGGTACTGTCGTCGTACTGCGGAAGCGCTGCGACGACGACGAGCCCGTTTGTGGAACCAGACACCGCCGCGATCCTAAAGCTGTACAACACCCTGCCAATCGAAGACTACGAACCGGGGTGCTAGCTCGCCATCTGGTCCGTGAATCGCCACCTCCGTTGGCCTGCCCCCAGCGACGAGCGACATCCGCCGTCGGAGGTTAGAGCAGCGCGCGCCGGCACGCCGATCCCGTCGGTATTCGTGGGATGGCCAGACCGGACGCCCACTACACCCGCGGGTGCATCGGCATGGGCGCACCGACCATAGGGTCGCAAGCGGCAGAAGCCGACCTCACTGCCGAGCATCGGAACACCGTTAGACGCGCTTAATTCCGTCCGGTATGCTTGCTATGTGTGGCGGCACCCGTCCCAGAGCCAGAGTCTTCGCCCCAGCTACCGGAGGAGGCGGTCGTCGTGCGCGGTGGTCTGATGGAGCGCGACAGGATCATTGCATCCGCTGTGGCGAACTTTCGGGACTGCGGAATCTACGCGCTGTCGGTTTGGTCTGCGCCCGAGATGACCGCCGAGGAGATCGTCCGCTCGGTGAGGTCGCGCAACCCGAGAGACCTCAAACATGGCCAGATGCGGACGACTACTGCGGGCAGACTCCGCACATGTGGGTTCGAGCTTGTTGAGGATGGGCCAGAGATGCACTACTCGCTAACGCTGCCCTCACCGCCCGCCGACACCGACTGGGATGTTCTAGAGCAGACGTTCGACGACCCCGAACCGACCCCACCGCGAGAGGAGACCTGATGCCCACGCTAAAAGTCGATTTCAACGACGTGCTAGAGGGGCGAGTCCGAGGGTTATCAGAGGAGTTCGAGGGACCCGGCGAGCCGGCCGTGGAGGGTCTGATCCTGCTCGATGATGGCGAGGGCAATGAAGCGCTAGGCGTTGTACGGAGCCTTGAGCGGGGCCTCATTTTCGCCGAGGTCGATTGGGACACATGGGGTCCTACTGGGCATATCAAGACGGGATTCATCGACGATAATAACGGCTGGCAGATCGAAGTAGTTGAGCAGCAGCTTTTGGCTGCCGCTGCATAGACATGCGCGTCGATACGGCCCTTCTATGTGGAGCTGCCACCGCAAGGGATGGCTTGCTATCCGTCCTCGATGGCGGCGTCACGCAGATAGAGCGACCCGAGTACCCAGCTCCCATGGGTCTGACGCTTGCGATGCGGGTCCTCGTGCATCCCACCGAGATGGCGCATCCACATAAGCTAGAAGTGCTGCTGCAAGACGAAGACGGTCAGCAGATCACGAAAGTCGACATAGGGGTTGGGATTAGCGACCAGAGCGTCGTTCCGCCCGGTGACGAAGCATCGCTAGCAATCCCGTGGAACTTCCCAGGCCAACCGGTTCTTCCTCATGCGGGCCGCTACAGCTTCGAGATTTTGATCGACGGTGTGCACCAGGTATCCGTGCCACTCCGTGCCACCGTAGTCGACACGCAACAGGGAGGTGAGCAGGAATGAAAGGCAACATAAACTCAGCCGGAGAAGCCAGCATTACGGTGCTCGGTGAATCCTCCGTTGTCAGCGCAAATCGAGCAAGCACAAGCGAATCCGAGAGCTTCACGGCCTTGACCGCAAAGTTGGTGCAGGTTCCAAAGACTGAGATAGACGAGAAGCGTAAGCAGAGATAAGGGCTGATGTCGCTCGCGGTAGTGCTGAAGGGGCCGGAGGGCCTTGTCTTGGCGGCGGACAGCCGCGTTACTTTGAGCGCGCTGCAGCCAGCCCCACAAGGGGCACCCGCACCCTTTCAACTGCTGCCAACTTACTTCGACAACGCGACGAAGCTGCTGAGCTTGCAGGAGCATCCCCATTTGGGAATTGTGACTTACGGGCAAGGGGCAATCAGTCAGGAACATCCACGAACGGCGCAGGGTTATATCCCTGAGTTTGAAAAGCACCTCAGAAGCAAAACCGCCAAAGCCAAACGGCTATCCGTGAAAAGTGTCGCGCTGGAGCTGGGCCGGTTTTTCAAGAAACAGTGGAAAGCCGCCGGGATGCCCATCGGGGCCGAGCCAATGGTGTTTCTAGTCGCTGGCTTTGACGAGGGCGCCCCTCACGGGAAGGTCTTTGAGGTATCCGTCCCCGACAAAGTCACTCCTGTCGAGAAGACCGCTAACGACTTCGGCCTGAGCTGGGGAGGTCAGACGTTCTTGGCGGAGCGGCTATTGCAGGGAGTTGCCCCCCGCGCCATCGAGCTCGCGCAGGCAAACCTGAATCTGTCAGAACAGCAGGCGACCGAACTGATTGAGACTTGGCGTGCACAACTCAGCCTGCCGATCCCGTACGGTCTTCTTCCCCTGCAAGACTGCGTGGATCTCGCGACGTTCCTGGTTTATATGACCGCCTCAGTGATGACTTGGACCATCGGAATACAAGGCGTAGGAGGTGAGATCGATGTCGCAACTATCACCCCGACTGGCAACTTTCAGTCAATCCAACATAAGAAAATTCACCCACGAACTTAACCCGATAGGTGCTGGGAGTGCCTCGATGAGCTCAGTGGATCTGTTTCAGCAGACCGGGAGTACCACATGGGTGGGATACCCGATTCCGACCGAAGCGATTTCTCTGTCCAGCCTTCGAGCGGCGACTGGATCTCACCGCGACGACTCGTGGGGCGAGCGGGAGGCTCGCCAGTCGCTCGCTGAGGTGGAGCAGGGCGGTCGGCTCTACTCATTTGAGGAAGTCTTCGGCGAGCCGTTGTAACGATCTCATCGCCCAATCCGCCAAGCAGCCCCCGGTTTCAGTGCCCGTTCACTATTCGGAAAGGGCGATGGGGCATCTCCGAAGACTGACGTATCTCAGCGATTCGGTTCGGAGGCAACAGCGTGAGCTTGAAGTTCCAGGCGCAGCGGCTCGTCTTGGCGAACCTTGCAAGGGAAGGCTTCGGCGATGCCGCAAAGTCAGGGTAGGTCGTGCATACCGAATGATCTATCTCGTTCGCCGGAGCGACGTTGTCATACTGGCCGTGTGGTTCCGTAGCGACCTTGCCGCATATGATGAGGCACGGAGGGCGCTGCGAGAACCGCTACCTCCCCTACCGACTGCGTAGCCCCATGACCTTCGGCCGATGGGAAGCTCTGCTCGACCAGGGTCACTACCGCTACGCCGGAGGAACCGCCAAGCAAGATCTGTAGTTTGGGGGAAAACGTCGCCGAAAAACTACCGTTCCCGTGCGACGTTCCACCTTGAACTATCCCGAGCAGATCCCCGTCGGCGATCTCGGCGGACTCCTGGGTCGGTCCCTCATCCTCGGGCTCGACCATCCCAGCTCTGTGACCGGCCACACCTACACCCCACCTGCACCAGCATCACCCAAGGCAACGTCTCCCGGCTGGATGCGCGTGGGCTTCTACGGCGAGCGCATCTTCTAATCGTCGAAGTCTGAGAGATCGACCTCGACCGGTTCCGCCGGCTGGGGTGCAGTTAGGCCCAGGCGATCGAGCGTTTTGGCCAGCTCCTCGGGGTGGAGATCGACATGCTCGTGCGCGACAGTCTGTGGAGCGATCAGATGCATGCCAGAGAGCAAACGGTCCACGCCGTCGTCTCCCAGCTCCTGGACGATCGTCGCGGGCCTCATGCCATCGATCGCGTCATTCGCCGAGATCATCCAAGCGCCGACCCGATGGACATCATCGTGGACCCACTCGTGTGCCGCCTGCGCGAGGACGAGCAGCTGCCGCACGCGCTCGCTGTACTGGCTGCGCGGCCGTGCGGGACCCTCACCCTCCCAGACACGCATCGTGGGTGCGGTCCATCCCAGCGCGCGGCGCAACTGCGCGCGATCGGAAAAGTAACCCGACAGCGCGTCGAAGTTGGCCTTCGCACGGACAGCCTCAGCGCTCGCCACACGAGCGTGCACCCTCGTCCTCGATGGACGCACGGGTCCCGCCTGCGCGTGCCTACGGGGTTTCTTCCTGCCGGCCGCGCCAGGTCGCTGCTCGGCTTGCCGGCGCTTACGAGGTGTTGCTACATTCGCCATTAAAGAAGAAAGTGTAGTACGGCATCTTCGAGAGGCTGCTCGCCGCCTCGCAATGACCGCCACGCCAAGTCGGACGCCTGCTTCGCGCGACTAAGGGGCGTGTGGCGTGGGCGGCTCATGTGCCGTCCGCGAGCCACGCGAGCGTGTTTCCTGCAAATCTGGGCTCTCAGTTGCTGCGATTACTCTCGGCGTAGCATCCGCAGGCCAATGGAGACGAAATCCATCCAGATCGAGGTCGGAGCGTTGGGTCCGGCTTTCATGCATTACGCCGATCCGCCCGTGTTTGAAGGCGATCAGTTTGTCGATCAGCCCGGGGATCTGGCTTGGGAGGACCGCAAGAAGGTCGTGATCTCAGCAGACCTAAGTACTCGATTGGGGGATGTCATAGATCAGGCGGCCGAGGAGCTCGGCGTTGGGATTCGGGAGGGTCCGATGTCGCGCCGTGTGCCGTGCATCGCCTTGTACGACGGCAAGCAGTACGGCTTCATCAGGACGACCGACCGCGACGCCGGGCCGGGCTGGCAGCTCCGGTGGAGCGAGGTTCAGGTGGGCGAGCTAATCGCGAGCGCCGAGGCTGGCTTAATCGACGGCGACCCCGGCCGCCTTCTCCTGTGGCCAGTGATCCCGCAGGCCGTCTTTACGGACATCGGCGGGGCGCTCCTGGTGATGTGGACGATGTGGGAGCACTACCTGGCAGCGCGGGAGACGACCGGCATCATTCGCTCCATGATCGCGCGCCTCCGACGCGGCCGAGATGCGACTCGTGGTGCAAATCCCGCTCAGTGGTCCCAGGCATGGCATGAAGCGTTCCGCCGCGTCAATGACCTCATGGCTTTTCTCGATGAACCTCGAACGACAGAGGAGATCTCGGCTTACATGGGCGTGACGCAGGAGCAAGCTGAGGGCACCTTGCTCGCCTTGGGGTTCACGACCGGCGACGATCGGGCCTGGCGGCCAGGAGGAGATCCTGCGGCCGAGATCCTGCACGCGGGTCTCCTCGATCTCAAGAGAGATGGGCTTGAAAGTCCGGCCCCCGACGACGCAGGTCCCCGCAGCGAGCCTCGCATCCGAGAAGCCGAAGACTCCACGCGAGCCGACCGCTCGACTTAACCCAGGACCTCCAGATGGGCTTCCTATGCACAAATACCCACTGACCCTGTTTGAGCCGATCCCGATTGCGGTTTGAGGGGTCTCCGCGCCGGCTCGTCGAGGCCCGCAAGGCAAGGCGCACACAGGCGCGGGTGCCGGCTCGCCAGTCGCCTTCCGCTGCTGGCAGCCCCCGGAAGCGAGCGTCTGCGATCGACGACGGCTAACAGATCCTTCTCGTCCCAACCAGGAGTCTCGATGGCCTCGGGCGGACCTGGAGAGACTTCCTCATTGGTCCGGGAGCAGGCTTCTCTTGCCGGTCCTCAACCCGGATCTCCCTTTTACTCGTAGCTGAGCGCGTCAGCGAGACGCACCCGTGCGGTTCGCCAGGTGGGGATCAAGATGGCGAGTGTGCCTGCGACCACGGCGCCGCCCACGACGGTGAGTAGCGTCGAGACGACCACTTCGCCACCGATCAGGAACCCTTGGCCTTCGATGAAGGCGCGCAGCGGACCCTCGAAGGTCGCGATCCCCCCGAGCACCCCCAACGCCGCACCGACAAGCATGATCAGCAGGACCTCCAGTGAGAGCGCCCCGAGCAGCCCGCGGCTGCTCATTCCCATCGCGCGCAATACTCCCCACTCGCGGCGCCGGGCGAGGATCGAGGTCGCCAGGATCCCGCCGACCGCGACGAGCGCCGCGATCAGCGTCAGGAATCGCATTGCCAGCAGGCTCTGGTTGGAGCGGTTGACTTCGCGCTCGGTCAGCCCCACCAGGCTTTTGCCTGAGATCACACGCAGCGGCTTGAGCCTGTCGAGCTTCTGCGTGCGGAGTTGGCTCGTCTTTTCAACCGCAATCATATTGGCGGCGTCTGTGTGGTAGAGCTTGCGATACAGGGCGGTGTCCATGTAGACCGTCCCCGACGGCCACGAGTTGTCTTCGACCTTGCCGATGATCTCAAGGCTGCGCATGCCCGACGGTGTATGGAGGTTGATGTGGTCGCCGCGCGCCAGCCCCGTTCCGGCGGCGAGCGCGTTTGAGATCAGGACGCCGCCGCGATCGTGGCGAAGCTTCGGCAAGCCGGCCGCGAGCCCTTCCTCGGATCGGTAGAGATAGCCGGCTCGGCGAGCGTCGAGCGCCAGTAGCTCGATCCTCCGCCCGCGGTAGCCCACGAAGTTGAACGCCATCGGCACTGCGTAGCCTGGCAGCGGACGGCGCGCGGCCTGTCTGAGCAGGCGTGCGTGCGTGGTGCCTGCGCTGCGCCCACCTCCCGCGGGTGCAAGCCGGCGCGGGAGGATCCGAGGCACCTTTTCTTTGAGCACCTGCCGCGCGTACTGCTCGCTCATCGGGACGCTGAAGGAGGTGTCCTGACTTGCCACGACACGCAGGGTGTCGGGTTGGAGTGCGCCCATGATCCTGCTGGCGCGGTTATCCAAACCGTGCGCGATGAGCTGTGGCGGGATCATGGCCCCAATCCCCAGTGCCATGATCGTCGCCGACAGTGCTGCCCGTCGCGGCGAGGCCGCGATCGCCGATCGAGCCACCAGCAGGGTAGGCGGCCATCCTCTGCCGGAGAGGCGCCCCACGGCGTGTGCGAGCACCCCGAGCAGGCCGAATGCCCCCGATCCGAGCCCAAGCAGGATCATGACCGCCGCCTCGGGGTAGGCGCGCGAGCCCGTCAGAAGCATGCCGAGCGCAAAGCCAGCGGCGCCCGCCACAAGCAGCGCCAGGGCTGCGGGCAGGGAGATGCTTGCGGTCGCGGTGGCACCGGCCTGTGGCGATCGCCCGAGCTGCTGTGCGACAGGCGCTCGTGTGGAGGCCAGCGCTGCAACCGTGGCTGCCGAGCCGGCCGCGAGGGCCAGTGCCGCGGCGATGGCTACGGTGCCTATCTTCACCCCAAGCTGCACCGTGAAGTCAAAGGCGTTGGTTACATAGCTGGGCATCTGACCCACGAGGTAGTGCGCGATCGGATAACCGAGCAGCGCTCCTGGAGCGATCGCGGCGAGGAGCAGCAGCGCCAGCACCAGGATCTCGGCCGCCACCAGCGGCCTCCCGCTCGATCCAAGAGCCCTGATAAGACCGGCATCCTCATGGCGCTCGATCATCCGCATGAGCTGTAACACGTAGATCAGAAGGCCGACGATGACGAGCGTCACTGCGCCGAACAGGGTGGTCGAGGAGCGCACCGTGAGATTGAGCACCTGGTCGAGTTCGTGCTGTTCGTCCGCCGGCGTCGTGATCGTCGCACTGGCTGGCAGCACTGCAAGGGCACGGTTCCTCCAAGCGGACAGCGAGGCGCCGTTGCGCAATCGCACGTAGATCAGATTCGGCCTGCCAGGCGCTCCCCGCAGCCGCTCGATCTCTGCCCGAGGCAGGGTGACGATGTCGCTCAGCGAGCGTGGCACAGCAACGACGCTGGCGACGTGAATCGCCGGCGAGCGCTGGTATGCGAACAGCCATACATAGCCGCCCCTTCCCACCCTCAGAGTCCTGGCCAGGCTCGAGCTCAGCGACAGACCCGACGCTCCCAGATGGTGGCGCCCAGTCGCCACGTGCAGCTCCCGCTGCATCGCGCTGCGCAGATGGTCGGCCGAGTGATCGATGCCGAAGGCAGTGACCGCGACCGAGCCATACCGCGAGCTCAGCGTGGCGCGCTGCTCGGTGAGCGGAACGGCGTAGAGGGTTCCCGCAAGCCGCTCGAGCTTGGTCACGAGCCCCGGACTCAAGCTCGATGGCGCGATCGCTTCGACGCGAAGATTGGCCAGCCCGCCCACCGCCTTCTCCCTGGCCTTCAGGGAGTCATCGATACTCGATACGAAGGAGAACAGCCCGACCATCACCGCGAGGCCCATGACCAAGGCGAGCCACAGCACGAAGGTACGAGCCCGCTGGCGGATGATCGTCTGCAGCAAGTGACGGGTGAGCAGCAGCGTGACCCTCATCGGATCAGCGCTGCTCGTAAGTTGCGGTGTCCACAACCCGCCCGTCCAGAAGTGACACCACCTCATCCGCGTAGTGCCTTGCGAGCTCCTGATCGTGGGTGACCACGATCACCGAGCGGCCCTCGACGACATGCTCGCGCAGCAGCTTGAGGATCTCTTCGGCGTTGTGGCGGTCGAGGTTGCCGGTGGGCTCATCCGCCAGTATGAGACGCGGATTGCCCACCAAGGCACGGGCGATCGCCACGCGCTGCATCTCCCCTCCGCTGAGCTGGCGCGCTGGCGAGTCGGCCTTCTTCGACAGACCGACCAGCCCCAGCAGCTCCTCAGCCCTGGCGCTTGCGTCCCTTCTCCGAGCGCCCGCGATCGCGCCTGCAAGTTCTATGTTCTGGACAGCGGTGAGCCCTGGGAGCAGATTGAAGAACTGAAAGACGAACCCGAGGTTGCCGGCGCGAAAGCGTGTCCGCTCGGCTTCGCTGAAGCCCGCGATGTCGCGCCCGTCGAACAGTAGTCGCCCCCCCGTCGGAGCGTCCAGCGCACCGAGCAGGTTGAGCAGCGTGCTCTTGCCGCTGCCGGAGGGCCCCACGATCGCAACCAGACGGTTCGGCATCACGGTGAGCGTCACTCCTCGTAGCGCCGGCACGCTGATTGGCCCGCGCCGGTATGTCTTGCTGACGTCCTGCAGCTCGAGCGCCGGCCTGCCGGGCGAGAGATCCGGGGCGGGTCCCCCGCGGCGCCACGTGTCTTCTCGCTCCGCGTGCTCCGCGGGATGGTCCCCATCCATCACAGGGCGCGTGCCGACACTCTCGTGGACGTAAAGGTTGGCTCGATCGGCAGTCGTGCTGTGTGTATGGCGATGGCCGTTGTGATCATGGATGCATTCCAACCTGCACCGGGCAATCTATACGGCTGGCGCCCAGCTCATCGCCGCGGTGGGTGCCACCGCTAGGGGACACGGCCGACAGCCATGAAGTGAGCGCTTGCCGCCAACAGTGCGGGCTCGTCCTCGACGCGTCGGATCGCTCTAAGCACGGCATCGCATGACGTCGGGTCATCGAGCAAAGCGCCGAGGTTCTGAAATGAGCCCGGCCCCTCAATGGCCAGGACCTTCACATCGAGCAGTCCGGCTGTGCAGAGCTCTTCGCGTAGCTCCTCTGGCCGGTGAAAGTACGCGAGCGTGAACCACTCAGGCCGCCCCTCGGGATCTGGATTGCGATGCACCCCGTCACGCAAGTCCCCTTCAACGATCGCCTCAAATGTGGGATCGGCGATCAGTCCCCATCGCACGCCCTCGTACGTCGAGGCGAACCGGGAGATACCGGCGGCTATCAGTACGCCTTTGCTGTGTAGGACACGACACGCTTCAGCGAGGGCTTGCCCGCGGTCTGTCGCTGCGGGCAGGTGGTAGAGCGGTCCAAGCATCAGCACCGCGTGCGCGCACGCGTCCGCAAAGGGCAATTCGCGGGCGTCGCCCACAACGGCTGACGCCAGTGGCGCGTCAGATTGAGTGGCCGAGGCGGCCCCGGCAGCGGCGACGTGCGGCTCATACGGATCGACCAAGTGGACCTCGTAACCCTCCCGCGCGAGCTCGAGAGCATAGACGCCTCTCGCGCCGCCGACATCCAACACGACCGCAGGTGCTGCTGGCAGGAAGCGGCTGAGCAGTTCGCGTGTCCGTATGCCCTCCAGCCGAGCCCAGGTATCCAGGCGATCGCGCTCAGGATCATGCCCATAGTGGGCGGCAATCGCCGCATCGAATTCTGGCGCCACGACCCAACGTTATCGGCTGCGGGCGGATCGCTCGCGCTCGCTTTCGCGCGAATGTGAGCGCATCAGCGGACGTCGCTCAAGCTCTCGCACCGGACGAGACGCAGTCGTACACGTCAACGCCGAACTTGCGCCTGCTTCCGCGGAAGAGCGAGCGTGTCCGGCAAACCAGATACCTGCGCGAACTTGCGAGCCAGACCCCTTAGCAGTGGACGTAGGTGATGGGGTTTTGAGCGCCGCGGGGCAGGTAGCCGCTGACATCGGTCCAGAGGTAGATGTCCTCCATTGCGAGGTCGCGCACGCCGTTGAAGTCCCATCGCCCAATCCCATTGCCGACACGCTTCTCCTCCGGCGGCCGTTCCCAGTTCTCGATCCGGTAGACGGCACGCACGATCCCGCCGTACACGGCAAACACCCACGCCGGCTTGTGCCGCTCGGGTGCGACCTTCCACGATGCCCGGGTCTTCTCGTATAGACCACCGGGCGCGAGCCACTGCGCATGGTTCAGGCGAATCAGAAGCACGCGATGCTCCGGACCGATCTCGACCGGCTGGGCGGCGTACTCCGCCATGATCTCCTCAAGCGGTTGCCAGCCACGTTCCGTGCCCTGGCCGGCGACGACATTGGCGAGCTCAATACCGGCGATCTTGAGCACGTCGATCACCGCGGCCTCCACCTCAAACGCTTCGGACTCGTTGGTCAGGTTGTGCCTGATGAGCTCAACCCCGACATCGAATCCGGCAGCGTGAATCTCACGGATGCGCGTGAGCTTCAACTGGGCGCTCGTCTTGGACAGATCGACGCGCTTTGCGTGCCTCGCATGGGCGTACGCTCGGTCACCTATTCCCTTGCCGACGTAGAAGATACGCCCGTCTTCCAAGGGATCGCGGAGCGCGTACACGTAGTGCCCGAGCTTCTCGCTCACACCAGGCAAGAACGACAGCGGGTCACGTGAAGCCGAAGAGACCGTCGGGCTGTCTGTAGGGCGCCTCACAGCGCCATTATCAACGGATTGCGCCCTTGCGACGGTTTTTTCGTAGTGTCGCAGCCTAGAGTGACGCTGCAAGCCCTGTTGGCGGCTCGCCTCGTTGAGTTGGCTTGACGTTGCCTCTGCCGAGATCCTCTACCCCGCCATTTACCCCGCCATTTACCCCGCCACTTTGGCGGGATGGCGGGATAGACGAGCCGGCGAACGAGGATGCGGCCAGATCGGTCCCTGATCCTTTGACTCGAGCATCCCGGCTCTTTGACCGGCGACACTCACCTTCGTTCCGGGCTGGTGGTGTTGTCTCCCATCCAAAACACCTCATATCCCTCTGCGGGTCTTTGGTTCTATAGGCCCTTTCTCCACAGAAACAATCCCCCCACCCCACCTGCTCCAGCATCATCCAGGGCAACTTCTCCCGGCTGGATGCGCGATCCTTTTCGTGCTGCGCTCCTATCGGGTTGAGCAGCCCTCAGGTTGGAAGTTAGCTTGGAACTTCCAACCTCTGCGTCGATCTACACGCCAGGGGAGAGTCGATAGGTCCTGGCTGGGTGCTGGACCGGACCTTCGCTTCCCCGCACCCTTTGAGCTTCCTCCAGTCGCTTCAGATAGGTGCGTGTCTGGCGCGAGGACACGCCGAGGTGACTGGCGATCTCGGCAGCGCTCGCGTGCGGATGTTGGCGAAGGAAGTCGATGACGTCCTCCTCTCGGTTCTTGCGCGATCGCGGTCCTGCCGCACCGCGCTGGCGGCCCTTGCTCGCGTTGGTAAACGAGGGATGCGGCCAGATTGTGGCTGTGAACACGGGCCCGTCCCCGTCGAGTATGGGCTCGGGGTAGCCCCGGTCCACCTCTTGGGAGATCTTTTCCCAGGCGGTACCGAAGCGCTCCATGTAGCGGATACGCCGCAGCACGCCAGCGATCCCACGGTTGCGGATCTTTGAGCGACCCTCGCGAATGTCATCCGTCGTGGTGCCTGGCAGCATCGGTCCCGGGTTGTGGATCTCGATGCGATCGTCATAGACGAACGCCTTGATCGTCTCACCCGACTTCGAGTAGTCCGTGTGCGCAACGGCGTTGATGAGCAGCTCGCGGATCATCACGCTCGAGTACTCCGGCCGCGGCTCGCGCTGAAGCCTGCCCTTCGGGATCGGCTCGGCCTGACGGGTGTTGCGGCGAATGAAACGCTCCGCCGCATCGACCGCCTCCAAGACCGTCAGCTCCTCCTCGGGATCGAAGATGTCCTCGATGTCCGCCGCGCGACTGCTACCAGCGAACCGCGCGCCCTCGATTCGAGCGTCGCGGAGGTAGCGGCGGCGGATCGGGTCCTGGCCGAACAGGATGACGCCAGCATTGGTTGCCACCACCTTGCCCTGGTACTTGGTGAGGATGCCCAGCGCCTCGAGCTTCGCGGCTCGCAACGGGACATCGTGGCCCTCGAAGGCCGCCTTCAGGCGTGTCTTGTCCAGGTTCGCGAGCGTCACTCCGGACCGTGCGAACAGATCGAAGGACTCTCCTGCCGCTTGGCGACGAAGCTCGGCGAGCATCTCCGGGTCGGCGCGTCTGCTGGTCGACCCCAGACGGACATACACGCCCTGCTCAGGACCCTCCGCGCGCAGATGAAACGGCGCCGGATGATGCGCCACATCGACCACCAACAGCTCATGCTCGCCATAGGACGCCGCGTAGATCTCGGGCAGCAGCTGCGGCTCAATCCCATCGCTGATGCTGCTCGACAGACGCTCCTCCTCGCGCAACGGGTCGGCCACACCCACAACAGACCCGTCATCGTCCACCCCGATCACGACCACCCCGCCCGCCGTGTTGGCGAACGCCACGATGTCCTTCAGAACCGACTTCCTCGAGGACAGATCACGCTTGAAGTCCACACGAGGACCCTCCCCCAGAGCTATGGCATCCGCGACCTTCACGCGGGCATCTTCTCAGTAAGCCGGCTTTGGGGCTTCCCCGGAAACGTTGGGGGAAATGTGCCAACTTTGACGAGAGTGTGCCAAAAGTGTGCCAATCGGGCCGAGGGGTTGAAAGCGAACGGGTGTTCGTGCTAGACCTGCGGGAATGGACGGCTTCCCCTCCCCCACTTCCCGATCCGGACGGCGCCTCGGCGTCCGACGCCAAGGCGGATCGAGCGTCATGCGCGCACTCGTCCGGCGGCTGATCGCTCGGGCCATGGCGCTTGGTCGACCAGGCCTGGGAAGCCGGACTCGCGAGCTCGCTGGGGACGTCCCGCGTGCCCGATCGAGCGTGCCGTCTCATGCGCGGCCTACTCTTGCTGACATGGACCTGACTCCACATCTCACAAGGCTTCCCGCGCCGACGGCCGGAGCACCACGCGCCGGCTTGGTGCATCGTCTACGCGCACGCCTCACGGGTCCCTCGCGGGGACGCCTCGCTGGTTCTCCCTGGGCTCGTCTCGCGGGTTCTTCACGCGCGCGCCTCGCGCGCGCCTGTGATCCTCTCCACCGTACGACCGCGGCGCCCGGTGCTCACAACAGCCCGGCAAAACCCACCTCCCCCCCTCCCATTCCCCTCCTCGAATCCCAAACACATTGGATCAACAGAACCATCCCATGTAACCCTAATTTCATTTACATAAATCTCTATATCAAAGACACCAAATACACCACGCCCCACCCATGCTCCCGTACGGTTTGATGAGCGCATCTTTCAGGAGGACCTGGCGTACACGAGCGTCACCGGGATCGCGATCGCCCGCCTGACTCGCCATCGCTACGAAAGCAAGGGGATCCCAGTCGGGGAGCTGCGCCTCACCGAACAAAAGGGACCCCACGCAGCGGTCCTGCCGCGCTGCCTGAAGGTCTACCTACCGCCGCTTGACGGGCCTTTTGGGATGGTGTTTCGGGTGATGATCGACGAAGACGGCTCGCATTTGGAGTATTTGGCTTTTGGGGGGCGGCGGGGTAGATAGGAGAAGAAAGATGCTTGCTTCAATTTGCTACGCCGCGTTGGGAATGGTGTTACACCTGTTTGTGAGCTTGGCTGGGTGGGTGGGGATATGGCTACGCAACGTCGGTCGTGGTCTTACACCTGTCTGTGAGCTTGCCGCATTTGGTTTGGCCAACCTGGGGGTTTTCGTTGGGTTTGATTCGGAGGTTGGTGGCCGGGGACGGACCTTGGTTTGGAGAGCCTGGGCCTTATGGCGGATGAGGGGGCGGCGGGTTCGAGATCGCTTGTGGCGGCGGGACGGCGCTTTCGTTTAGGCGCCAGGTTTCAGACGCGATTCCCTGCAAACACTGGGGGTTTGGGCTGGGGGCGGAAGTTTCTGCCTCCCGATCGACTGAAACGTCGCAGTCGCGAGCTACTGTGATCGGCGTGTTCGATGCAGGTCTGGTCGGCGAACCCGCGGAGCTCGCTCGAGAAGCGAGACGGAGATGGGGCGAAGACCACAACGGCACCGCAGGGCAGCAGCATCCGACGTACCGAGTTCAGAGCAGCACCGGCAGGACCGCAGCATCTTGGGCCGAGCAGGAATGGCCCGAGCGGACTTTGAAAACTGAAAAGACGGACCGGGCGAGTTGAGATACGGCTACGCCGATTCAATCCCCACCCATCCGGCATGACCCAGGCTTGTGGGCTTGCCGGGCGGGCGTTGGTCGATTCGGTGGGTCTTGGTCTCGCGTTTCAGGTGACGTATGGCGGTGGACCGGCCAAGCGGGTTCGACGTGGTGGTCACCGGCGCCTTGCGGGGAGTCGACAGCGGTCAGGGATTGACTCCGGACGTGGACTCACCCGACATTAGCCCCGAGGAGCATCACAATCCCGGCGTGGCAAACACGAGCGGGCTGAGCGTGATGCCGTCACTATCGAGCCTTGGCGGGAAGCGTACAGTCATCGCCAAACGCCCGACTGAGCGGTTCAGACCGCCGAACTCTCGGAGCTTTTCCCGGTCAGGCTTTTTCTCAATCTTATTGTAGAGCCAGCGCCCAGTGTCAACACATTTCTGCGCTTTGCCAATATCGGCGTGAGTGAGCCGCAACCCGTTGTGGACTATTTTGTGCCGGAGTTTCCTGGTTTCATCGAACCATTCGATTTGCCGGTCGGTCACCTGGGGTTTGGCGAGTTTTCGCCATTGCTTCATCCTCTCTGGGAAGTTGGTGCGAGTCGCCTTGAGACGCTTCTTTACCTCAGCAGGGGAGTGCTTCTTTTCCAACTCCTCGCGGAAGACCCATTCGAGTACCGCCTCAATCGCAGTCACAGTCCGACGTACAGCCCCCGTATAATCGCCGCGCTCCATCAGGTTGCGGGCGTCGAGGAGGTCGAACTCCCCCGGCGTTGCGTCACCGCTAGAGAGTTTCGTAAGGTCGTTCACAGTTGCGAACTCGAAGGTCTTGACCGTCGGCGGATCATCGGGCTTCGGCCCGTCGCTGACTAGCACTGGCTTGCTGTCGAATTCCCTGTACGGCAGTAGAACTACCTTCCGTGCAAACTCGCCTTTTCCGAGACGCCATATCGGAACGTCCCACGGGCTGAGTTCGTATGCGAAGTAGTCATATGTCACGAGCCGGTAACGCTGGATCAGCTCGTTTAGGACGGGGATATGGGCTTCGCAGAGCGACGCCCAATACGCCCGCTGTTCTCCTCCAGCTCGCGGAGGCTCCTTATCAGGATCGATCTCTCGGAAGGCGTCAACATGGGCGCGAGTGTTCAGGCGAATGACGGTCTTGCAAGGACGTGAGATGAGAGGCACTCCCTTCTCCTCCAGCTCCTCCGCGACATCTGCCGGCGGGTGCCATTTGCCCCATGGCCCCATGTGCGGGGATGTCTTGCGAGAGTCTAGGAACTCAACCGCGAACACCTCCATCCACGACGGCATGATGTTGACACGGAAGTCCGTTCCAGACCACTGCACGTCAAGATCGCCGTTCGGCGTCATCAGCCAGAAGGGCAACTCGACATAGAGCGGGATCGGTACAAGGTCGGACGACCAGTCGATCCCATCACCGAAGGTAAACGCTTCTGGCGGTGGGCCGTACTTCTCGGACATCGCGGCAAGCATTTTTCCTACAAAGCCGCGTTCCGGCACCTCCTCGTTTGGCTGCGGGTCCCCGTTATGTTCGGCCTGGCTAACTCGCCTGATGTGACCTTCCGCATCTTTTTCGTAGTGGGCTCGGTAGGTCTTGTTACCAACGCGAGCGGCGATCTGGCTCGCAGGCGCCGGGTTACCATCGGACGGTTTGACGTACAGTCCTCGCCGCTCAATCTCGTCGGCGATCTCCTTCGCTGTCAGGCCATCGGAATGGCCTGCAAGTACCGCGTCGATGGCTTCGTGGAGCTTCACGGCTAAAACACAGTGGTCGTGACCTTGACTTGTGTACGCTTGGCAGCTGACGGGAGCTTGCGGGAATTCAAGCAGCGCTTCCTCGCTGAGGTACCACGTCGCGATTGCACGCCTACGCCGTGAGTTGTGCGTTGACCCGCTCGAAGAGCCTGGCGGCCCGATCCAGCGTCTCCTCGTCCAGGGCCTCGAGCAGCTCTTCTTGGTGACGCTCGAAATAGAGCGCTGGAGGAAGGTGATCGAGTGCGTCGTGCTGAAAGCCATTCAGAGCGGCATCGATGCGCTTCGTGATCCGGGGCACGTCCTCCTGGGGAGCCAGGTTGCCCTCGTTGATAGCGGCGTAGATTCCCCGAGCAGGGTCCTCGGTCGCCACCCCTTGGACCAGTTTAAGATAGAAGGCGACAGTGAACAGGTCCTCGATGTCCGCGTCGTCGGCGTCCAGGAACTCAGCGAGCTTGACTATCTCATCGGCTTGGAGAATCTCCTCTTTCACGAGCTTGTCGATCTTGGCTTGTTTGTTCCCGACGGTGTCCACGAGCGCGCAGATGTTTAGCTGCTGACCCTTGAAGAGCCGCACAAAGGTATCCATCTTGTCGATGCCTCCGACGGGCGTAACGGCCCAGCGCCGGTCGAGCCCTGCAGCGCCCTTGCGCTCACGGGCGCGGCTCAAGAGTTGGAGGTAGATAAGGTCCGAGGTGCCCTCTACGAGCAGGACGTTCGGCGCGACAAAAAGTGTCTGGCCGATCTCATACCCGAGCGCGGCCTGGAGCGGGAAAAGGGTATCCTTGTCGACCTTGTAGGCGTGGTTTCGGACCTTGGTCCCTTCGTCCTCTTCCTCGACGACGGGGCGCGCGCGGTCGAGTCGGTCCGGGTCGACGAGAAACGGCTGGTGAGTCGTGTAGAGGACCTGGTGCTCGGAGAGCTTGCCGTCGAGCACCTTGAGGAAGTCCCGTTGCGCGAGCCCATGGAGCGACGTCCCAGGCTCGTCAAGGAGGAGCACGAGCGGTCGGTCGGGCGCCTGTGCTCGGATCTGGGCGAAGTTGACCATGAAGGAGAAGAACCAGATAAAGCCACTTGAGCGCCGTGCGATCGACGTGCTGACCTGGTACCTCGTGTCTTCTACGCGGAGCATCAGGATCAGGTCGCGGCGCGAGTCGGCCGGCTCACCGGGAATGTCCACGTACGTGTGGTCGAAGTCGATGCGCGAGCGCTGGTTCTGCGACCAATACTCCTTCAGGTCGTTCGAGATCCGGATGCTCGCTGACTCAAGCCCGTTTCTAAGCGCCGCATAGTCTTGGTTACTGGCCCGCTCAAGATCGATCTGGGCCTCGTCGATCAGTGCCAGGAACGTGTGCTCGCTCGCCGAGAGCTCTTCCTCGTTCTGACGCTTTAGGAGCAGCTCGCGGACATTGCCGCTCGCTGGGAGTGACGCGTACTGGTCGAAGTACATGTACATCGGCTCGCGCTCAACGAGCTGGTTCATGACGGCCTGGAGCAGGCTGCCGTCGGGCCACGCGGCCATTTTCGCAAGGGCCTTCGAGGCAACATCTTTCGATGACTCGCCCTCATCCTCGCTGGCGACGATCTCATCGAGCGCTGTACGGAACTCCGAGATCGTTTTCTTCGTTGAGTGAGGGCCCTCCAGGCCCACTCCTCTCGCGACGGCCTCCACGGCCTTGGCCTCGTCGACCCGTACATCGGGATAGAACCGCTTGCTCGCGTAGTTCACGGTGGCCGTGATTGTTGGTGGGTCGCCCTCGGGCGCGAAGACGCCCTCTCCGACGGCGTCTGCGACGGCTTTGAGGTCGTTTGCATCGAGGCGATAGGTGGCGGTGACGACAGTCGGGCGCGGGTACTCGGTATCGGCAAGGCGCGCCTCCATGTCGGTCGCCTCGGCTCGCGGGTAATCATCGTTGACATCGAACTTGCTCGGCTGCCCTGGTGCGGGGTGGAGACGCACAAGTGCCTGCAGAAAGTTCGTCTTGCCGGACTCGTTCTTGCCTACGAGGCAAGCTATGTCGTCGACTGGAACAACGCCGCTGTCCTTGATCGAGCGGAAGTTCGTGACCTGCACGGTGTGTAGTTCCATGGAGGCGAAAGTCTATGCCTTTGCTTCGGTGCTTGCGAGCCCCGCTCTGCCGCTCGCGATGACCTGCCGCCCAGCCGCGCCTAGACCGTCTCCGGCTCCCACCAGCTGATGCCGGCTTCGCGCGCAAGCTCGCGCATCCAAGTCTCCGCGACCGCCTTCGCGTCGTCCGTGCTGGCTGGCAACTCAATGTCCTCGCCTAGAAAGGCCTCATCTCCCGGCGGCACGTGTAGCTCTCCCGTTTCGTGAGCAGTCTGCAGCGTCAGCACTGGTTTCCATGCCGCATCAGTCGTGGTGATGCGGACAAGCAGATGGAGATGCGTCGCGCCTGCGGCACCACAGTCAGCCAAGGTGTCGAGCGTGAGCAGCAGCAGCGGCGTGAGAATGTCGTCGGCCGTGGTGCCTGGGTGGCAAACGCCCCGGGTCAACCTGAGGCGCATTCGTGCTACGGCGACGCCACCTCCGTCTACAAGCAGATGCAGCTCATCGCCGTTCGTCTGATTGCGGCCTTCGATAGATATGCCCTTGCCGCCCGGTCGTGCCTGCGTCCACGCGGCATTGGGAGGTCCGAGGTCTTTGAGCTTGGTGGCGAGCCGCGCGTTGGCTCTCTTGACGACGCCTTCCGAGAGCGTCTTTCGCCGGAAGGTGTCCGGCACGATCAGCGGCCCGGCAGTAACGATCCAGTCCGCGACGCGTGTCTGCCCGTTGGCTTCCTGGCCGAGGTCATGATTCCCGAGCGCCTGGACAACCATCGGGAGGTTCAGCATCCGCTGGGTAGCAGCGTTCTTGGCTTGCTCGGGGCTCAAGGCGAGCTCCAGCAGCTTGGCCTGCGACTTGATCGGGTGCCGACCGCCATGCTCGCGAATGTAGACGGCACCGCCAGGCACGTACAGGTGAGGCGTCAAAGCCGAGGCATGAACCCGGATGACAATCACCTCAACGCCATCGATTGCCACCGCCCTCGCCTCGAAAGATGGCAGCGGATCGACGTCTTTACGGATCGCTGTTCGTAGCCAGTCCTGGGGCTCTGCTTTGCCGGGAGCGCGGTAGCCCTTTGGTTCGCCATTGTTGGCGACGCCCAGGAGCACCCAACCGCCGCCACTGTTGGCGAACGAGGCAACAGTTGGGCCAAGGCCACTGTCGGGCGGACGCTCCTTACGCTCAACTAGGTCCGTCTCTCCCTCGGCGATTAGTTCGCGGAGGACGTCTTCGGTCACGTCGGCGAGTGCCAAGTTGCGGAAGCTGAGCGAGGCCACTGACTAGGAGCCTAGCTGCCTGCGGTGCCTAGACTTTCTCTCTCGGTTCGGTGAGTTAGGTGGCCGGGATCTCTGCGGGGATCGGCAGTTCGAGCTGCGTCGCGATCGGCGTGTACAGGTCAATGCCCTGCTCCTCGGTCTTCAACGACACGAGCAGCGAGTAACGGACGGCGGAATCCATGCGGTCCTCGCGTTTTGCGTACTTCCACCAGCCACCCACCGGATACACGGCCACAAAGCCCGCCTCTGCGAGATCGGCGCCAGAACCCTCCCAGACATCCTGATGCAACGAGCCTACATTGCGCTGGTTCGGCCCAACGAGCCAGCGACCGGAGTCGCTGGATGAGGCGCTCTCTTCATCCTCCTCGCTGCCCGCCTGCCGATTCAAGCTCGCCAGGAAATCCTGCAGCGTCTCAGTCGAGGCTTTCAGGTCGAATCGCAACCCATGAGACGGATAGCGATAGCGACTGCGCCACCCGCGCCTGGACGCGGTCGGCTCGATGAAATACGACAGCGTGATCTTCAGCGTCACATCCGCCGCGCCGAGCTCACGGAGCATCTCGACCGGCCACGGCAACCGGTGCAAACGAAAATGGCGCGCGACATGCTTCTCGCCCTGGAACGGGACGAAATCGTCCTGGGTGACCATCGTGACCGCCTGGCGCGTCGAGCTGAGCACAGCATCCTCCGTGGGGACACCCCAGCCGTAGCGGCGCAGCAGCGACAGCCGTTCGGTTTTCGTGCCCGCACCGTCGAACTCGGCGCGCATCGCCGGGGTCCACTCGGCGCCGTGAACGATCAAGCCACGAATGCTCTCGGGCCAGTACGCCGGGTAGGACGCGGAGGCGAGCGCGGCGAGACGCGCGGCCTGCGCGGCCGCTGCGCTCGTGGCGTTCGCCGAGCCCAACGCCAGGTCGTCGCGGGCATCGGCGGTGCGCACCGACAACGCGGGGTGGTCGCCGATGAAGTCGCTCGCGCCGTTTGAGAGGACATTCCCGCCCTCCATGCAGATGTCGGGCTTGATCGGCCAGGTACGTCCGAAGGTAAGAGACGTTCGGCTGTGCGGAGAGATGTCCCCAGGCTCCGCGACCGCAGACCAGCCGACGTAGCTCTGGTCCGCCGGTGTTCCCGTCAGCTCGGTGTACGCGCCGACGGTCAGCGCGTTCCAGGCGTGCGCGGGATCTTCGACCATCGAGACGTCGCACAGCGCGCGGTAGTCGCGTGTGAACTCGCTTGCACGGACGTTGCCGGCCGATACGACGAACAGGCGTGCCGCGTCAGGGTTGGGGGCACCGAGGAGCGAGATCCCTTCGTCGTCGGCTGCGATGTCAACGCCGACTGCGAGCGCATCCAGCGACGCAGACCAAAGCGAGGGCTGTCCCGGTAGATCCGGCTCCGCGGTGATCGGCAGGCAAAACGTGCGGCGGCGCACCGCCGTAGTCTCAGGGAGCGCGACGGCCTGCGCGGTTACGAGGCCGTAGACGCGCGGATCATGCCCGGGGCCCGTGTCGGGAAGCATCTTCACCGACTCCAACCGGTGGCGAAGCGAAACCATGCCCGTCCCGAGGAGCAGGTCGTCGAGCGGCCCGAGCAGTGCCAGGGAAGCCATCGAGGTGCCGTGGTTCTGGCGGTCATCGACGCTGTCAACAATCGTGTGCACATCGTCCTCGGCGAGCGAACCCGCGAGCAGAGCATGCGTCCTTCGCACGCCCGTGTCGAGGTGGCAGACGACCGGGGCATCCCGCTCCGGGGACGGACGCAGGCGAGCGAGGAGATCCTGAGCGAGCTCTTCCTGGTCATCTCGCGAGAGATCCCCGACGCTGTGGATCAGCTCCGGGCGGCGGATCTCCGTCAACGGCACGCTTGTGAACGGGAGGTCCTGCAGGTCCGCCCAGGAAGAGCGGACCCAGGCGACAGTGCGCTCGTTCAGCACCAGAAACCGTGGGGCCATCTCCAGTTTGCGCGCCGCGGCGTACTCGCGCATACGCTCGATCGAGGAGTCGGTCGGTGTCAGCCATAGTTCCCACCAGCATTTGCCGGCCTGCTGCGGCTCGCCCTCGGACTGCCAGAGGTCATCGAGGACGGCGGCGCGGATGCGGCCGATGTTCGCCATCAGCTCCCGGTTGTACGGGTGGCCGTTCGGTGTCTCGCGGTTCAGATAGCCCTCGAACAGCGCGAGGAAGCGACTGCGGTACTCGTCGCTGATCCAGACCATTGCCCGTTCCGGGGTCGCGCCGGCCGGTGGCGTAACGGAGAGCAGCAGCCACTCGGGGCGCTTGGGGACCTTGCGATGGTGGGTCAGGCTCTCGAGCGAGTCGAGCTTCAGCGGGAACGCGGGGTCCGCGCCCTCGAGCACGACGACGACGCCGATCGCCTTCAGCTCCTCGAGCGTAGGGTCGAGCTCCGCACCACGCGTCTCGGCCACCCGCACGCTACGGGCCATCTCGCGTTGCAGCGCGCGGCCGTGCGCTCTGCTCTCGACATCACGAATCTTCGGGTCACCGCCACCGAAGCGGCTGTAGTCACGGTCCTCGGCCCGGTCATGAACGAGAAAATGCGCGAGCGGCGCAGTCGGCGGGCTAGCCACTACTGGCCGTTCGCCTCGCTTCCAACGCTCCCGTCACCTCTACCGATGTGACCTGCGCCGAGTCTCGCATGATGCTTCGCTTGGCGGCATCCTCGGCCGCCTTGACCAACTCGGCGTGGCTCAACCCGGGGGTCGCCAGCCCGACGCGCGTCCACTTCATCTTGCGAGCCATCGGTCCCAGCCGGGCCTTCAAGACCGCGACGGCCTGTTCGATATCGGGCATTTCATAAACGATAACCATGTCAAACCTACGGAACAACGCCCGATCGAGGATTATCCGATGATTAGTGGCCGCGACGACGATACTTTCAGGGCTCGCCTGCTCCAGAAAAACGAGGAATGCATTGAGAATGCGGCGTGCCTCGCCGACATCGTTGCCGGTGCGCTCACCACCGAGCGCATCGAACTCATCGAAGAGATAGACCGCGCGCTGCTCGGCCGCGGCTTCAAAGACGACACGCAGCTTGCCGGCCGTCTCCCCCAGGAACTTGCTGATCAAGCTGTCCAGGCGCACCGTCAGCAGCGGCAGCGAGAGCTCGTGCGCGAGAACCGACGCGGTCATCGTCTTGCCCGTCCCCGGCGGGCCCTCCAGGAGGACACGATGCACCGGGGCGAAGCCACGCTCCGACAGCGAGCGACGCTGGCGCTGTTCGGTGACAATCTGGGCGATCTGCTCTAGGAGGGCCGGAGGGCCGATCAGGTCCCGGAGGCCGACCGTCGGGAAGGAAGCTGTGACGAGGTCGGCGAGGTCGCCGCGGGGTTGGGCAATCGGGGTGACCGGGCTCGAGCGAACGATCGGCTCGCCTTTGGCGGACTCGATCGCGTCCTTCAGTTCGCGGGCGAGACGGTTGTGGCCCTGGCGTGCAGCCTGCGCGGCGACCTGGAGGGCTACAGCGTAGAAGGAGTCGTCGTCACCTGAGGCATGATTGCGAACCAGCGCCTTGATGTGGTCACCGGAACCGGCCATAGCACGCATGCCTTTCCAACATTCTTGGTCCTCTGTATCGATTACGGTAGTGCCTCGACCCATCGTGGATGGCCGAGCATTAGCCCCCGAACTGTAGCCGTGCCTTCGGCTATCGGTGAGGCCTGGCATAGAAGCAACGAAGAGGAGGGCTCGTCGCTGCGCGGGTGGTCGTACTGCTCCATGAGCGATCTCGCGCCAGGTTTTTGACGAACGGCCCGGAAACACTGGGGCAAATGTGCCAGCTTTGTGACTTCTGCCCGGGACCCCTTGAAGACGAACGTGTGTTCTCATACCGTTAGGGTCATGATCAGCTATCCCTCCTCCACCTCCCGAACCGGACGGCGCTTCGGCGTCGGGCGCCGAAGCCGGTCGGGCTTCGTGCGCGATGTCGTGCGGTGGCTGATCGCTAAGGCCATGGCGCTTGGTCGGCCCGGCCTCGGGAGCCAGACTCGCGAGCTCACTGAGGGTGGCCTGCGTGCCGGATCGAGCGTGCCGTCCAAAGCTCGGCGTACTCTGGTTGGCATGAATCGAACTCCACACCTTGAGCGGCTTGCCGCGCCGGCGAAAGCCGTGTCGCGCGTCAGCTTGGTGCATCGTCTACGCGCACACCTCGCTCGTTCTCCCCGGGCTCTCCTCGCGGGTTCCCCACGCGCGCGCCTCGCGCGCGCCTGTGAACCTCCTCACCGTACGACCGCGGCGCCTGATGCTCACAACACCCCCACACGCACCGCCCTCCCCGCTCGCCTCCCAGCGCGGAACTTCCACGACACACGGCCTGACCCTCGTCTTGCACCGACAAACCTCTCCCGAAGATCCCCATCATCGAGACGACCCAACGACACTCACCCAGGCGTGCTCACGCCAACCCCCACACAGAAATCCAAAACCCACCCCTCTCCCCCTCTTATCCCCCTCCTGGAATCCCAAACACATGGGATCAACAGAACCATCCCATGCAACACCCAAATTCATTTGCATAAACCTCTACATCAACCCAACACCTAATACACCACGCCCCACCCATGCTCCCGTCCGCTTTGATGAGCGCATCTTCCAAGAGGACCTGGCGTACGCAAGCGTCACCGGAATCGCCGTCGCCCGCCTGAGCCGCCAGCGCTACGAAAGCAAGGGCATCCCAGTCGCCGAGCTGCGCCTCACCGAACAAAAAGGGGGCCACGGAGCGATCCTGCCGCAATGCCTGAAGGTCTACCTACCGCCGCCCGACGGGCCCTTTGGGATGGTGTTTCGGTTGATGATCGACGGGGACGGGGCGCACCTGGAGTATTTGGCTTTTGGGGGGCGGGGATAGTTGTTGTTTAGTTTGAGTTGTGGTTTTTGATTTAGATGGAGTTATTGATTTAGGTAGGAATTGATTGACGCGGAGTGGGCGGACGGATGGGATGGGACTGGCGAGCAGGGTGGGACGGATGAGCCTGGGTGGTGGGGCGCTGGCGTTGGGTGGATGCCGGGGGTTGAGGTGCTTGGGCGGTGCTTGTGAACTCGGAGGAGGCCTCGTCGGGCCGAGCGGATGGGCTGGGATGAGATGGGCGGTTGGTTGGCCGGGGGGTGGGCTCGTTGGCGGGGGTGGGTTGGGGGTTTGGGATTCGATGAGGTGGGTGGGAAACAGAATGTTTGGTTGGGGAGTAGCCGGCACCCAGATCCGGTTGGCGGGGGTGACCACGACTTGGGTGGGGTGGGAATTAGATGAGGCTGGTGGGGATATGGCTACGCAACGTCGGTCGTGGTCTTACACATGCCTGTGAGCTTGCCGCATTTGATTTTCTTGATTGTTTGGTTTCTGTTGGGTTTGATTCCTGGGTGGGTGGCCGGGACGGAGCAAGGTGGGTTGGGCGTGGTTGGGCCTGAGGCCCGGGTGGCGGATGAAGGCGCGCTCGGCGGGCTGAAGATCCTTGCGGCGGAGGGATGGCGCTTTCGTTTTGGCGCCAGGTTTACGGACGAGAGGCCCGGAAACATTGGAGGTTTGGGTTGGTGGCGAAAGTTTCTGCCTCCCGATCGAGTGTTTCGTCGCCGCTGTCTGCTTTGATGTCGTCAGTCGATTGTCGGACCGCTGGCTGCAGTGACGGTTTGCACGGAGGCTCCTCGAGAAGGAGCACGGATGATGACCAAAACGCCAGGGCAGCGATCGCAGGAGCAAAGGCCGCTCGAGATATGCGGCCAGGATGGTTTCGCAGCACTGACGTTTCGTAGTTGCGCAGTTCACCCGTAATACCGTGACACCTGGGCCGAGGATGGCAAAGGAGGATCGAGCCGACGGGTTTTGAAAATTGAATAATCCAGGCCGCGGCTATCGTCGTTGGAGGCTGAGCGGCGGTGGACTGAGGACCGACGGACAGGCGACTGACGGCGGCGCACGACGCTCTTTGTTCCATCGGTTTATGGACTTGCCGGCCAGACGTTGGTCGATTCGTGGGGTTTTGGTCTCGCGTTTTCGGTGGCGGAGGAGACTGACCACGGCCGGGCGGTCGGATCGCCAGAGGCGCCGCAGCTCCTTGCTGGCACACCTACGGCTTTTTCTGTTGTGCCGCGAGCTTGGTCTTCCAGGTGCCATCGATGAGTCCGTCGGCGTCCGCGAAGATCCCGATGGCGATGAGTGGCGCTAGGGCCGACAGCTCAGCCGGCACACCGCCAGTGTTCGCAGCGAGCAAGAAGCGGTCGCCGTGAGAGTGCAGGATGTCGAGCAGGCCATGAGAACTATTGCGCACGGCTCGAAGGACCGTCGCGACGAGCGTTTCATGATCGATGCCCACGAGGGTCTGCGGCTCGTGCTTTGCGATGTTGGCTCCGCCCTTTGCGCGCCGGCGAAAACCCACCGTGTTTGCCTGCACATGCTCGTACATCCCGTCGAACAGCCGCTGAGCCTCATCGCCGAGACGCGGCCCGAGCTTCCCAGGTAGCGATCCGTAGGCCTCGCGGAGTCGGCGGACGGTCCTGTCACGGCGCAGCAGTGTCTCGAACCCCTTGCCACTGTCGCTCCGTACATACCCCAGGAGGCTTTCCGCCTTGTCGAGCAGATCGAACGCGATCTGTACACGTTGAAGATCGCTGGCCTGCGGCTCGGCAAGCAGCGAGAGCGCGTCTCCAAGCAGCCGCTCCAGGGTGACCATCCATGCCATCTGCGCGGCTGCATCGTGGTAACCGTCACCGTCAGTGAAGCGTGTCGGATCGGTCGCGTGACTATAGATCTGATTGAGCTGGCCGACCCACCAAGTAAGCAACGATGGCCCATCCTGCGGCTCAAGCGCGTCAAGAGCCGGCAGCTCCCCAAGCCCTCTCGGATCATCGAGCACCCCCGGCCTATACATCGAGGCGAAGGTCGTTGGAGTCTCTCGTCGCAGCTCCACCCCCATGCCGAAGCAAAAGACAAGCACCTGCAGCATCGCAGGTATGAGAAATCCGAGCACAGCCGGTGACAGAGTGAGGAGCGGCACAGTCATCACTGCCGAGAAATCGACGCCCGCACCAACTCCTAGTTCGGACGCCCCACGGAGTTGCCCCTCCTCCTGCCCAAGTGGGATATCAGGGGTGAGCTGGAGCGCAAACTGCGCACGACCAAACGCGAGCCGCCACAGAAGCACATCACTCACAGTGACCTGCCACAGGGAACCCATGGGGCACTGGCCGAATAAGGGTCCCAGATTCGCAGCTAGCAGCTCCGGCAGTTCGCCTGTCTGGGCCGCTCCCATCGCGGCGAGCTTGAAAGCGACCATCTCGCCCTCAAGGCCGGGACGTTTCTCGCGTACAGCATCACCGAGCGCGATCATTCTGTCCCGAAAGGCCACTGGATCTTCCGCCGTTGCGCGGGGTGGATGAGCACGGAGCCCGGTCCAGGTAGCCGGATCTGTGAGGTTCGACTGGGCGTCGCAGAGCTTGTATAGCTGAAAGTGCTGAGCAGTCATCCCTGCTCCCTCGGCGGGCGCCACGGTCACGATCCCGCTGCCGAGATCGGAGACTGCAAAGTGCGACCCCGCCGTCAGCGACTGTCGGTAGCCGGGTGCCGCCTGCGGGTCAGGCGTACGGACGAGTGCCACGGGGTCAGGCATCGGAGCTCTTGCGCATAGGGTTACGATGGCCTGCAGTCCGAAGCACGAGAAGCAGCCTACGTGCTTGAAGATGCTCAGCTGACCAGGCGCAGTCTCGACTTTCCAGCAGCGGGCATGTAGGCGGTCCGGAACTCCTCCTCGGACATGAAAGCGGACCTGGCCAGCTCCGCAGCGTCGTAGCCGTGCTTTGTCTGGTGGACCTCCAGGATGCTCTGCAACAGCTGAGGCTCCTCCTGCGGAATCGGGAACGGCTCCTGCTTGCGGTAGCCCATCTGACTGAACCGCATGAAGAACGAGCGCTGCTGGCGCTGCGTGATGACTTCCAGTTGATACGCCCGACGGATGAGCGCCTGCATCGAGACTTTCCATCGCTCCTTCAGTTCCGCGAGCCTCGGCATCGTCAGTCGGACCAGCTCGGAATGAATCTCGTCAGCGGGCATCAGGAACTCGGAAGCGAAGCGGTCGGCCTCGGCCTCCTGATCAGCCGTGGGCTGCGTATGCATGAGAGCGTGTCCCATCTCATGCGCAAGGCTCCAGCGCCAACGGTCACCCGGCATACCGGGATTCATGAAGAAGAACGGCGGGCCGCCCGGCACCCAGATGCTGATGGCGTCGAGCCGCGTCGTATCGAAGTCCCCTCGGAGCACAACGCCCCCGGCATCCTCGATCGCGGCGATCACGCTGCGCACCGGGCCAATCGGCAACCGCCAATGGCCCCTCGCCAAGCGCGCGATTTGCTCGGGCGACTCGTACTCGGCGATATCCATGCGCGGGAAGGTCAGCGGCGAGTCAATTTCGATGCCGCGCATCAGCCGCATCACCTGCATCCGCGCGATGTTGACCTGCGCGTGGATCATCTTCAGCCTCGTCACCGGCATGCTCTGGCGCTTGCGGTGATGTAGGCAGACCGTCCAGCCGATGCGACCGGACTGGTGGAAGAACTCAGGCGGGTACTTGAGCGCGGCTGCAATTGCTTCAAGGCGCTCTGGAGACGGCGTGTGCGTGCCGTGCTCGATTTTGGAGATCAGCGGCTGCGAGATCGAGCCGGTGGCCTCCGCGAGCGCGCTCTGCGTCATGCCTCGGGACTCGCGGGCCAGCTCAATGAGGTCGGGATTGACTTCAGGGGACATACGGCTACGACCCCTCCTGGGCGGACTCCTCCTCTTTGCTTCTTGCTGACCTCACCTCGGTCTTCGGGCGAGGCTGATCGGGCGTCCCGATCGGCACCACGCCGGAGGCGTCGGGCCTGGATACCTCGATCGTCCAGATGAGGCTCGCGCCCATCCGGCAGGTGATCGCCACGCGCCTGATGTCGCGCTGAAACTCATCCAGCTCATAGCCCGCAATGATGCCCGTGACCTGCTCCATTCCGGCGATGCTGAGCTGCTGGTGATCAAACAGCCTCTTCTGCAAGGTGGAGATCCCGCTCGTTGCCAATCCCTTCCCCCGGTACTTCTTAAATCGCAGCAGGAGCTTTTCCTCGACGTTCACGGCCAGGAAGCCACGTTCGTCGGTCAGCACCAGACCTTCACGGCCCTCCAGGATGCTTCGCGCCTCGCCGACGGCGAAGTCGTAAACGAGGTTCGCTCGCGCACGCGCCGACACCGATAGCGGCAGCTCCGTGGTTCGCCAGTGATCCCATGCGTTGAAGAGGCACGAGCCAACCGCATCGAGGTGCGGTGCAAGGATCTCTTCGGCTCGCTCCTGGCTGATAACGCTCGCCACGGCCACCAACATACAGATGGCAGATGACGGTGTCAAGTATGCGCCAAATTATTACGCTGGGCTATTCCTCAGGTCGAGCCCGCGAGCGCCAAGGAGCCTGTGGCCGCATAGCGCTTAGGCAGCAGTCCCCCTAGGTATTCGTAGGTGTCCGCCCCGATGCGGAGCCGATCTGCGATCGGGAGGACCGGCTAAGTTCGAGGCTGAGAAGGACTGATGGGACCGCCCTCCCGAAGTGGCTTGGCAGGGCGGGGAGAACGGCCCCAACAGTCCAAAGGGCCAAGCAGAGCGCACCCTAACGTGTTGAGCGGCGTCGTGACCGAAGCGGAGCGTATGTTTGGGGGGCATCCCCTCGATCACAGACCCTTGGCAGGGCGCTGTGATGGGAAGGGGCCAGGCACTAACGAGGAGGCCACCAATGGCCCTAGTAGCCCCGTATTACACGGCCCGCCCCGAGACCGGGGGCGAGCGCAACGTCTACCACAACGACGACCAGTGTCCACGTGGGCTGGAAATCAGCGCTGCAGACCTGCGCAAAGGCACGGATGGACGCCCGCTGTGCAAGGTCTGCAAATAGACGCAGGAACACGAAACGTCAGCTCCCAACGGGGACCCTTCGGGCGAGGTTGTCCCGTAGTTCGTAGAAGTTTGTAGGTGGCGGTCCTTCCGCCTCGTCCGGTCCCGTTGGGACTGTGGCGAGTGCGAAATCATCCACCGAGACGAAGGGACCGCCATGAAGACCGTAGAGC
>Ga0302326_10002513_pt1 | contig 44605 bp, 41 predicted proteins | sample Palsa_T0_3_FD_202264 | JGI IMG/M metagenome (GOLD analysis project Ga0302326, IMG submission 202264) | Peat permafrost microbial communities from Stordalen Mire near Abisko, Sweden - Palsa_T0_3 | ecosystem: Environmental > Terrestrial > Soil > Palsa > Peat permafrost | place: Sweden: Abisko...
CGCTCGAGGCCCGCGGGCGCCAGCTCGCTCAGCTGCTCGACCAAGCGAATCGCCGGCTCGTGCGTGAGCCCGCCGAACATCACGTGCGCCATGCGGCCCAGCTGCTCCTGGACGGCGTTATCGAGCACGGGGTTTCGATAGCCATGGATCGCACACCACCAGGAAGCCATGCCATCGATCAGCTCGCGTCCGTCAGCCAAACGCAACCGCACCCCCTGGGCGGAGACGACCGGTAGCGGCGGCAGTGTTGCGGGCAGCGCACCGTAGGGATGCCACACGCGCTCGGCGTCGAGCGCGAGCAGTTCCTCCCATGAGCTGGGAACGCTCAAGGGACTACGACGAGGGCTGGTCAAGCACGGGAGCGAGCGATGGCACGATCGCGCCGGCCAGCGCTCCTCCTAGTCCTCATACAGGACGAAGTCGCGCTTGCGTGCGCCGCAGACCGGACAGAACCAGGTATCAGGTATGTCCTCGAAAGCGGTCCCGCTTGGGATCCCACCATCGGGATCGCCCTCTTCGGGGTCATAGATGTAACCGCAGGACTCACAGATCCAGCGTTGGAGGGTTTCGGTGGCCGTGCTCATGTGCACAGCGCCTCGACTGTGTTGCTCATGCGTAAAAGACTACCGGCAGGTAGGGTCGGTCGATGCGCACATCCGCGGACAGCGAGCGCCCTGGCCCAGGCCAGGCGTACAACCCCGGTCCGCCAGCAAGCGCGCGCCAGGCGGCGAGCGTGATCCTGCTGCGTGACCGCGTGGGTGGCACCGCAGACGCCGAGGAGCTCGAGGTTCTGCTGGTCAGACGCACGCCTCAGGCACGCTTCATGGGCGGGGTCTGGGTGTTTCCCGGCGGGGCCGTCGACGCCGGGGAGGGCGATGGTGATGCAGCGCACCGAGCGGCGGCGCTACGCGAGCTGCACGAGGAGGCGGGGATCCTCCTCGCGGATCCCGACAAGCTCATCAAGTTCTCGCGCTGGATCACTCCAGCTGAGGTGCAGATCCGCTTCGACACGCATTTCTTTCTCGCCGCGCTACCGCCTGGCCAGGAGGCTGTGATCGACGGCGAGGAGTGCGTGGACCTCGGCTGGTTCACATCGACCGGCGCCCTCGAAGCCTACCGTCGCGGTGAGATCGTGCTGGTGTTCCCCACAATCAAGCATCTGGAGCAGCTCGCTGATTTCTCGTCGGTGGCCGACGCGCTGGGCTATGCCAGCGGACGCGAGGTGCAGCCGGTGCAGCCACGCGTGCTCCTCGAGGGCGAGGTCGCCCGCATCGTCCTCCCGGGCGAGCCAGGCTACTGACCAGCGCCAGGCACCCGCTGCCAGCGCGCTCGACGCGCGAGCGTGTGGACTCAGGACTGCTGGGCGTCGACCACGTGCGTGACCGCGTTGATCAACGCCAGGTGTGTGAATGCCTGGGGGTAGTTACCCAGATGACGCCCGGAGGAGGCCTCGAGCTCCTCCGCGTATAGCCCCAGCGGCGATGCGTAGGAGAGCAGACGCTCGCACAGATGCTCGGCCTCGCGATGCTCGCCGATCTCCGATAGCGCTGAGACAAGCCAGAACGAGCAGATCAGGAACGTGCCCTCCTTGCCATGCAGGCCATCGTCTGTTTCGTCGGTCCGGTAGCGCAACACCAGGCCACTGTCGGTGAGCTCGTCGCGGATGGCCATCACGGTGGCTCGCACCCGTTCGTCCTCGGGGCCCAGGAAGCGAACGAGTGGCACGAGCAGGTTGGAGGCGTCAAGCGCGTCGGTCTCATAGTGCTGGCGAAAGACGCCGCGCTTATCCACGCCGCGATCGAGGATGTCCGTGCTGATCTCATCAGCGATGGACTGCCAGTGCTCGGCGTCTTCGACCTCGCCGCGCCGTTCGGCCAGGCGCGCGCCGCGGTCCATCGCTACCCAGCACATCAACTTCGAGGAGACATAGTGGCGCGGCTCGCCGCGGGCCTCCCAGATCCCCTGGTCGGGCTCCTTCCACACCGCCGCCGCACACCGTACCTGATCGGCTAGCAGCGGCCATAGGCGCTCGGGTATGTGATCGCGCTTCTTGGAGTGCAGATAGACCGAGTCGAGCACTGCGCCGAACACGTCGTTCTGACGCTGGCTGAAGGCGCCATTGCCGATGCGCACGGGGCGTGCACCCTCGTAGCCCTTGAGGTGATCGAGCGTGGACTCGCTGAGGTCCTTCTGGCCTCTGATCCCGTACATGATCTGTAGCGATCCGTCCTCGTTACGCTCCATATCTGCGAGGTACTGCACGAAATCGTCGGCCTCCCAGTTGAGGCCCAGCGCGTGTAGCGCCCAGAGCGTGAACGAGGCGTCGCGCATCCAGCAGAAGCGGTAGTCCCAGTTGCGCTCGCCCCCGGGGGTCTCCGGTAGTGATGTGGTGGCTGCCGCCACCAGCGCGCCAGTAGGCATGAACGTCAGCCCCTTCAGTGCCAGCGCCGAGCGCTCGAGGTGAAGGCGCCACGTGTGATCCGGGTAGGTGCCTTCCGCCAGCCATGTGCGCCAGAAGTGGCTGGTGCGCTCGATGTGCTCCTCCGCCTGCTCAACCGTGTGCGGTCCGCCCCGCCCCTCTGTCCAGGACAGCGCACAGAAGCGTTTCTCGCCTTCGCTCATCGTGTGGCGGCCGTGCGTCCGGTTGCCCTCGATGCCCATGCGGATGTCGCTGAACAGCCTGAACGCGGTCACCTCGTCGGTGGCGTCCAGCATGCAGACGCCGGACTCTCCACTTTGGACGACGCTCCAGCTTGCCGCTGTGGTTCCGTAGTCGAGCATCGGCTCGCATACGACCTCGACCTGTACCTGACCCTGGATGCATTCGATGACGCGCACCACCAGATGGTCGGCGTCATAGTCAGTCGGGGGCCGCGTGTGGCTTGAGCCCTCCTTGTTGTCGTGCCACGGGCCGATCGTCAGCGCGTCAATTACCCGGATCCAGCCTTGTGGCGTCATCCAGGTCGTCTCGATGATGTTCGTGCCCGGGATATAGCGTCGGCCGGCCGGCACGTAGACGCCGTAGGGGCCCACCCGCCAACTGCCAGCCCCGCGGTCGAGCAGCGCGCCGAAGATCGACGGCGAGTCGAAGTGCGGCAGGCACATCCACTCGATCGAGCCATCCGAGGCGACCAGCGCACCCGTGTGACAGTCCGACAGGAAGCCGTAGTCGGAGATTTGCGGGAAGGGAGAGGTGCCCGAGGCTCTCCCGGCTGGAGCGTCGGACGGACTCACCATTCGGTCCGCTCGAACTTCGGCCGCTCCACGCCCGCAGGCAGGACCTGCTCGTCTTCGAGCTTGTCGAGATGGGCGGCGAGTGTGGAGGTGGCGAGTCCTAGCAGCTGCTCGGGCACCTCCGACCAGACGGCCTGCAGGAGCTCGCGGATCGTGCGCCGCCCTTCCGAGAGCGCCGCGATCAACCGGTTTTCGCGATCGATGCGATGAGCGAGATACTCATCGAGCTTCGCATGAGCGTCCCACACGGGCGGTCCGTGGCCTGGGCACAGGACGTTGAAGTCCTCGCGCATGCCTAGGCGCGTTAGGGCCAGCAGATAGCCCGCCATCGCGCCCCGATAAGGGCTGATGAACACGCTGCCTTCACCGAGCACCGCGTCGCCAGTGAAGCAGGCACCGTCGGCTATGAGCGCGAAGTGATCGGCCGAATGACCTGGGGTGGCGACCGCCTCGAATGGGCCGAAGCGCACATTCGCGCTCAGCAGGATGTCCACCGCACCACGTCCCGCCGCCAGCGGCGCCGGGTAGTGTTCGAGCAGGGGTCGTACCGCTTCGGCGTGGTCGTGGTGATCGTGGGTGAGCACCACGCCGCCCAGCCCTCCACGAGCGTCGATCGCGCTCGAGACGCGTTCGATGTGCGCGTCCAGCAGAGGACCAGGATCGACGACCCACGCCGGCTCGCGCCCCACCACCCAGGTGTTGGTACCCGACAGCGTGAACGGCCCTGGATTAGCGGCTCGTACACGCAGGATGTCGTAGTGGGCGAGCAGATCGGCGTCGGAGCCGGCCTCAGTGGAGCCTCCGTTGGCGCCGGCCTCTGCCTCAGGATCGGGCGGATTCGGCGTGGTCATAGCCGCGACGTTAGCTGACGGTGCGGCCGAAATGACTGCTCGCCGATGCCTACCTGGAGCGACCTGCCGCTCGCCCGCGTCGTCCGCTGGCGTTGCGCGCGGAGCTGGCAGAGCGCTGCGCGCCGCCCTTGGCCAGGTTCGGCCGGCGATCGCGTCCGCGTGAACGATCCCCGCCGCTACCAGCTGTGCTCCGATGCGAGGGGCCCGCAGTGATCCCGGCGAGCCCGAGCTCTCGATCCAAGCCGAGCTGGCTGACCATGCCGGCCAGCTCGCGCGTTTGGTCATGCGCGACGAGTGTCACCCCCACACCGCTGGCTCCCGCGCGGGCGGTGCGTCCGATGCGGTGCACATAGTCCTCGCGCGTCGCTGGGATGTCGTAGTTGATGACGTGCGTTATGCCTGCCACGTCGATCCCCCGCGCGGCCACGTCCGTCGCGACCAGCGTGTCGACGACCCCCGCCTCGAAGTTGGCGAGCGCCCGTTCGCGCTGACCCTGGGACTTGTCACCGTGCATCGCCACCGCCTGCACGCTGCTCGATGCAAGCCGTTTGACGAGCCGGTCTGCACCGCGCTTGGTGCGAACGAACACGAGCGTCAGGCCTCGCTCAGCCTCACCCAGCTCAGACACCAGGCGCGCGACCTTGCCATCGTGGCTGACCGTGACGAAGCGATGCTCCACGTCGCCCCTGCGCTCTGGCGAATGCGCGTGCTCGTGACGACGGGGGTTGGAGGTGTAGGCCTTGGCGATCTTGCCCACCTCGCCCTCGAGCGTGGCTGAGAACAGCATCGTCTGACGCTGGGCAGCAGTCATCTTCACGATCCTGTCGACCACTGGACGAAAGCCCATGTCGAGCATGCGGTCGGCCTCGTCGAGGACGAGCAGGCGGATGTGGCTCAACGACACGTCCCTGCGCTCGATCAAGTCGAGCAGCCGCCCAGGGGTGGCCACGAGAATGTGGGCGCGTGCGGCCAAGCGTGCCTGCTTGACGATGCCAGCGCCACCGTAGACGGCCGCGATGGACAGTGCCCTGGCGTGGGCAATCGGGCGCATCTCATCGACGATCTGTACGGCCAGCTCCCTGGTGGGTGCGAGCACGAGCGCTGACGGGCGCGTGTCTGAGTCCTTCAAGCGCTCGACCAGCGGCACCCCGAACGCGAGCGTCTTGCCCGAGCCAGTCGGCGACTGCGCCAGCACGTCGTGGCCAGCGAGCACGTCCGGTATGACCATCTTCTGGACGGCGAACGGCGTGGCGATCCCGCACTTGGCGAGCTCATTTACGACAACCTCAGACACGCCGAGGTCGGCGAACGTTTCATCCTTCATGTGTTGATGCTCCTTCTGGCAGCCTTACAGGCCACCGCTGCAGATGGAGATTCGACTGACCCCATCCGCGCATCTGAAGCGCCAACAAAGACAAAGAACCTCACGGACGACTTCGCCGCCCGTAGGCCCACCGTAGCAGGCTTTTGTGACGGCGCTACGAGCTGCAATGGGCCGATCATGCGCCGCTCCCCGCTATACATCTCGTGATGCGTGTGCGGTCTATCGGCTGGCAAACCGACCTCAGGCTGCGCCAGCTCGAAGGCGCAGAGATCATCGAGCGCGATGACCATCTCATCGTTCGCAGCGCACAGAACCCGACCTACCGGTGGGGGAACTTTCTGCTGTTCGACTCGCCTCCGCGCAAGGGACATGCGGAGCGGTGGCTCAAGCAGTTCGAGCTGAGCTTCCCCCAAGCCGAGTACCTCGCACTCGGGTTCGACAGCCCATCTGGCGCGCTCGGCGAGATCGCAGAGCTGCGAGCAGTGGGTATGCAGGTGGAGATACAAACGGTGATGACCACCAGCGGCCGGCTCCGCGCGTCACGAGAGCCACCCGAGGCCGTGTTCCGGGAGGTTCGCAGCGACGAGGACTGGCGCCTAGCAATCGAGCTGCGGCTTGCCAACGACGCACCCCAGGAGGGTCCTGGCTTCGCTGACTTCGTCGAGCGCCAGATGCAGGCGATCAGGGATGCTTGCGAGCAGGGCCACGGTGCTTGGTTCGGCGCCTTCCGCGATGATCAGCTGCAGGCCGGTCTTGGCATCTTCAACGCTGGCGCAGGGATGGCTCGCTTTCAGAGCGTCGATACGCACCCGGCGCATCGACGTCAAGGGCTTGCGAGCAACCTGCTCATTGCAGCGAGCCAGTATGCGCTCACGCAGTTTGCGGCGAGCACACTTGTGATCGCGGCTGATCCGGACTACCTAGCGATCGAGATCTATCGATCGCTAGGGTTCCGTGACCGCGAGCACCACGTGCAACTCGAACGCATAACGGTGTGACGGCCGAAGAGCCTAAGCGGTGCCTACGGGGGGACCAGCGGCGGCCACCGCAGAGGCCTGCGGATCGATCTCTTCGCTACCCGTGAACAGCAGTCCGTGGATCCCTGCGCCAAGCAACGCACCGATGAGTGGTGCGACGATGAACAGCCACAGCTGGTCGAGCGCCCAGCCGCCAACGAAGATCGCGGGGCCAATGCTGCGCGCGGGGTTGACCGAGAGGTTGGTCACTGGAATACCGACGAGGTGGATCAGCACCAGTACCAGACCGATGGGAATCCCGGCAAAGGCGGTCTCGGCGAGGCGATCGGTCGCAGCCAGGACGGTGAACACGAGGAAGCCCGTCAGCAGCACTTCGAGCGCAAACGCAGACCCCCACGGATACCCGCCTGGCGAGTGCGCTCCGTAGCCGTTGGCGCCAAGTCCCTCAGTGCCAGCGTGATAGCCGCCTTTGCGCCCCGCCACGATCGCCAGCAAGATGCCAGCAGCGATGATTCCGCCCACGATCTGCGCCGCCCAGTAGCGGGCGGCTTCAGGGAGCTCGATCCTGTCGCGCACGAGCAGTCCTAGGGTGACAGCCGGGTTGATATGACACCCGGACACGGGCCCCACGGCATAGGCCATCACGAGCAAGGACAGGCCGAAAGCGAATGCCACCCCCAGGTTCCCGATCTTCTCGCCCGCGATCACAGCAGCTCCCACGCCGCCGAAGACCAGGACGAACGTACCGACCAGCTCGGCTGTCATTCGCTTGAACGCCATCGCATGCTCCTCTGTCGTTAAAGGGTGACCATGGGACAGGTTCGACGCGACAAGATCAATCCCTTATGGTTTTGCGATCCGCGCTGACGCTGCCGAGATCGCGGGAACCTGCGACGCGCGCTTCGCCGCTGTGCGCGAGGCGCTGCTCGAAAACGTGACGCATCGAGACGAGCTCGGCGCGGCCGTGGCGGTGATCGTTGAAGGCAAGCCAATCGTGGAGTTGTGGTGTGGATGGGCGGACGCCGATCGCACCCGCCTGTGGCAAAGGGACACGCTTGTCAACGTGTTTTCCGTCGGCAAGGCGATGGCAGGACTCTGTGTGTTGATGCTGGTCTCGCGTGGGCTGCTCGACCTCGACGAGCCCGTGTCGGAGCGCTGGCCGGAGTTCGCTGCGGCCAACAAGGAGAACATCACCGTGCGCCAGGTGCTCAGTCACCAGGCCGGGCTCGCCGCGATCGAGCGCGAGCTTCCGCAAGGCGCGCTGTACAACTGGGACCTGGTGACGAACGCGCTGGCCGAGCAGCGGCCGTGGTGGACGCCCGGTGCGGGCCACGGCTACCACGTGCACACATTTGGGTTCCTGGCGGGCGAGATCGTTCGCCGCGTGGTCGACGAGCCGATCGGATCGTTCCTGCGCCGGGAGATCGCTGAGCCGCTCGCCGTCAACGTCCGCTTCGGCTGCGCACGCAGCGATCGCAGGCGGCGCGCCGAGTACCTGTTCGACCTCGAGCGCGTGTCTGCTACCGGGCGCCTTTCCCGCGCCGACGGTAGGCCGCGAGCGGTAGTTGATGCACATCTACGGGAGCGCGCCTACCTCAACCCCACCCGGCGCGACGGGTGTGAACACGGTCAACACGGTCGCCTGGCAGGACGCGGAGCTACCGTCGGCCAACCTGCATGCGGGTGCGCCTGGGATCGCGTGTGTGTATGACGCGCTGCTCAGCGACACGCCCGCGCTGATCGACAGGCAGCTGCTCCAGGAGGCCACCAACGAGGCCGCCAACGGCGTAGATCTCGTGCTTGGCCGCCCATCACGGTTCGGTCTTGGCTTCCAGCTCACGCAGCCCGAGCGACCGATGGGCCCAAACGCGGGGAGCTTCGGGCACTTCGGCACCGGCGGCTCGCTCGGGTTCGCCGACCCGCAGGCGAACGTTGCGTTCGCATATGTGATGAATCGTGGCGGGTCGCAGTGGCAGGATCCGCGCAACCGCGCGCTGATCGATGCTGTCTATGCGTCGCTCGACTGAGCTGGATGACAGGCCGAGATCCAGCTACGGTGCCAGGCGCTCGATCAGCCAGTCGCCGTCCTCACCACGGCGATAGCGCAGCCGATCGTGCAGCCGATCGTGGCGCTGCTGCCAGAACTCCATGCGCTCACTGGCTACGCGGAAGCCACCCCAGCTCGCCGGCAGCGGCAACTCGCCTCCGCCGTAGCGCTCGTCCAACTCGGCTACGCGCTGCTCGATCACGTGACGATTCTCGATCGTCTGGCTCTGGGGCGAAGCCAGCGCGCTGAGCTGGCTCCCGCGCGGGCGACTGCGCACGTAGGCAGCAGACTCCCCGGCGCTGGTGCGCGCGACCGAACCCTCGATCCTCACCTGCCGACCCAGCAGGTCCCAGTGGAACAGCAGGGCGCCATGGGGGTTGGCGGCGAGCTCATCGCCCTTGCGACTCATGTAGTTGGAGAAGAACACGAAGCCGTGCTCGTCGAAGTCCTTTACCAACACCATGCGCACTGACGGGACGCCCACAGCTGACGCGGTCGCCAGCGCTGCAGCCTCCGGCATCCGCTCGCCAGCCGCGCCAGCCTGCTGAAACCAGGTCGCGAACTGGCGCAGTGGATCCGCATCCACGTCCTGCTCGCGCAACGGCTGTCCGTAATCGGTCATGTGAGTAGCCCTGGGAGGGTCGGAAGCGAGCCCGAGCGCCTGGCCTACTGGATGTTGGCCATCACGTGCTTGACAACGGTGTAGTCCTCGACCCCGTACATGCTGAGGTCCTTGCCGTAGCCGGACTCCTTGAAGCCACCGTGTGGCATCTCCGAGACGAGCGGGATGTGGTCGTTGATCCACACGCAGCCGAAGCGCAGCGCCTTGGACACGCGCAGCGCGCGGCCGACGTCTCGCGTCCACACCGAGGAGGCCAGCCCATAGCGGGTGGCGTTGGCCCAAGCGATCGCCTGCTGCTCATCAGCGAACTGCTGCACTGTGATCACCGGGCCGAAGATCTCGCGTTGGACCATCTCGTCGTCCTGATGCAATCCCGCCACGACCGTCGGCTCCACGAAGAAGCCCGCGCGGTCCGCGGCCTTGCCGCCGGTCACGATCTCCGCGTGATCGGGCTTGCGCTCCAAAAAGCCCTGCACCCGCTCGCGCTGGCGGGCAGAGTTGACTGGGCCAAGCGTCGTCTGCGCTGACAGTGTGTCCCCGAGCACCAGGCCCTGCGCCTGGCCGGCGAGGCCACTGACCACGTCGTCGTAGACGTTGCTCGATGCGAGCACGCGGGTGGCAGCCGTGCAGTCCTGGCCGGCGTTGTAGTAGCCAGTGCCCGCGATCGTCTCGAGCGCACTCTCCAGGCTGACGTCGTCGAACACAACCACCGGCGCCTTGCCACCGAGCTCTAGGTGCACCCGCTTGAGCGTGTCCGCCGCGGTGCGCGCGAAGTGCTTGCCTGTGTCCACCGACCCCGTCAGCGCCAGCATGTCCACGTCGGGGTGATTGATCAATGCCTCACCCGTCGGGCGGCCTGGCCCGGTGACGATGTTGAGCACGCCCTTGGGAAGGATCTCGGCTGCCAGCTCTGCCAGCTTGATGGTCGTGATCGGTGTTGTCTCCGCCGGCTTGAGCACCACCGTGTTGCCAGCCGCCAGCGCCGGCCCGAATTTCCAGATTGCCATCATCAGCGGGTAGTTCCACGGCGTCACCTGCGCGATCACTCCGACCGCTTCGCGACGCGTGAACGACGTGTAGCCCTCCATGTACTCGCCGGCGGACAGGCCGGTCATCGTCCGTGCGGCGCCCGCGAAAAAACGCAGGTTGTCGGCCATCACGGGGATCTCGTCGTTTGTTACTGCTTCGATCGGCTTGCCTGCGTTCAGCGCCTCTAGGCGCGCGATCTCCGCGCCGTGCTCCTCCACCAGATCGGCGAGCCCCAGCAGTGCCTGAGCCCGTTGCGCGGGCGTTGTGGCCGACCAGCCAGGGAAAGCCCTGCGCGCCGCCTGCACCGCCCGATCGACGTCCTCGGCGGTTGCGATCGGCGCGCGCGCCAGCTCCTCGCCGGTGGCGGGATTGAGCATCGCTTCGCTGTCGCCGCCGCTCCCGGCGACAAGCTCCCCGTCGATGAAGTTGCTGAGCGTCTCCGTCGTGCTCGCCATCGCCTGCCAGTGTACGGCGCGAGCGCTACGGCGTGCGCGTGCGCCCCGCCAGCCGGTCTGCGAATTCGATCAGCGGAGGGGACGCGTTGGTCAATGATTGTTTCTTTAGGCCATTTCGGGCCGCCCTGAGTACGAGGCGGTCGACCAGCGTGCCGGGCAGGTGGCGCGTCAACGCGACCGTCACCTTGCCCGTTCGCGTGGTGATTATGTCCCGTGCAGGTGGATCGTCGAGGGCGCCCCGCACGATCGCGCTGACGGCGTCCTCAAGGCTCTCCTCGGGGGAGCTGCCTTCAAGCGTGAGGCCGAAGTCTTCGGAGTCCTTGTGGATTGGCGTGCGGATGTAGCCTGGGTACACGGTGGTGACCGAGATCGCATCGCCGTGCTCCAGTCGCAGCGCCTGGGAGTAGGCGACCACGCCGTGCTTGCTCATCGCGTAGGCCGCCGCGAATGGCTGTGCCACGAAGGCCATCCCTGATGCCACGTTGACAACGCGACCACGCGCTGCTCGCAGTGCTGGTAGCGCCGCGCTGGCCATGCGCCAGGGACCGACCATATTGACGTCGATCACCGCCAGCGCTCTGGCGTCAGGTGCTAGGCCCGCGCTCTGCGGCGTTGCCAGACCAGCGCAGTTGATCAGCACGTCCAGACCGCCCCCTAGGCGCTCGATCGCCTCAGCGACCGCGCGATCAACCGACTCCTGGTCGCGGACGTCACACGCGATCATCTCCGGCTGCTGTGCAACGAGATCGAGCCCCAGCACGCGCGCTCCACGGCGTTTCAGCTCAGCCAGAGCGGCTTCACCGATGCCGCTCGCGGCACCAGTGATGACGATCCGCTTGCCCGTCATCGTCCGGCTGGCGTGGGCGCAGCCGCGCTAAGCACGTAAGCACCCTCATCAAACTGGGTTGCAAGCTGGCGAAAGCGCCACGTCCAATCGGGCCACAACACGCCGTTGCGCCCGGTTGCGTCGAGATAGAAGCTCGTGCATCCGGTCTCCCAAACGGTGCCCTGCATGCGTGTGTCGACTTCTTGGTTGAACTGCTCATACACATGGGGGCGCACTTCGATCGTGCTCGCGCTGCGCCTGTCCATCGCCTTGATCGCTTGCAGCACATGCTCGATCTGCGTCTCGATCATGTACACCATCGAGCTGTGGCCCAGCCCCGTGTTTGGGCCAAGCAGTAGGAACAGGTTCGGGAAGTCGGGAACGGATGTGCCCAGATAGGCACGCGGCGTGCCCTCCCACACCTCGCGCATCAGTCTGCCGTCGCTGCCACGCACCTGGTCAGCGACCGGTGGGTCAGCCACGTGGAATCCAGTGGCGAAGATGATCGTGTCGACCTCGTACTCGCGACCGTCGCTGTCGATCACGGAGTGCTCGCGAACTTCCTGTAGGCCGCTGGTCACGAGCTCCACGTTCGGCTGCTGCAGCGCCGGATACCACTCGTTGGAGGGCAGGATTCGTTTGCAGCCAAACGAGTAGTTAGGCGCGAGCTTGGCCTGCAGGCTGGGGTCGGCGACCTGCCTACGCATGTGCCACCGCGAGAGACGCTCCAGCGCGCCCATCAGGCGCGGTTGCTTGACGAACCCGAGCACCAGCGCCTCTTTGCTCCAGTACACGCTTTCGCGGATGAGCTTCTGCACGACTGGGACACGTTGGAACACCGTTCGCTCGCGATCGCTGATTGGCCGGCTGCCGTGCGGCATGATCCATGGTGCTGTGCGCTGGAAGACGTACAGCTTCTCCACTTGCTCCTGGATCGTCGGCACGTATTGGATCGCCGATGCGCCCGTGCCGATCGACGCCACGCGCTTGCCGCTTAGCTCGTAATCGTGGTCCCACTGCGCCGAGTGCATCGTCTTGCCTGCGAAGCTCTCAATGCCCGGGACCTCCGGGAGCTTGGGCTCGGTCAGCGGTCCCATGCCGCTGACCAGCACACTCGCTGTGAATGTACCCGCCGTCGTTTCGATCTCCCATTGCTGGTCGTCTCGATTCCAGGCTGCCGCTTGCACCTCGACGTTAGTACGCACGTGCGAGCGAATCCCGAACTCCTCAGCGCAGCGACGCAGGTAGTTGCGGATCTCAGGTTGCGGGGAATAGGTGTTCGACCAGTTCGGGTTCGGCGCAAACGAGAACGAGTAGAGATGCGAGGGAACGTCGCACCTGCAGCCCGGGTAAGTATTGAAGTGCCAGGCCCCGCCCACGTCGGGAGCGCGCTCGAGGATGGTGAAGTCCTCGATTCCGCTCTGCTTCAAGCGGATGGCCATGCCAATGCCAGAGAACCCGGCGCCCACGATGATGATCCTTTGGTGTTGCGACGTTTGCTCCACGTGCTCCAGCCCCTTTGCTCCAGCCCCGTTTACACCACCTACACCAGCGTAACTTACAGTACCGTAACATATGGCTGGTGCCGGAGCAGCTGACTCCAAGCCCTACACGAATGACGGCCTCCGCACGCCGCGAGCAGCTGCTTGACGTGACAACGCTGATCATCGCTGAGGCAGGTTTCCAGGCGGTGTCAATCCAATCGGTTGCCCGCAGAGCGGGCATCTCTCGCCCGATCGTCTACGAGCACTTTGGCGACCTCTCCGGGCTACTGGAGGCGCTCGTCGAGCGCGAGGTTGAGCGCGCGCTCGATCAGGTTGCAGAGACAGAGCTCGTCGATCTAAGCGAAGGCGATCCTTCCGAGCTGATGCTCGAGAGCCTGCGTGCGTACCTGGACGCGGTCGCGCAGCATCCAACCACCTGGCAACTTGTTCTGATGCCGCCGGAGGGTGCACCCGAGCTGCTACGCACGAGCATCATCAGCGGGCGCGCGGAAGTCCTAAGCAGGCTGGCCCAGGCGGTGCGTCCGATTTCCACTCCTCCCCGCCAGATGCCCGACCCCGAGCTGACAGCAAGGATCCTGTCGGCCGTCGCCGATGAGTATGCGCGCCTGCTGCTGACCGATGCGAGCGAGTTTCCGCCCGAGCGGCTGCTACCGCACGCGCGCTGGTGGCTAGAGCGACTCTCGCCCTAGCGCAACCGACACGGCACGGTTGCGGTGCTTAAGCTGCGCCAACCAGCTGACTGCGCTGCGCCTTATGAGAGAAGAGCGCTCGATCCGCTTCGAGCAGAACTTCGTCCCTGCTCATCCCCGGCCTCAGCTCCGCGACGCCGGTGCCAATCGTGAGCTCCGTTCCGTCCGGACGCCTGCAGTGGCGCTTGACCGCCTCGCGAATCCTCGCAGCCACGCGGCTGGCGCCCAGCTCATCGCTGGCACGAAGGATCACAGCAAACTCGTCGCCCGCCCAACGGAACGCCGTATCCGGCCTGCGCACGGCGTCGCTCAATGCTTGTGCGATCGACTGCAGCACCTCGTCACCGGCGGCGTGACCAAACTGATCGTTGACCTCCTTGAAGGCGTTGACGTCGCACAGCAGCAACGTGATCGGTAGGCCGTCGCGACTCGAGCTCTCCATCGCGTGCACGAGTGCCTCATCGAACGCCCGGCGATTTGGCATACCGGTGAGGGGATCGACATGGGCGAGCACGTTTGCGTACTCGCCGGCGTCTTCGAGGCGAGCGCGGTGCTCTCGGGTGCTGGAGATCACGATCGCGGTAAGCACGGTCATCGAAGACAGCAACAGGAACTCGGTGGCCGTCTGCAGCCCGTCGATGGTGCTGCCGTACAGAAGTGGTGAGAACGCTGCCAAGCTGGCGACAGTCGCCACCTGCGCACAGCGCCATACTGGCTGACCAACCCCGGAACCGAGCATCGGCAGGATCAGCAGCTGTAGGTAGGGCGCCTTGCCACCGCCGGCCAACCACTGCATGAGCGAGATCTGAGCGATTCCGATGAACGAAGAGGCATCGACGGATGCGATGCTCGGGCGGTGCTTGAGCGTCACGCTCAACGTTCCGAGCACAATCGAGAGGATTCCCGCCGGCGCCGCTAGCGCCCACCCCACTGGCCCAATCGCAGCAGTTGGCGGATAAAACGCCATCAGGGCCAGCGACGTCAGCGCGCCGAGGATCGAGAGAAACCCCGAACCTCGGAAGATGAGGTCCTGCTGCGCACCCCTATAGCGGTCCTGTTGGGCCGAGGCCTGCTCCTGGGGAGTTGTTGGAGACATAGGCGTTCACACGTCTTTTCGACCCGATTCTTCGACAACTTTAAGAGAATCCGGGCTGAACGGACGCGCGTCAGCGCGCGGCGGATGTGGCCAAACCGAGGGCTTCAGCGACCGCGGCGTGCGTGATCTCGCCGCGCTGGACGTTCAGACCCATACGCAGGCCGGGACTGCGCTCGAGCGCCTCCTCGACGCCGCGCTCGGCGAGCTCGATCACGTACGGCAGCGTTGCGTTCGTCAACGCGTAGGTGGAGGTGATCGGTACCGCCCCCGGCATGTTCGTCACGCAGTAGTGCGTGATCCCATCGACCTCATATGTCGGATCGGAGTGAGTGGTGGGGCGCGAGGTCTCAAAGCAGCCACCCTGATCGATCGACACGTCCACCAGTACCGCAGCGGGCTTCATCAGCTGCAGCTGATCGCGGCTGACCACGTGCGGCGCGCGTCCGCCGTGTACGAGCACTGCGCCAATCACGAGGTCGGCGGAGGGCAGCATCTCCTCGATCGCCAGTGTCGAGGAGTAGACCGTCGAGGCACGCCCCGCGAACGCCACTTCCAGTTCACGTAGCCGGTCGATCGAGCGGTCGAACACAAATACGTCGGCCTGCATGCCGATCGCGATGAATGCTGCGTTCATGCCCACCACGCCGCCGCCGATCACCAGCACCGTCGCTGCGGCCACCCCTGGCACGCCGCCCAACAGGATCCCGCGCCCACCAAGCGGCTTCTCCAGCATGAACGCGCCTGCCTGCGTGGCGATCTTGCCAGCCACCTCGCTCATCGGCGCTAGCAGCGGCAGGCGGCCCTCGGCATCCTCAACAGTCTCATATGCGATGCACGTAGCGCCCGAGTCCATCAGGTCCCGCGCCAGCTGCGGCTCGGCTGCCAGATGCAGGTAGGTGAACAGCGTCTGACCGTCGCGCAAGAGCCCGACCTCCTGCGGCTGGGGCTCCTTGACCTTCAGCACGAGGTCCGCTTGGGCAAACAGCGAATCCGCGTGCGCCACGATCCGCGCGCCCTGTGCCTGAAACTGCTCATCGCTCATCGCGCTGCCCGCTCCCGCGCCCGCCTGCACGAGCACCTCGTGTCCGCGACTCGTCAGCTCTCTGACCCCGGCTGGGGTTATCGCGACGCGGTACTCATCGATCTTGACCTCGCTCGGGACTCCGATCCTCACCGTGCCAACTCCCTTCCTCGCAGTGCAAGCCAGAACTCGATGCGATCGCGCGCGTTTGAGAAGTCGCGTCCGGTCAGCTGCTCGATGCGGCGGATGCGATAGCGCAGCGTGTGGCGATGGCAGTACAGCGCGTTCGCTGCCTTCTCCCAATGCCCGTTGTGCTCGATGAACACGTCCAGCGAGCGCACCAGCTCATCCCCGTAGTCGCCCTCGCCCTGCTCAATCGGATCGAGCACGCTGCGGCAGTAGGAGCCGAGCGCCTCATCGTCCTGCAATGACAGCAGCAGCTGGAAGGCGCCCAGATCCGTGTAGGAGCCGACCTCCGGGGCGCTGCCGTTGCGCAGCCGCACCGCCTCAAGCGCACATCGCGCCTCGTGGAAGGCCATACGCAGCGCGTGCGTGGCGGTCGCTCGCGAGGCCGCCGCGCGCACCTCGCCGAAGCGGCCCGCCAGCTCGGCGCGGATCGTGCGCGCCAACTCCATCGGCACGATCGGCGCGCTCGTGCCGGACGGATCGATCACCGCGCAGAGCATCCCCGCGCGGATCGCCACCAGGCTGGGAACCCGTTCGCGCTGCAGGATCGCTTCCACCAGAGCCGCTGCCGCGCTCGGATCCGGCGGCCTGAACGCCAGCACCGCCACCTGCTCGCCGATCCCAAACGGGCGCAGGCGCGCCTGCAGGTCCTCCGGGTAGAGATGTCCGGTGAGCACCTCTGCGAGCACGTCCCCAACCATTGTGCGCTGCAGCAACTCGTAGCGCTCCTCCAGCAGCTGCGCGAACGCGCGCTCGGTGATGGCGATGAACGGCAGTTCGTAGGGCACCTCGAACAGTGGGAAGCTGCGCTTGCGCGCCTGTGTAATGAGGGCTGCCGGCAAGCGCTTGTGGGCGAAGCCCGTACCGAAGCCGAGACCGGCGATGTCGTGGTCGGCGAGCCGGTCGATCAGCTCGCGTTGGGACTTCGGGCCGGTCAGCTGGATGCCTGTGGTGAGCAGCAGCTCGCCGCCTTTCAGCCAAGGGGTCGGATCGGGCAGCTCGGTGCTGTGCACCCAGCGCACGTGCGCGCGAGCGGACTCCTGCCCGCAGACCAGCTCCAGACCGAGCTCGCCGATCAGGCTCTCGACAGTGAGCTCCATCGCTCCATCCGCTCGGAGGCCTCGCCCAGCACGGGGCGCAGGATCGCCTCGATCTCTTCGAACTGCTGCTGTCCAGCTATCAGTGGCGGCGAGAGCTGCACGATTGGATCGCCGCGGTCATCCGTGCGACAGATCAGCCCGCGCTGATACAGCTCACCGGAGAGAAAGCCACGCAGCAGCTCCTCGGCCTCGTCGTGGTTGAACGTCTCCTTGGTCTCTTTGTCCTTGACCAGCTCAATCGCCTGGAAATAGCCCGCTCCACGCACGTCACCGACGATCGGTAGATCGCGCAGGCTGTCGAGCATCTCGCGGAACGCGCCTTCGTTGGCGAGCACGTTCCCGCACAACTCCTCGCGCTCCATGATGTCGATGTTTGCCATCCCGACCGCGCATGCCACCGGGTGCCCGCCGAACGTGAAGCCGTGGTTGAAGATCGCCTTGCCGTGCAGGAACGGCTCTGCGATGTGATCGGCCACGATCAACGCCCCCAAAGGCACATACGCCGAGCTGATGCCCTTGGCTGTTGTGATCATGTCGGGCTGGTAGTCAAAGCGTTCGCAGCCGAACCAGTGGCCCAGCCGACCCCACGAGCAGATCACCTCGTCGGAGATCAGCAGCACCCCGTGGCGGTCGCAGATCTCGCGCACGCGCTGGAAGTAGCCCTCCTGCGGGACAAAGCAGCCGCCGCCGTTCTGCACCGGCTCGAGGATCACCGCAGCGACTGTCTCCGCGCCCTCGAACTCGATCGCTTTCTCGATCTCATTCGCCGCCCACAGCGGATCGCGATCTTCCGCCCAGCGGTAGGAGTTGGTGTTCGCGACGTGCACGCCGCCTGGCGTCAGCGGTTCGAAGGGCATACGTAGGGGCGTCAAACCGGTCGCCGTCAACGCCCCCATCGAGGTTCCGTGGTAGGCCAGATTGCGCGAGACGAGCTTGTGCCTACGTGGTTCCCCCTGCGCGGCGTGGTAGGCCTTGGCGAGCTTCCATGCCGACTCGACCGCCTCCGAGCCGCCGGAGGTGAAGAACACGCGGTTGAGATTGCCTGGCGCCAACTCGGCGATGCGCGTTGCCAATTCGATCGAACGGGGGTGCGCGTAGCTCCAGTTGGTGTAGAACGCCAGTTCCTTGGACTGCGCGGCGGCCGCTTCGCCCAGCTCGGGGCGACCGTGACCAACGTTCACGCAGTACAGCGCCGAGAGGCCGTCAAGGTGGCGCTTGCCGTGCTCGTCGTATACGTAGCAGCCCTCGCCCCGCACGATCACTGGAACCTCGTGGTCAGGGTCCGCGTAGGAGCCCATCCGCGTGAAGTGCATCCACAGATGCCGCTTGGCCTGCTCTTGGAGATCACCGGACATCGAAGGACCACCTTCTCGATAGCTGACTAGACACTCAGGACAACGCTAACTGTTGGTCATATGCAGCTCAATGCGCCGCGCGGTCAACAAGTGCCGGGTCTATTGTACAACTCGTCCAATTCCCAGCGGCCGTTTTGGGGATCGCGCCCCTTGCGCGTCCGCCATCGCTGTCCGTACCTTTCTTCACGAGCGCGCGTCCACGTCCGCCGCATCCACGAGAGGAGCAGTCCATGGCCATCGAAGGTACTGATGTAATTGGAGGCCCCCAACGCGAATCCGGCGTTATGGACAAGGGCCTGAAAAAGGGCGCCATCGGCTACCTCTCGAACATCGTCATCGGCGTCGCCTCGACCGCGCCTGCCTACTCGCTGGCGGCCACGCTTGGGTTCGTCGTCGCCGTCAAAGGCGTCGGCGTGCACGCCCCAGCCGTGCTGCTCGTGTCGTTCATCCCGATGCTGCTCGTCGCCTCGGCCTACAAATACTTCAACCGCGCCGACCCCGACGCCGGCACGACGTTCGCGTGGGTGACCCGCGCGATGGGGCCGGTCGCCGGCTGGATGAACGGCTGGGCGATCTTCCTCGCGGACATCATCGTGATGGCCTCGCTTGCGGACATCGCCGCGATCTACACGTTCAAGCTCTTCGAATGGAACTGGGCTGAAACACACAAAGGCGCAGTCATCGCCGGCGCGATCTTGTGGATCGCTTTGATGACATGGATCTGCTACCGCGGCATCGAGCTCTCCGCACGCATCCAGCAGGCGCTGCTGAGCATCGAGGTGTTGATCCTCGCGCTGTTCTCCGTCGTCGCCTTCGTCAAGGTGTTCGGCAGCCATCCGCCAAGCGGCTCGATCAAGCCGTCGATCTCGTGGTTCAACCCGTTCGCCATGAAGTTCGGCGACCTGCTCGACGCGGTGCTGCTGGGGGTGTTCATCTACTGGGGCTGGGACTCCGGCGTGTCGGTCAACGAGGAGTCCGAGAACCCAGCCGAGGGGCCAGGCAAGGCGGCCGTCATCTCCACGCTGCTGCTGCTGTTGATCTACGTGCTCGTCTCCGCCGCCGCCCAGTCCTTCCATGGCGTCGGCTTCCTGACCAACGAAGCCAATCAGGAAGACGTGTTGAACGCGCTCGGCAAGGGTGTGCTCGGCAGCGGGCTCGACAAGCTGCTGATCATCACCGTGCTCACCTCTGCCTCGGCATCGACGCAGACGACGATCCTGCCGACTGCTCGCACCACGCTCTCGATGGCCCACTGGAAAGCGGTGACCACGCTGCTCTCGCGGGTGCACAAGCGCTACCTGACGCCGACCGTCTCCACGCTCGGATTCGGCCTGCTCTCGATTGCCATCACCGTCCCGCTGCTGGTGCTTTCCGAAAGCGTGCTGGATGACTCGATCACCGCGATCGGCTTCCCTATCTGCTTCTACTACGGGTTCACTGGCGTCGCCTGCCCGATCTACTACCGCCACGAGCTGGGCAAGAGCGTGCGAAACCTCCTGCTGCTCGGCGCCGGACCGCTGATCGGCGGCCTGATGCTGTGGGGCGTGGGCATCAAGGCGGCCTTCTACTACGGCCACACCGCCAACGTCGAATCCAAGCCGATCCTCGGCATCACGTTGCCGCTGTGGATGGGCATCGGTGGGATGGTGCTCGGCCTGCTGATCATGCTCGCCTCACGGCCAGTGTTCAAAGAGTTCTTCTCGCGCAAGCTGGAAACCGCGCCGCCCGGCGTGCTCGAGCACCCGCCGGCAGTCATTCCGGCGCAGGTGGACTTCTGAGCAGGGTAGGCTTCTCCCATGACCCAAAGCGACCGCCACATCCCCGAGAAGGAGCGCTGCTCGACGTGTAGCGGCGCGGGCTGGACGTGGTGGTCTGCAGGCGCCGGCGAGGAGGGTCGGTGGGTCGTCTGTCGCGAGTGCATCGGCACGGGTCGTGCAGACCACAAGGGTCGCAAGCGCCAGAAGCCCGACGACCCGCCCAGCAGCTAGCAGCCGATCAGCTCGGCGGTACCTCGACCTGTCCATGGGGCGAGCCGTACTCGCCCAGCAGCTCCAGGAACGGCGCCGGCGGGAACGCCTCGGGGCCCAGCACGCCAGAGCCCTTCCAGTCCCCACGGTCGAGCAGCTCCAGCGCGACGACGGGATTGATCGCCGTCTGCCATACGACCGCCTGGTTTGCGTACTCGCGCATGGTCGTCTCGTTGTCGACTACGTGGTAAAGGTAGGTGGAGCGCGGCTGTCCGTCCTTGCCTGTGCCTGTTACCCACGTGCCTGCACAGGTGCGCCCGCTCATGCGCTCGCCCAGCGCCGCCGGGTCGGGCAGCGCCGCTGCGACTACGTCGCGCGGTGCCACCTCGGCGCCACGCACGGATACCGGCTCAGTCGAGTCCAGGCCCAGTTTGTGCAGCGTGGCAAGCACATCGATGAACTCCTGTCCCAGCCCATACTTGAACGTCACGCGCTCGCACTGCACCCAGCGGGGGATCAGCACGACCTCCTCGTGCTCGACGTTCACGCATTCCACCGGCCCGATGCCCTCGGGGAACTCGAACACCTCGGGCTCGGAGAACGGCGCGGTCGTGTAGAAGCCACGCTCGCGCTCCCAGATCAGCGGCGGGTTCAGGCACTCCTCGATCGTTGTCCAGATCGAGAACGTCGGCGCAAAGTCATAGCCCTCGACGACCAGGTCGGCGCCGTCACGCACCCCTACTTCATCGATGCTCGAGAACAGCTCCTCCGCGGCGTAGCGGGCGAAGATGTCCGACAGTCCCGGCTCGACACCGATCCCCACCAGCGCCAACAGGTCAGCCTGTTGCCACTGCTCGTGGTGGGCCAGCTGTTTATCGCCGAGCATCTCCCCCGTGAGCTCATATGGGCGCTCGGGGTGCGGGTGCGACAGCGTCATCGCCATATCCAGGTATGTGGTCCTCGCGTCGAACGCGGCAGCGAAGATCGGCTCGTTGAAGCGTGGATCGCAGGCGTTCAGGACCGCATCTGGCCGCACGCGGTTGATCAGCTCGACTAGCTGCTCGCGGCTGGACGCATCCACTCGCTCTGCTGAGAAGCGATCGGGCTCCCCCAGCCTCCCGGCCGCCGTCTGAGCACGCTCGAGCGCGACGTCCGCCAGCACCACCTCGGTAAACACCTCGCGGCGCTGCGCGATCGCGGCGAACGCCGCCCCCACGCCACCTGCTCCGACAACGAGAACCTTCATCCAGCCAGTGTGACGCAAACCGCAAGCTCAATATGTCACAAGGAATGGGCGGCGATGCGACGCTATGTCGTAGGCGGCTGCCGTATGCTGCGCCGATCCGCGCGCTCGCGAACACCAGCACAGCATGAGCACCGGCCTCCCCAGCCTCCCGCGCACGCCACCGCAGTCGCCCGAGCCCTCAGGCACGGATGGCGTATCGACCGACTCGGCACACGGCGAGCGGAGCGCGCGAGCGGACGGGCAAGCCTCCCGCTGGGCGCCGTCGCCGACGTTCACCCGTGCTGAGATTGCGCTGGTTGCGTTGGCTGGTGTGCTGCTGGCCGTGCTCACGAGCTGGCCGCTCGTGCTGCACCTGCCGAGCCACATCGCTCCCGACCTCGGTGACCCTGTGCGCACCGCCTGGCAGATCGCCTGGGTGGGACACGCGATGCTCCATGACCCGCTGCATCTGTTCGACTCCAACGCCTTCTACCCGCACCCACTCAGCCTCGCCTTCTCGGACTCGCTGCTTGGCTACGGCCCGACAGCGTTCTTCGGCTCAGGAACCGTCGCCGCGCTGGTCCGTTACAACCTCCTGTTCCTGTGGGCGTGGTCGCTGTGCTTCGTGGGCGCCTACCTGCTCGCCCGCGAGCTCGGCCTCGGCCGGCTGGGAGGCGCGGCCGCCGGCGTGGCCTTCGCGTACGCGCCCTATCGGGTCACCGAGGCCGGACATCTGCATGTGATCTCCTCCGGGGGATTCGTGCTGGCGCTGTTCCTGCTGCTGCGCGGCTACCGGCGCGACTCGCGCAAGCTCGTGCTCGCCGGCTGGCTGCTCTCCGCCTGGCAGATCAGCCTCGGCTTCACGCTCGGCTTGCAGTACTCCTATCTGCTGATCGTACTTGCGCTGCTGGTTCTGTTCGCCTGGTGGCATGGGCGCCTGACACCTGGCGCGGCGTGGCGGCGAAGCGACGCTGGGAGCCCGTCCGCTCGCGGGCCGCTGGTCCCCCGCCGCCTGCTTGCCGTGACGCTAATCGGGATTGCTGTGGTCGGTGCGATGGCCGTCTATCAGGCCAGGCCCTACCTGAAGGTGGCCGCCGAGTATCCGACGGCCAAGCGCACGATCAGCGAAGTCGAGACCTATTCAGCCGGACCCGCGGCGCTTCTGTCAGCGTCCTCGGAGAACCGCGTTTGGGGCGATCTCACCGAAGGGATGCGCGCGAAAGTCAACTCCAAGAACGAGAGCGTGTTCTTCCCCGGCGGATTGATCCTTGCGCTGGCCGTAATCGGGTTGCTTGCCGGCGCCTATACGCGAAGATTTCGCCTGGGGCTGCTGATCGGGATCATCACCTGCTCGGTGCTTGCGCTTGGCTTCGGCATCACCGGCGCCGGCTACCCGTACCGCCTGTTGTTCGATTACGCGCCTGGCTGGGATGGAGTGCGTGTGCCGGGCAGGATCTTCACGCTGGCCACCCTCTTCTACGCGCTGCTGGCGGCCGCCGGTGTGCAGGTGCTCGTGCGGCGATTGGAGCCTTGGGGGAAGCGCTATCGGTGGAGCGCTGTACCCGCGCTCGGTCTGCCGGCGCTGCTCGGAACAGCGTTGCTGATCGGTCTACTCGGTGAAGGGGCGGGCCATCTCGGTCACCCGCTCGTACCGCAGCCGGCACCGGCGGAGATCGGCCTGCGCGGCCCGGTGCTGGACTTGCCTACCGACGGTGCGCTCGATCGCATCGCGCAGTACTTCTCCACCGATGGCTTCTACAAGATCGCCAATGGCGAGAGCACTTTCGACATTCCCGCCCTCGACGATCTGCGCGGCGGTATGAGCGGCTTCCCCGACCGCGCTAGCGTCGAGAAGCTCCGCTATTACGGCATCAAGACCGTCGTCTTGCACACGGTGCTCCCCAAAGATCTGCCCCCCGAGGTCGGCCCGGTCGTCGCCGAGCCCCCGGACCCGGCGGTCAACGCCGCCAAACCAATCGCCGGGCTTGGCATCACGCGACGGCAGGTCGGCTCGCTGTACATCTATGAGATCGGCCCCGGACCCAAGGCCCTGCACGGAACCGATCCATGAGCAGGCGTCGCGTCGCACTCGTTGCCATCCTGCTCGTGGGCTTGGGCTACGCGACGATGATCCAGAGCTTCTCCTGGAATCAGACCTCGCATTACGACCTGATCCGCACGCTGTACGACGGCAAAACCACGATCGACCAGTACCAGGAAAACACTGGCGATAAGGCCTACTACAAGGGCCACTACTACTCGGCGCGAGCGCCCGGGCTAGCGCTGTTCTCGCTTCCGTTCTATGACGCGCTGAACTTCGTGCACGCCGAATCCTGGACGGACGCCCACGTTGCGCCGCCGAATCACCCTGGCGATGAGATGATCTACCTCGTCGGCTTGTGGGCGAACGTGCTGCCGGGGCTACTGCTGTTGCTGCTTATGTGGCGTGTGAGCGAGCGTTTCGAGCCCGGCTACGGCGTCGCCACGGCGGTCATCCTCGGCCTCGGCACGCTCGTGCTGCCGCTCTCCACGCTCGTGTTCTCCCACGTTTTCACCGCGTTTCTCGGCTTCGCCGCGTTCACGCTGATGCTCTATGAGCGCGACGGTCCTCCCAGCGCGACACTGCTTGGGCTGGCCGGCCTGGCGATGGGCTACGCGTTCTCCTCGGAGTACCCGACGTTCTTCGTAGCGATCGTGCTTGGCCTGTTTCTGCTCTCCCGCAAGGACGCGTTCACGCCATTGGGCGTGGCGCGGCGCGGCGGCGCCTACGTGGCAGGCGGCATCGTGGGCATCGTGCCGCTGCTGCTCTACAACCACTACGCGTTTCACTCCTGGACGCACCTGGCGTACTCAGACATTCCCCGCCAGCAGCAGGGGTTCTTCGGTATTGGCGCCCCCAGCCTGAGGGTGCTCGCCACGTTGTTGCTGGACTCGCGCGGTCTGCTGACGATCTCCCCCGTCCTGATCATGGGGGCGATCGGCACGGTGATGCTCTACCGGCGCGGGAAGCGCGCCGAGGCATTGACGATCGGCGGCGTCTGCCTCTGCTACCTCGGATACAACTCCGGCTACTACCTGCCGTTCGGCGGCGGCTTCATGGGGCCGCGCTTCCTGACGACGATGCTGCCGTTCCTCGCCCTTCCCCTCGGGCTGGCGCTCAAGCGCTTTCCAGGCCCCACAATCGCACTGGCGGCGGTGTCGATCACGACGACGGTGATTGCAACGATCACCCACCCGCTGATCGGCTATGAGACCGAGGCGGTGACCTGGATGCGCTACGTCAGCGAGGGCTACTTCCAACCGACGATCGCCTCCGCATATGGCCTCGGACGTGGCTGGGGCGGCATCTGGCCGTTCCTGCTGGCTGGCGCAGGCGCGGTGGTGCTGGCAGCGTGGGTTACGCCGCGCCTGCGTCTCTCGGGCGCCGCGCTGCGCGCGGGGCTGCTGGCGGTCCTCGCCTGGGCCCTGTTTGCGGCGCTCGCGCCGACGCTGCTCGGGATCGATCACGCCGGCCTAGTGAGCATCTATGACGCTGGCGACCACACCGCTCTGAGCAGCGCCGCGCACCCAGGCTTCAGCACCTACCCGCTGAAGACGCTCGTCCCGGTTGCCGCCGTGGCGGGGCTGCTCGCGCTGGGCGCGATGCGCTTGGCGCGCAATACCTCCGATCGTTCCTCTGGGCGGCGTAGCGCCGACGCGCCGACGCAGCCACAGCCCGCGCTGAGCTCCTAGGCCCACCGCCGCCGCACGTCTTCGGCCTCCTTGAGCTCCTAGTCCTTGGCTAGCTTCACGGCGCACCTGGCAGCGTGCAGCTGGCGACAGACGACCACGTAGCCCGCACGGGGCTGTTCGTGGGCGTTCGTCAGGCCAGCGTCGAAGCGGGTGGATTTGGTTCCACCGTTCCAGTCATAGATGTACAAGCGCTTGATGTTGGCGTGCGCAGCGGCGAGCGCGAACATGAACTTCAGGACCTTTGCCGCCCGCGTCAAGCCCGAGCCGTTCCTGTTCGGGAAGGCGCCACCAAATTTCACCAGCCCGCCGGTCTCCGTAAGCCATACCTGGCCCCCGAAGGCCCGGACGATTTCACGCGTGCGCCAGCCTTCCAGGCGATTGACGTCAGAGTAGTTATGCAGGCCCCAGATCTTCGGCATGACGGTCTCTAGGCGGTAGACCTCCTGCTTGAATTCCGCGATGTAGCTGAGCGTCGGTTCGATGTAACGCGCGTCGAGCACATCCAGGCCGATTACCGTGCAGCCCTTGCACACGCGAAGCAGTGCCTGGTAGTACTTCGCCGCGCCGACCGCCGAGGGGCTCGAGAACTGCCCACGTTCGTTGCCACGATTGGACTCGTCCCACGACTCGTATTCCCTGACGTGCGGGAATAGCTTCACGAATTTCTTGACGTCGCTCTGGTAGCTGGACACGCTCGGCAGCTTCGTGGGCGTGTACTCGGAGTGGTAGAACGCCACCAGCACTTTCTCGTGCGCAGCTTCCGCCTCGTGAATGAACACGATCGCCTTGTCCAGGGAATAGGGGCGCACAGCGGCGTCGTATGGAGCGATGTAGCGCACGATCTTCGTGTGCAGCTGCTTGTACAGCGGATTGCTGAACATCGTCGCGGTCTCGTCGCCCAGGCCCGTCAGATATGAGCTGGCGGCGTGCGCGCGGGGCGAGCTGCGTGGGTTGGCGCTGGCCTGGCTGACTGCGCTCGGCGTGAGCGCGGCCGCGAGGGTCAACAGGAGCGAGACCAGGACAATCGTGTGCAGGCGGTGTGAGGTTCTCATTCGATCACGCAACAGAGTAGGCGCTGGAGGGTTGCGCCAGTCCCCACAGTCTTACGAGGCGCTTAGGTCACGACCTGCGCGGCGGCAGCAGTTTTACGCGGCATTTAGTCTGCGAGCGTGACTGACACGGCCCTAGGCGTCATCTTCGTGCTCGGCGCCGCGGTCAGCCTTGCAGCCAGCTGGCAGCTGGTGACATCGTTGGAGCGTGTGGGGGCGCGCCTGAACCTCTCTGAGGCGTTGTTGGGAATGCTCGCCGCCCTGGCCGCTGACGCCCCAGAGATCACCGCTGCGGTCACGGCGCTCGCTCGCCACGACGGGGGCGTTGGCGCAGGCGTGGTGATCGGGTCAAACGTATTCAACCTCGCAACACTGATCGGTCTCGCTGCTGTCGTTGCTGGCAGTATCGCGCTGCACCGGCGCGTGATCGAGCTCGCCGGCGCAGTGGCGCTGTGGATCGCCGCCGTGTCCCTTGCTGTCGTGACCGGCCTGCTCTCATCGCTCTCTGGGCTCGTGCTGGTACTCGCCGTGCTGATGCCCTACGCCACGATCCTCGGCATGCGCCACGAGCGCCTGACACGCCTGCGGCTACCCGCGAGGTGGACGAGCTGGCTGGTGGCAGCGATCAGCGAGGAGGAGCTCGAGCTCGAGGTAGCGATCCATCCTAGGCGTGGGCATGCACGCGACGCTCTGAGGGCATTGGGTGCCGTGGTCGTTGTCGTCGGCGCGAGCATCGCGATGGAGCGCGCGGCCTCAGAGCTGGGATCGCGCCATGCGGTCCCCGGGATCGTCACCGGCGCGCTCGTGCTCGCGGGGGTGACGAGCCTGCCCAACGCCGTCGCAGCGGTCTATCTGGCGTTGCGCGGCAGGGGCGCGGCTGTGCTCAGCACGGCGCTCAACAGCAACGCGTTCAACATCCTCGCTGGCTTCTTGATTCCCACGACGATCCTCGGACAGAGCTCGACGTCTGGACAGACGACGTTCGTGACGACGAGCTATTTGGCGATGACCGCGCTAGCGCTCGCGTTCGCATATTTCGGCCGCGGGCTGCATCGGCGCTCAGGACTGGTCATTCTCGCCACCTACCTGGTGTTCGTAGGCGTGCTCCTGGCGATCTCATTTTGAACTCGTTCAGCTCAGAAGTGCCCGCTGACGGCCTGCACCGAGATGCGGCCCGTGTCTTCGGGGGCGGGCCGAAGAATCAGGATCTCCGTTGGCACCCGCTCCAACAGCCAGCGCAGGTCCTCATAGCTCAGGCCCGCCCGGGGATCTTCGTCCGCGGAGACGATGATCCGGTCGAAATGCTCTTGCTCGAGCAGTTTGCGTAGCGCGTCTCGGGCCGAGCGTCCGCGACCGACACGCGAGTCAACTGGCACTCCCTGCCAAGACGCACGCTGCTCGATCGCCTCCAGTAGCGGCATCCCGCGCGCGCACTGCACCGGCAGCGCTGTTTCCAGGGGCAGGCTCATGGGCACACGCGCGAGGAACGCGGGCATGATGATCGCGTTCTCGGCCTTCGCCAGGCGCACTGCAGCCTCGAAGGAGCGACGGGAGATCTCCTCGCCGGTGAACGGCAACAAGATCCGGCGGCCGCCTTGCAATCGGTTTCGCGCAGGTAGACGCCCGTTTGGCGGCAACCAGTAGCCGGCGGCGATCCCCAACAAAGCGCCAGCGCACGCGACTGCCGCTATCACCGACACGCTCATTGGCCCTCACCATTGGCGCCGTTCGAGCGCTGGGAGCGGTCGGCGACGATGCGCACGTCGACGCCCGGCAGACGCTGCATCAGTCGCTGCGGCAGAGGCATGCGCAAGCGCGCAAGGCCACGCGCCGGGCGCGAGCCGCTGATCAAGATGTAGGTGGTTCTGCGCCGCGAGGCCACCTCGACGATCGCGCTAGTCGGGTCATCTGACTCCTCTTCGATCATGCGCGCCCCAAGTACCGATGCGAGCTGACGCAGCGCAACGAGCGAGCGCTGCTCATCGGCGGAGAGCTGCTTGCCGGGGGCGCGAACCCACAGGAGATCGAGCCCTGCACCCAGGCGCTGGGCGGAGCGCCAGGCGCGGCGCACGAGCCGTTGGGCGCTCGGATAGGGCTCCACGAGCGCGAGCAGACGCTCGCCGACCGCGTGCGGGGCCTCAGCGGCGAGGCTCTCCTCGCGGGAGCCGACGAGCTCGGTCGTCAGGCGCTTGGCGCCGACCTCCTCGGCCACCTGGCGCAGCGCCACCTCGCGCAGCGCTGAGAGGTTCTCGATCTTGAAGAAGTTGTTCAGCGCAGCGTCGATGCGCTCCGCTGGGTAGACCTTGCCGGTACGCAACCGCTCGAGCAGAGCCTCCGGGGTGAGGTCGATCAACACCACCTCGTCGGCGCGCGCGAGGATCGCGTCTGGGATCGTCTCGCGCACACGGATGCCGCTGAGCTCGGTGATGTGATCGTTGAGGGACTCGAGGTGTTGAACATTGAGCGTTGAGAGCACATCGATTCCGCCAGCAAGGACCGCTTCGATGTCTTCGTGGCGCTTGGCGTGCTCGGTTCCTGGTGCGTTGGTGTGCGCGAGCTCATCGATCAGGCAGAGCTCCGGCGCGCGGCTCAAGATCGCCGGCATGTCCATCTCTTCGAGCACCGTCTCGCGGTAGCGCACACGCCGGCGGGGAATGATCGGCAGGCCCTCGGCGACGCTGGCGGTCTCATCACGACCGTGTGTCTCGAGCAGGCCGATCACGACGTCGCGGCCTGTCTCCTGCTCTGCGTGACCCTCGAGCAGCATGCGGTAGGTCTTGCCAACTCCCGCTGCCATCCCGATGAAGACCTTCAGGCGACCGCTGCGGTGATCTGCTGGGGTGGCCATGACAGTACGATCGCGATCGCGCGTGTTGCGGCGCGTTCGCCGCTCATGCCCCGAGCAGGTTGTGAACGATCAGGTCGATCAGCTTGATACCGATGAACGGCGCGATGATCCCGCCGAGACCGTAGATCCACAGGTTGCGCCGCAGCAGCGCGCTGGCTCCGATCGGCCGGTAGCGCACGCCACGCAGCGATAGCGGGATCAGCAGCGGGATCACAAGCGCGTTGAAGATGATCGCCGAGACGATCGCGCTCTGGGGGGTGCCGAGGTCCATGATGTTGAGTACGTGCAGTGGCCCCTCGGCTTTGGATCCGGGGGTTGGGGTAGCGGTCGCATAGGTGGCAATGAACACGGCTGGCAGGATCGCGAAGTACTTGGCCACGTCGTTGGCAATCGAGAACGTCGTTAGCGCGCCGCGCGTGATCAGCAGCTGCTTGCCGACCTCGACGATCTCGATCAGCTTCGTCGGGTTGGAGTCGAGATCGACCATGTTGCCCGCCTCACGGGCCGCCTGAGTGCCGGTGTTCATTGCTACGCCCACGTCCGCTTGGGCCAGCGCGGGCGCGTCGTTGGTGCCATCACCGGTCATCGCAACAAGGCGGCCCTCAGCCTGCTCCTCGCGAATCAGCGCTAGCTTGCGCTCGGGGGTGGCTTCCGCGAGGAAGTCGTCGACGCCTGCCTCCTCAGCGATCTTGGCGGCCGTCAGACGGTTGTCGCCGGTCACCATCACGGTCCTGATGCCCATCGCACGGAGCTGGTCGAAGCGCACCTTCATGCCGTCCTTGACCGTGTCCTTGAGGTAGATCACGCCGAGGATCTGGCTGTCGCGGGCAACCGCTAGCGGCGTGCCTCCCTCGCGGGCGATGCGATCTAGCGCCTCCTGCAGCTCGGGCGGCGGCGTGCCGCCCTCGCGCTGGACAAAGCCAATGATCGCGTCGCCAGCGCCCTTACGCAGCTGCTGAGAGTCGATGTCGATGCCGCTCATGCGCGTCTGCGCGGTGAACGGCACGAACTCGGCCTGCAGCTTCGTCATGTCGTGCTCGCGGATGCCGTAGGTCTTGGCGAGCACGACGATCGAGCGGCCCTCCGGTGTCTCGTCGGCCAGGGAGGCGAGCTGTGCCACCTCTGCCAGCTCAGACTCGGCCACGCCGGGCATCGGCACGAATTCTGATGCCAGCCGGTTGCCAATCGTGATCGTACCTGTCTTGTCGAGCAACAACACGTCGATATCGCCGGAGGCCTCGACCGCGCGTCCGGACAGCGCGAGCACATTGCGCCGAACGAGCCGGTCCATGCCAGCGATGCCGATCGCGCTGAGCAGCGCGCCGATCGTCGTCGGAATCAACGCAACAAGCAGTGCGATCAGCGTTGTCTCGGAGATCGATGTACCCGCGAACAGGCCGAACGGGCGCAGTGTGGCGACGACGATCACGAAGATCAGCGTCAGCGCCGCGAGCAGGATGTTCAGCGCGATCTCGTTCGGCGTCTTGCGCCGCGACGCTCCCTCGACAAGCGCGATCATGCGGTCAAGGAAGGATTGGCCGGGCTCCTGGGTGATTTCAACGACGATCTCATCGGATGTCACCCGTGTGCCGCCGGTGACCGCGCTGCGATCGCCGCCGGACTCGCGGATCACGGGCGCGGACTCGCCGGTGATGGCGGACTCATCGACCGTGGCGATGCCCTCGATCACGGTGCCGTCGCCGGGGATCAGCTCCCCGGCGGACACGACCACTACATCGCCGCGTGTGAGCTCGGCGGCCCCCTTCGTGGAGCCGTCGCGCATCGTGGCAACGGTCTCCTTGCGCATCGAGCGCAGCGTGTCCGCCTGCGCACGGCCGCGGCCCTCGGCGAACGCCTCGGCCATGTTCGCGAACACGACCGTTAGCCACAGCCATAGCGAGATGGTGAACGTGTACCACGCCGGCTCGTGGCCGCCCCCAAGCGGCTTGCCGCCAAACACCTGGATCAGCCACGTGATCGTGGTGATGAGCGATCCGATCTCCACAACGAACATCACCGGGTTGCGGATCTGCACGCGCGGGTCGAGCTTCTTGAAGCTGTCGAGCAGCGCACGTTTGACGATCTCGCGCTGGAACAGCGAGATCGCCTGGCGCTCGTGTGTTGCTGGCATCTGTGCGGACATCAGTCGCTTCCTTTGCTGAGACGATCGACTGCGAGGTTGAGCTCGAGCACGTTCACGCCTTCCTCGCCGGAGAAGCCAAGCCCGCGACCCGCGGTGTACCTGGCGATCAGACCGTCGACGCTGGCTCGCGAGAGGCCGCGTACAGCCGCCACCCGGTAGGCCTGGATCCAGGCGTTAGCCGGCGAGATTTCCGGGTCCAGCCCGGAGGCTGAGGTGTTGACCGCGTCGACGGGAATCTTCGCGACGGTCAGGTTGGGGTCGTATTCCGTCTTGGTCGTTGGGTTCTCGTTCAGTTCGAGATAGGCCTTGATGTTTTCCGCATCCGCTTCCTCGGTCTTGACGCTGTTGGGGCCGCGGTTGGAGAAGGTGCTCGCGGCGGCGTTATCAGCACCGCCTTCGGTCGCCGACGGGCGCGTTTGGAAGTAGCGGCGATCGGGTTCTGTCACGAGTTCACCTTCCTTTTCCTCGGGCTTGCCGTTCTTGGCGATCACCGGAGAGGTGAAGCTCTGTCCGATCAGCTTCGAGCCAACGAGCTTGCCGTCGAGGTGAATCTGCTGGCCGCTGGCGTCTCCGGGGAACGCCAGCTCGCTGACACCGGTGATGGCGAGCGGGTACACGAGCCCGAGCAGGATCGTGAACACGATGATGCCGATGGCCGATGTGACAATGTCGCGCTTCATCTCAGTAGAGGTGTCCGGTTAGCCCCTGGACGATCGGGCCGAGGAGCAGGGCTGGGAAGAACGTCAACGCACCGACGAGGATGATCACGCCGATCAGCAGCACGACGAACGTCGGGTTGTCGGTGCGCATCGTGCCGAGACCTGCGGGCGTGACGCGCTTGCCAGCCAGCGCACCGGCGACGGCGAGCGCGAACACGATCGGTGCGTAGCGGGCGAGGATCATGTCGAAGCCACCGAGCAGATCGGCGAAGGTGATGCCGTGGGAGCCGAGATTGCCGGCGTTAGGCTGCACGAAACCTGTGTAACCGGCGAACGCAGAGCCGTTGTTGTTGGCCTGCGAGAGATATGCGTAGAAGGTCTCCGAGAAGGCCTGCGGCGTGTGCACTCCCAACTTGACGGAGCTCGCCACTTCGGAGATCGACGCACGACCGGACTTGCTGGCGCTCGCCAGCGCAGTGCAGAACAGTGCCGCAAGCGGTGTGATCAAAATGCCCAGCCCAGCGAGCTTGATCTCCCTAGCCTCGAGCTTCTTGCCAAGCCACTCGGGCGTGCGTCCCACCATCAGCCCACCGATGAACACCGCTAGCAGCACGTACAGCAGGATCGAGTACAGGCCAGTGCCGACGCCGCCGAAGATCACCTCGCTGGCAGACAGGTTGGCAAACGGCACCGCTCCACCGATTCCTGTGAACGACTCGATCGCACTATTGACAGCACCGCACGAGGTGACGGTCGTGACGACGTCGAACAACGCTGACCCCGCTATCCCGAAGCGCTGCTCCTTGCCTTCCATGTTCCCGCCTGTGGAGCCCGCGATCACGTGCGTGTGCAAGCCGGCCGCGTGCTGCGCCGGTGATCCATGCGCCTCGGCGATGTAGGCGACGGCGACGGCGCCGAGGAACATCACCATCATCGCACCGTAGATTGCGTAGCCCTGACGGCGATTGCCTGTCATCCGCCCGTAGAAGAACACCAGCGCAGCGGGGATCATCAGCACCAGCAGCATCTCGAAGAAATTGGTGAATTGTGTGGGGTTCTCAAACGGGTGCGCCGAGTTGGTGTTAAAGAACCCGCCGCCGTTTGTGCCGAGCAGCTTGATCGCCTCCTGGGAGGCGACTGGACCCATCGCGATCGTCTGCGTGAGGCCAGTGATCGTGTGAGCGGTCAAGTAGGTGGAGAAGTTGGCGATCACCCCCTGGGAGACGAGTACGATGGCGGCGAGCACAGACAACGGCGCCAGCACGTAGAGGATCGTGCGCACGAGGTCCTGCCAGAAGTTGCCGATGCTGTTGCCGCTGCGCCCGACGATCCCGCGTACGAGCGCGACTGCCACGACGATCCCGATGCCGGCCGACAACCAGTTTTGAACAGTCAGCCCGATCATCTGGCTGAGGTAGCTCATTGTCGTCTCGCCGCTGTAGAACTGCCAATTGGTGTTGGTCATGAACGATGAGACGGTGTTGAACGTCACGTTCCATGGGCCCGAGTGATAGCCGAGCGGGTTGAGTGCATGCGGCACGAAGAACGCGTCCTGCGTGCGCAGGATTAGGTACAAGAGCAACCAACCGGCCAGCGAGAACACGATCAGGCTCTTGGCGTAGGACTTCCAGTCCTGTCCTCGCTCGGAGTCAACCCGCAGCGCTTTGTACAGAATGCGCTCGGGGCCCGAGAATATCGGTGTCAGCCAGACGCGCTCGCCGGTGTATACCTTCGCCATGTAACCACCGAGCGGGAATGCGACCGCGGTCAAGATGACCGCGAATAGGACAATTGTGAGCCAGCCGGCGAAGGTCATGCCCTAGAGGTTCTCTCCGCGGATGAGTGCGTAGAAGAGATAGGCGATGACCAGCACCGCCACGACCAGGCCGAGGAAATCAGCGCCGCTCATGTGCGCGATGAAGAAGCCGGGTACAGGCGTGATGCTCATATCCGATCGACCCCCTCGATGATCGCCAGCAACAGCGCGAACATCGCGATCCCGAGAATTACTGCAATGAAGTCCATGCGCTCACTATGAGCGCCGGTGCATCACGGACTCATAACGAATCCGGGGCTGTGCGTAACGATTTTATGACGGCACTAAGCCCCGCTAACTCACGCCGAGAACCGGTACCCAACCCCAGAATCGGTCACGATGTAACGTGGCCTACCCCCCGCCTGGCTCTCCGGCTCGATCTTGGCGCGCAAGCGCGCGATGTGCGTGCGCAGCGGTTGGATGTCATCGACGTACTCGGGCCCCCAGACATCCGCGAGTAGCTTGCGGTGAGTCATCAGCCGCCCCCTGTTGCGCGCCAGCGCACGCAGCAAGTCGAACTCGATCGGGGTGAGGTGAATCGGCTGGCCGTCGCGGCGCACCACCCGAGCCGCGAGATCGATCTCCAGTCCCTGCGCTTCGATCCGCGGCTCGCCGTCGTCGTTTGCGGAGCGGCGCAGCGCAGCGTTCAGCCGCGCCACTAGCTCACGGGTGCCGAATGGCTTGGTGATGTAGTCGTCAGCTCCGGCTTCGAGCGCTCTGACCTTCTGCTCCTCCTCACCTACGGCCGATAGCACCAGGATCGGCATGTCACTCCATTCGCGCAGCCTGCGTGTCAGCTCGATGCCGTCGCCGTCGGGCAGCACAAGGTCGACGATCGCCGCCTCCGGCGGCCGCACGGCGGCGAGGTCCAGCGCCTGGGAGAAGGTCTCGGCTGGCACCGCCTCGAAGCCGGCCTCGCGCAGCACGACCTTCAGCGCGCGGACAATCTGTGGCTCGTCATCGACGACCAGCACGCGTTGCGGCCTGGCCGGCTGATTGGGCTCGTGCGCGCTCACCCGCCAGACTCTCCCAGCGGCAACTCGAACACGAACGTCGCGCCCTGACCGGGCAGCGACTCAACGTGCAGCCAGCCGGCGTTGGCCTCGGTAAAGCCGCGGGCGATCGCCAGCCCCAGCCCCGACCCACGGTGCCCACCCGCGGATGTGCCCGCCCGGTAGAACGGCTCGAACACGCGCTCTAGGTGCGCGGGCGCGATGCCGGGACCGCGGTCGACGATCCGTACGATCACGCGATCGCCAGCGGGGCGTTGCGTGCCCTGGCGCTCGTCATGGCGGGCAGCTATTGGGACGGCACGGACGCTGGCGAGCTGACGCACCGCGCGTGCTCTGACCGACACCGGGTGACCAGCTGCGTGGCGCTGCGCGTTCTCGAGCACGTTCACAAAAGCGCGCTCCAGCTGTACCGGGTCGACGCTCACCAGTGGCAGATCGCGCTCGATCGATAGCGAGAACGCCTGTGCTGGGGCGCCCACCTCCGCGATCGCCGTGCGAATCAGCTCTTCCATTGATGTCCACTCCCTGTGCGGCTCGGCCGAGCCCGCCTCCAGTCGCGAGAGATCGAGCAGATTGTCGACCAGACGCGACAGTCGCCTGGTCTCCTCCTGGATGACCAGCGCCATGTCCTGGCGCTCCTCAGGCGACAGCGACGGCGAGCCAACGGCCTCACCGGCAGCCGAGATGGCGGTCAGTGGCGAGCGCAGATCATGCGAGACGGAGCGCAGCAGGGCCGTCTTGACGGTGTCGGCCCGGCGTAGCGCCGCTGTCTCCACCACACCGCTCAGCAGCGTCTCGCGCTCGAGTGCTGCGCTCAGCAGCGCCTCCAGCGCCGGCACCACACGCTCCTGCAGCCTGCGCAGCGTAGCCTCTGAGGTCGCTGCCCCCACGAGCAGCGTCCCGAGGCTCTTGGCCCCTTCGCGCAGCGGGAACGCGACGCTGCGCGCGTCTGCTGGCACGTCCTCCAGCTCGATCGCAGCTGAGCTGAGCTCGAGCATCTGCGCCAGGCGCGCGGCGGCTGTTGGCAGAGCCTCGGCGAGGCTGTTTCCGCGCAATAGCAGCCTGGCCATCTCGGCTGCCAGGTCGGCCTCCTGCCTGCGCTCTTCGGCGTCGCGAGTACGCGCGCGCGTGACCTCGGCCACCGAGCTTGCCACGATCGCTACCGCCAGGAAGGCGCCGAGCGCGACCCAGTTGCTGGAGTTCTGGAGTGTGAAGCGCCCGACTGGCGGGAGGTGAAAGAAGTTGAACGCTGCCGCGCTGAGCACCGCTGTGGCAAGGCCAAGCCACGCTCCCCAGGTGACCGACACCACTAGTACCGCGGGCAGGTAGACGACGCTCAGTGAGACCACCGGCGCGACATGCGCCAGCGGATAGACGATCACGGTGCAAAGCGCCACGGCGACGCACGCGGTGATCGTGCCCGCCCTGCGGGGCAGCTGCTGGGAGGCGAGAAGAAAGCCGAACGGGGACGACACTGAGGATCAGCGTAATGGCGAACGGGGCGGGCCTTGCCTCCCGCCCCGTTCGGTGCGCCCTGCGCGGTTCGGTGCGCATGCGGACGCGGCCCCACATCGACCGGACCTTGTCCGTGTCAGTGACCGTATCCCTGGCCTTGTCTCACCGTTCCAGCCGTCATCATGGAGCGAGCAGCCGACGATGGCGTGACCCTCCGGTGATCAGCCTGTGACCATCGCGTAACCAGCTGCGCTTGCGTCTGTCCTGCTCGGCTGCGTTCAAGCAGGATCTGCTTCTGACCGAAAAGAGCGAGAGACACACAGCGAGACGATGACGAGCCGAACGCACTACAAAGCCGCTTTGGGTACGGCCGCCACCGTGGTGGCCCTGCTGTCCGGGCTCTGCGCCCAGACAGCTGCTGCACGTACAAACATGGCGCTGCCGTTGTCGGACTACGCGGTCAGCGCCGTGTGCCCGCCGCCAGCGCCGGGACGCGCCACATGCCTAGCGCTGCAACTGGTTGCAAGCGTCCCGGGGTCCAGCGACGCGGCCCGTTCCCCTGAGCTGGGGAGCGCCGCCACGCCGGCGGGCGCACCGTCGCCGGCGACAGGCGAAGTGGGCTACACACCACAGGCGCTGCACACCGCCTACAACTTGCCGCTAAGCGCCTCTAGCTCCCAGACCGTCGCCTTGGTGGATGCCTACAACGACCTGCACGCCGAAGAAGATCTCGCGACCTATGACAAAGAATTCCATCTTCCGGAATGCACCAAAGGCGACGGCTGCTTCAGCAAGGTCGGCGAGCATGGAGGGGAAGGCGAAGGGAGCCTGCCGTTCCCGCAAAGCCCGGGTCAGCTGACATCCGCGGAAGCATTCTGCAAAGGCAGCGAAGCGGGGGAAAGCGCTCAGCGGGCCGAAGAACGAGAAGCGGCTTGCGAACAGGTGAAAGCGGCCGCGGGGTGGACCGTGGAGACCTCGCTGGACATTGAGAGCGCCCACGCGATCTGCCAGAGCTGCAAGGTGGCTCTGGTGGAGGCTGAATCGCCGGAATATGAAGATCTCGACGCCACCGAGGACACGGCCGTGGGGCTTGGCGCCACGGAGGTCTCTAACTCCTGGGGCGGACCCGAGTGCTTCGAAGGTGGATGCGAAGACAGCCCAGCCCTGAACCATCCCGGAACGGTGATCACCGCAGCGGCGGGCGACGATGGCTATTTGAATTGGGACGCGGAATACAGCTTCGATCAGGCCGACTACCCGGCCTCCTCGCCGCACGTGATCGCAGTCGGCGGTACGCGGCTGGCGCTCAGTGCGAGCCACGCGTGGGAGAGGGAGACGGTGTGGAACGGCGACGGCGCCGGGGGCGGTGGCTGCAGCAAAGCGTTCACGGCGCAGCCATGGCAGAAGCGGGTGCCGGACTGGTCTTCCGTTGGCTGCGGGGAAATGCGCGCCGTCGCCGACGTCTCGGCCGACGCGGACCCGTATACGGGAATCGCGGTGCGCGATACCAGCCCAGGATGCAAGGCCCCCTACGAAGAAGCCAAAGTCATTAAGTACCTGTCCAACTGGTGCACGATCGGCGGCACCAGCTTGGCGTCTCCGATCATCGCCGCGGTCTATGCCCTGGCCGGCGGCGCGGGCGGAGTCTTCTATCCGAGCCGCACGCTCTACGAAAACGAGACGCTCAAACCCGCGGCGTTGCACGACGTGGTCGAAGGCTCGAACGGGAAGTGCGGCGAAGGCGAATCGTTCAACGAAGAAGGCGAATCGGAATGCTCGGTCTCCGAAGAGGCGGCGAGCTGCGGCGCGCATCTGATCTGTCTGGCCGGCTCTGGCTATGACGGCCCGACAGGGGTCGGAACGCCGAACGGGATCTCGGCCTTCCAGCCAACGGGGGTCGGTAATGAAGAAGGCGCGAGCAGTGGTCCGGCCCCTGCCGCCCCACGTGCGGGCACAGCCGTCCCGCTGGTCCCGGTCGCGCCGCAGCTAACCGCGGCCGCAACCCAGCCCCAATTGTCCCGGCTGGCGCTCACGCTGAACGCGCTGATTGCCTTGAACAGGAATCGACCGAGCATCGCCAAGCTGGCGTTCACATTCACACTGAACCTCGCCGCGCGCGTGCGCGTCTCGCTGGAGGAGCGAGTCGGCAAGCGTGGGCACAAGCACTGGAAGGCGGTGCTGCGCTCGTTCACGATCGCAGCGCTGAGCGGACACAACAGCAAGCGCCTCACCGGGCACGGGGTGCTCAGCTCCGGCTCCTATCGCTTGACGCTCACTCCGACGGGCGGGACGGCGCGCTCGATCGTGTTCAAGATCGGTTAGCTGGGGCCGCTGGCCTGCGCTCTTCCAAGCAGCAGCTCGCCGCGTTCGGTCAGCTGCCAGGAGTTGGGCGCACCGCGCGTTAGCGGCGCGTGGTCGATCTTTGCGATCAGCTTGGCCGCTTGCAGGCGAGCGAGGAGCTTTGAGATCTGCCCCTGGTCGACGATGCCGGCTCGATCGGCGACCTCGCGGTTGCTCGCGCCGGGATAGTCGGCAATCGCAGCGAGTACCAGCGCCGTTCGCTCGGTCAGCCTGACGCTGGCGCCAGCTGCCCCGTGCGGGCTCTCATCCCCTCTCGATCCTGCGCCTGCACTACGGACGGGCGGCGCTGGGCGCATGAGCTCGCGGCGCGCGACAGTCGGCCCGAGATAGGGCAGCACGATGATGCTGATGAGCGATCCAAACAGCTCGATCACTGTTGTGCGCTCGTCCGCTAGCAGCCGGTTCTGGAGGACCGCGATGACCGCGCCGACCACGCCCTCGCCGACCACCTCCGCCGGCTGCTGCCTGCCGGCTGGGCTCTCTAGACGACCGCGATCGATCGCCGCTGCCAACACGTCGAGCACCTCGACGCGCCGGCGCAGAACCTGCTCTCCACCGCTCATCGAGTACACGACCAACAGTCGCCCGAACGCGGGTTCGTCTTCGAGGAACCGCAGCAGTGCCGCAAGCGCAGCCTTGACCCCGTCCAGCCAGCGCGGCTCAGCGTCATAGGCGCCGGCGACAGGCTTGCCCGCCCGCCGCACGCCTAGCTCGAAGGCGGCGAGCAGGCAGGCTTCGCGGTCGGCGAAGGCCTCGTGGAAGGCAGCACTCGACACGCCTGATCGCGCGATCACCTCGGCGAGCGTGACCGAGCTGCCGTCTGCGCCACGCGCTGCCATTGCCTCGGCCATCGCTTCGAGGATTCTCGTCCGCTGAACGTCCTGCACTCCGCGCCGCTCCCTATCTACTTGACAACGGCGGATGAGCCTATCTGCTTATTGTCTAGTCAGGTGATCGCGAAGCGAGCGCCGCGGGCGCGCCGTAGGGCAACAGGCACGTGGGCAGATCCACCGCGCCATCGGAACGCTGGCCGTTCTCCAGCAACGCCACAATCGTGCGCCCCACAGCCACTGCAGTGCCATTGAGCGTGTGCACGGCCTGCGTGCGCTTGTCCCGGCGCATGCGAATGTTCAGGCGCCGAGACTGGTAGTCGGTCGTGTTCGAGCACGAGGTCAGCTCGCGGTAGCGTCCCTGACTCGGGAGCCACGCCTCGCAGTCGTACTTCTTCGCCGCCGAGTTGCCGAGGTCGCTGACGGCGATGTTGACGACACGGTAGGGCAGCTCCAGCTCGGCGAGGATCTCCTCCTCGAGCGCAAGGATCCGCTCGTGCTCCTCAGCGGACTCCTCGGGCGCGACGAAGCTGAACATCTCGACCTTGTCGAACTGGTGCACCCTGAAAATGCCGCGGGTGTCCTTGCCCGCCGCACCCGCCTCGCGCCGGAAGCACGGCGAGAAGCCGGCGTAGCGCAGTGGCAGGCGCTCGCCATCGATGATCTCGCCGTCATGCAACGAAGCCAGCGCGACCTCGGAGGTTCCGACGAGGAACAGCTCGTCCTCGGGAAGACTGTAGATCTGCTGCTCGGTGTCGGGCAGGAAGCCGGTCCCGTATAGCGCCCGCTCGCGCACGAGCACCGGTGGGATCACCGGCTCGAACCCCACTGCGCGCAGCTTCTCGAGCACCCAACGCACAAGTGCCAACTCGAGCATCACGAGATCCCCTTTGAGGTAGGCAAAGCGCGCTCCAGAGAGGCTTGCGGCACGGTCCATATCGATCAGCGCGCCCGCCAGCTCCAGATGGTCACGCGGCTGGAAGTCGAGCTCGGGCGGCGATCCGACCTCGCGCACAAGCTCATCCTCCGGCCCGGGCGCAGCGGAGGGAGCGGGCAGGTTGGGCAGTGGCGCGAGCGCCTCCTGCAGACCCTGCTCGACCTCGCCCAGCTCTTGCTCGAGCGCCTTGGCGCTCGCGGCCACGGTCCGCATGGCCTCTATCTCGCGCTCGCGCTCAGTCGCGTCGGCAGCGGAGCGGATACGCGCGTTGGCCTCGTTCTGCTCGGCGCGAAATCCCTCCAGCGCTGGCAGCAACTCGCGACGGCGAACGTCGAGCGCGATCACACGGTCGAGGCCGTCGGCGGCGCCCTCGCCGCGTCGTGCCAACGCCGCGCGAACGCCGTCTGGGTCCTCGCGGATGAGCTTGAGGTCGAGCACGCCAGGAGCCTATCCGTCCGTGGCAGCGCTGGGCTAACCACCACCCCAGCTCTCGGCCAAGCAGGTCGTGACATCGGCACGATCGACACGCGAAGCGTCGCGGTCGGGACGAGGTTACGACCTGCGCCTATTTGGTGGACAGCGGGATTTCGGTCTGCGGCACCTTTTCCGCTTTGAGCCCGGAGTACTTCGCGAGGAACTCGGCGACCGCCTGCGCGTTTTCGCCCACCACCACGTTCTCCGGCATGATGTCGCCGGAGAAGCCACCGTTGCGAATCGCGTAGAGCACCTGTTCGACATCCTCCTTGCGGAAGTTGAAGTTGGGCCCGTTGGTTTTGACGCGGTTGGAGATGTTCGTGGCCGAGCCCTCAGCGCCAACCACCCCGAGGGTGTGGCAGCCGGCACAGTGATCGCGGAACAGCACCGCGCCACGGTAGTCCGGATTGGTCTTTGCGAGCTGGATGCCCTGGGACCCGCACGCGCCCAGCAACGTGGCGCAGGCGAGCAGGGCAAGCATCTTGGCTGCGGCCTTCATGCGCCGGGAATATATAGGCCCGAGGCCGGCATGGAGTGCCGGCCGAATCCTCGGTCTAAAACCCGTGAGCCGTGCTTGCCGCGCGCAGCGCGAGGAACGCCACCACAAGCGCTGATAGCGCCATCACTCCGATCTCGCGACGCACGATCTCAGCGACCACGACATGCTGCTCGGACTCGGGCAGATCGCCCACAGCAGCGGCGTTCTCGAGCCCCCGCTGATCAAGGATCGTCTGCGCCGAGGTGACGCGCAGCTGCTCGGCCACGAAGCCGACGGCCAGCGGCACCAGCGCATACAGGTAGAAGAGGTGTTCGCTTGAATAGTTGCCTGCTGCGGCGAGCGAGCCGACGGCGACCGCGAGCGTCAGCACGGATCCCTGGCCCACGCGCAGCATCACCCAGAACCCCGCAGCCACGCGGCCGGCCGCCGAACGAGCAGCGGTGGCAGCGCCGAGCGGGCTCCAGTACCACGCTGAAGCGCCCAGCACGGCGGCGATCACGTTCAGCCCTGCGACCACCAGCGAGCCTGCCACGACAGCTTCGGTCACGGCATAGATTTCGAGCCGATTGCCACTAGTAACACCCTGACACAAGCAGTGATATAACAGCGCTCGGTGCTGCGCACTTATCTCCCGGCGATCGTATTCCTCGTTCTTGGTGGCGCCGTGGGCGGCGCGTTCGCGGTTCTCAACACGGTCATGGGGCCGCGCCGAGCGACGCCGCACAAGCAGGACCCATACGAGTGCGGGCTGCCGTCTGAGATCAAGCGCGGCCTGCGTTTCGGGATCAGCTTCTACCTGATTGCGATGCTCTTCATACTGTTCGACATCGAGGTGGTCTTCCTCTACCCGATCGCGATCGAGCTACGGGCGTACGGCAGCTTCGCGCTCGTAGAGACGATCGTGTTCATTGCGCTGCTGTTTGTGGCGTTCGCTTACGTATGGAGAAGGGGGGCCCTGGAGTGGAAGTGAAGCGCGAGCCGATCGATGCCGGCACCGGCGTGCACGTCGACGGCGGGTCCCTGCGCGTGCAATCGTTGAACGCGCGGCAGCTACTGCGTGGCGGTGATCTGGTGGGCCCGAACCCGTCTGCGCACCTCGAGGGCGCGGACTTCGAACGCCACGTCGAAGAAAGCATCATGACGACCACGCTCGACAAGGCGGTGGCGTGGGCGCGCTCGAACTCCTTCTTCCCCGCGACCTTCGGGCTGGCGTGCTGCGCGATCGAGATGATGTCGATCGTGGCCGCGCGCGTGGACGTGGCGCGCTTTGGCTTCGAGGCGTTCCGCGCCTCGCCACGCCAGGCCGATCTCCTAATCCTCTCGGGCCGTGTGTCGATCAAGATGGCGCCGATCGTGCGCCGCATCTACGACCAGATGCTGGAGCCCAAGTGGGCGATCTCGATGGGTGCTTGCTGCAGCTCGATGGGCGTGTTCAACAACTACGCGCTGGTGCCTGCCGACAAGTTCATGCCGATCGATGTGCACGTACCCGGCTGCCCGCCGCGCCCGGAGGCGCTGATGCACGGCGTGCTGAAGCTTCGCAAGATGGTGCAGGACGATCCTGATATGGGCTGGCGCGATCGCTACGACGCGCGTGGCACCGAGGAGGTCCTGCCGGCGAGCGGCGAGCGCAGCGCTGAGCAGGAGGCTGTCACCGACGGGATGGGTGAGAACCAATCCATGGACACGTCCGGTGCCTGATGCGACCGCGCTCGAGCTGATCGCGCAGGAGCTGCGAGAGGCGGAGGGAGAGGGCGTTGTCGCCGACACGCTGTTCTTCCGCAACCAGGCGACGTTGAGCGTCGAGCCGGCGTCGATCCGCGCGGTGCTAGCCCATCTCCGCGAAAAGGGCTATAGGTTCCTGGCGAGCTTGCACGGCGTCGACTACTACCCGCAGGAGCCGCGCCTGGGGGTGGTGTACGAGCTGCTGGATATGAGCCGCGTGGACCGCATCGCGGTCAAGCTGCGCGTGCCGAGCGATTCTCCGGAGGTGGAGTCGGTGACCGAGGACTGGCCCACCGCCAACCACCAGGAGCGCGAGGTCTACGACATGTTCGGTGTCGTCTTCCGTGGCCATCCCGACCTGCGGCGGATCCTGATGCCGGAGGACTACGAGGGCCACCCGCAGCGACGCGACTTCCCGATCGGCGGCGAACCGGTGATCTTCACCCGCGACGAGGCCGGCTGGCTGGAGACGCGCGAGTGAGCCCCACCGACCAGTCCAGCGCCGGGTCCTCGCCGACGACCGCGCCGACGCCCTCCATGTCGGAGTACCGCAAGCGCGAGCAGAGCATCACGCTCTCGCCGCTTGAGGAGCAGCTCGGCGAGCACAGCGAGGGAGCCGACGGGTCGACGCAGGAGCTGTTGACGCTCAACTTCGGCCCCCATCACCCGGCCACCCATGGCGTGCTGCGCCTGCTGGTGACGCTTCAGGGCGAGCTCGTACGTGACGTCAAACCGATCATCGGCTACGTCCACACCGGAATCGAAAAGACAGCCGAGGACAAGTCCTACTGGAAGGTCATCCCGGTGATCGAGCGGATGGACTACCTGTCCTACTACTTCAACGCACTGGCGTTCTGCGGCGCGGTGGAGACGCTTTGCGAGGTCGAGGTGCCCAAGCGCGCTCAGTATCTGCGCGTGATCCACCTGGAGCTCAACCGCATCATGTCTCACCTGGTGTGGTTGGGAACGAGCGCTCTGGACCTGGGAGCGATCTCGATGTTCTGGTACTGCTTCCGCGAGCGCGAGAAGATCCTCGACCTGTTCGAGATGTCCTCAGGCCAGCGCATGCACACGCGCTACTTCCAGGTTGGCGGCGTGATCGAGGACATCCCGCTCGGATTCACCGAGAAGCTGCGGGGCTTTCTCAAGGAAATGCCCTCTCGCGTGGACCAGTACGGGGCGCTGCTGAATCGCAACGAGATCGTGCTGCATCGCCTACGCGGCACGTGCCCGCTGGACGCCGAGACGCTGCTCGCGCTGGGTGTCACCGGCCCGCTGTTGCGCGCCGCGGGCAACCCGTGGGATCTGCGCAAGGCCGCGCCGTACTGCTCTTATGAGGACTTCGAGTTCAAGATCCCCGTGGGCACCGCCGGCGATAACTACGACCGCTTCGCGGTGCGGCTGGCGGAGATGTACGAGTCGGTGAAGATCGTCGAGCAGGCGCTGGAAGGCCTGCCGGAGGGACCGCACATCACCGAGGACCGCAAGATCGCGCTGCCGCCACGCCATGAGCTGGCGACCTCGATGGAGGCGCTGATCCACCATTTCAAGCTCG
>Ga0302326_10002515_pt1 | contig 44573 bp, 45 predicted proteins | sample Palsa_T0_3_FD_202264 | JGI IMG/M metagenome (GOLD analysis project Ga0302326, IMG submission 202264) | Peat permafrost microbial communities from Stordalen Mire near Abisko, Sweden - Palsa_T0_3 | ecosystem: Environmental > Terrestrial > Soil > Palsa > Peat permafrost | place: Sweden: Abisko...
TCTGCGCTCCTCAGTGACTTGGTCGGTAACATCGCGGAGAAGCGTAACGCCTTACCGATTAGCTCACCTTCATCCGAATTTCGACACTCCGATTTTTTAAAACTTGAATCAACCACGGGCTGCTAGCCTTGACAAAGCCGGCACGGAGAGCTCGCACGTGCGATTCCGGCTGGCCAGTACGTATTGTTTTCCAGCGTCGCAAATCGTGTTCATCGCGGCGACGAACCGGAACTACACTTGCACGCGCCAAGCGATCAGATCTAGCATATGTAACTGCCGACGTGATGCTCGGCATGTCAACCCATCGGAACTGAGGGGACAGAGAGAAATTAAGGAGTCGAATATGTCGCGCAACCTGCCCTGCATCGTCATTTTTGTTCTGTGCCTCTGCTATTACCATGCGCACGCGCAGACCTTCACTACCGTCTACAACTTCTGCTCCCAGCCAAGCTGCTCCGACGGCCAAGCCCCCACTGGTTCCCTTATTCAGGGCCTTGATGGTAACCTCTACGGTACAACCTCCGCAGGCGGCGCTTTCGGCCATGGCACCATTTTTCAAATCAGCCCAGACGGTCAGTTGACGACCCTTTATAGCCTTTGCTCTAAGAAGAACTGCTCGGATGGATCCGGCCCAGTCGGCGCACTTACATTGGGCGTCGGCGGAGACCTCTATGGCGTAACGACCTACGGTGGCAGCACCAAGGTTAATCCCGGTGGACTCGGAACGGTTTTCAAGATTAGCGCTGCAGGCGCGCTTACGACGTTATACCGTTTCACCTACGCGGACGCTGGGGTCGATGGCGCGGGACCCACGAGCGGGCTCGTGCTGGGCAGCAATGGTGACTTCTACGGGACAACCGGGAGCTACGGGGGCGACGGCACGATTTTCAAAATGACGCCGGCTGGTAAGCTGACGACAGTCTACAGCTTCGACAGCACCGGCGGCACGAACGGCCTCTACCCCAATGCGTTGATTCAGGCCGCAAATGGGATGTTTTATGGTACAACCTTCGCAGGCGGCGCTTATGGCGGGGCTACATGCAGCTTTGGCTACGATAACTGCGGAACCGTGTTCAAGATGACTCCTGCAGGCAAGCTGACCACGCTCTACAACTTCAATGGCGCGGACGGCGCCAACCCTCTCGCTGGGCTGGTGCAAACCAGCAGCGGAAAGCTTTACGGGACAACGTCGGCTGGCGGAGCCAACGGTACCTGCCCCGGAAATGAACCGTGCGGCACCGTTTTCCAGATTACAGCCAGGGACGTACTAACAACCCTTTACAGCTTCTGTTCTCAACCAAGCTGCACCGACGGAAATGACCCCGTCGCGGCGCTCATCGAGGCCACGGATGGAAATCTCTACGGGACCACAGGGCAGGCCACTCCATCTGGGCCGGGCACAATCTTCCAAATTACCCTCGGCGGCTCGTTGACAACGCTGTACAGGTTTGGCTACGGCGGATTCCCTTTTGGACTCGTCCAAGGCACGGATGGAAAGCTCTACGGCACAACCTTCTATGGCGGCACTGGCACTTGTACGCAATCCGGAGGCTGTGGCACAATCTTCAGCCTAGATCTGGGGCTTAGACCGTTTGTGACAACAAGTCCGACCTCGGGTAAGGTAGGGGCGGTCGTTAACATTCTAGGAAGTAATCTGAACGGCACAACAAGCGTGACGTTCAACGGTACATCGGCAACCGTATTTACTGTCAACGCAACGAGCACGGCGATCTCAGCCACAGTGCCGGCCGGCGCTACGACCGGAATCGTCCAGGTCACAACGCCAGGCGGGACGTTGTCAAGCAACATGGCATTCCGGGTCCTTCCTTAAGCGAAGCGATTCGGACAGATTCTTCTACTACCCTGTTAGCCTTTTTGGGCAGTACCGAATGGCCGAACGGCCGGTTTGCTGCTTGTATTCAGGAGAGAGGAAACCAGGTAGCAGGATAATGAGCAATATAATAATCGGTCAGATCACCAACAGATGACTGGCGCGCTATGAAGTCGAATCGGCGAGAATATGGCTTCTGGGCTTGAGGCGCCAACCAGCACCATGAATTGTCTTCCCGTATTCAGATTGATTGTCCGTATATAGAAACAGGAGGAGCGCCGATGAAGTGGATTGTTAATGCGTTGGGCAAGCTGAACTGGGGTGAGAGGGCGCCGGTCGCCCTTTTGCTGTTTGTAACGACGGTGATGGCGTCGTCCGCACAGACCCTCACTACGTTGGCCGTTTTCAACGGGACAAACGGCGCCGAACCGGAGGCGCCCCTCGTCCAGGGATTCAACGGCAAACTCTACGGTGTGACCACCGTTGGCGGAACCTACAATCAAGGCGCGGTCTTCAATATCACAACAGCGGGCAAGCTGACCACGCTATACAACTTCTGCTCCCAGGTGAACTGCGCTGACGGCAGTTTCCCCGTGTGGCTAATACAAGCCACGAACGGCGACTTCTACGGCGCAACCACGGAGGGCGGCAGCGGCAATCCTGACGGACCCTGTGGTTCCAGTTGCGGCACGCTCTTTAAAATCACCCCAGCGGGCAAGTTGACCACGATTTACAGCTTTTGCGCCGAAGCGAACTGCCCGGATGGGTCCCGCCCCACCGGACTGATACAGGCCACCAACGGGGACTTCTACGGGATTGCATCGAGCGGGGCCAACAATGCCGGCATAGTCTTCAAATTCGCCTCGGGCGCGCTTACGACGCTTTACAACTTTTGCTCCCAAACCAACTGCGCGGATGGCGCGGGTCCAGTAGGAAGCCTAGTGCAAGGCACGGATGGGAACTTCTATGGAACGACCGTTGGTGGCGGGACAGATGATCAGGGGACTGTCTTCAGAATCACCCCAGGAGGATCACTGACGACGCTGTGCTCAGTCGACGGATACCCTTACGCGGGGCTAGTGCAAGCCACCAACGGGAACTTCTATGGGACAACCCAGTCCGGCGAAATCTTCAAGTGCACGCCCGGAGGCACGCTGACTTATATGGCGAATGTGGGTGGTTACCCATACGCCGGCTTGATCCAAGCGACAGACGGGAACTTTTATGGGACGACGTTCGCCGGTGGAACCAATAGCATTTGCCAGTACGGCTGTGGCACGATCTACAAAATGACCCCGCCACCGCATGTAGCCGTGACGACACTTTACAACTTTTGCTCTCAAACTAACTGCACCGATGGCTATGCGCCTTACGCAGGATTGGTGCAAGACACGAACGGTAGCCTTTATGGAGTAACGGTCGCCGGGGGTGCCACCCTCAGCAACTCCTACGGCACGGTTTTCAGTTTGGGCGTGGGGCTCGGTCCATTCGTGGAGACGAGGCCCACCTCGGGCAAGGTGGGAGCAACAATCCAGATTCTGGGGACCAACCTGGCTGGCGCCACCAGCGTGACGTTTAACGGCACACCGGCCAGCCCGTTCACTGTCAACCCAACCAATTCAGCCATCACTACCACGGTGCCCACGGGGGCCACCACAGGCAAGGTGCAAGTGATCCTTCCCGGCGGCGTGACGCTCTCCAGCAACGTGCCTTTCCGGGTGCGCCCATAGAATCCGCCCTTCTGGCCAAAAGCCGAGGGGTGTGGTGATTGGGCGGCGCGAGCCTCACAGTAGCGCTCGGGGTGACGCAGCGATGTTGTCGACCCCACCCAACCGCTCCGCCTGATGAAGCCGGGAAAAACCGGAGACTGGACGAAATCGCGGGCGCTGATGGGAACACGCAGGTGGCACTTCCGCGAGGACTTCCACGATCTCCCGATAAGTTCACCCTCGCGGTCGCAAAACTGCAACGTTTCGAAATATGCTCTATGTCTGGTATCGCATTTTCCATTCGCGTGTCAGAGCGGAAGCGAGGAGCGTAACTTGTTGGCAACGAATCTCAGGGCAACGTCTCTTCCTCGGAGCGGAACATCGCGTCCTCGCGCGCGGTACCAGGCTCACACTCGCAACTCCCACGAAGTCCCGATCCAGCTTCCGTGTTGCGGCTGTATTGCGTCTTCTGCCCGATTTCTCCCGATTCTGCCAGTCCAACCCCTTGATTCCATTGATCTGGTTCCCCTTGGAAAGGACTCTGGATCTGCGTATCGGGGTTCGAATCCCTGCCTCCCAGCCATTCATTCTTCAGCACTTGCTCAGGTCCGTCGCGGTCATGAATGTTGCTACATTCCAACAGATCGGAACCATCCAATTACCGCAAATTCGACGTCTTTTCTCCGAACGGATCGCAAGCATGGATTGCCGGCGCGCAGAACGGTGTCAATGGCGTAGGCGTGGTAGACACGTCCACTTTGATAGTTACAGATTTTATCGCTGGGGCAAGCGGGGGCAGCGGGGAGTCGATTGCCATCACGCCGGACCGCCGATTGTGATTCATTGAGAAAAAAAGGCGTACAGTTCGCCGAGGAATAATGCTGGCCACCTTCATGCACTGACTTTGCGGTATCAACCCCGAAGGCGCCAGAGCCAGAAGCGGCGTAGATCGTAAATCCGGTCGCAAAAACTTCGCTGAAGCACGGTCAGAGTGGGGGACCACCGGCCTCGAATCGTAGTTCCGCTGGACCAGGATGTACCGGTCCTAATCGTCCGCGCTGTGGCCGAAATCAAGGTCGCCCCATTCGAGTGCGGCAAGAGACAGGAACCGGTCCTCCACTGCGGATGTGCGTACTGCGCGGAGGGTGGTGACGGCCAGACGGATCGTGTTCTTCGCCAAGCCGCGCCCGCGAAGCCTCAGCGATTAACTGCATGACTTCCTCGCGCTGGATCGAGTCAAGAGGCGCCGCGCCGAATCGTGAACGGTCTGTACTCGCGATTGCGGCCGCGTGGCATACCGTCAACGGCCACTCTTGGTGCACTGCTGAATCTCCTGCGCGCAGGCGCCTGGATGCTTTACCGGCTGTCGCGCGCTTAGGCGTTTCGGCGCAGCCGTCACAGGAGTAGATATTCATTATTGACCTTGGGCTCCGATTCGGCTAATAATCTTCGGGAGTTGGAGTGTTGAGAAGATGCCTCCTATACTCGAAACGGCTCTGGCGGAAGCTCGCGCGCGCGGCCGGGTGGCGGATGGACCCTTTGGATAGTACGCCTGCTCAGATTCAATCTCCAGCTCACCTTCGCCTGGATCGCGGCACATGAGCGGCGGCACTTGTGGCGGGCACGGCAGGTACGGAATCACGCGCCGTTTCCAGCCGTTCGTTAATGCCGGACAACAATGTGCGCCGGGCGCCCGATAAGTGATCTCGATTTAATCGGATTCGATTATTGACGGCTCATCTCTGTTTGGGACACATCCGTAAATTCCCAGCTGGATCCTGAAAACGATACGGCGAGATCTTCGGCGGGTCAGAGTCTGGTTCTACGAGCCAGACCTTTCGGTCACGAAAATAACATAAAAGATCCAGACTGTTTCCGGTTTTCATCTCACGCGCCCAGACTACTTTGGACTTATCAATATCGGATGCGTTGTAAACCCAGTCGTCGAACGGTGCATGGTCTGGAGCGTATCTGACAATTGCAAGTTGTGAGCCAGGATAGCTTTCCAGTATAGCCAGAACACGGGCGCGCGGAAGACCAAGCGGTTCGGTGCCATACCACATAGTCGGCCAGCGTGGGATCGAAAGTTTCATAGGCTCGGCACACAGACGAAGCCCAGCGAGCATCAAGCAGACTACGGGGATAATGCGCACGAGGGCCAATCCCGATGGTTGACCTCCTGGACGCCACTGGCGCAGGTGCCGCATCCCCTGCAGGAGAATGGCATAGAGTCCGCACGTGAATGGGGCAATGTAGTGCGGAAATAGCCACGCATTCATGCTCAATCCTGCCGCGTATACGACACCTGCGATAACCAAAAAGCGCAAACGGCGGTCCCAGAGCACTCGCGGCAGCATGATCAGGGGCGGGAACAACATGGTGCCGAAGAAGAAGAAGAGCGCTATTCCCAGTTTCTGCGCCTCGCCGCGCAGAAAACCCGGTAACGTCCGTGCATACAGAAAATCGCCCATTTCCCGTTTAGAGTAGAAGTCGCGCATGACGTCGTGCCGGTAGACAGGTTCCGGCCGCGGCTGCTGCCAAAGGAATACCGGTGCCGACGCATAAGTCGCTCGATTCACCTGATAGGGTAGCGTAAGGGCATCGCCGAAGACTCGATAATTGTAGTAAGCCATCATTCCGGCCACCAGGACTAACAGTGCCATTGGCGCCATCCCGCGGCGCAGAAGAACATAAGCGTCCGCGCGCGTTTTTTTGCCCAGCCACAATAGTAGGGCGCAAGCTACCGGAACGGACAACAATATGCCTTCGTAAGGACGACTATTAGCAAGAATCGCAACCCCCAGCGCCATCCAAAGCCCGTCGCGAATCCGGGCCGTGTGCATTAGCCGCGGCAGGCCGCCGAGTATCAGCGCGCCGCCAATAACTGCTACGGCGCCCCCGTGATAGTCATTGATCCAGTAGCTGAAGAGCGCCAATCGCATCACCGCAAGCATCCCGCCCAAGAGGGCCCATCCTGGCGGCAGCCACGCTTGCAGCATCCAGCACATAGCGGCGCACATAAGCCCGGAGCTGAGCCAGACGCCGAACCACGGATCGCCCGTCAATACCTGTCCGGCTGCGAGAATCATGCCCTGCGCCGGAAAATACATGGACATGTAGGTCGGCCGCTGCGTGATGTGAAAGCTTTCAAAGTACACCCACATCGCGGGCGTAGGGTTGGTCAGCCTCCCGGAGGCGAAGGTATCTGCCGCCAGTAAGTTGGCAAACTCGTCATGAACGAATGGTTGGGGAATGGGCGACAGCGGAAGAATTGCCAGTCGGATGGTAAGCGCGGTGACGCCGACTGCCAGAACGGATAGTCCGCGCCTCCGCGCCAGCCTGCCGAACGATAGCTCCGCTTTCGATAGCCAGGTAGCACCGACACTCGGCCAGCAAACTGCGGCGGCAACGGCAATCAAACTGGCTCCAGATTCAATAACCAGGAGTGAAGGCCCACTGGATACACCGGAGCCTGCCACGACCATCATGCCCTGATTCCAGCATTTGGCAAGCCACCTCGCAGTTTGAGTCCAATCGTTATAGATTAGTCGCATGGGGCAATCCCGGACTCCCTTTCAGCGAATAGCTGTTAACGGCTGTTTACTACGTCACTTTGCGTCTAAAGGCGCGGCGGCCTGGGGCGCGCAAACAGGAAAAAGAATCCGAAGATCCGCGACAGATCCGATCGCAAACTCATGGCCGCCACGCTCGATGGTACGGAGTTCACCTGGGGGAAAGCGCTTGCGCACCAACGCCATATAATCGCTATACTCGCTATCGCCCGACGGCAACGGAAAAATGACGAAGTTGTGTACGGAGGCGCCGGGGTTGATCCTGCTCTCGAGCCAGGTGTTTCGATCCCGCATCGCGAACACTCGCATTCCCGGCCTGAGCTGAACCTCTGGAAACTGAACCGTCAGGTAATTGGGCAGGTAGTATCCAGCGTGCCGATAGCCCAGAAAATGAGAATCGAAACCAACGATCATGGTCTCCCGCGGGGAGGCAACTTGCGGCAGAACTCTGATGATGTTCTCGAGTTCCGTCTCGAATCTTCGAACCTCTCTGTACGAGCAGTACCCGGGTCCGCGAATAAAAACCATGGTATTAGCAGCGGCACAGGCTCCCATCGCGAGAATCTTAAGGGTCTTGCTGAACCGCGGATTCGCGTACCAGTTTGCTGCCCAAAGACCCATCCATGCGTAAACCGGCGGAGTGAGCGCCAGAAGATAGCCGCTGTTTACGAACTTCAGATAGACGAACGTGAAGAATAGCAAGCCTGGCACGACCCACACCCGGGTGAACATAGTCTTGCGCCTGTCGACGGAGACGTCCCCGCGACCCCCCCAGAACGGGAGTATTGCAGCGCAGCCGAAGCAGAGAACATAGATGCAGGCGATCACCCCGGCGCGGGCAAAAGAGTTCACCACGGACGAATTAAAAACCATCCCCTTCGAAGGCACGGTAAGCCACAACGACACCAGAGACGAGACATAAGCTGTGCCGCCGCTGATCTGAATCATGGGAATGAACCACGCGAGCAGCGTCAACACCAACGCGGCAATTCCGCCGGCAGCCCGTCTGCGGCTTGCGCCGCGAAACGAAAAGAGAAAGAGAGAGCCTAGCAGCAGGAGCGACGATGGACGGAAACCGGACGCCATACCCACCACGACCGCGCCGGGCAGGATGAATCGGGCCGCTCCACAATAGATGCGCCAGCAAAAATATCCGGCGAGAGCGGAAAAGAATGCTTCGACAATATAAGTGAGCGCAACGGTACCGTGAAACCACGCCAAAGGAGAGAAAACGAAGATCAGGCCGGCGAATGAAGCGGCCTTCCACCCGAACCAGCTATCGGCCAATACATAGATCATCACCGCCGCGCCGCAACTGAAGACAATGCTGATCACAACGAAGGCCGTGTTCGCGTCGTGAAAGATCAGATTGGCCAGGCGGCCAAGATACACATAGAGAAAATAGCCGGGCGGATGCGGCTGATGGACGGTCGGATCGAAGCGTTTGATGGCCAGTGCGAAGTTGACCGAGTCGATGTCATAAAGGTAGTGACTTCTGAACACAAAACGTGTGAGCGCCGTGGCGGCAATCAGGATGGCCTTATCCAGTGTCTGGCGGGAATTCATGCCGCCGCGAACAAACCCGGAATGCGCCGGCAGTGCATCAAAGCCTTGACCTCCCGGCCAGCAGTACCGCTGTGCGATCCCGATAGAGCTCCTGCCAGCCGTTTGCTTCGAGGGCGAAGATCAATGGACAATCCGGGGGCAGCAGAGCGTTTGTAAAGTTCCAGCGATTGAATTCATCGCGCCAACCGGACGCGAGACCCAGCACGCGTGAATAGCGCCCTATGAACTCGGTGCCGTAGAAGTCGCTGCGGCCGTCGAAGAACACCTTCCGTTCGCCCTTGAAACGATAGATCAGGTAGCCGCCGAAGGTGTCCGGCGCAAGAATGCGGGCGCTTGTGGGGAGGGAGGCGATTCTTGCGGATGCCGCGACCGGTAACTCATTTGCTGGAAATCCGGCGCGAGTCCGGATCGACACAAAGACCAGGATCGCTACTAGCGGGACTAGAGCGAACCCGTGAAAGCGGCGTTCGATCGCGTGCAGACGGTCGCCGTAATCCAGCGCGTCATCGAGCCTGTGGCGCATTTGCGGCGCCAGATTGCCAGCGCGGCGAAGAACCACGGTAATCGATCCGTTAGCGAGCGGCAGCAGTAGCAATGCGGCCACGGGCAACGCGCGTACGGAGCGCAGAGCTATGGCGGTCAGCAGCATCGATAGCAGGAAACGCTCGGGCTTGCGCGCCGCCAGCGCCGCAAAGCCTCCGGCGAAACATATTGCGAGGGTGATGGTGACCTGGAGCGCTCCCTCCTCGTGAAAATTGAAAGACTGAAACTCGCTGATGTGATCGAGCAGTGCTGAATTAAAAAGATAGGAAAAGACATGTTGGTGCAGTCGCCAGCCGTTCGGATTCGCGAACGTACCGAGTAGAGCCGCGAGGGCAAGCCAAAGATAGCTACGTACACTGGTACTGCGGATCTCACGGATCAGGGGTTCGCGAACATCCCAAATCTTGGGTTTTAGATAGGCGCCCGCCGCATAAATTAACACGATCAGCGGCGCGAAAAAGAAACTGGCGTGAAGGTTGGCCCACAGAGCCGCCGCGATCGCGGCGAACGTGAGATGGCGCCATCCCAGACGATGCGGCATTCGCTCGCACAACCACACTGTACCGATCAGGAACAGCCAGCTAAAAATGTGCGGCCTCGCCAGCCAGTGCAAAGTGGTAGTCGGCAGCATGGGGATAAAGAAGAGCCCGGCAAGAAGACAATTGCCGCCTGCCACGCGGTTCAAGCGGAACCACATCCACACGGAGGCGCCGATGCACAGTCCAAACAGCAATGCGACGCCGCCCAGTCCGGAAAAACGAGATACCGCCCCCACCAGAACATCCGCGCCCCATTCCCACGCCACCCATGGCTCGCCTAGCTTCGAGAAAGAGAAAGGATCGGCGTGCGGAAGCGATCTGGTTGAGATAATCCGCTCGCCGTTACGGATATGCCAGCCGGTGTCCGAGTCGTTGAAGAGAGTTGTTGCGCCCCCGAAAATGAAGAAGAGCAAGAGCAAGGTCGTGAGTGCGAATGTCAATGCCAGATCCGGAGCGAAGCACGCAATCAAGCGGCGCCCTCGCCCGCCGCGCTGGGGCTCGCTTGCTCCTCTAGAGCTTATCGGAATCGCCGTATCGGGATTCTGACATAAATTCATTATCGATTTTGTCGCAATTGAGAAGCCAATTGGCGAGCCGTCCAATGGCTGCCGCCGGTTCTCCGGTGTGGCCGGAGGTTCACTCTGGCAGGCCGCGCTGTAGACAGCCGCTTACTATTCATTCCTGAAGACAATCGCGGGCCGCTTATGAGCTACTGACCTGGAACGATTTGCCTCTTAGTTTTCCAAACGGCTCTCTGAATGCCTTAAGACTTGGCAGGAGAATAATTCCATGCACGAACGTATCTTGAAATTCTACGTACAGATTCAGGGACTGAAAGGTGCTCTGATTAATAACCAGAGTGGACAGGATCTGATCGAATACGCCCTGGTGGTTTCGCTAATTGCGCTGGCGGCTACCGCCGGCATGGGAGCGGTCGCCACCAGTATTAGCACCGCTTTTAGCAAAGTCGGCAGCAAGCTCACCGGCTACACTAGCTGACCCGCGTGAGAGACTGGCCGCCGTGCGGAACGCGCTCGGCTCTCTCTCGGACCCTGATATGAAATGCATCCGATCGCCCGGTGCATGGGCGGCATAGCCCGGGTGATCGCCACGATGGACGATGCGCTGCCGGCTCGCAGGTTGGGCCGGCGCGAAGGGCGTCGCTCGCATCACGCGGGCGTTCAACCAGGATAGCGTGTACCACTGGTTTTCATTAGACCCTTCCGGCCGGCGATGCCCTATGCAGTAAGCGGCGGCGGGCTATCCGCTCCGTCTCTCCTCAGGCTCCCCGTCCACATCCAACACAGCCCATCCGTGTATCCCACCGCCGGCCCAGACCCGCCTGCCGAAGACCGTCCTTCCTCAATTAAGCAGACCATAAGCTCGTCCAATATGGGAATAGTAAGCTCCTTTTCCTGCCTTGCTTTAATTTATTTTCCAATCATTCCAGCTTCAGTATCCGATTATTTAATTTATTTATTAGAGAAGTTGTTGGCGTGTGCTGTACCGCACCTGTTGGAGATTAATTTAATCCCAATTCAATGCTATTATATATACTAATCCACGGAAAGTCTCGCCAGCACGGACGGCAGGAATCAGCTTATTCCGGCCGCCAGGGAGCTCTTAAATGATTCGCATCCTATTATATTCGCATGACGACAATCTGCAATCCCTGCTTGCGCTGACGCTGGGAGCTGAGTTCTCGGTTTTCCTCGAGCGGCGCATGGACAGGATCCGGGAAACAATCCTGCAAGGGCGGTGCGACGTCCTCATCATGGACCTTGATTCCGGCTCGGATCCGATGCAGCAGCAGCTTCTATTTTTCGACGAAGTCCGCGAGTCCGGCGTACCGGTGGTGGTGATGACGGATGACGATGGGAGGCCGACGGCCATGGACCTGGTGCAGCGCGGCGTCTACAACTACATTCGCAAGCCGCCTGCCCTGCCAGAACTGAGAATTATCGTCCGCCGGGCACATGAATTCGCCGTCTTGAAGCAAGAGCTTGATAGGATACGCCAGCGCTTGCCCCCTTCCGGCTGCGACCAGCTGATCGGTTCGAGCGCGCGCTCCCAGGTGCTCTACGATCTCATTCGGCGCGTTGCCGATCTGGAAGCTTCCGTGCTGATCACCGGTGAAAGCGGGACCGGCAAAGAATTAATCGCGCGTTCGATACACAACCTGGGCAATCGGAAAACGCGCCCCTTCGTGGCGGTCTCCTGTGGGGCCATACCGGACACGCTGATCGAAGCGGAGTTGTTCGGCGCCGAAAAGGGCGCGTTCACGGGTGCGGCCACCAGGCGCAGAGGATACCTGGAAGAGGCCTCCAACGGGACCCTGTTCTTTGACGAGATTGGAGAGTTCAGCGCCCATACACAGGTCAAGCTGCTAAGAGTGCTGCAGGAGAGGGAATTCGTCCGTTTGGGAAGCAGCCAGCCGATTCCACTACATGCCCGGCTGCTATTCGCCACGCACAGAAGCCTGCTTGACATGGTGGGGGAAGGAACGTTTCGCCAGGATCTCTATTACAGAGTCAACGTCATGGGTATCAAGTCCCCTGCACTCCGGGACCACACCGAAGACATTCCACAATTGGCTCAGCATTTTATGGAGAAATACGCGCGGCTCTACCACCGGTCAATGAGCAGGATAACGCCGAATGCGATGGCTCTTCTTCTGGAGTACGGGTGGCCGGGAAATGTGCGCGAGTTGGAGAACGTGATCCAGAGCGCCATCATCCAGAGTGACGATGAGACCATGCAACCTAAAGACCTGCCCAAAGCCATGCAGCACCCGGACCTGCTGGGTCTGGGAGATTCTTTGCCGGGAGCTTCCTTCGAAGAACAAATGCAGGATTACAAGATCAAGCTCGCGCAAAGGGCGGTTCAGGAATGCAACGGGAATAAGACGCTGGCAGCCCGCAGTCTGCACATTTCCAGGACCTATCTGCATCGGCTCATCAAGGATTCGGGGGAAGATGACGATTCATTGTCGATCTCGGTGGCCTGATGCAATCCGCCGGCTCCGAATGCTCTTCCTGTGTTGCGGCCGGTGCACTTTTGAAAACCTGTGTAGACCACGGCTTACTCTTTCCTGTCCAGGACAATCGTAGCGCGCCGCCCCAAGCTACTGACCTCGAACGATCTGTCCGCTAATTGTCCAAACGGCTCTCCGAATGCTTTAGCAGTGGGCGGGAGAACTACTACATGCAGGAAAGCTTCTTGAGGTTCTACGTAAAGATACAGAGCCTGAAAGGCGCACTGGTAAGAAACCAGAGCGGCCAGGACCTTATTGAATACGCACTGGTGGTTTCGCTGATTGCATTGGCGGCCACTGCCGGCATGGGAGCGGTTGCCAGCAACATCAGCAACGCCTTCGTGCACATCGGCAGCAAAGTGACTACTTACACTACTTGACTCCCAGGGTAGAAGGTCTGGCGCGCGGAACGACTCTATGAACATGCACTCGATCGCCTGGTGGCCTATCCTGATATTGCTCGTGATGGCTACGGTTATGGATCTCCACAGCCGGCGCATTCCGAACTGGCTGGTGCTGCCATTTCTGGCTGCCGGAGTCATAGTGACCACGGCATCTCACGGTATGAGGGGTCTGGGACAGAGCATGGGCGGTATAGCCCTGGCGGTTGCCGTGACGGGAATACTCTGCTGGCTCCGGGGAATGGGCATGGGTGACTTGAAACTATGCGCCGCGGTGGGCGGGTGGATCGGCCCCGCGCAAATGGGCATGGCACTGATCGGAACGGGCATCGCGGGAGGCGCACTGGCGCTGATCTGGGCAGCCTGTCACGGATCGATGAGCCAATCGCTGGATGGGTTGACCGACCTCGTCTCAGGGTTCTGGACAAAAGGCGTTCGTCCCCATCCCAGCCTGGTTCTCGATAACCCTTCCGCGCGGACACTGCCGTACGCGCCGGCGATCGCCATCGGTACGATCTTTTCCTTTTTTACAAATTGACGGCCATACCAGCCAAGGCTACAGATAACAGCTTTTCATTATGCCCTATATTCCGGATTCCCGCAGATCGAACGCTCTCTCCGTCGTACTCATCGTGCCAGACGCCGCGCGTCGCCGGTCACTCGCAACGGCACTGGCTGGAGCGCAGTTCACCATCGCTCGGGAGTTCGGGGTCTATCTGTCGCTAGCCGAATTACCCGAAATCGCGGGGCTGGACTGCGACGTAGTTATTGTGGACCTGGATAAAGATGTCGAGCAGGCCATGCGTGTGATTGAGAGCATTTGCGGCCGCAACATATCAATGACCGTGATGGCCTATTCGAGCAGAAACGACCCAACCTTGATGCGTCGATCCATGCAAGCGGGCGCGCGTGAATATCTAATCGAACCACTCCTCCCGGAGACAGTGGGCGAAGTGTTTTCTCGTACTTCGGCCCGCCGCCCTAATCAGGAGAAGGCTGTGGGGAAGACGCTGGCTTTTGTACCATCCAAAGGCGGCGTAGGCGTCACCACCATCTCTCTCAATTTTGCGCTGGCGCTGAGGAAGGAATCCGGCGCCAAAGTCGTGGTGGTAGATCTTGATTTTGAACTGGGGGAGATCGCGCTGGGGCTTGGAATGACGGGTACGTTTTCGGTCGCGGACGCTTTGCTGAACCCGGCCCGCCTCGACAAGGAGTTTCTATCGACTCTTCTGCTGAGAAACAGTTCCGGGCTCGCGGTACTGGCGTCCTCGGAGGACTATAACTACTTTCACTCTCCTGTCGACGGAGCCGGTAAGTTGTTTCACATTCTCCGGGAGGAATTCGATTATGTGATAGTGGATACCGGAACCTGCCATAGTCACGTACAAGAAAGCGTGTTCGAGGTAGCGGACACACTCTATCTTGTCACGGAAATGACGTTCCCGGCGCTGCGTAATGCGCATCGAATGGTCTCTTTTTTTACCGCAAAGGATAAGGTCCGCAGGTTGGAGGTGGTAATGAACCGGTTCGCATCACGCCACGGCGGCATCGACGAAAACAGCGCCATCAAGGCCTTGGGACGGCCGATCAGTTGGAGGATCCCGAACAGCTACGCGGCTGCCCGGACCGCGCAGGACAGCGGCGTTCCGCTGGCGATGGAGAATTCTCCCATATCGCGTGCCCTTGTGCAGATGGCGAAGGCGGCTTGCGGTAAACCCTTGAGTACTAAAAAGGAAGCAGCCAAGGGGCTTGCCTTTTTCCGTTCGAGAACGCTGCCGATGCCGGTGGAGACCTAAATGGAAGTGCTCGATTTTGAAAAACTGAAGACCGGGTTGCATTCCACGTTACTATCCAGCATCGACCTCGAAAAACTCTCCTCGATCGATGACGGAAAAGCGCGCCGCGCCGTCGCCACCCTGATTCAGGAGATTGTGAGCGCCCAAAAGGTGCCCCTGAACGCCGCTGAAAAAGAGCGGGTCGAAAACGATCTTCTGGACGAAGTCTTCGGGTTGGGACCGCTGGAGCCCTTGTTGAAAGATCCCGCTGTATCGGACATTTTGGTCAACAACAAAGACGTAATCTATGTAGAACGCCGCGGAGTTCTGGAGAGGACCAACGTAAAATTTCGGGACGACCGGCACTTAATGCAGGTAATCGATCGCATCGTGTCCCGCGTAGGCCGGAGAGTAGATGAATCTTCGCCAATGGTTGACGCGAGGCTTCCTGATGGGTCACGCGTTAACGCGATCATTCCGCCCCTGGCGCTGGACGGTCCCTGCATGTCCATCCGGCGCTTCGGTAGCGGGCCTGTCGCGGCGGAAGCTCTGGTGAAACTTAAGAGTATTTCCTCCGAGATGATGCAAATTCTGGCTGCCGCCGTGAAAGCAAAAATCAGCATACTCATCTCGGGCGGCACCGGCGCTGGTAAGACTACCTTTCTGAACATCCTCTCGAGTTTTATTCCAGAGACCGAGCGGATCGTCACCATTGAAGACGCCGCCGAATTGCAGCTCAAACACGAGGATGTCGTGCGCCTCGAGACCAGGCCTCCCAATGTCGAAGGGCTGGGAGCCGTGCGCCAAAGACAGCTCCTCGTCAACAGCCTTCGCATGCGGCCGGACCGGATTATCATCGGCGAGGTCCGCGGCGAAGAGGCCTTCGACATGCTGCAGGCCATGAATACCGGTCATGAGGGCTCCATGGCCACCATTCACGCGAATACTTCTCGTGACGCTCTTTCCAGGCTGGAGTCCATGGTCGCCATGGCCAATGTCAACATGCCGGAGAGATCCGTTCGCCAACAGATTGCAGCCGCCATTTCGGTCGTTGTGCAGGTGTCGCGCATGAGCGACGGTACTCGAAAGGTGGTCAATATTTCCGAGATCACCGGGCTCGAAGAGAACATCATCAGCATGCACGACATTTTCAATTTTGTCAGGAAAGGCATCGGCCCGGATGGAAGAGTCCTGGGTTCGTTCCGGCCCAGCGGTATTCGTCCGAAGTTCCTCGATCGACTGACAGTTGCCGGCATCCTGCTGCCGGCCGAACTCTTTGAGCGCGTCGTGGAGGTCGATTGACCGTGTCGTCCGGAACACAAAGAAGGGCCGCCATATGTGGCTGATCGCTCTGTCCATCTGTGCGGCCATTTTCGCGATCGCGGTATTAACCTTGATGACTGTGGGAACTGCCGGGTCGAAGCGAGTAACGGTAAGGCTTGCCGCGTTGGATCAGAGGTTCGCTCGCACCGATAACGGGGAAAAGATTAGCGACATTCGCAAAGGCCCGCAGAGATTGAGCGGTATTCCATGGCTCAACCACTGGCTGACCAGTATGAACCTGGCTGCGGCATCCACCCTGTTTCTGTATCAAGCAGGTGTGACCATGACGCTCGGAACGCTGCTGTTGATATCCATCGCCGGCGCTGCTGTCCTCGGATGTGTACTATATTTGCGACTCGGAGCCATATTCCCCGCGCTGCTTTTCTCAGCGGGCTTTCTTCCGCTACCCTTTCTTTTCGTCCGGCGCAAGCGCACCAAGCGCCTTTTCAAGCTGGAACAGCAACTGCCCGAGGCGCTCGGCATGATGGTCAGCGCACTCCGTGTGGGCCACAGCCTGGTCGCAAGCCTGGGAGCCGTAGCGCAGGAGTCTTCGGAGCCTATTCGCGGCGAAGTACGCAAGTGCTTCGATGAACAAAACTTCGGTGTCGACTTGCGCACTGCGCTCGTGAACCTCACAGATAGGGCTCCTATACAGGACTTTCGTATCTTTGTTGCTGCGGTGTTGATTCAGAAGGAAAGCGGGGGGAACCTTGCCGAAGTCTTGGAGAAGGTGGCTCAGACCACACGCGAAAGGTTCAGACTGAAAAAACAGGTTAGTGTTCACACGGCACAGGGGCGGATGACCGGCTGGATACTTTCACTACTCCCCGTTGCGCTCGGGGTTGGCATGTATTTCATGAACCCGGACGGCATGAGTGTTTTGTGGAAGCGTCCTGTGGGCTTAAAAATGCTCTATACAGCAGCGGCTATGGAAGTTGTCGGTGCGCTCATCATTAGAAAGATCGTCGCAATTCGCGTCTGAAGCTTAACTTATGGCTCTTGCTCTATTCGCATTCATCGCCGCGTTCCTGTTGATGTCGAGTCTTGGTTTTATATTTTTCCGCCGCCAGAACATGCTGCGGAGACTCGCGAAGGTGGTTACACGGCCGACCGACGCCATTTTATTGGAAAGCATTGCGCCTAGTCCACGCGCCCGGATAGAACAGCTTGCAAAGCCTTTCGAGAAGGTAGTGCCGAGAAGCGCCGAAGATGTTTCGACCGTTCAGAAGCGGCTTACTCGCGCGGGGTTCCGGGAGCTCGCCTACGTCAACATTTTCTACAGCGCCAAGGTGCTCGTTCCAGCTTTGCTTTGCATCCTCGCCACCGTCACGCAGGTTTACTCCTACGCTCCACTCTTCGTGTTTGCGCTGGCGGCCGGACTCGGGTTCATGGTTCCGGACTTTTGGCTCAGCAATCGTATTTCTGCTAGGAAGTTGAATCTCCGTTTGGGTCTTCCGGAAGCTTTGGACCTCATCGTGATCTGCGTGGAGGCGGGCTTAAGCATGGACAAGGCGGCTATGCGCACGTCGGAGGAACTGCGGATTAGTCAGCCGGCCATCGCCGATGAGCTAAACCTGGTCTATCTGGAGCAGCGTGCCGGCCGCCCGCGCGGCGAAGCCTGGAAGCACCTGGGAGAGCGGACCGATGTCGACACCATTCGCTCCCTGGCGTCGATACTCATTCAGGCGGATAAGTTTGGTACGAGCATTGGAAAGACGCTGAGGGCCTATTCGGAAACGCTACGTATGCGACGGCGGCAGGACGCGGAGGAGCAGGCGGCGAAGACTACCGTAAAACTCGTCTTCCCGCTGGTTTTATTCATCTTTCCGTCGCTGTTCGTCGTCACTCTGGGCCCCTCAATGATCATCATGTTCGAGGGTTTTGCGAAGTATTTTAGTTGAGCTGGCGCCAGGCCGTTTGACTCAAAGAAAGGAGAAACAATCATGGATACTACAACCGTTATTCGTATCGTGGCAGGCATCCTGTTTGCCGTCGTGTTAGTGTTCTTAATCCAACGCCGCCGCAAAAAGGTCACGTAGTCGCCACCGCCACCAGCGAAATCCATCGGGAGTGGATTTCGCTGTGGCGCCAAGCGTGGCGAAGTGTATGTTTGGATCGAACGAGGCCATGTGCCACGGTAATATTTGGGTGAGAAAAACCATCAGACGGACGCTGTGCGTGTTCAATCGCAATCGCGAATCGTTCTTGGGGCTGCGAGTAGCTCCCGCCGATACGTTGCTGCTGCGATTGGAGGGTCTGTTGGGGAGGATTCGACTGAAACCCGACGATGGGATCTGGCTGATTCCCTCTCGGGGTATCCACACGTTCGGAATGTTGTTTGCCATCGATTTGATTTACCTGGACGCGGCCAATCGGGTGATTCACCTCGTCGAGCATCTTGGGCCATTTCGCATCTCGCCAATTCGTATCAAGTGCGCAAGCATTCTGGAATTGCCCTCACGGGCGATTTATTCCTCCAATACGCAGATCGGCGACGATCTACTCATCTGCACTCCGGAAGAGATGGGCGGATATTTCGAGGGTAATCGAGCAACGCCTGTTTGCTACGGCCAAGCAGGCTCGAGGTCTGCGTGACCTCGCTGGGCTTGTTAGGCAAGATGAAGCAATGGCTCCTTCAGGAAGAAGCAGGAGAACCCTGGCGCGCGCCGAGGAGCACCAAGCCGGAGGTTCTTGTTTATTACTGGGATGGCTCGGCACCGGAGGGCCGCCATATCCGCGACGTCAGCCAGAGCGGTGCGTACATTTATACGCCGGAACGCTGGTACATCGGCACGATCATCCGGATCCTGCTTCAAGGATATCCGACGACCACGCAGAAGGACGGCACCACGGCCCCCACAGCCTCAACGTGTATTCCCGCGCGAGTTGTGAGACACGGATCCGACGGCGTGGCGGTGGAATTCATCTTTCAGAACAAGAAAGAGGAGGAGAGCTTGCGGACCTTCCTTGCCGCGATTCCAGCTCAACCAGCAATTACTGTGCCCCCTAACGGGACCTCGAAGAGGGGAGGGCAGGCCCTTGTCGAGTTCTCCTTGATCATTCCTCTGGTCTTTATTCTGGCGGTGAACGCCGTAAACTTCGGCGGATTCATCTTCGCCTGGATTACCGTGGCTAACGCCGCCCGCGACGGCGCGCAATATATGGTTATGTCCAGCGATTCTCCGGGGCAGCCAACTCCCGCGACGCTGGCGCAAATCACCACGCTCGTGACGGCTGACATCTCATCCCTGTTGAACAGGTCCAGCCTTGTGGTCGCGATATGCACGAACAAAACAACGGCGGCAACAGCCTGCACTACTCTGGTCGATCCCGAGGCGACCGCGTATACTCTGGCCACTGTGGACGTGACCTACACTTATAATCCTTTTATCCCACTGTTTTCATTTCCAGGGTTACATATTAGCGCTACTCTCCCATCCAGCAACATCCACCGGAAGGCTGTCATGAGGATGCTTCAATGACCGGAGGCGCCGGATCGCGTGGCATCCCCGGGCGTAGCGGTCAAACCCTCATCGAGTTTAGCGTTGTGACGCTTTTGACGGTCATCATGCTTCTCTTCGTTGTGGAAATGGGCAGAATGGTGCTCCTGTATACGGCAGTCGCCAACGCAGCGCGCGCGGGCATTCGTTACGCGATTGTACACGGCAGCTCGCGCGCAGTCGGGACTACCGTCAACAGCGCCAGCGGGCCGGCCAGTAACCCCGCTCAGGTTCTTAGGGTTGTGAGCAACTTCGCAGGCACCAGCCCATTAACGACTAGTCTTCTGGTCGTGAATGTAACCTATCCGGGTGGCTCCAACGCTCCCGGCCAAACCGTCAATATCACCGTCGTGTATCCCTACGATCCGTTGACAACTTACTTTTCGAAGACATTACGCCTCGGAAGCGCCGCGCAAGGGATCATCGTATTTTGAAACACTTTGCCAGCATTTTTGGACGGGAGGACGGTCAGGCCGTGATTCTCGTAGTGGTGGCCATGAGTATTTTTCTGATCGGCGCGCTTGGTTTGGCGATCGATGGCGGGCAAATGTACGCCCAATGGCAAATGGCGCAGGCTGCCGCGGACGCAGCCGCGCAGGCCGGCATCATGAGTATGTTCACCGGGACCAATGCTACCTCCGCGCATCCGTTCGGCACCACAACTGCTTCGTACACTTGCGCCGTGGCAGATCTTATTACGCCCTGCGTCTATGCGCGAGACAACGGGTTCGGCGGGACAGCCGCGGACACGGTGACGCTGAGCTTCCCGGCGACAGTCGCGGGCGTAACGCTTTCGAATGTCACCATTCCGGCGTTGACCGTCACTGTCCATAGAAACCTCACCACTGGACTGATACGGATGGTCGGGGGGCCGGCCACATCCAGCATCACGGCAAAGTCCACGGCCGGACTCGTTGGAGCGGTCTCACCCGACTGCGTCTACGTGCTCGATCCCTCCGCCGGGAGCGCCTTTTCGGCAAGCAATGGCGTGACCGTAGATGTAAACGGCTGTGCGATCTCAGTAGATTCTACAAGCAGTAGTGCTGCAAGCGTAGTTGGTGGATCGACCGTCAGTGCATCCGCGGTTGACGTGGTGGGCGGCGTCTCGCTCAACAATGGCGGAACCATCACGCCAGTTGCGGTCACCGGAGTGGCGCCAGTGGGCGATCCATTCGCGTCGTTGCCGGGTCTTACTCCTAGCGCCTGCACCAAGACCGGGATGTATTCCCCCCCCTCTAATACGGCCATTCCTCCAGGAACGTATTGTGGCGGGATTTCCGTCACCAATGGCGTCACTGGTGTGACATTCTCGGCAGGTGACTTTATCATTCTCGGCGGGGGGCTGAACTTTGCCGGTGGAACGACCTCCACCGGCAGTGGAGTGATGTTCTACCTTACAGGTAACACGACCTACCCGTATGCGTCCGTGACCATGAGTAACGGGGCGAACGTAACGTTGTCAGCGCCCACGTCCGGGACTTACCTGGGGGTACTTTTCTTTCAGAACAGATCGATAACCTCTAGCAGTAATGCAACGTTCACCGGCGGCGCCACCATGCTGCTTACCGGCACGCTCTATTTTCCGACGACGGATGTAGCTTTTTCAAATGGGACCAGCACGACGGCCTATACGGCCATCGTTGCGGACGAGGTATCGTTCACCGGCGGAGCAAGCATCAACTATGATTCTACCGGATTGAAGACCGGTCTCTCTTCGAAAAGTGTTGCACTGGTGCAGTAGTTTCGAGCGTCCAGATCCTAGGTATCGGTTACAACCCAGTGAGCCGGCCAGTGTCTTCTTGTTCGGATCAGTGGCTCACTGGAGTGGGTGGCGAGGCTGCGGGCGCCGCCGCGGGTGGTGCGGTCTGCGGCTGAGCCGGCTGCATGCTTTGTATCAACTTCTCGACGGGAATCGCTTCCGCATTCGGCTTCACCGGTACCGGACCTGTAGCGTTCAGTCCTGGTGTCCCCATATCCTTGCCTGTGTTTGGCTTAAGAAATGGCTGGGTAAATTTCAGCTCGGGTCTGGGCTGTCCGGCGGGGATCGGGCGAACCAGTTCAGGCGTCACAATAACAATCAGTTCCGTGTTTGTCTTGGAGGTGTATTTGGACTGAAAAAACTTTCCCAATATCGGAATGTCTCCGATGAAAGGAACCTTTTCGAGAGTGTCCGTTGTCCGATTATCGAGAAGTCCGCCGATCGCAAAACTCTGCCCTTCGCTTAACTCCACCTGCGTATTGATCTTACGCGTGGTAAGCGCCGGGACATTGAAACCGCTGATGGTCAATCCATTCGTAAAATCGAGGGCACTGACTTCTGGCGCAACCTCCAAATGAATGGTTCCGCGCGGCGTGATGGTCGGAGTGAAGGTCAGTCGCACGCCATACTCGCGGAATTGAATAGAAACCACGGGGACACCGCTTCCGCTCGCACTTACACTCGGGAAAGGAAACTCTCCGCCGGCCAGAAAACTTGCCGGCTTGCCATTCTCCGTAAGCACGTTCGGCTCGGAGAGAACTTGGAGAAGCCCCTTCACTTCCAGCGCTTCTATGGTCGCGCCCAGGTTCAGATCGGGGCGGAAGAAAAAGAGATTGAGCGCATCCGCTATCGTCGCTACGACCGGGGTGCCGCTTTGGGAGGACGAGAGCGATGGCGGAGAAAACTGTTGGGTACCAATGGATCCAATAGTATTGGTCGCGCCCGTACTGAATAAGTTTAACCCCAGTGTTGTACTGAGACTCCTGTCTACACTCGCAAACTTGACCCTCAATAGAATCTGCGCCTCCGGGACCGGTACGTCCACATACAGAAGATTAACGGTCTTGCCCACCGTCGAGGCGATGGATACCGCTCGGTCCGCACTCGTCAGATCCTTGACCGTTCCACGCAAAAAGAGAGTTTCGTTTTCGAAGCTCAAATTGACGTTCTGTCCGGGCAGTTCCCTTTCGAGTTCGCGCTGCGTGCTTTCAATGCGACGGTCCGTCAACGAGCGGCTGGCGACCACCGTGATGTCGAAGAACCGCCGGGTCCCTCCTTCCTGCCAGACGATCAGGCTTGTCACTCCCGGCGCCTTCCCGCTGAGGAGTAACTCGCGTGGGCTGATCGCCGTACCCTCCGCTATGTCTCCGGGTCCCACGGAGATGCGCACCAAAGGAAGGGTGCTGTCAATAATCATGGACTTGCCGACGGTTAGGACGAGATCGGCCGGCGAATCTTGCTCTGAACGCGCCGGGGGTTCGGTTGCTACCTGTGGCTGGCCCTCTACCGGTTGGCCTGCGGCGACGTTCACGAATAGAGCGAGCAGACATGCTCCTGGTATCATCGCAACGCCGGAGCGCCCGGTTCTCACTGCTTCCCTCCAGATCGGCTGAACTTGACCTCCGTGTGCACGGCGCCATTCAAGACTTCGACGGTGTACGGACTGGGAGCCACGGGCGCGACGAGGATCGGCACCACGGGAGGCGCGACCGGCTTTACGCGCACAGGGTGATCGGATGGAACCGGCGCCGGCGGACGCGCCCCACCGAAAAGGCTCGATACCATCGTACCCGGCGGTTTGGAGATCTCGGTATCCATGGGGTTCCGCAATACCAATTGAATATGTGTCTCGTTGCTGGCGAGACTGAGAATCTCGGCCTGGTCCGGGGTGACCAGCAGGTTGACGACCTGCACCTGTTCAGGCTTGCCGGCCTGATCTTTCTGGAAATTCGTACCTGCCGAAAGAACCTGGATGTCCTGCAGGAGCGTCCGTACTTTAGGCCCATCGAGTGCGTTTCCTCCGGGCGGAAGCCCTGTGATCAGCACATCCACGCGCATTCCGGGAATCACGAACCCAGCGACGCCAACCACCTCATTCACCCTGACCGCGCATGCTCTCATTCCAGGCGGAATCATCCCGGCCAAACCGCCACTTGACCCTTTCGGCGAGAGACGCTTCTCCGTCACCGGCTCACCATCGTAGATCGGTGAGACAACGCCTCGATTTAGATAGTCATCGCGTTTGGAGGTCGAGCCCGCGGGCAGTGGACCGACCCATGCGGCCATTTTCAAGTCGTCATCGTGGATCAGCGCCCCCGCAACGAGATCCCGGGCAGCTACGACAAGTTGCACAGTCGGCGCCCCCTTCGGGGGGGCGGCCCGGGTGCCAACGGCGCGATACACCAGATAACTGGCGCAGGCCGACAGTACCAACGCGCACGACAGGATGACTAACACTCTTCGGTTCATTCAGAAATACTCTCTCTTGCGGCCTTCCCGACACAGCCGGAGTGCAATTCGATGCCCGCGGCTCAAACCGGGTCAAAATGGTCATGCGCCGTGGAATTCCATCAGTTACGCCGTTGCTCTCACCCAATGGTGTGGCCAATTGCTTTCATCCCCTAGCAAAGTAGTATCTCCACGAAGACAGTGGGACCTACTGAAGGCATACTCGCTTAAACAGTGATGGACCGCCGCAAACTCTGGCGGAGCCGTATGCAGGCGGGCCGCGGGGATGGGCCCGTGGTCCTATGCGAATTCACGCAGAATCAGGCGTTTGAACGAACTGAGGGCCACCCCGCCAACGGGCGCCCTAACTATGGATGGACTCTAAGCCGCGTGAGAGTATCCCCTGGCTAAGGCACTACTCAGTTTGGGAGAGTTCAATGAAATTATCTTGAGCTTTATCGGTGCCGGTGCTTCGCTTGAGGCCAATTGTTACGCACCGATCGCTATTTCGTGGGGCATAGCTTAGTCGGCACGGTCTCCCAAGAAGTCCGGCGTTCTATGAAAGTGTTGCTAAGAAGTGCGCTGGTTTTGGCGTTCCCCTGTATGGCGATGGCTCAGATCGCCAGCCTCCAGATTAGAGTCCTCGAAGGCGAGGGTGCGGCGCATCCGGCCGGTGCGCACATTTCCCGGCCGCTCACCGTGGAAGTGAGCGACGAACTGGGCCAACCCGTGGCTGGCGCGGAGGTCAGCTTCCAACTTCCGCCGGAGGGCCCTGGCGGTCTCTTCTCGAACGGCCTGCGGACGGATTTCACCATCACCGACGCGTCGGGCCGGGCCACCATCCAGTCCATCCAATTGAACCGGATCGGCGGCCAATTCCGCATTCTGATCACCGCGGTCAAACAGCTTACACGGGACCTGGGTAACGGATTGCGGGCGGTGCAACAGGCTCGCGCAATGGTCATCTCCTTGCAATCCATTAACGAGATCACGTCCACGCCGGCCGCGCCAGCAGAAGCTGCCGCAATGGCTACGTCGGAGGGGATTGGCGCGCCGACCGAGCCGTCCGCGGACCGGTCCGCCGAAATCAAGCCCACCACGGCCAGGGCAGCGCCGCGAGCGGGCAAGAAATGGATTGTACTGGCAGCCATCGTCGCCGCCGGAGCCGGAGCCGCGGCCGGTTGGGCGGCGAGTCGCACCACCGCCTCGAGGCCGTCCCCCGCACCTGTTTCTACAGTCACCATCGGCACGCCCACGATCACCATAGGAATCCCATGATCGGGATGACCAAGGCAGCCGTGTTGTTCTTGTCGAAATGAACAGCGATTTCAGTGGAAAGGCAACGGCTATCGTAGTCGGGGTTCTGCTTCTGCTGATAGGAGGCAAACTGGCCGCCTCCGGACAAATCGCACACATATACGATAAGCCGGCATATCAGCCTCTGATCGCACAACTACGGAACGAAGGCGAGCGCATGAGTCCGTTCGATGCGCATTACTTCATACGCCCTGCATTTGAAGCTTTCTTCTTCGTTCCCTTCACCTGGTTTTCATACAAACAAGCTTCCACCCTGGCGCTGGTAGGAAATCTGGGACTCCTCGGGATACTGATCTGGAAGCTTCCCATCTGGCTTGCCGTTCCGCCGCCATGTCGTCGAACGGTACGGCTCGCCCTGGCAGTCTTCTATCCTTTCCTCCGGTCCATTGCGTTGGGTCAGGACACGTTCCTGATGACTCTACTCATAGGTTACTCGCTCTCTCGGGACGTCGTTGGAAGCGACGCCGGGGCCGGCGTCTTAATCGGTTTGTGTGCGTGGAAACCTAACTCGACAGGGTTGCTTCCTTTGGCCCTTCTGGCTGCCCGCAAGTGGAGAATGGCGATATACAGTCAGGCGACAAGCTTCGTGCTTCTGGCGTTGTCATCGCTCGCATACCTGATCGTTTTGGATGCGAAACACGCGTTGAGACGTCGGACCGATCTCCGGGCGAGCAGTCAATGCAGGTAAAGCCAGGATTACACCGCTTAGTATCCGCGGTTTGCCTTTTCGGATCGCTGTCCATCAGCTTCATGGGCGTACTCTGGGTGATCGTCTCCAGCGATCGTCCTGCTATCCTCGAGGGTTGCCTTGCGCTCGCTTCGGCACTCGTTGCGCTCGCGTGGCCCCAACTCGCCACTGGAGCGTTGCATACGTTTGATGCATTCCTCGGGCGCATCGCGAGGAAACCGTTGCGTTCGGTGTTGCTGGTTGGAATGCTGTCGCTCGGCGTTCGGGCCGCGCTGCTCCCGATTTTTCCGGTACCGACGCCAAGAACACACGACGAATTCTCCTACTTGCTTGCAGGCAAGACCTTCGCCTCGGGAAGAATAACCAACCCGACCCATCCATTATGGATGCACTTCGAGAGCTTCCACATCGACCAACAGCCGACATACATGTCTATGTACCCTCCCGGCCAGGGGCTGTTTCTCGCGCTCGGAATCATACTGGCCGGCAATGCCTGGATAGGCGTATGGCTAACTGCGGGGCTGATGTGCGCCGGCATCTGTTGGTCGCTCCAGGGTTGGTTACCGCCACGCTGGGCGTTGCTGGGAGGAGTGCTGGTGGCGCTTCGGTTAGGCATTCTCAGCTATTTTGCGAACAGCTATTGGGGCGGGGCGCTGCCCGCTCTTGGAGGCGCTCTCGTTATTGGAGCGATGCCACGGATAAGGCGGTTCTGCCGTGTTCGCGACTCGATTCTGATGGGACTGGGCCTCGCACTGCTAGCCAACACAAGACCCTATGAAGGCTGTTTGCTGGGTGCTTCGGTCACCGTCGCCCTGATTATCTGGACACTAAGGACAAAAAGGTGGCCGAAACGGATCCTGATGCTGCGTTTCATTCTACCCCTTGGCCTCATCGGAGGAATTACAGCCGGCGGCATGGCTTATTATGATGCGCGCGTATTCGGAAAGCCGTGGATCCTACCATATCAGTTAAATCGTGCAAAGTACGCCGTTGCGCCGGTGTTTCCGTGGCAGGCGCTTTCCGCCGTGCCGAAGTATAACCATAAAGCGATGCGAGATTTCTACTTGGGCTATGAGTTGCATGAATATAAATCCTCCCACACCGCGTCTGGAAAACTCTGGCAGACTGCCCGGAAGATAACATCATCTTGGCGGTTTTTTGTTGGCCCGGCGCTTACTCTTCCCTTTTTGATGTTGTCAGAGCTATGGGGAGATAAAGCATTTCGCTTTCTATTACTTGCCGGAGCTATCTTGATGGGCGCGCTAGCCGTAGGAGTGTTTTTCAATCCGCATTACGCCGCCCCTGGAACCAGTCTGTTCTTTATCGTGCTGGTGCAGTGCATGCGGCGCCTGCAGCTTTGGAGAAGGCATAACGGCAAAAGTGGTGTGTTGCTGGTGCGCTTCATCCTTCCAGTCTCCGCCGTCGTGCTGCTTACCGTCGCATGTGCGCCCGCACAATTTGCGGGACCGTGGCCCTTTTATAGTTGGTACTATTTCATGCCGGCTCAAACCCCGCGCAGCCGTATACTTGAGCACTTAAATGAAACGGCCGGATTGCATCTGGTGATCGTGCATTATGCTGCCAAGCACCATCCATTTAACGAATGGGTATACAACGAACCCGACATTGATCGTGCCAAGGTTGTTTGGGCGAGAGAGATGTCCCCGGATCAAAATGAGCGGTTGATCCAATATTTTAACGGCCGGCATATCTGGCTGGCCGAGCCGGATCGCGAACCACCGGGCCTTTCGGAGATCAAAACGACGATACCTGCTGGCGAGGTCGGACGTTGATGTTTGGGCCGGCAACCGTTCCGATCGTCGGCGAAATCAGCAATCCGTATATGTTGCGTTGGGAGAGATCGAAGGATTGTCTCGTAACGGTGATGAGAGGCCTATCCCCAGGGCCTTTCAAGCCGCGGCCATTTGGCAATATTGGTGTTTTCACGACTGGATCGAATGGCCCCGCACAGCGCTGAACAAACAATGTCTGGAATGCCGATAGCACCGATTGTGACCCCCGTTTCGACAAGCATTGGGCTATCTCGCAAATGGCTTACGGCTATCCTGATCGCTGCCGCTTTATCCTTCGCCGGTAAAGTGGTGATTGCATCTCGGACGTATGGCTCGACGGACGCGCTCTACTGGGAAGCGAACCTCCGCGAGCTGCGTGTCGCCGGCCCGGTGGCGCTCTATGAGAAGGGCACGGTTCTGCACCATGCCGGCGGCGCTTTCTACGCTCACGAGGTATTCAACCATCCGCCCCTCATGGTGCATCTGCTTTCCCTGGGCGGCTGGATCTCCGAGAAGACGCGCATCCCGTTTCGCTTCTGGCTGCGCCTCACGTGTGCGTTGGCCGATCTTTCGAGCGCCATCCTGTTATTGGGGATTCTCCGCGATAGTTCGCTGCCAGTTTCTCCGGTAGCATTATTCCTGGTCGCCGCTTCGCCGATCTCGCTCATGGTTTCAGGATTCCACGGGAACACGGACCCGATCATGATGGCGCTGCTGGTGCTCACCGTCTACCTGACGCAGCGCGGACCATCATCGCTCGCCGGCGCGGTCCTGGGGTTGGCCGCCGGCATTAAGATTGTTCCCTTGTTATTCGCGCCCGCCCTGGCGCTTTCCCTGCCGGGCAAGAAGCGGGCGGTATTTGTGGCAGGCGCAATCGGGATGTTCTTTGTCGAATCGCTTCCGCTCGTGATCGAGCATCCGGGATTGATCTGGTCGCACGTGTTTGGGTATAGTCCGCAGACCGGTGTGTGGGGAATCCCGAGGCTGGTTACCGCGTTCGGCACGGAGGCGCAAGCGCGGGCTTTTGCTTATGTCGCGAGAGGCGGCCTGCTGCTCGTGCTGGGGGCGGTCTCCATATGGCTCCATGCACGCAGGCCGCATAAGCCGCTCGTCATGCAGTGTGGGCTGCTGGCCCTCCTGTTGCTCTCGCTCGCGCCCGGATTTGGCGTGCAATATCTCGCGTGGCTGGTGCCTTGGGCGTGTCTGTTGAGCTGGAAACAAGCCGTGGCATTTCATGGCAGCGGAGGCCTTTTTCTGGCTTGGTTCTATACGCGGGCGGCACACGGATTCCCGTGGTATCTCGCTAATACCGCGACCACGCAGGTATGGTATGGGTCACTATTTTTCGTCGGATTGCTGTGCTGGCTGGTGATAAGCTGCTTGACGATCTCTCTCTTCAGACGCGTGGCCAAAAACGAATCCTGACGCTGCGTTTCATTATATGCTGGTACTATTTCTTGCTTGGCCAGACACCTCGCAGCCGGATACTCGAACGCTCAAATGGAATGCCCGGACGTCATCTGGTCATCGTGCCGTATGGAGCGAGTCACTATCCATTCAACGTATGGGTGTACAGCGAACCCGACATCGATCGTGGCAAGCTCAAATCGGACAAACCGATCGACACCATTATGTTCTGTGGGATACAGTGGGCGAAACATTCATGGTTAGGTCCTTTCCGAATTATCGGGTGCCACCCCCCGATAAGCAAATTATGGAGCGGTACCTGGCGGCCAACTATCGACAGATTGCCGTGAAGGGAACCTTTCGAGTTATGGAGCGAATTGAAGCCAAGCCATGAAGCTTTTCAAACATGCTCTTAGCGTAGAACTTAGACTTAGGGCGTGAAGGTACTCGTGGAACCGCCTTCTCGATTGAGTCAGTTCGGTGGTCAGGCTAAGCGGGCGATGATGCTCAGGTTCCAGGCCACCAGTCCGGCGAAAAACAGATTAGCCACGCGCAATGGACGATACTTGGCCGCCATTACACATCCGACGCCAATGGCCAATGCCACGATTTTGGCGAGTATCACGCCCTGCACCGGACCCAGCGCCATAAAGTAATGAATCAGTGGGTTCCGTTCTTCCCCTCCGAGTCGAAAGACAGCTAAGGTCGTGCCCAGGTCAGCCAACTGGAGGAACGTAAAAATCAAGAAAACCTTTATCATTTCCACACAATCATCGCAGATGCTGTGGGTCCTGCCAACTCATGGAGGTACTACAAGGGTACTGGATACGAGGGGAGATAACCGGAGGCTCCAAGTTGGCAGAAAGGTCAGAGTGGGGGAAGCGTGGTGGATTCCCGGCTATTGTACTGATGCGGCGTAGAAAGCAAATGGCTGGCACCCGGTTTCGAGCAACTTGGAGAACCGCTCGGGAGGTACCTGCCGGCTGAAATAGTATCCTTTCCCCTCTTCACATTGGTGAGCCTGGAGAAATTCCAGTTCATCTTGCGTTTCCCCGGAAGGGGCGATCAGACGGACGAACGACTGGTCGATCTTGAGAGCGTCGATCGGAAAGTTTTTCAGATAGCTCAAGCTGGAGTAACCCGTACCGAAGTCCTCGAAAGCCACCCGTACCCCTTTCTCTCTGAGGTCTTGCATAGTGGCGGCCGTGGACTCGGCATCCTTCATGAGAACACTTTCGGTCAGTTCCGGGTCGAGAGATCCCGTGCCTGCCTGCACGCTTCACGAAGGACCCACCTGCCGATTGGCCGAATGAGGCCGCACTCTTCCGCGATGGGAATAAACTGCGCCGGTAAGAGCTGTCCTCGAGTGGGATTCGCCCAGCGTATCAACGCTTCGGCGCCGCTCCCGTCCTCAGATTGATCTTCGGTTGGTAGTGCAGCGTGAATTCCCGCCGTTCCAAGGCGCGCCGCAGACCCTCCTCGATGGATTGCCGTTCTACGGCCCGGACGTTCATGTCCGGCTTGAAAAACTGATAGCTTTGACGCCCATTTTCCTTGGCGTTGTACATCGCCGTGTCCGCGATGGAATGAGCCTCGGCCACCGACCCCAGCATTCTTCCCGCGACAGTGGCGGCATCTCCCCATCGTTCCTCTTCCGAAAGCAGCACCACGAATTCATCGCCTCCCTGCCGGCTAACCGTGTCCGAGGCGCGTACGGACTGTTCCAGGCGTTTGGCAATAGATTGAAGAAGTCTGTCGCCGATGGAATGCCCCAGCGAATCGTTGATGTATTTGAAGCCATCCAAATCCAAAAACAGCACCGCGATTTGTTTGCCGTGACGCTGCGCCCAATGGATCTCGCTTGCGGGAGTAAGGCGGGGTGACATGGGCAGCGTTCGACGGTCAGTCGATTCAACGCAGGTTCCTACGGTGACGAACGTGCCACCTCGCGCGGCCGCAGCGCAACCGAAGGTTGCAATGAGGACTCCTGGGCGACGTGTTCCCCCCAAGCCCCGACACGTGTCGCGCCAGCCAACTACGCTGGCACGCCCCGTGCGGCGGCTCCCCCCCACAAGAGGGGCTGTGCGCCCCCTTGTGTATCCCCTGCCGAGAGGGTGCTTTTCAATGTAAACCGGACATTTCACTTGCTAATAATAAAACCGGACAAGTTGACGTGCTACCAACAGGAACCATAGGGCTCGCGGTTGATCCGTTTCTCCTTTGATAATGGAAGTGCGGTTTGTTTTAACTGGTATCTGGCAACGGGTACGCAGGCTAATTCGCGCAGGGGAACCGGCCCGCTGTCGATAAGGAAAATATAGGCCGGGGTGTCACGGGTTAAGCTACTTCTTCTAGCGAGTGGTTTCCTATTCTCCCGCTTCCGGCATTTCGATCTGATGTAGCGGGGGCGATGACTCGCCTGAGTATCCGGGTTATTCCTTTTCTCCGGCGACCGGCGGACGCATCCGCCCCCCGCCCGTCCCATCGTGCCGAGGCTCACATCACTGCGCGATACTCATCGCCCGCGCAAGCGCCGGCCACCAAGCGCCGCTCATCGGCGAACGCCTCGCGATCGAAGGTGGCGATGCGCACGGCGCTGTGACGGGTTGTCATCGCTTCGAACTCCAGCCTCGCGAACCGGATCGAGTGGCGGGAACCGTGGACGCGTTGGCGGCCACTCGACCAACTGAAGCGCCTCAAAACCTTCACCGAGCATCGAGAAGTGGGCTTTCGGCACCCACATTCGGAAGGACATGATCGGACAGAACCGCCAGCCCCAGTCCGGGAAATAAGACGCCGGGCTTGAGTTTGGGACCAGTCGTGATGAGCTGTTCATCAAGAAATCAGTTCGATGAGCTTGACCGGTCTCACGCCAACTGCGTGCGCCAGCCTGACGATGTTCAACAAGCCGATATTGCGTTCACCCCGCTCGACTCCGCCGACATAGTTGCGGTGCAGATCCGACAACTCCGCCAGGCGCTCCTGAGAAAGCCCGCGCTCTGTACGCAGTTCGCGGACGCGCTTGCCAAATAACGCACGCGGGTCAGAGCGTCGCACCTTCAGCCATGGTGCAAGCCTGAACACTATCAGTCTACACACGATGAGTGTGATAATTAGGGATTGAGTGATTCAGGTAGCTCTGCAATCGCTCGCGTGAAACGGCGGTTCTTGTCAGTTTCACCGAATCGGACCATGCCAAGGTCCGCCCACTCGTACGCGTTTTTGAGGAACTGGTGGCGCCGTTCAACTGAATTAGGGTTGCGTCGAAGAAATGAGAGCCGATTCCGTGTTTGTGCGCATCGCCGAATGGTTCGGCTGGACGCCGCGATTCATCCAGGCCGAACCCATCTTAGTCGTGGACCCGACGAAGCTAGAGACCCTGGGTGCCGCTTCATCACCTTTGGCATTGCCTCCTTCGGACGAGCACCCCTGCCAATCCGGGGACCAAGCGCTGAACGAGCTTTACGAGGCCACTCTTGCCTACCGCACGAGCGATGCCTACCGCGGCCTGCTCGACTACATCCCACGGTTCCGCAACTATTCGAGCTACAATCTTTTCCTTGTGCGTATTCAGAAGCCCGATGCGCGCTACATCGCCACGGCGAAGCACTGGAAACAGGCATTTGGCCGAAACCCGAAGAGCGGCGTGCGGGCCTTAATCATGCTCCAGCCGGGTGGTCCAGTGATGTTCGTCTATGATCTTCCAGACACGGAAGGTAACCCGGCCTCTCCGACCCTCTTGGATCCTTTCTACACCGAGGGTGAAGTGCCAAGACTACTCTGGAAAACCGTACTGGAAAACTGCCGCCGTGAAGGTTTCACAATCGTGGAAAAGGAACTCCCAGTCAGCCAAGCTGGATCTGTCAGCGGCAGGATCGATGAAGATTCTACGCCTCCTTACTTTGAGATTACGTTGAACTCCGTCCACCCAGAGCCCGCACGCTTTGTGACGCTCGCTCATGAGCTTGCCCATATTTATTGCGGTCATCTCGGCGGCCATCCCAGAATCGCGAGCGGATCAGATCGGTACCTTTCCGAGTATCTAAATGCGCACGCTGAGGTGCCCCCGATTGACGTGGGGCTAGTCATAAGGGTCTCCGATAGGATCGAGAAAATGGGCCACGCTCTGCGACCGCTAAGGCAGAACCAAAATGAAAATGATTGAAGTCGCGGCGCCGCTGGAGGCGATTAGCAGTGCGAGCCGAGCGAAGAGCTTACCGGCCAATACATGCGTTTTTCCTCCCGGGTGTAGCAGGCGACCAGGAGGAAAACGGCCTTGGAGCGTCCGCTGACGGACCGGCGGGGAATTGCACCCCCCCGGGAGAGAGTCCTGTCCCAAACACGCTCCATCGCCGGCCACGACGCGCCGCTCATACGCGAACGCGAGGCAACGTGCCGGCCATCGCAACCGACGATGGCGATGAGCGCGCCGGTGTGAAGCGCGTGTTACCCGTTCGCGCTCCAGCCTCGCGAATCGAACCAAATCGGACGCCGCGCGTTCGACGTGTTGGTGGCCGCGGCGAACGACCGGCGGCAGGCCCACGACGGAATTCGTCAGCGAAGGCGCTTTTGCCGACCCCCGTTTCATGCCGCACATTGCCGCAGAGGTTTCGACATGCTCTCCGAAATCGGGCTTGGCGCTCGTTTTGCGTAGCTTCTCTTCAATATTAACGCTATCAGACAAATAGACCTGCCGGATGGCAAGCGCAGCAATCCAGCGTACCGGCAGTATACCGTCTTGATACGCATCGACACCCACGACCGCGCCAAAAGGAAAAGCTCCTATTGGCAAGTTCGCTTATAATTCTGTTGGCCTTTGGAGCGGCATACGCGACGAGCCTGTTCGTCGATCGAATCCTAAGATGCAACATGGGAAATCTCGTACGGGGAATCTTCACGTTCGTTGTAGGGAATGCCCTTCTCGTAGGATTTCTGCTCGTGGGGCTGACGCCCTGCATCATTTTCGGCAAAGGATGTCCTGACTTGTAGCATCACCAGGAGCCGGATTTCTGTCTTGGTTTGCCCTTAATAGTGTTGGGGTCAACCGAACGGAAAGCCAGATGAGAAGACTTATCATGCCGTTCCCAAAAATGGATCAAGACCAGGAGTTCCGGGCTCCCTTCCGTGGTTGCGATGACGACCAGCCTGCGCCAGGTGGGCAGCTTCTTGCGGCACGAATATCACAGGATCGACATCGGAAGGTTGTGACGATGCGGGGGAGGGACAGTCATTGGACAGCGATGGTTCCGGGGTTCGAGGAGACGATCGAGACGTAGACAGCGTGGGAAGACGGAGACGCGGCTGTGACATCGGCCGGCACACGGAAATTGATCTGCACAACGCCCTCGACTAGGCCGGGTGCGTTGCCGCAGTATTCGATTTCCGCCCCCTGGTCGCCGACTGAGACCCCCGGACAATTTACCGGCACTGCCGCGGGCTCTGATGGCCTGCTGCCATCGGGCGGCTGAGGGATCATGGCGCCCAGTCCGGTAGCGAAAATGGAAACAATCGATCCTTTGCGGGCCGGATTGTTCGGACTATTGACGGAGCCATCCTGGTTGAGGGCCGCAAGTTGGTCGGCGCTATTGGTCGTAAACAGGCCCGGATCCTGTGTCCAACCAGTTTGGTGGAAGGTGCTGATGACCGTGCCGTTCTCGCGGAGCTGCACGGGTACCGCACGGCTGATTGGGATGCCGAACGGCACAACCAGATTTAACTGGTTGCTGGAGGCGTAGAGCAGTGGCGCAGGCAAACCGGCAATCCATACGCTGAATCCTCCGATATTGGAGCTGATATTGCCTTCCGAATCCACTACTGGTCCGGCCGGCTGTTCTGGACCGATCTGATTGCCGGTGACCATGACTAGTTCGCCCGGCACGATGGCCGAAACGTCGCCGCTAGCCGCGTTCGCCATGCAAGTGATCGTCCCGGCAGGGGGCGGGCCAGCCTGCGAAACACTAAAGAACCCGAGACCGGTCCCTACTAGGATGTGGCCTGGCGCCACTTGTGAGATGCCTCCAGTCATATAACCGGCGTAGGAGACGGTTAAAGTGGCAGAGTCCGCTTCCGCGACATAAGGCAATCCCGGAGAAGGCATAATAAAGATCGCTAGTCCGGCACACGCCGCAGTGGCTCCCGGCGTGATCCCCAACTGATTCCATTGGGCATAGCCGAAGGCAAAAAGCGTCCCGCCCGCGCCGAGCGCCAGGGACAGAACATCGCCGCCGATATCCTGGCTGGCCACGATATTGCCCTGCGGATCCAGTTTGCTGATCGTGCCGAATAGATTTCCCGGCTCATAGAATGTGTGATTATCGGTTCCAGCATAGGCATTGCCGTTGGAGTCCACGGCCAGCGAGAATATGCCGAGTTGGACGCCGAATTGGCTTGTGTTAGGCAGGAGCGTCGAATACAGGAGGCTGGTGCCATCCGCGCTCAACCTCGTCAGAATCGGGCCTACAATTGGGCTGATCGGGAATTCTCCGATGCCCCCGCCAACATAGACCGTGCCGTCGGCTCCCAGGGCGAGAACGTTTGCTCCCGTAGCTTCTCCTTGTCCGATCAACGTTGAGAAGATCAACTGGCTCAGCGACGAGTCGAATTCCGCTGCGAACTGGTCGTAGAAGGTCTTATCGCGAACCTGCTGATAACTACCGGGTGTGGTCGGAAACGGATCGGATACCGCAGTACCGGCAATATAGATGTGCCCTGCGGCGTCGAGCTTAATATCCGCGATGCTGTCCTTCGCCGAGCCGCCGAAGAATGTTCCGTGCACCAGATAGCGTCCGTCGCTCGAGATCTGGTAAAGGAAGAGGCTGGCCGCGGCTATTTGGTACGGCCCCGGAGAAAACGGGTCCGGCCGGAGCAGGAGCGTGGTGGACGTGGTCGAGCCCGCCACGAAGATACGGCCGGCAGCATCAACAGCCATCGCTGAGATGGTATCGCTGCCATTGCCCTGCAGATAGCTGGCCCAGAGCAACCGGTCACCGGAGGGCGGAAGTTTGGCCACGAATGCATGCTCGCAATATTCCGGCTGCCCCTGGAAGTAATCACAGATGTTTTGTGGCGCGTTAGGTTCAAAGACTCCGGGCGCGCTGGGCAGGTCGGCGCTGTAAGTGTTGCCGGCAAGATAGATGGAGCCAGCGGAATCGACTGCGGAGGCGGTGATGGTAGCATCGGCAGGAAGAATTTGCGCAGGTAGATGGCTGGAAATTAGTAAGGTGAAATATGCCGCACGGCGCAAGCGCATAAGTAAAACTTTAACAACTTGCGTGGCGGGTTGATCCAGATCGCATCCTCCTGGATGCAGGAGGCGCGCAGGACGAAACGACCATGGCTCGTCGGAGCGCGAGAGCCGGCAGTAGAGCGCAAACGATGCGTCGCTTGTCGGCGAACGCTTCGGGCTGCTGCAGGCGCATTGCAATCGAGGGGGGCGTTGAACTGGCCGGCGTAGCGCGCACTAATCCCTTCGAGCGCCGGCCTCGCGAACCGAATCAGATGCCGCGCGTTCGCGTGTGGCTGGCCGCGGCGCACGACCGGCGGCAGGCCTACGACGGAATTCGTCACCGAAAGTCGCCCGTTTGATGCCGCACAGGGAAATATCTTCGCGTTCTCCTGGATGCGGGAGAGACGCGCAGCAGGAAATGGTTGCCGCTTCGGAACTCCGGAGCCGCAGTAGAATGCAACGATCCGCTGCTCATCGGCGAACGCGCCGCGGCGCGCGGGCAGCGAATACTGCGGCCAGGAAATGTGCGAGGGCGAGCGGGCTCGCCTGGCAGGACATCGGCTGCGTTTTTGCGCTCTTTCCAGCCACACGCAGGGTTCTTGATATTCACCTGCAACGATCGGATTCCGGGACGGCTGAACTGCGGCGAGGTAGTCTGCGCTGCTTTACCAATCTGTTATAGAATCCCGCTGATGACCCGAACCACACTCCTTACCCTCACCACCTTCATCTGCTTGGCCGACCAGAACGGATGGTATCCGCATGAGGGTGGACTCATGAAGTACCGCGTGCAGATCCGCTTTGGCGAAGAACCCGACACCATGCCGGACGGCTGGAAGTTCGGACGTGTGTCGGCAGTCGCCACCGATTCATCCGGCCTTGTTTACGTCTTCCAACGCGGTCCGAAAGCCGACCCGCTCGTCGTTTTCGAGGAGAGCGGGAAGTACGTGCGTTCCTGGGGCAAGGGACTGTTTGGCAATCCCCATGGTCTCCGGATCGACAGGCAGGATCATGTATGGATCACGGACAATGGCGATCACCAAGTGATGGAGTTCACCAATCAAGGCAGACTCCTGCACACGTGGGGCGTCAAAGGCAAGGCCGGGACGGACGACAAGACCTTTAATCGTCCGACCGATATCGCTTTTGCGGCCAATGGCGACTTCTACGTTGCCGACGGCTATGGCAACTCGCGGGTCGTCAAATTCTCACGAGCCGGGAACTATCTCTTCGCCTGGGGCAAGCGCGGTACCGGTCCCGGTGAATTCAACATCCCGCATTCGGTGGCGGTAGACTCGCATGACACCGTGTACGTCAGCGACCGCGAGAATAATCGCATTCAGATTTTTGACAAGAACGGTAAGTTCCTGAGGCAATGGACTCACTTGGGATGTACGCAGAACATGTTCATCACACCGAAGGACGACTTATGGATTATTACGCACCGGAACAACATCGAGAACATTACCTATGACACGCTGGCCGGCAGAATCATGCACATCGATCTCGCGACCGGCAACATCCTGGGCGCCATGGAAAGCCCGGGCCACTGGATAACCGTGCGCAACACCGACATTTACATCGCAAGCCTCACGGGCAACGTATTCCACTGGTATCCCGGCTGGCTGCGAGCGCCCGCGGGCAGCACCGAAGGGCTGAAGCCGAACAATTAGAGCCAGATCCCATACAGGGCTTGCCAGTCTCACGGACGCAGACATTGAGGACCACCAAGACGGTCAAGACATTCCCGCACATTTTCGCCATACGTTTTGTGTAACGCCTGCGAATCGCCATCGGGGCGAGCCGCGGCCGGATTATCCGCCAGATTCCGACGGAGAGTTTTCTGGTAGCGCTGCTGGGCGGGGCTGTGTCGCAACGTCCTCCTGGGTGGACGACCGGCGGCAGCGCAAGAACCGGCAGTAGAACGCCAACGATGCGCTGCCTCATCGACAAACGCGTCGCGCCACGCAGGCGGATCGCAATCGTGGGACGGCGTTGACCTGGCCGGCATGGCGCGCATGATCCGTTCGAGCTCCAGCCTCGCGAACCGAATGGGAGGCGGCGCGTTCGACGTGCTGGTGGCCCCGCGAACGACCGGCGGCAGCGCCTATGACGGAATTCGTCATCGAAGGCCGTTTTCGGTCCCCGTTTCATGCCGCACATTGCCGCAGAGGGCGCGCTTAATCGGGATACACTTTCGTCAATTCAGTATTGGTAGCTAGAATAGAATCAAAATGCTCCGGCAATCGCCGCCCCGAATTCAACCTTGAAATCAAGTGCATAAAGCAGAATGGGCCACGGTCAGCCCTTAGTGACAGGAGGAACCTCGTGAAAGTATCGACCATCCTCGACCACATCGACAGCGGGCACATGGCCTTGCCTGAGTTCCAGCGCGGATATGTCTGGAACCGTGACCAGGTTCGTGGTCTGTTCGGTTCTTTGTACCGGCGGCATCCGGTCGGCGGGCTACTGGTTTGGGCGACGGAGTCGAAGACGGCGACCCATCGCGGCGACGGCGCGCTCGCGGCCGGCATCGTGAAACTTCTGCTCGACGGCCAGCAGCGCATGACCTCGCTTTACGGCGTGGTGCGCGGCAAGCCACCGAAGTTCTTCGACGGCAACGCGGCGGCGTTCACCGGGCTCCGGTTCCACCTTGAGACCGAAACGTTCGCCTTCTACCAGCCCCTGAAGATGCAGGGCGACCCGCAGTGGGTCGACGTGACCGAGCTGATGCAAAAGGGCAATGTTGGCTTGGGCGAATTTGTCGCACGGCTCAGTCAGGATACTGCCTTAGTGGCGAAGCTGGGCGAGTACGTGGGGCGTCTGAGCCGGTTGCTGGGCATCGTCGACATCGAGCTGCACATTGAGGAGGTCACTGGCGCGGACAAGTCCCTCGACGTGGTGGTCGATATCTTCAACCAGGTAAACAGCGGCGGCACCAAACTCTCCAAGGGCGACCTGGCGCTTGCTAAGATCTGCGCCGAGTGGCCGGACGCGCGCGACGAAATGAAGCAGTCCCTTAAGGGCTGGGCTGTGAGCGGCTATCACTTCAACCTCGACTGGCTTCTGCGGTCCGTGAACACGGCGCTCACCGGCGAGGCGAAATTCAGCTTTCTGCACGACAAGAGCGCGCAGGAGGTCCAGGACGGACTGAAGCGTGCGGTCAGCCGGATCGATACCTGCCTGAACCTGATTGGTGGACGTTTAGGCCTGGACCACGACCAGGTGCTCTTCGGCCGCTTCGCGATTCCGGTCATGGTCCGCTACCTCGATAAGCGTTCGGGATCGCTCGACGCCAAGGAACGGGACAAGATGCTCTTCTGGTTCGTTCAAGCGGGCATGTGGGGGCGCTTCTCCGGTTCCACCGAGTCGTATATCGACCAGGACCTCGCTGCCCTCGAAGGCAGCGATGGCGGGCTGGACAAACTACTGGAGCAGCTCCGCCTCTGGCACGGGGGCTTGCGGGCCGAGCCGGGCCATTTCACGGGCTGGAGTCTCGGAGCTCGATTCTATCCGGTGCTCTACCTGCTGACGCGCATGGGCGAGTCGAAAGACTGGGGCACGGGGCTGCCGCTGAAGAGCAGCCTACTCGGTAAGATGAACAAGCTGGAAGTGCACCACATCTTTCCAAAGGCACAGCTCTACAAACTCAAGCACAAGCGCCCGGAGGTGAATGCGCTCGCCAATTTCTGCTTCCAGACTAAGCAGACCAACTTGGAAATTAGCGATCGGCTGCCCGCGGAGTACTTCCCCGTACTCGAGGCGCGGCATCCCGGAGGCCTGGCGTCGCAGTGGATTCCCGCCGACCCCAAGCTCTGGAAGGTGGAGAACTACCGCGAGTTCCTCGACGAGCGGCGGAAGCTTCTCGCGGCCGAGACCAATCGGTGCATGGAAGATCTTCTCCATGGTGATGTGCGCTGGCTAGCCTGGGCTGCCAAGCCGGCGGAAGCGCCAGTCGTTCTTGTGGGCGGCATCACCAGCGAAGCCGAGGAGGAGGAGCTTGAGATTTTGAACGACTGGGTGGAGGCGCAGGGATTGCCGCGCGGCGTGCTGGCCTTCGACTTCGCAGACGAAGTGAGCGGCGAGCAAAAGGCAGTGTTCGATCTGGCTTGGCCCAACGGCATTCAGGAAGAATTGAGCCAACCGGTGGCCGTGCTGCTGAACGAGAACTCGGAAACACTTGCCCTCGCCAGCCGTGCGGGGTTCCTGTGTTTCACAGCCGTTCAGGATTTCAAAGACTATGTAGAAAAGGATATTCTGGCCGGCGAAGGCCAAGCTATACCTGTTGGCGCGACGGGCACCAACTTGCCATCGGTCTTGTCGGTATAGATGTGGTTGAGTACGATCTCTATTTCTTCATCGTTGTGTGGCCTTGCGGAACCGACGATGGGCCAACTGGCCCCCGTCTCGATCGTAATGAGCCGCGAAACTCTTCGCGTCCTCCTGGATGCAGGAGGCACGCGGGACGAAATGGCCATGGCTTGTCGGATCGCAAGAGCCGCCAGTAGACGCAAACGATACGCCGCTCATCAACAAACGCGTCGCGCTACGCAAGCGCATTGCAATCGAGGGAGGGCGCTGACCCAGGCGTCGTCGCTCCTGTTACCCGTTCGAGCTCCAGCCTCGCGAACCGAATCGGACGCCGCGCGTTCGACGTGTGGGTGTCGCGGCGCACGACCGACGGCAGGCCTACGACGAAATTCGTCACCGAAGGCCCCCGTTTCGATACCGCACGGTGATGCAGAAGGCCTGCACGCGGAGGAGCCGCATTGTACCGGACATTCCAGTGTGACCAATACCCATAATCGGTGCGCAGACCGCTTTTTCCCAAGCCATTCACGTGGACCGCCCATGCCGATTCGATTCTCAACAAGATCTGGCGCTCTTGTATGCGAACTTCTGACTCGGGACGCTCTAAGTAACCTTCCAATTGAACTCGCCGGTAGCGGGCTATGATTACGAGAAATCTGAACCCCCTCGGTATATACTCGATTCGATGACGCACCTCCGTGTCCTTATTATCGCTACCGCCAGCGTGCTGAGCGCCGCTGAGTGGCCCCAATTTCGGGGCCCGAATGCCAGTGGGGTTTCCGATGCCGCGAATCTGCCAGTGGAGTTCGGGCCGGCCAAGAACGTGATTTGGAAGACCACTCTACCCCCTGGACACTCATCGCCAGTGCTTACCGCCAACCGAATCTTTGTGACTGCGTTCGATGCTGACAAGCTCTATGTGATTACGCTCGACCGTGCCAACGGGAAGATCCTCTGGCGGAGGGAAGTTCCGCGGACGCGCAAGCAGGAGTTGCACCAGTCGAACAGTCCGGCTTCGCCGAGCGTAGCTACCGACGGGAAGAATACCTACGCCTTCTTCACCGATTTCGGATTGATATCGCATGGGCCTGACGGCGAGGAGCGCTGGCGAGTTCCTCTCGGGCCGTTCAATAATCCGTTCGGCTTGGGGGCGTCCCCCATCCTGGCAAATGGCAAAGTCATACAGGTTTGCGATTCCGAGACAGGATCGTTTTTGATCGCCGTGGATCAGAACAGCGGCCGCGTGGCGTGGCGGATAGAGCGTCCCGACATGACACGCGGATTCTCGACTCCGGTGCTCTACCAGCCGCGCGACGGTGGCTTGCAGGCCCTGGTGGCCGGGACCAGCCGCTTCATCGCCTATGAGGTAGAGACCGGCAAGGAGATCTGGTCCATCCGTGGCCTGACTTGGCAAATGAAGCCGACGCCGGTGGTGGATGGCGACATCGCCTATGTCTTGGGCTGGGCCGGCGGTGCCGACCAGGGCAACCAGGAAAAGATTCCCCCATACGCAGAAGTCCTCAAAGAAAGGGATGCAAACAAAGACGGAAAGTTGGGGATCGATGAGGTCGATCCGCGGTACAAGAAGGACGCCGAAGAGTCCGATTTCGACCATGATGGCTTTTTGGACGAACGCGAATGGGAGAAATTTCGCGAGAGGCGATCGTCGATCAACTCGGTGATGGCCGTCCGATTGGGCGGCAGCGGTGACATGACGGGCCGCAGCATCCTCTGGCGATTTTACAAATCGTTGCCCAACGTTCCTTCGCCGCTGCTATACCGGAACGTGCTGTACCTGGTCAAGGAAGGCGGCATCCTGACGGCGCTCGATGCCGCGACGGGCGCTGTACTGAAGCAGGGGCGCATCACAGGAGCCCTTGATTTCTACTATTCCTCTCCAGTGGCGGCCGACGGCAAGATCTATACCGCTAGTCAGAGCGGGCAGGTTGCGGTGATAAAAGCGGGTCCCGACTGGCAGATGCTCGCACTTAATGCAATGGACGATGAAGTGTTCGCGACTCCGGCGCCGCTCGACCGGTACTTGTATCTGCGCACGAGGACCGCACTGTACTGCTTCGGAAATTGACACTAACGTCCGAGGGGCAGTACTTCGATTTCGGCGCTTCCTCGGTGCGGACTCGCCCCGAACCTTCGCCCAACGACGCTGCTGGGCTTCCCGCAATCCGCTGCAGGGCTCTCGGGATAAGATTCCCAAGGAGGTCTGGAACCTTGTGGCGACCGCGCCCAACACACCGAATTCAATTCTCCGGTTACCTGTCCACGGCCGCGACAACGCACGCTTCTCACATCTGAGGCGTTGACCTCGCGTTTTTGCAGGAGGCACGCAGGAGGAAGCGGTCTTGTCGTCTCTCGGATCGCAAGCGCCGGCAGTAGAGCGCAAACGCTGCGTCGCTTGTCGGCGAACGCGCTGCGTTGCACGGGCGCATTGCAATCGTGGAAGGCGTTGAACTGGCCGGCTTGGTAGGTGAGACTTGAGCGCGTGATCAGCGGCGGGGATCCGCATCCGGCTGATTATTGGCCGAATTCATATCGCGCCGCAAGCCAGCCCGTCCGGGCCGCCATCATGATAAGCGGTCATGTTACTGATCATGCACCGGGTGCGTGTTGCTGAGCATGACCTCCGCAGCAAGGACGTTCCATGTTCAACGGCGACGGGTTTGCGGTAGCTCAACCTCGATCGCTTGCACCGCCGTGCGGGCGCGTGGGCCGGCGGCCTGGCAGTGATGCCCGCGGGCGAGCGCCATCGGCCTCTTCCCGGGTTGCGAAAGGATCGGGGGGCATAGAGACCGTCAGTTGCGTTGAAGATCAGGAATGGCATCTGGTGAAATTTACTGCCGGGCCCGTCATGCCGCCATCGCGCTGTTTCTGTCAAGCGTTATTTTCGGCGGACACATCAATGGCCGGTTTTGTGTCGTCCCCCGAGGGACACGGCAGGTGGTGAACCGGGCTTCGACCGCCCTGCGGTTAGCAGCCTGGGGCCTGTTGCGGAGTCAAAGCGCGTTGGGCGCCCGAAATCTGTGGAAGGTAGTAGATTCCTCGTTGCCAAATCTTGGAGAGCCCTTTTCCCTAGGCCCGCCGCAGTAGAAAACTACCGTTTGCTGCGCACCGCTTCCACGAGGTCGTTTTACGTCGCTACCATGCGCCCAAGAGAGACGCCGCCAGTGCGCCGCAGTGCGACCTGGACGCGTTTGGAGCGAATCGAAAGGTTGCCGCGTATTTTTTTACGGCTGCAACCGGACATAGACACATGCTTCGCTCAGATTTCGTCCGGCTGCGGCTCGACCGAGTTGGCGCCGGCCGGTCCGAGTAGACCCTCTGCCAATCCCAATAGAGCGAACGCTTTCTCAGTGGGTACTTGCACGGTCTCAACCCAAGCCACCGCTTCACGCTGCTCGAGGCGCAAGCCTTGGGCTCGGGCGATCTCGTACAATGCCGTAACTTTCGGGTCGCCGCCTCCCCATCCTCGTTCGCGCGATTTGTCGGGGAGCACGCGAATCTCACCGGCTGTCTTCAGGGCGTCTTTCACCAAGCCGACCTCGGCCTGGGCCTTGGCGATGAGTGAGAACAACATGTCCTTGCTGTAAGCTTGGTAATTGACGGTTCCCGCCCGAGGATCGGGCATGGCGCGCGCGTTACTCAAAGCTTTTTCGAAGGTTGCGACGCTGGCGGCCCCTTCGCCCGACTGAGCCTGAGCTTTGGCGATCGCCGCAAGTCTCCAGCCACGAAAATAAGCCATGCTCTGGCCGGATATCGACTCCACAGTTCGCACGGCATTCTGGAAAGTTTCAGTCGCGCCAGCTTGGTCGCCTTG
>Ga0302326_10002517_pt1 | contig 44562 bp, 34 predicted proteins | sample Palsa_T0_3_FD_202264 | JGI IMG/M metagenome (GOLD analysis project Ga0302326, IMG submission 202264) | Peat permafrost microbial communities from Stordalen Mire near Abisko, Sweden - Palsa_T0_3 | ecosystem: Environmental > Terrestrial > Soil > Palsa > Peat permafrost | place: Sweden: Abisko...
CGGTGATCCTCGGGCTGGTGGTCGGCGCAGCCCTGCTGACCGACCAGGAGATGTCCGTCCTGGTGCTGATCCTGGCCGGCGCGGCCCTGCTGCCCTGGCTGCTGCGCAGCCCGTCAGCCGCCGGGCTCCCGGTGGCCGTGCGGCTGCGCGCCGCGGCCGCGGCGCTGCGCTCCGCGGCGCTTGCGGCGGCCGTTGCCCTGGCTGCCGCCAGCCCGCAGATCATCGCCGTCATCCAGCAGTCGAGATCCGGCGGCGCCACTTCGCCGCAGGCCCAGCTGGCCGCGTCCTACGTTGGCTACGCGGCCAGGTTCCCCGGCATGTTCGAGCTCTCGCCGCGGGTGAAGGATCTCGGCCTGGGGGGCCTGGGGGTCGTCTACAACGGCCCGGTTACCGACGGGATCCCGGCGTTCGGCCTGGTGCTGACCGTGCTCGCCGTGCTCGGGCTGCTCGCCGCCCGGCGGCGGCACGGCGCGTGGCTGCTGGCGCTGCTGTGGCTCGGCTGCGCCGTGCTGGCACTCGGCCCGGTGCTGCGGATCGGCAACCACGTCTACGTCCCTGACGCCGAGACGCTCGGCGGCGTCCGGGTGTCCGGAGTGATGCCCTACACCTGGTTCGTCCGGATCCCCGGGCTGGCCGGCTTCAGGGAGCCGGCCCGGATCCTGATGCTGGGCATGGTGCCGGCCGGCCTGCTGGCCGGCGCGGCGGTGAACTGGCTGCGCTATCACGCGGCCCCCGTGATCATCGTCGTCGCGGTGCTCGGGGTGCTTGAGGCTGGCTGGTCGGGCAACCCCGGCATCGGGTCGATGCCGACCGCGCTGCCCGCCGTGGACGCTTCGATCGCCGCCGACCACTCCGGATCCCTGGTGGTCGACGTCCCGTTCGGGATCCGCGGCGGAATCCCGATCTACGGCGGCAAGTTCGATCCTGAGGCGCAGGTGCTGGCGACCGCCGACGGCCACCCGCGGGCAGTCGCGTTCCTGTCCCGGGTGCCTGCCCCGACGATCGCCGGGATCAGCAGGCACGCGTTCTACGCCCGGCTGGTCGCCGCCCAGCAAGATCTGCGCAGCACCCCGGCGCAGCTGGCCGCGGCCCGGCTGGACGCACGGCACCTGGGCATCGGCTGGGTGCTCGTATGGAGATGGGATGGCCGGCACCGGCGCTGCGTTCGCTTCCTGGAGGAGACGGGTTTCCGGCTCGACTACATCGCCGATGACGTGCAGGTCTTCCGGCCCGCCGGGGCCATGGCAGTGGGCGGCTGAGTCCCGGGTAACTTTGCAGCGCCCCTTCAGGGTCCGTTCAGGGTCGCCCGTCATGATCACCTCAGGTGGCTGGCAACGCGAGGTGCCGTCCGGCCCGCCTGGCACCCGCCCCGCAGCCCGCCTGGCACCCGCCCCGCAGCCCGCCCGCCGCCGCGCCGAGACGCCCGGTGGACGGCGTCTCGACCGCGAACCCGAGGAGCTCACGTGTTCTTTACCTACCTGCGCCGCGAACTGCGCCGCCGGATGCGCCAGGCGATCTTCATCGCGTCCGGCCTCGCGGTCGGGATCGGGCTGGTCATCACGGTGACCGCGCTGTCGGCCGGCGTCCGGAACGCGCAGGGCACGGTGCTGCACTCGCTGTACGGGGTCGGCACCGACGTGACGGTCACGAAGGCGCCGGCGGCCCAGTCTGGCGGGCCCCCCTCGTTCGGGTTCCGCGGAGCCACCGGCTCGCGGACCCGTCCCGCGGCGGGCACCAAGATTGACATCGACACCCTGGGCAACTTCGGTCTCGGGACGCTGAGCTCGGGGTCGGTGACGTCCGTCTCCAGGCTGCACGACGTCGCGGCGGCGGCCGGCGGGCTGACCCTTACCGACACCAAGATCACCGGGAAGATCCCGGCGATCAACACCAGCGGCGGCGGATTCGGCGGGGCGGGCGGTGGCGGCGGCGGGTTCCGCGGCGCCTTCACCCCCACCTCCTTCAGCGTGGCCGGCGTTGACCTGGCCCAGGGCGAGCTCGGGCCGCTCAGCTCCGGCAAGCTCGCGGCCGGCCGCACCTTCACCGCCGCTGACTCCAGCGCGAACGTGGCCGTGGTGGACTCCGACTACGCGAAGCAGGAAAAGCTGAAGGTCGGCTCGACGGTAACGATCGCCAAGACCAGCTTCACGGTGGTCGGAATCGTCAGCGAGCCCGCTGGCGCCAGTTCCTCCGACGTCTACGTTCCGCTGGCGCGGGCGCAGGCCCTGGCCGGCCTGAAGGACAAGGTGAACACGATCTACGTGGCCGCGGCGAGCGCCTCGGACATCACTGCCGTGTCGAAGGAGATCTCCGCCGCGATGCCCGCGGCCACGGTGACCAACTCCAGCGACCTGGCCAAGGAGGTGACCGGCTCGCTGGCCAGTACCTCCAGTCTCGCGAACAACCTCGGCCGCTGGCTGGCCATCGCCGTGCTGGCCGCCGCGTTCCTGCTGGCCAGCCTGCTGACCATGTCGGCGGTGTCCCGCCGGGTCAGGGAGTTCGGCACGCTGAAGGCTCTCGGCTGGCAGAGCCGCCGGGTGATCCGCCAGGTGATGGGCGAGTCCCTCGTCATCGGCGTGGCCGGCGGCATCGTCGGCGTCGGCCTCGGGTTCCTCGGCGCGACGCTGGTGTCCCGGCTGTCCCCGACGCTGTCCGCGTCGGTCGGCCCGACCACCGGCAGCGCGACGCCGGGCGGCGCGCGCACGTTCGGCGGCGGGAACTTCGGCGGCGCCGGTTTCGGCGGCGGCGGCGCCGGCCGCGGTGCCAGCGGCCCCGGCGGCGGCTTCGGGCGGTTTGCCGCTAACGCCAGCCATACGGTCGCCGTGCATCTCACCGCCCCGGTCACGCTGGCCGCGATCGCGGTCGCCGTGGCGCTGGCGATCGCCGGCGGCCTGATCGCCGGGATCTTCGGCGGCTGGCGCGCGGCCAGGCTCCGGCCAGCCGCCGCGCTGGCCAAGGTCGACTGACAGCCGTCCGCCTGACCGATCTGCCGGGTACCTCGGACCTGCACAAGGGGAAGCACATGTACAAGCTCACTGGCGTGACGAAGGACTACCGCAAGGACCGGGGCAGGGTGACGGCGCTGCGCGGGATCGACCTGGTGATCGAAGACGGCGAGTGGCTCGCCATCCAGGGCCCGACCGGTCACGGCAAGACCACGCTGCTGCAGATACTCGGCGGCCTGGACCGGCCCACGTCCGGCACCGTGGAATTCGACGGGCAGGATCTGGGCGCGATGCGCGAAAGCCAGGTCACCAGGGTCCGGGCCGCCTCCATCGGGTTCATCTTCCAGACCTTCAACCTGGTGCCCACGCTGAGCGCGCAGGAGAACGTGGAGGCCGCGCTCGTGCCGTCCCGCCCGGCCGCGGCGCAGCGGCGGGCCAGCGCCGCCAGGGCGCTGACCGACCTCGGGCTCGGCGACCGGCTGCGCCATCTGCCGTCCGAGCTGTCCGGCGGCCAGCAGCAGCGCGTCGCCATCGCCCGCGCGCTGGTCAAAAAGCCCAAGGTGCTGCTCGCCGACGAGCCGACCGGCAATCTCGACGAGGGGACCAGGGACGAGATCATCGGCCTGCTGGAGAACCTCTGGCGCGAGCTCGGGCTGACCATGGTCCTGATCACTCATGACAGCTCGATCGCGCGCCGGGCCCAGCGGGTCGGGGTGATGCGGGACGGCAAGCTGTCCATCAAGCAGGACGTCCGCCCGCCGGTGACCTGAGGCCGGTCACCGCGGGCGGCGGGCCCGGCTCACGGGATGGGCAGCGGGTGCCGCATCGCGGTCAGCGCGAGCAGCACGATGGCGCAGGTCCAGTCGAGCGGCGCGACCGATACCGGCTGCCCGCTGCCGCTGACCTGCTCGGGCAGCGCCCCGGCCGCGGTGCGGTGCGCGGCCAGCCAGTCCAGCCACGTCCGCGCGGCGGCGAGACGGCCGGTCGATGCGTCGTAGAGCGCGAAGAACCCGGTCGCCGGAGTCCAGGCGACCGAGCGGTCACCCCGCCAGGTGGTGCCCGGCAGGATGCCGCCATTGCGCAGCGTGAGGATCCTGGCCGCGCGCGCGACCGCGGCGTTCACCGCGGCGTCTGGCGGGCCGAACGGCGGGCCGAGAAAGGTGACCGCCGCGTCCGGCCCGTTCAGCAGCCAGCCGCCCGGCTGCCCGCCGCCCCCCAGCGCGCCCGCCGGACCGGGGCCGGCGCCGAACAGCGCGAGCCATTCGGCCAGCCCGCCCGTCCCGTCCGGGAAGCGGTTAAATTCCGGGCCGTACGCAGCCGTGATCCCCTGGTCGAGCCGCGCGGCCGCGCCCGCCCAGCGGTTCGCGTCGGCGGCCTCATGCAGGCCGGTCGCGAGCCGGACAGCGGCGCGCAGTCCGGCGAGCAGCGGGCCGGCCGTGCCGATCGTCGGCTGGCTCGCCCGGTCCTCCCAGTAGTCGGGGGATGGCGGCGGCAGCCCGTCGCGCGACAGGCTGGCGGCGGCGGCATCGGCCGCCAGCCGGACGGCCGGCCACAGGCCGGCCAGCTCCCGCCGCCGCGCCGCCCCGCGGTCGCCGCTGTAGGAATACCAGGTCCAGACGGCCCAGGGAAACCATCCGCAGGCGTCGAGCTCGGAACCCGGCCCGGTCACTACCGGCGTTCCCGACAGCGTGTACTTGGCCGCCCAGGCGCCGGACGGGTACTGGACCCTGGCAAGGAAACGCAGCACGCGCAGCGACTCGCCGGGATGGCCGGTCGCCGCGAACGCGGCGGCCGCCCAGCTATCGTCCCGCGGCCAGGCGAATTTCCACTCGCCGTACCAGGCGGCGGCAACCGCGCCGTCGGGCTGGGTCAGCAGCCGCAGGTCGGCCAGCGCGCCCTCGGCCATCTGACGCAGTACGGGGGTGCTACCGGGCACCGAGCCGGCCCTGAGCCAGCGTCGCGCCGCGCTGCCAGCCGATGCGGTGCCCGCCGGGGACACGGTGCCCGCCGGCGAGTCAACGCCGGCGGGCAGGACCCTGATGCCACCGGGAGCCGAGTGATCAGCGGTGATGCCGCCGAGCAGCAGCCGCGGCGCCGTGGCGGCGCAGCCCGCCACGGCCGTGACGCACAGCGTGGCGAACGCCACCCCCGCGCTGGCTCTCGCCAGCCACGCCCGCAAGCTCATCTGCCGTCGTCACTCATCTGCCGCGGTCGCTCCCGTGTCGGCCGCCGGTCATGTGCCGCCGTCATTCATGTGCCGCCTCGTTCGTTGTGCGCCCCAAAGATCAAGCGCGAGCTTACCGCTTGTCCGGCGGCCGCCCCGGCATATCGGTCATTAACTGTCTTTTGCGTAAAACAGTTATTGTCCGGGTAATTAGCGGAAGCAACTCGCCTCCGGTACCGGAGTTGTTTATTGTCGGGGCTGCCGGACGGCGATAGAATCACCGAAACTAAGCTCGCGCGCAAGAGATCAGCAACGCAGCGCCGGAATGCCGTCGTGCTGGCGCGAATGCGCGGCATCGTTTACCCCGGCAGCGGCCGGGCAGGAGGATCAGCCATTTCCAGGGGGATACGGCAGGACGGCGGGAAAGCCCGCTGGCCCGTCGCCCGGCCCGTCGTCCGCGCGGGCATGGCCGGCGCGGCCGCGGTCCTCGCGCTGGCTGTTGTCGTGGTGACCGGCGTCGTCCTCACCAGGCATATCCTGCACGACGTGGGCGCGCCTGCCGCCGGCAGCGCGGGGTGGCAGGGCGCCTCACCGGCCGTGGCGGGGATAACGGCGCCAGGCGCGGAACCCGGGCAGGCGGTGCCGTCCGCCGCGTGGACGCGGGTCGGCACGCGGCCGGGCCCTGATGGCGTCGAGGCGCGCTGGGTCATCGCGGAGAACAGGCGGCCGGGCACGACCGCGTGGAAGATCCGCGACGCCCGCGGCAGTATCAGCGGATTTGCCAATCTGACCTATGCTCGCCCCGGCCAGCAAGTGACGCTCTACGTTTCGACTGCCGCCGCCACATTCCGGGCCAATGCATTCCGGATGGGCTACTACCAGGGCACCGGTGCCCGGCTCGTCTGGCAGTCGGCTGACATAGCAGGAAAGGTGCAAGCGCCCTGCCCGGTCGTCTCCGGCATCAATATGGTTACCTGTGACCGGTGGACGCCCTCGGTTACCTTCACGGTGACCGGCGCCTTCGTGCAGGGTGATTACCTGATCAAGCTGGTGGGCAGCGGCGGCCAGCAGAGTTACGTGCCGCTGACAGTCTGGGATCCGTCGTCTTCGGCCACCTACGTCGTGCAGAACGACGTCATGACCTGGCAGGCATGGAATCCGTACGGCGGCTACGACTACTACCAGGGCCTGGGCGACTGCCCGGCCGTGGAGTATCTGGTGTGCTCGCGGGCGAGAGTCGTGTCCTTCGACCGTCCTTACGGGGCCGAGGGGGGGTCGGGGAACTTCCTGGCGCTGGAATACCCGCTGGTCCGGTTCGCCGAGCAGCATGGCCTCGACGTGACCTACGCGACGGATACCGCGATCGCCCAGCATCCGGGCTTCCTGCTGCGCCACCGCGTGCTGCTGTCCCTCGGCCACGATGAGTGCTGGTCGCTGGCCGAGCGGGCCGCCGCCGTGGCCGCACGCGACCGCGGCATGAACATCGTGTTCTTCGGGGCCAGCCCGATCCTGCGCCATGTCAGGCTGCGGTCCTCGCCGCTCGGGCCAGGCCGCGAGGAGGTCGATTACCGGGATCCGCTGGAGGATCCGCTGAACGGCAGGGCCAGCCCGCTGGAGGTCACCGCGAACACCTGGGGGTCGCCGCCGACGAACTGGCCGGAGAGCGACTTCGTCGGCGAGATGTACGCGGGCTTCCTTGAGCCCGGCCGCCATGTGGCCCTGGTGGTCTCCGACGCGTCGTCCTGGGTTTACCGCGGTACCAGCCTGCGCGACGGGTCGGCGGTGCCCGGCGTGGTTGCCTCGGACGTCGATCATTTCTACCCGGCGATGACTCATCCCGCCGACGTGCAGATCCTGTCGCACTCGCCGATCCCGCTGACCATGGGCCAGACCGAGATCGGGCCGTTCTACTCCGACATGACGTACTACACGGCCGCCGGAAGCGGCGCCGGGGTGCTGGACACCGGGACCACCAACTGGATCACCGCGCTCGGCTCGGACCGGAGCGGCTGCGGCGTCAGGGAGCAGCAGGGTACCCGGCGCTGCGCGGCGGCAATCCTGCGGCGGATCACCGGCAACATCCTGCGGGCCTTCGGCGCCGGGCCGGCCGGCCGCGAGCACCCGTCGGTGGCCAACTGGCGCACGTTCGCACTGGCCCCGTAGCCCGCGCGCCGCGAGCGGCGTGATGCCCGTCAGCGCGGCAGACGTGATGCCCGTCAGCGTGGAGGATCTGCACCCTGGGACGAGCCGGATCCTCCGCGGCGATGCGATCTAGCGCTGCCGGGCGGGGCAGGTCCTAGCGCGCCGGTCAGGTAGCCAGGCAGCTCACGAGAACTATCAGCGTCGCCGGGACTCCGCTGCGGTAACAGCGACAGCAAAGTCCCAGCCACGCTATTGGCCCTCCGCCAGAACCCGGCCCGCTACTTGGCCGACGCTCTAGCGGCGGGGGAGTGCCTGCTCGGACCAGACGACCTTGCCCCCGCTGGTCCGGCGCGAGCCCCAGCGCTGCGCCATCTGACTGACGACCTGGAGCCCGCGGCCCCGCTCATCCTCCTCCCCCGGGTGCCTTAGCCTGGGCAGCGCGGCCGAGTTGTCCTGCACCTCGCACACCAGCCCGCCCTCCAGCACGAGGCGCAGCCCGATCGTGCCGGGCGCGTACCTGACCGCGTTCGTCACGAGTTCGGAGACCAGCAGCTCGGTGACACCGATGAGCTCCGTCAGGTTCCAGCGGGTCAGCGGCCGCCGGATAAGAGAGCGCGCGCGCCGGGCCGAGGTCAGCTCGGGGGGCAGCTTCCAGCTCACGTGCCGGTCCGGCGAGAGACGGCTCAGCCTCGCGATGAGCAGCGCGATGTCATCGCGCTGCTCATCGGCGTAGACGCCGGCCAGCGTAGCGCGGCAGAGATCATCCAGCGGGCGCGAGGCGGCGCCGGGACCGAAGACCTCGCTGAGCCGCGCCAGCCCTTCGTCGATGTCGCTGGTTCTGTTCTCCACCAGCCCGTCGGTATAGAGGACCAGCAGGCTGCCGTCGTCGATCTTGATCGACCGGCTCTGAATCGGGCCAGCCCCGATGCCGAGCGGCGGCGCCGGCGAGACGTCAAGGAACTCCCGCTTGCCGCCCGGCCGCACGAGTAACGGCGGCAGGTGCCCGGCCGACGCCACCTCCAGGATCCCGGAAACCGCGTCGAAGACCGCGTAAACGCAGGTGGCGAAATGCGGCTCGCGTGCCCCGAGCCCGGCCATCAGCTCGTCGAGCTGCTGCAGGGTCTGGGCGGGCGGCAGCTCCAGCATGGCCAGCGTGTGGATCGCGGTCCGCAGCCGGCCCATCGTCACGGCGGCGTGCACTCCGTGCCCGGCTACGTCGCCGACAACCAGCGCCACCCGGCCGCCGGGCAGCGCGATCGACTCGTACCAGTCGCCGCCGACCTCGATCATCTTGCTGCCCGGCAGGTAGCGGTGCCGGACTTCGACCGACGACGGCGCGGATAGCCCGGTCGGCAGCAGGCTGCGCTGCAGGGTGAGCGCAGTGGCGCGTTCCCTGCTGTACCGGCGGGCGTTGTCGATGAAGATCGCCGTGCGCGCGGCGAACTCCATCCCGATCTCGGTGTCGTAGGCGTCGAAGCGCCGGTACCCCGCGGTGCGCGTGCACACGAAGAAGCCGAGCGTCACATCGCTGGCGACCAGCGGCAGCAACAGCATCGACACGTCGGAAAGCAGCCGGGCGACCGGCCCGCGCAGCCACGACGTGGCGATCCGGGTGGCATTCTCGCCGCCGACGCGCGCCTCGAGCACCGGCTCGCCGGAATCCATGCACCGGGTGTAGGGCGTGCCCGGCGGATAGCGGAGGATCTCGCCCGTCGGGAACGCCGCGTCCCAGCCCTGGTCGCCGTCATCATAGGCGACGGCGAGCCGCCGGAGCGGATGCGATCCGTCCGGTGCGTCGGGGAGCTCGTCGCCGCCCACCAGGCTCTCCAGCACCAGTAGCCCGGCCGCGTTGGCGAAGTGCGGGACGACGATATTGACGAGCTCTCGCGCCATCTGGTCGATGTCGAGGGCCGCGCCGATTCGCTTGAACGCGCCGTCGAGCAGTGAGTGGCGCATGACCGCCGGATCCAGGAACCGCCCCTGCGACGGCGGCGCCATGCGCAGCACCGCCAGCGCGGCAAGACGGGCATCGGCCGATCGCATCGGCTGCAGGGTGACCACCGAGTCGACGTGCTCGCCCTTGCCTGTCCGCAGCGTCAGCACCGCCGTGCCCTCGCGATCGGAGAAGGCCGCGCTCAGCAGGCCCTCGAGTACCGCGGCATGCGACGCTGGCACGGCCAGCAGGCTGCTGAGCTCGACGCCGAGCAGGGGGTCGCTCGGATGTGCGAGGATATCCGCCGCGTTACGGTCGTGCTGGACTATATGCCCGGTCTTGTCGACTCCGAGGATCAGCGTCTGCGCTGAGGTGTTCGACAGGAGCGCGGAGATATCCGTGGTAATTTCCGATGTCACGGTAGCGCTCCCTTCTACTTTGGCCGCCTGCTATTTGGCCGCCTTCGGCTTCGGCCGTGAGTGGCTCGTTCGATTATGGAACAGCTAGCCGCAAATTCTGAAAGAACGGGCAGTTCGCCCGCGTCCGCTCGGGCATCGCCGGGCCAGTCCGGATCGCCGGGCCAGTCCGGGTCACCGGGCCAGTCCGGGTCACCGGGCCAGTTCCGGATCTCCGCTGGTCATCCGAGACCGACGTGCTGACCATTACCCTGTCAGGTCAGGCCAGCCAGGAGGTGGACAATGCCAGGTCGGCCCCGGCTCACCGTTGTCGGCAGCCTGAACATGGACATCTCGGTCTCCGTCGGCCGGCTGCCCGGGCCGGGCGAGACCGTCCTGGGCGGCGAGACAGTCATGGCGCCAGGCGGGAAGGGCGCCAACCAGGCGGTCGCTGCGGCGCGGCTCGGCGGCGCGGTGCGGATGGCCGGCTGCGTTGGCGAGGATGAGTTCGGGGACGCGATCATGACCGCGCTGCGGGCGGAGGACATCGATCCTGGCGCGGTGCGCGCCATCCCGGGCTGGTCCACCGGGCTGGCGCTGATCACGGTCGACGCCACCGGCGAGAACATGATCACGGTCGCGCCCGGGGCGAACGGCCGGGCCGGCCCGCGGGAGGCCGCCGCTGCGCTGTCCGCAGACAACGACCTGCTCGTGCTCTCGGCCGAGATTCCGGCGGAGACGCTCGCCGCCGTGCTGGCCGGCGCGAGGGAGCAGGGAACGACGTGCCTGCTCAACCTCGCCCCAGTACCGCGCGAGGCGGCATCGCTGCTATCGGCGGGCGTGGACTGGCTCGTGGTTAACGAGACTGAGGCCGGCGCGATCCTCGGCCGGACCGTGGCCGGCCTGCGGGAAGCGGCCGCGGCCGCCGCCGAGCTGGCGGCCGGCGCCGCCCGCCACGCGGTGGTCACGGCTGGCCCGCAGGGCGCGGCGCTGGCCGGCCTCGCCGGAGCCGAGTCAGTGCCCGGGTTCCGCGTTCACAGCGTGGATAGTGTGGGAGCGGGCGACGCGTTCGTGGCAGCGCTCGGCGTGACGCTCGCCGCCGGGGTTGCCCCGGGCGCGGCGCTGCGGGCCGCGTGCGCGGCCGGGGCGACGGCGACCACCCGCCGTGGCGCCCAGGTAGCGCTGCCACGCGCGGCGGAAATCCGCGCGGTCACCGGTCTGGCCTGGCCGTCCATCACGGACTGAGGGCCTCAGGCGTCCCTGGCGGGCTCGCCGTGACTGGCGTTCGCCCGGCCGCGGCCCCAGTAGGCCTTCGGCGAGACCTGGCCCGGCTCCAGCCCTCGTGCCGCCAGCACCTCGCGAAGCCGAGCCACTACCCTTGCCTCGCCGAGCAGGTAGGCGTGCCCGCGGCCGGCCGGCAGCGCAACGTCGGCAGTGGCGGCGGCCAGCGCGCCGGGCTGGCCCGCGAGACCCCCGTCGCGATGCAGCCAGGTGACGCTGGCGGCTGCGGGGGCGTGCAGTTCCTGCTCGTCCTCGGGTCCGGGGATCTCGAGCAGCACCTGCACCGGCGTGCCGCCGGGCAGTGATTCGGTCATGCGGAAAATCGCGGGCAGGGCCGACTCGTCGCCGACGAAGAGATGCCAGTCCGCCTGCTGCGCAGTCGTAATCTTCCCCCGCGGCCCGATCCCCTCGATCCGGTCGCCAGGCCGCGCGGCCCGTACCCAGCGCTCCCCGGGGCCGTCGCCGTGCAGCACTATGTCGAGAGTGATCGTCCGGCTCGGCGCGTCGAGCGCGCGGATTGTGTAGCGCCTGCGGACCGGGCGGTTGCCCTCGACGTCGACGAGCAGCATCACATCCTGGCCAGGGGCATAGTCGAAGCTGGCCAGTTGCGGCGCGGTCAGCCGCAGGCGGAGCATATGCGGCGTCAGCGGCGCCGATTCGGCCACGACCAGCGGCAGCCGGGACGTCCCCGCCAGCGGGCCGGACAACTCGGCGAATGGATCGTCGAGCGTCATCTGGGCGGTGTCCGGCAGCGCATCAGCCATGAACAGCCAGCCTTTCCTGGTAGCAGATTTCCCGGCGGCGGCAGCCGCCGCATGACAGCGCCCCCGGCAGCGATGCTAGAGCTGACGAGGGCGTGCCTGGCGCCGGCGCACTGGTCGCCTCTCGGCGAGTGGCGCTACGCGGCTCCAGCCGAACGGTATTCCGCGAAGGCAGTTGTTGCGGCCCGGGGGACACAGCACACCGACTGCAGGGTGGAACGTCTCAGGCCGCGAAGCTATTCCGGCCGGAGCGAGGCGTTCGTCGACCGATGCCGGTGACGGGATAGTCTGAGCACCCAGGTCTGAGGTGGTATGAGGAGTGGCTGCCGGTGCCTCGGGAATACTCAGTGATCGGCTCCATCGGCGTCCTCCTTATCGGCACGCGGGGGCCGAAGGGGCCCGGGGAAGTGCTGGTCAAGATTCGCGGCGGCTCAGAGGCCTACATCGCCTGGTCGCCTGAGCCGATACCCAAGGGCGCCACGGTCCTGGTCATTGAATCCCGGGGCGCCCGGTCCGTCGACGTGAGTGCGTGGACCGATCCGCTCGATCCCTTTCCTGATGAGGCTGGTGAGTAGGTGAACCGGGCGTACGCTGAGCCTGGCAATCGGCGCAAACTGATGGAATTGTCAGGAATGCGCGGGGTAACGTCCCCGGCACCCGGCTTGGAGATGAGAGATGTTTGGATACCGCGTACCGGCACCCGATGAGGCCATGCTGGTCTCCGGCGGAAGATACGGCCGTGACGGCTCGCCGTTCCGCGTCGTGACAGGCCACGGCGCCTTTATTATCCCCTTTATTCGTAAGACCCGGTTCCTGACACTTGCCATGTGCGAGTCCGAGGTCGCCGAGACCTGCGTTACGAAGCAGGGCATCTCGCTGCAGGTCCGCGCGGTCATTGCCTTCAAGGTAGGCAACGACGGCGAGAGCATCGTCAACGCCGGGCAGCGGTTCCTTTCCGACCAGGACCAGATGTCGACGCTGACCGGCCGGATTTTCGCCGGGCACCTGCGCTCCATCATCGGCTCGATGACGGTCGAGGAGATCGTCACCGAGCGGCAGAAACTCGCGAGCGAGGTGCTCGACGGCTCGAAGGCGGAAATGGTCAAGATCGGCCTTACCGTCGACTCGCTGCAGATCCAGTCGATCGACGACATGAACTCCGGCTACATCGAGGCGATGGCCGCGCCGCACAACGCAGCAATCCAGCGGCAGGCGCAGATCGCGCAGGCCCAGGCCAACCAGGCGTCGGCCGAGGCTCAGCAGGAGTCACAGCGCAAGCAGGCGGAGTACGCCCGGCAGACCTCCGTCGTGCAAGCCCAGTACAAGGCGGAGATAGACAAGGCACAGGCCGAGGCCGCGCAGGCCGGGCCGCTGGCGGAGGCGCAGGCGACGATGGGGGTGCTGGCCGCGCAGACCGAGCTAGCGCACCGGCAGGCCGAGCTGCGGCAGCGCCAGCTGGTCGCCGAGGTGATCAGGCCGGCCGAGGCCGAGGCGGAGAAGGTGCGCATCCTCGCGCAGGCCGATGCCCAGCGAGTCAAATTCCAGGCCGAGGCAGCAGCCTCGCATCAGCGGATCGCCCTTGACCGGATGCTCATCGAGCAACTCCCGGATATCGTGCGGGAGGCGGCAGGAGGCCTGGCCGGCGCCAATCTGAGCGTGCTGAACGGCGCCGACGGCCTCAGCGAGATCGCCGCCGGGCTGGTCGGCCAGGGCCTGATGATCCTTGAGTCGGTAAAGAACAGCCTGGCCGACACCGCGGAAACCGCCGACGAGCCCGGCGTGGCGGACGACAGCCCGCCAGCCGCCGGCGCTCCCGCTGCGATCGGGTGAACTCGTGGTCCCCGTCGTGACCGGGTGACCCGTCGTTCCCGCTGTGATCGGATGATCTTCTCGTTCGCTCCATGACCTGAAACCCGCGCCCGGCGCCGTGGCCCGCGCTGCCGCTCTGGGGCCCTGCCGCGCGCCGGCCTGGCTGGCCGCTGCCGCCGTGAGTACGCCGGTTCGTCCGTTCAGAAAAATCCGGAGTTCCGTGTCGCGGGCGACCGGGCACGCCGCCGCGCATGTAACGGGGCATGGCCCTAGCCCGCCGCCGCCGGGATTTCTTCAGTCAGCGCGTCAACCAGGTCCTGGGCGTACACGTCTCACCTGTAGGTCGTCACTTAAAGTAACTAAAATGTTACTTTTTGTGAGCGAACAGCCAGTTTAACCCGGCCTGACGCTGTCTGCGGCGCTAGGTCCCGACGGGAAAGGAGCCAGATGCGCCGCCGCCTTCCGAGGGCACTCGCCGGGCTGACGGCCGCCGCCGCGGCGTGCACGGCGTTAGCCCTCGCTCCCGCTGGTGCCGCGACGGTCCCCTCGCACCGGATCATTCACAACGCCACGCCATCGTGCGGCTCGTTCTGCGCCAACTACTTCGTGCTGAAATACGGACCGGGTTCCGTCCTGGACAATTACCGCGGGCGCCACCGGATCGGCAACCGGGTGATCCTTTTCGCGGCGAGCAATAGCGACCCCAACCAGGACTGGACCGTCTGGCCGGCCGGAACCGTGCAGCAGCTCGCCTCCTTCGGGCTGGTCAGTCAGGCGCTTGCGCTGAATTACGGCGCGGACCAGGCGTTCGAGATTGAGCTCGCGCCCTATGGCGTGGGCACTGGCAAGTGCGCGGGGACGGCAAAGGCGGCCAGCGACGATGAGCCGGTCACCTTGCAATGGTGCGGGCGGACTGCCCGGACCATATGGGTTGCCGACTCCGGGAACGCCGATGATTCCTACGAGCCGCTCATTAGCGGGTCGGACACCGACTTCAGCGACCCGCAGGTCCTCACCGAGCCAGGATGGCCGATCAGGCTGCCGCGGCCCGATCTGACGACCTACCGCCTGCAGAGGTTCGCCGATCAGACCGTCTTCGACGATCAGATGTGGAACAACACCATCGGCGTTCTGCCATAGCCCTCGGCTGAAAGCGCATCAGCGCTGGTGAAAGGAGGTGAAACAGGTGCGCGCAGCGATCGGCGAGCACGCCGCCGGCTGGCTGCGGCCACCCGTTCCCGACCACGTGAACCACGGCGCAATGAATTGTGGTGACGTTACGTCATTGACTCACTACCCGTGGTAGCGTTCCGCTTACTGACTGGCAGGGCGGGATCGCATAGCGCTACACCAGCAAGGATCTGAGCCACGCCGAGACAGGCCCGAGCTTGACCGCCCAGGCAACCAGAGATCGAAGCCGGTCCGGCAAATCGACACAGGAAGGAATCACCATGCGCAACCGCTACTCTCGGGCGTTTTACGCGATGGCGAGTACCGTAGCCGTTACCACGGTGGTCGGACTCACCGCGGCAGGTGCCGCGAGCGCGTCCACGACCCGGGCGAAGCCAGACATTACCCCGCCCTGCGGGGCCAACTGCATCACCATCTATAACGAGAAGTACGGCCCAGGCTTCGTGCTCGACAACCACAAGACCCGCAAGCGCGTCGGCAACAAGCTTGAGCTGTTCGCCGCGAGCAACTCGGACTCCGCCGAGGACTTCGCCCCCCTCTACGAGGGCACGGTGGATGACTTCTACGACATCGGCCTAGTGAGCGCGAAGCTCGCTTACAACTACGGCGACGACACCGCGTACATGCTGGAGTGGGCACCTTACGGGGTCAACACCGGCCTGTGCGAGGGGACCGGGGGCGCCGCGCACAACGGCGAGCTGGTCAGCCTCCAGGTCTGCGGGCAGAACGCGGACACGGTCTGGGTGATCGACAGCGCGGACGCCGATCCGAATACCGGGCTTGAGCCGCAGATCGCTGGCACCGACACGAACTTCAGCGACCCGCAGGTGCTGACCACCGGCGGAGCGCCGTGGCTGCCGTCGCAGCCGCAGCTGAAGACTGACCGGATGAAGAGCTTCTCCGCCGGCGTCGTGTACAACACGCAGCTGTGGTTCGACCCCAGCGTCACTCCTCCTGGTCCGGTCCACCGGAGTTAGCTAGCTGAGGTGCCCGGGCTGGCACGGCGGCGCAACGCCGGACCAGCCCGGATCGCCTCGCTGCAGCCGGACCTTGGCCGGGCATACCTGCCAGGCAGCCCGAACGTCCGGCCCGGGTCAACGGTGCCCTCTTCGCCACACGGCGGAGGGGGCACCGTTGTCGTTCCGGGCGCGTCATCCCCGGTCACGGCGGGGGGCGCAGCCACGCCGCGGGCGTGGCCGGTGGCGTGCCCGGGGGCCAGCGCGCCCGCCGGCCAGCACGCCGAGCAGGCACACCGGGGCGACGGCGAGCCCCGCCAGTGCCCAGGCCAGGCCGAAGCGCTCGGCGAGGAACCCGACCGCCAGCGGGCCCGCCCCGCCGGCCAGGCTCGCGGCGCTGGCCAGCGTGACCGCTACGCCGCTCTGCCCGGGCAGGCTGCCATACAGGCCGGCCTGCAGCACTGGGTACCAGGGTGCGGTGGCGAGGCTCAGCCCGGCGAGGACGACGAGCTTGGGCCAGAGCCCGGGCACCAGCAGGAAGGCCGGGTATGCCACGACGCTGACCGCTGCACTCGCGGTCAGCAGCCGCAGCGCCGCCGTTCGCTCCAGCACCCCGACGACCAGGACGTCCCCGGCCAGCCCGGCCCCCAGCCGGACGGCAACTCCGAGTGCCGCCTCGGCGGGCGTGGCATGCACGACGTCGACGAAATAGACCCCGAGGAACCCGGTCAGGACATCAAGCAGCAGGTCAGCTGCCTGGAGGAGGATAAGCCAGCGGACCACACCATCCTGCCGGAGGCCGCTGCGCACCCGTCGCATCGCGCCGCCCTGGCCGGTGCCGCCGGGCTGGCCTGCTGCGCGGAGCCTGGTCGCGTCGCCGGGGCTGCCCGCGGCCGGCCGCGCCGGCGGCCGCGGCCAGCTGCGGATCACGCCAAGCCAGGCCGCCGCCGCGCAGGCGGCCAGCGCGAGATACGCCGTCCGCCAGCTGCCCCCGGCCGCCAGGATGGCGATGAGCAGGAGCGGGCCGCCGACCGCGCCGGCCGATCCGGCCAGGTTCCACCGGGCCATGAGCTGCGGCTGACGGGCGGGATCGGCGTCCATGAGGCCCGACTGGGTCAGTCCCGCGAACGCGCCGGACGCCGGGAAGAACGCCACGAACGCGACGACCAGCGCCGCGAACGAGCGCGCGGCCGCGGCGTCGATCAGCGCGGCGATGACCACCAGGCCGCCGGCTGCAACGGCTGTCCGCCGTCGGCGGCCATGCCCGGCCAGTACTCCGACGGGGAGTTCCAGCAGGCTTCCCAGCAGCAGCGGAACGGACGCCAGCAGGCCGATCTGGCCGTAGTTCAGGGCCAGATCGTGGCGGATGAGCGGCATCGCCGCACCCTGAGTGCCACCCGCCAGCTCGTCAGCGAACTCGACGGCGAGCGCCGCCAGCAGGGCCGAGGCGCCGGCCAGCGCCGGCCAGGAGCCTGATGTCATGCGTGTCACGTGTCGTCCTTTCCTGTCTAACCGGCCAGGTCAGACAGGAAAGGCGGGCCACGTGCGGCGAGGCTAGGTCACAGTCAAAGGAAACCCATGCCGCCGATGTTACGGCTGTGGCTGATCGCCCGCCACCTGGCCCGTGCGCTCGTAGTCTGAGCACGGTCGCATTCCGCCGAAGGAGCAATGCACATGGCCGCGCCCTACCCGCCGATCGAGCCGTACGACCACGGGATGCTCGACACCGGCGACGGCAACCTCGTCTACTGGGAAGCCTGCGGCAACCCCGATGGCAAGCCCGCGCTCGTCGTGCACGGCGGGCCAGGATCGGGTTGCGGCACCGGGCCGCGCCGGTCCTTTGATCCCGGCCGGTACCGGATCATCCTGTTCGACCAGCGCGGCTGCGGCCGCAGCCGCCCGCATGCGAGCGATCCGCCGCGCGGAGCGCGAAGCTGAGCAGGGATGAACTGTCCGTCTGCGACTACCTATGCCGTGACCGGGCGACTAGCGGCAAGAAGTACTACTTCACCGTGGGTCAGAATCGAGCGGGCGAAGGGAATCGAACCCTCATGATCAGCTTGGAAGGCTGGAGCTCTGCCATTGAGCTACGCCCGCGCGGCGGCGGAACCGCCACACCGCAGCGTACCGTTTCGGCGCGACCGCGGCGTCCGCCGCCCGGGCCGCGGGCCCGCGGGCTGCGGCGCCGCCCGATCTGACCCGGCAACCGCGGCCGGACAGGGTAGGATTCGGCTGGCCCGACGGGATGTGGCGCAGCTTGGTTAGCGCGCCTGCTTTGGGAGCAGGAGGCCGCGGGTTCGAATCCCGCCATCCCGACAGCTGTTTTTCGAGCATGTTATCGATAGCAGTACGCCCAGCTCGCGGTCAACCCCCATGTACTTCGCGTGGGGGAGGTGCAGGTAGCCGTCGCGGATCTCGCTGATGTGATCCGGTTCAAGGAGTCCGCAGGCCGTCCGAAGGATCTGCGGGTGCTCCCGTTGCTGTACCGGCATATATCCGGGCGCCGCGCGCAGCGCGAAGCCGAGCAGGGATGAGCTGCGCCTCAGTGCTGCTTCACTGGAGTCGTGGCAGACGAACCCAGGCACATCGGCATCCTGCTCTTCCCGGACGTCGAGGAACTTGACGCCGTCGGGCCCTGGGAGGTGCTGTCGTACTGGACCCGCACCTTCCCTGCCGACGGCTACGCGGTCACTACCCTGTCGAAGTCCGGGGGGCTCGTCGAGTGCGCAAAGGGACTCGTGGTTCAGGCGCAACACCTTTACGCCGACGTGCCACCCCTGGAGGTGCTGATATATCCGGGCGGGCGGGGCACGCGGCCCCACCTCACGGACAACGCCCAGCTGGACTGGGTGCGCCGCCAGCGGCAGGAGGTGCCGCTGATGGCCAGTGTGTGCACGGGATCGCTCGTCTACGCCGCCGCGGGACTGCTGGCGCACCGGCCGGCGACGACGCACTGGGCCTCGCTGGAGATGCTAGCCGAGCTGGATCCCAGCATCGACATCCGCCCCGACGCCCGTTTCGTCGATGACGGCGACGTGGTGACCTCGGCGGGGATCTCCGCCGGGATCGACATGGCCCTGCACCTCGTGCGCCGGTTCGCCGGTCCGGACAGGGCCCGAGAAGTCCGCCGCGGAATCCAGTACGACCCAGCCCCGCCTGTCTAAATGCTGGTGCTCAGCGCAGTTAGCCGGCGTCGGCAGACGGTCAGCTAGCCAGGGGACTACCAGCCGTGGCGGGTTCAGGCGATCAGCAGGCGAAGGCCAAGCTCCGCTGCGTCGAGAGCGACGAGGTCGCGGTTGCGTTCGGCCCACTGGCCGGAGGCGAGGTCATCACGGAGGCTGCGCACTGCCCTCTGCTCGGCGTCCGGCCCGACTCTGGCCCAGACCGATATTCCGCGGCGGACATGCTCGTCCAGGTATGCCTCGGGCCGGCGCCAGTAGGCCTCGAAGAAGCCGTCCGCGCAGTCCCACGGGATGAGCACCGGCTCCATCCGGGCTCCGATCGCGCGCGCCTGCTCGGTCAGCGAAGGCCGGCCGGCTAGGAGGTCAGCGACCTCGGGCAGGTAGTCGCGAGTAAGCCAGAACTGGCGACGCCATCCGGCGTCACTGGTGTCGTGCGTGAACACCACCACGCGGCGCGCCACTCGACGCATCTCGCGCAGCCCGGCGATCGGGTCGGGCCAGTGATGAATGGTGGCAATAGCCATCGCGGCGTCGAAGGACTGGTCCTCGAACGGGAGGCTCTCCGCAGTGGCAGCAACGCACGGCGCTGCGCCTGCGGGACGCTGCGCACGCATGAGCGCCGACGGTTCCACTGCGGTTACGTCACGGCCGGAGGGCTCGTAGGAGCCGGCGCCAGCCCCGACATTCAGCACGGTCCGCGCATCGCCGAGCGCAGCCCAGACCTGCGCGGCGATCCGCGGCTCGGTGCGCCGCGTCACGGAATAGGTGGTTCCGATGGTGTCATACAACTGCGCGCTGGACATGACACTGCCTTCCCTGGCCACTCTCGTCAGCCCCTACCTCGCCCACGGCGTGCACGGCGCCTCGATGATTCCGACGTGTCGCGCACTATCACGACGAGGACGTACAGCAGCAGGAGGGTTACTCCATCGAAGAACAGGCCCCCGGCAATGTTCGCGATCGCCGAGCCGTCGCCACTGGTGAGATTCCGCCCGTGCCCCAGGCCCAGAGCGGGTCGCGGACACTGAACGGCTGGCCGAGTGGCACCTGGCTGCCCCAGGTGACGTCCGCGCCGCTTCGGGAAAGGTAGCCATCGGTCACCGTGTGGCAGCCGCGCGCCCGGGGCACGCCGCTGCAGGCCTGGCCATACGACACCGGGTTGAAGGTGTCCTGGCTCTCCGCGCCGACCGCATATCCCCACGAGTTCACTTCGGCGGGCAGGATATACACGGTGATAGCAGTCATCGCGACGAGCGCGACGATGGCGAACACCCAGCTGCCACGGTGCCGCGGCGGATAGGAATGCGCGTGAGCGTACAGCGGATAATGCGAAACGCTGCCCTTTGCGCTCATCCGTACGCCCGCCTCGGCGCCGTGAATGCGTGATGTATCGACGACTTCGACAACTATCCCGACCAGAACCAGAGCGAGCAGCACGAAGACCGGGATAACGCCGAGGATTTCCGCCGTCCCGGTGAGGTTCTCGGACAGGTTGACACCGATTCCCGCGTACACCACGAGGCCAATCACGCTGCCTACCGCCACCCAGGCCCACCCGCGCCGCCGGTGATGCAGCCTGACGAGCCTGGCAATATCCGATGACTCGCTGGTATCCCGCCGTGCTGGCGCTTGCGGCATCGGCTGCTCCTCGCTTGCATTGTGCCGTTCCCCCGCCCCGCCTATGGTAGGCAACGGCTCACGGCCGGGCCGGGTCTAGGACGGATGCCTGCGCGGACGTGCCCGCCACGTGGCCGATTGGAGGCACAGCCATGCGCATTCCATGGCGAGCTCGAGACTATGAGCGAACCTGCGCCGATTGCGGGCACGCCTGGCGCGTGCCCAGATGGGCCGCGCGCCCGCACATGCAGGGACTTCCTCTCACGCCTCGAAGTGGCAGAGCTGCGGTTGCTGCGGCGGCTGCGATGGAAGCTGCAAATGCTGAGTTAGCCGAACAAATATCTGTTTTCCGGGTTTGTTCGGAGTGCAACTCAGTGCGCTACTCTCAGCGGCCCATCCGGTCCTGAACCGATCGCCCGGCTGTCGCGGCAATCCCGCAGCGCCTCTACAGGGATCCTTCCGTGTAGTCCACCACGTACACCGCGCCCACGTTGCTGCTGGTGCCCGGCGCGCCGAGCAGGGCAGTCGAGCCCGTCCACGCCACCGACCAGCCGAACAGGTCGCCGCCCGGGGGGTCGGCCAGCTCGGCCTGCTGCAGCCACTTCGTCCCGGACAGCCCGAACACGTACGCCGCGCCCGTCTCCGAGCTCCGGTAGGGCGAGCCGATCACGGCGGTGGAGCCCGATATCGCCACCGACCTGCCGAACTGATTGCCGGATGCGGCGTCGGAAGCGGTCATCTCGGCCTGCTGCGACCACGTGGTCCCCGACCGGACGAACGCGTACGCCGAGCCCGCGCTCGAGTCTGGCGAGCCGATCACGGCGGTGGAACCCGACATCGCCACCGAGTAGCCGAACTGGTTGCCTGCTGCGGCGTCGACGGCGGTCAGCTCGGCCTGCTGCGACCACTTCGTGCCCGACCGGACGAACGCGTACACCGCGCCCGCCTCCGAGTTCGCGGTTGGCGAGCCGATCACGGCGGTGGAGCCCGTCATCGCCACCGACCAGCCGAATGCGCTGTTGCCCGCCGGCATGGCGGCGGTCAGGACGGCCTGCTGGGACCAGTTCGTGCCCGACCGGACGTACACCTGCGCCTCGCCTGCGGACCCGTTCGCGAACGGAGCGCCGATGACCGCGGTCGACTCGTAGGCCGCCACCGACCAGCCAAGCTCGTCCTGGCCGGCCGGCCCGGGCAGCGCGGCCTGCTGCGACCACTTCGTCCCCGACTGGACGTACACGTACGCCTCGCCGTCGGAGTTGTTCGCGAACGGAGCGCCGATCACCGCGGTGGTGCCGGAGACCGCCACCGAGGTACCGAAGGAGACGATGCCGGTGGGCGCGGTGATCACGTCCTGCTGCGACCACTTGCCGCTTTTCAGCACGTATACGTACGCCGCACCATCGGGCGCGTTGGTCTGCGGCGCGCCGATCACGGCGATCGTGCCCGAGATCGACACCGACCAGCCGAGCTCCCCGCTCGTGGTGGTCCGCGGCCGGCCCGCCAGCCTGGCCACCGCCGGCCGCAGCCCGGCGGGCACCCGCGCGAGCCCGCCGGCCCGCGCCTGCCCGGCCGCCTGCGCAGCCGCCGGCTGGACCGGCGCGGCCTGTGCGGAAACGGCCCCCGCCAGCACCACGCCAGCGACGCCCGCCATGGCCATCGCGCCCGTAACCAGCCTGAAGCCTCGCACCAGCCCACCCCGTTCTTGGAAGGTCACCGAACCAGCCCGCGCGACCGACGAGTTCCCATCGATCGGGAAGACACGAGGGCAACAGGATAACGCCCGGTATGTTCCTCCTGGGCGCGGCGCCTCGTCAACCCCGTCCACGCCAGCCAATGCGTCGGCCGTCTCGCGCTACCTGGCCGTCGGCGTCAGCGGGACCGCTGCCTCGGTGGTGAGCAGCCGGAAGGTCAGGCTCTCCTCCAGGTACAACCGGACGGCGGCGTCGGTGTGCGAGAGATAGCCGATCGAGACGTCCTGGCCGAGCCGCAGCTCGAAATCGCCGCCGCGGGTCGTCAGCACGCAGCCGCCGGTGATCGCCGGAGCCCAGGCGATCTCGCCGCTGACCAGCCGCTGGATGTGCTCGAGCACCGGGTACCCGTGGTCGGTCGTCTCGCTGACGGCGGTGTAGGCATCCGCGCTGAGCGCCACCGCGTACGGGCCGCTGACGCCGGCTGACCGCAGCTGGCTCACCGCCTGCGCGATCGCCTCCGGATAGTCGGTAGCGGCGGCCGGCAGGGCTACCGGCGGGGTGCTCGCCCCCTCCCGGATTCCCTCGATCCCGGCCGCGGCGTATCCGTCGAAGATCGCGCGGTCCTCGGCGTAGGCGAGCTGCCTGGCCGCGTCCTTGACCGGCTGCCAGTCGGCGTCAAGCGCGCCGCGGGCCACGTCGTCGATCTGCTCCCGGTCCAGCGAGAACGCCGCCCGCAGCTCCACGGCCGCCAGTACCTGACGCTGCCGGGCCTGCACCCCGTCGCCCGGCGGCTCGATCTGGCGCAGGTGCCCGGTGCCGACCGCGGAGAACCCGCTCCCGCCCGGGTCGGGCACGTCGACGAGCCGGCGGCCGGCCAGGTACCGCCGGAACGTGCGGGCGGCTTCCTCCTCGATCTGCGCCCACGCCTCGTCGGAGACGGGCGCCAGCTCGCGGTGCAGGTTATTCATCCGGTGGTGCTCCCTTCAGGCTGCCGATCCGCAGCGATCCTGCGCTGACGCCCGGCACGTCCGCCGCCGGCGCGGCCGCATCGCCCGCCGGGTTGCCGCGCTCCGCCGTGACCGGCGGTTCCTCCGCGAGGCTCTCCAGCAGCGTCGCCGATGGCACGAAGAACAGTGTCCCGGTGACCGCGCGGCTCACGTCGAGCAGCCGGTCGTAGTTGCCCTCGGGCAGGCCGATGAACATGTTCCGCAGCATTTCCTCGGTCGTGTCGGGCGTAGCGCAGTAGCCGATGAAGTAGGTGCCGTACTCGCCGCTGCCGGGAGCGCCGAACGGCATGTTGTCCCGCAGGATCTCCATCTCCTCGCCGTCCCGCTCGATCGTGGTCAGCGCGTTGTGCGCGTAGGAAGGCTTGACCTCGTCGTCGAGCTCGATGTCGGCAAGCTTTGTCCGCCCGACGATCCGTTCCTGTTCCTCGACCGGAATCTGATCCCAGGCCGCCAGGTCATGCAGGTATTTCTGCACGATGACGTAGCTGCCGCCGGCGAACGCCGCGTCCTCCGCCCCGATCAGGGCCGCCCGCCGAGCCGCCGCGCCGACCGGGTTCTCGGTGCCGTCGACGAAGCCGATCAGGTCGCGGTCGTCGAAGTAGCGGAAGCCATGCACCTCATCGACCACGCAGACGGCAGCGCCCAGCCGGGACATGATCTGGGTGGCGAGCTCGAAGCAGAGGTCCATCCGAGCGGCCCGGATGTGGAAAAGGATGTCACCGGGAGTGGAGACGGCGTGCCGCCCGCCCGCCTTTATTTCCCGAAACGGATGGAGCCCGGCCGGTCTCTCAGCAGTGCCCAGCCTGTCCCAGAGCTGGGCGCCGACGCCGGTCACGCAGGTCAGGAACCCCTCGTTGTCGCGGAACCCGACCGCGCGCACCAGCGCGGGCAGGTCGCCGAAAAGGCGGCGGATCACGCTGACCGATCGCTGCTCCGGGCCGGCCACGACGACGAGGAAGATCGCCGCGCACGTCAGCGGCGACAGGACCGCCTGCGGCTCGGCGTCAGTGCCGTCAGCCGGGTCAGTGAGCACGGCGCTATTCTGCACCGCCACGTCCTTCGCCGGTCCCTCGGGGCCGGCCGCTGCCGGACTGCACAGGCGCCGGCCTGGTTGCCGATCTCGCGGGCCGGCCGCCACCTGAGCACGCGCGGGCCGGTCAGGCCGGACACGCTCGCAGCGGGGGCGTCTGGGCGCCCCCGCCGCGAGCGATCACAGTGAGCGGGTTAGAACTTCGAGAGGGTGGAGATGAATTGCGGGCCGACGGATCCGATGCCCGTGATGCCATCGAAACCCCGAGCGGTGGTCAGGGTCACGTCGCGCGTGGTGCAGTTGCCCGTTCCGTCACAGTAGGTCTCGGGGCCCTCGTAGTCGATCGCCCGGAGGCTCACGAAGTAGCCGTCCGACGCATTGACCTCGTTCTGGTAGTCGACGCGGATCACGGCCGTCGAGTGGGGGTGCGCCGGCGGCGCGATGTCGTTGAACGCCGCCGGATGCCCGGTCGATGCCTTGTAGATCACCGGGTTGAGGAAGCCAAGCGACCCCCCTGCCGCCTGGTCGGCATCGGCGACCACTCCGGCGAGCAACGGCGAGGCGAGGCTCGTTCCGCCTTCCTTGAACTGGTCGTAGTAGGTTCCGTTGGGGAACGTCTGGGTCAGGCCGATGAGCATCCCGCTCTGGGCGTCCGCGTCCATGGCGATGTCCGGGACGACCCGCAGCGGTACCGGCCCGAAGAGCGCCTCGTTGCGCAGCGCCAGGGCCTCCGGGACGATCCCGGCCTGGTAGTAGGGCTGGGTGTAGTAGTAGCTCGTCCCGCCGCCGCCGCCGGCCTGGAACGCCAGAGCGCCTGCCGGGGTTGTCGCGGAGCCGCACGTCTTCGCGCTGGCCGGCGCGCAGAGCACCTGCTTGGCCGTCGACCAGCCGTACTCGGCCTGCCGGGCGTCGTGGGAGTTGACTTCCAGCGTGGTCCCACCGACAGCGGTCACGAACGGACTGCTCGGTGGGTAGTTCGGGGCTGCGAGCCCGAAGTCGGCGAAGTTGTCACCGGTGTCACCGCTGGAGAACAGGACGCTGACCCCGGTGGAGTCCGCCAGCATGAAGGTGTCGTCGAACGCGGTCTTCGTGTCAGCGTCCGTGAGGAGGTCGCCGAGATCGTCGCCCCACGAGTCGCTGACCACGGAGGCACCGCTCGTGACCGCCGTCGTCAGCGCGGCGAGCAGGCTCGAGTCCAGGCAGTCCTGCGCCCCGACGAAGAGGATGTCCGCTCCCGGTGCCATCGTGTGCGAGGCCTCCACGTCGAGGGCCTGCTCGTCGTACCAGCCGCTGCCGGCACACTCAGCCTGGTCATCGACCGTGGCGGGGGCCTCGTTGAAGAACCGGCCCGACGACAGCGGGTGGGAGGGGTCGTTCAGCGTGAAGTAGTGCTGCGCGTCCTTCAGCAGCGTCGGCGAGTCGTACGCGTCGACGATCGCTATCGCCACGCCGGCGCCGCTATCGCCCGAGGCCACCGAACTGGCCAGCCCGTAAGCACCTCTGAGCTGAGCCGGCTTGTAGCCGCAGATGTCGTACGGCAGCGGGTGGGTGTAGGGCGCGTAGAGCGAGCCCGAGTCCGCGGTATCGGTCTTCTGCCCCCAGTACGCGGAGCACGGCTCGGGGTTAAGGAATCCCGCGGGCGGCGCTGGCTCCTGGCTGGGCACGGCTGCCTGGCTGGAAGGAGCACTGCCGCGGTGAGCGAGGTCAGTCGTGGCCAGGTACTGGTTGACGCCGACCGCGCCGGAGACGACCCCGGCCAGCGACGACGGGATGGTCAGCGCGGTCTTGGCGAGCCTTACCTTGAGGCCGTTCACCGTGTAATAGCCGAGCTGCGCGCCGAATGCGCGCTCAACGGCAAGCGCCGATCCCTGGGCGGACACGAAAAGGCGGTCCTTCGCGACGGATCCTACGGTGAAGCCCGCAGAGCGCAGCCACGACTGCGCTGTCGCGACCTGGGCCTGGGTCGGCCCGAACCGGGACTCCCACTGGGCGTCGGTCAGGTAGCGGTGATACATCGGCGAACCTGGGCTCGAGACCGCCCGGACGAAGGCCCGCGCGCCCGCGGCATCGCGCAGCGACAGCACCAGGTCGAAGCGCACCGGGCTCGCCGCCGCGACGCTCCCGGCTGGGTGCGACAGCTCCACGGCGGGCACACTCGACCCTCGCAGGACCATGCGGTGCGGTGCCGGGCTCGCGGCGGCGGCAGCGGGAACCGCCATCCCCGCCAGGCCGGAGACGACCAGCCCTGCGGACCCTGCAACGGCCAACCATCGGGCGGTTCTCATCAATTGCCTCCCCTATACATCCTCACCACGAAAGGCCGCTCTTCAGCAGACCTGTCCGGACCCTAGCGACAGCCACCATCCAAGGCAATAGCCAACTAACGCACCACCCCACCGAATGGCGTATCGCATCTCCGATGCGCGCCGCACTTGGTGCGGCGCGCCTTACGGCATGGCGAGAGGATAATGCCGGGACGCGGCCGATGCTGAACAATGTCCCGGTGACCGCGCGGCTCACGTCAAGCAGCCGGTCGTAGTTTGCGGGCCGCACTCCGGGTCCGCTTGCCGGGCCGGGGTGAGCATCCGTGCCGCGACCAGCATCTCGGCGGTGAGGGCCAGCGTGACCGCGGCTCGCTGGATGGTCCCGTTCCACGGCTCCGCGGCCCGGGAGGCGAACAGCGCGAGGGCCATGCCGCTGACGATGGCGAGAGCCTGGAGCCGGCGGCGCAGGCCTGCCCAGCCGGGGTAGCCGCGGAAGCGCCGCGCCAGCACCAGCGGGGCTGCGATCATCGCCGCGTATGCGACATCGCTGACCAGGTCATGTACCTGGTTGTGCCACGACTCCCCGGCGAAGCCCGGGGCGGTAAGGAGCATGTGATCACGCCGGAACAGGCCAGCGGCGACGGTCGCCGCCCCTGCCGCCTGGATCAGCCACGGCCCGGCCGAGCCGGCCGCGGCAACCCGGCGAAGAGCGGCGCCGAACGCGATCGAGCACACGCCAAGACCGATGAACCCGGCCATCATGATCTGCGGATCCCGCGCGTCCAGTGCGGCCAGCCCGCTGAGCTGCACCCTGGCCGCGCCGTAGCCTGACTGGCGCAGCGAGCCGGCCACCCAGGCGGCAGTGAACGCGGCCGGCCCGGCGATCCCGCAGCCCGCCAGGAGCCTGCTGCCGCCTGGCCCCGCCGCCCAGCCGTGCCCGGCCACTCCGGCCGCCGCCCCGCCGGGACGGCCGGGGTGCCTGGCGCCGGGCTGCCCGGGGCGCGGGAACGGCCGCGACGGGACAAGGCCCACCCAGCCAGGATAGCGGCGGGTAAGCACTCGCGCGCTGCCCTAGACTGGGCGGCCGTAGCCGTGAGTCACCACCCCTACGCCCGGGCCGCGGTGCCGTATCTGCCTGGCGACGAACCGAGGAGTACTGCCGACGTGAAAACCGACGTCGAAGAGCTGAGCCCGACGCGGGTCCGGCTCACCATCGAGGTTCCGTTCGAGGAGCTCAAGCCGAACCTCGACCAGGCATACCGCGAGGTCGGCCGGCAGGTGCGGGTGCCCGGCTTCCGGCCGGGCCGCATCCCGCCGCGGGTCATCGACCAGCGGGTCGGCCGCGGCGCGGTGCTGGAGCAGGCGGTGAACGAGGCCGTGCCGCAGTTCTACGGCAAGGCGCTGGAGGAGCACGAGGTCTACGCGCTCGGCCAGCCTGACCTGGAGATCACGAAGCTGGACGACGGCAAGGAGCTGACCTTCACCGCCGAGGTCGACGTGCGGCCGAAGTTCGACATCCCCGACCTGGACGGCATGCCGGTGACCGTCGAGGACGCGGATGTCACCCCCGACCAGGTGGAGGAATACGTCGGGGCGCTCCGTGAGCGGTTCGCCTCGCTGAAGAGCGCCGGCCGCCCGGCCGGCGAGGGTGACTATGTCTCGATCGACCTGTCGGCGGTCGTCGACGGTGAGCCGGTGGACGACGCCCAGGCGAGCGGAATCTCCTACGAGGTCGGCAGCGGCTCGATGCTGGAGGGCCTCGACGAGGCGCTGCTGGAGATGGCCGAGGGTGACACGAAGGCCTTCACCGCCGAGCTCGCCGGGGGAAACTTCGCGGGGATGCAGGCCGACGTTACGGTCACGGTGCACAGCGTGAAAGTGAAGGAGCTGCCCGAGCTCGACGACGACTTTGCCCAGTCCGCGAGCGAGTTCGACACCCTGGGCGAGCTGCGTGCCGGGGCCAGGTCCCAGCTCCAGGCGGTGCGGCAGGCGGGCCAGGCGGAGCAGGCCCGCGAGCGCGCGCTTGAGGCCGCGCTGTCCCGGCTGGACATCCCGCTGCCCGACAGCCTGGTCGAGCAGGAGATCGAGCTGCGCAGGCAGTCGCTGGCGGACCGGCTGAACCGGGCCGGCGCGGACCGGGAGGCCTACCTTGAGGCGGCGGGCCTGACCGAGGCGGAACTCGAGGCGGAGTTCGACAAGGACGCGAGGCAATCGGTCAAGGCGGGCTTCCTGCTCGACAAGCTCGCGGTACAGGAGGAGCTCGGCGTCGATCAGGCCGAGCTGAGCGCGTACGTGGCCGAGCGGGCCTACCGGCTCGGCGTGCCGCCGGACCGGCTGGCCAGGGAGCTCGCCGATCGTGGCCAGCTCGGCGCGGCCGTGGCTGACGTGCTGCGCAGCAAGTCGCTCAGCCTGATCGCCGAGCGCGCCACGATCACGGACACTTCGGGCCGCAGCGTGGATCTCGCGGCCGCCGCGGGGCCATCCGCCGCAGCTGCGCCGGATGCCGCGCCGGGCGCGGGCCCCGGCGCTGCGGACGCTGCCGCCGGCGAAGCCGAGCCAGACGGCGAAGCCGGGCCGGATGGGAATGCCGCCCTGGAAGCTGACACCGCGGGCGAGGGCCCGGAAGCGTAATCCGCCTGCCTGCGCCCACAGCGAACAGGCGGGATCGGCGGACTAGCCCGCTCCGGGAGCGGGTTAGGGTCACTGTCAATGAACAATCCCGCAGCGTCAGTGAACGGCGCAGCAATGAACGGTTCAGCAATGAACTCAGCAATGAACAAGGCACAGCGACATGGAAACGAGGAGGGCACCGTGGGCACGCCTCCCCCCAGCGATGAGCCTGGGAGCATCCTGGCTCGAGTCGCGGAAGCACCGCCGGGTGCGCTGATGGGCGAGCAGGTATTCCAGCGCCTGCTGCGGCACCGCATCGTGTTCCTCGGCCAGCAGGTCGACGACGAGCTCGCCAACCGGATCTGCGCCGAACTGGTCCTGCTCGCCGCCGAGGACGCCAGGCGGGACATCAGCCTGTACATCAACTCGCCCGGCGGCTCGGTCAGCGCCGGCTTCGCGATCTACGACATGATGCAGTACGTCCCGAACGACGTGGCGACGTACGCGATGGGCATGGCCGCCTCGATGGGCCAGTTCCTGCTCTGCGCAGGCACCGCGGGCAAGCGCTTCGCCCTGCCGCATTCGCAGATCCTGCTGCACCAGCCGCATGGCGGCATCGGCGGCACCGCCACGGACATCCGGATCCAGGCCGAGCAGATCCTGTACCTGAAGCGCACGCTGGCCGAGCGGACCGCGTTCCACACCGGCCAGACGGTCGCCCAGGTCGAGACCGACTCCGACCGCGACCGCTGGTTCACGGCGGACGAGGCGAAGGACTACGGACTGGTCGATCATGTGGTCCGCAACGCCAACGAGGTCTCGTCGGAAGGGCCCGTGTCATGAATCGGATACCGGGAGCTGAGCAGGCCATGCTGAGCGCGAGCCGGACGGCGGGACGTCTCGCCGAGTCTCGCTACGTGCTGCCGTCGTTCGTCGAGCGGACCTCGTACGGGATCAAGGAGATGAACCCGTACAACAAGCTCTTCGAGGAGCGGATCATCTTCCTGGGCGTGCAGATCGACGACGCCTCGGCGAACGACGTGATGGCCCAGCTGATCACGCTGGAGTCGATCGATCCGGACCGGGACATCATCATCTACATCAACTCGCCGGGCGGGTCGATGACGTCGATGATGGCGATCTACGACACGATGCAGTACATCCAGCCGGAGATCCAGACCTTCTGCCTTGGCCAGGCGGCCTCGGCCGCGGCGGTGCTGCTGGCCGCGGGCACGAAGGGCAAGCGGATGGCGCTACCCAACGCGCGGATACTGATCCACCAGCCCGCGATCGAGAGCGGCTACGGGCAGTCCAGTGACCTGGAGATCCAGGCCAACGAGATCCTGCGGATGCGCACCGCGATGGAGAAGGTACTTGCCACGCACACGGGCAAGGACGAGGATCAGGTCCGGCGGGATATCGAGCGGGACAAGTTCCTGACCGCCGCCGAGGCCAAGGAATACGGCTTGGTGGATGAGGTTCTTACCATGCTCAAGCGCAAGAGCGAGGTAGGGTCGTCATAACGGGCAGGATCTGATCCTGGACGCGCGGCGGCGGCCGTTGCGCTACTCGCCGGCCCCCCGGCGCGGTACCGTCGATATCCTGGAGAACGACCGGCCAGTCCGCGAGGCGATCGCGGTTGGCTGGCATATCCGGCGCGGCCGCCTTGGCGGCCCTGGCGAAGGAGTGGCAGGGTGGCACGTATCGGCGACGGCGGTGACCTGCTGAAGTGCTCGTTCTGCGGTAAGAGCCAGAAGCAGGTCAAGAAGCTCATCGCTGGTCCTGGCGTGTACATCTGCGACGAGTGCATCGATCTCTGCAACGAGATCATCGAGGAAGAGCTGTCCGAGCCGCCCGAACTGAAATGGGACAGCCTGCCGAAGCCACGGGAGATTTACGAGTTCCTCGACGCCTACGTGATCGGGCAGGAGAAGGCAAAGAAGGCCCTCTCCGTAGCCGTCTATAACCACTACAAGCGGGTCCAGTCAGGTGGCGAGCAGCGCGCGGGCGAGGAAGGCGTCGAGCTCGCGAAATCCAATATCCTGCTGCTCGGGCCGACCGGCTCCGGCAAGACCCTGCTCGCCCAGACGCTCGCCCGGCTGCTGAACGTGCCGTTCGCGATCGCCGACGCCACCGCGCTGACCGAGGCCGGGTACGTCGGCGAGGACGTCGAGAACATCCTGCTCAAGCTCATCCAGGCGGCCGACTACGACGTGAAGAAGGCCGAGACGGGCATCATCTACATCGACGAGATCGACAAGATAGCCCGCAAGAGCGAGAACCCGTCGATCACCCGCGACGTGTCCGGCGAGGGAGTCCAGCAGGCGCTGCTGAAGATCCTGGAGGGGACGACAGCGTCGGTGCCCCCGCAGGGCGGCCGCAAGCACCCGCACCAGGAATTCATCCAGATCGACACGACGAACGTGCTGTTCATCTGCGGCGGCGCCTTCGCCGGCCTTGAGAAGATCATCGAGCAGCGGGTCGGCAGGGGCGGGATCGGCTTCGGCGGCGTGCTGCGGGTAAAGAGCCAGCGCAACCTGGATGACGCGTTCGCCGACGTAATGCCCGAGGACCTGCTCAAGTTCGGCATGATCCCCGAGTTCGTCGGCCGCCTGCCGGTCATCACTAACGTGCACAATCTCGACCGCGAGGCCCTGATCCGCATCCTGACCGAGCCGCGTAACGCGCTAGTCCGGCAGTACCGGCGCTTGTTCGAGCTGGACGGCGTCGATCTGGAGTTCACCGACGACGCGCTCGACGCGGTGGCCGACCAGGCCAACCTGCGCGGTACCGGCGCCCGCGGGCTGCGGGCGATCCTGGAGGAAGTGCTGCTGTCGGTGATGTACGAGGTGCCGAGCCGCAAGGACGTCGAGCGCGTGGTCATCACTTCCGAGGCCGTGCTCGAGAACGTGAACCCGACGCTGGTGCCGCGCGACGTCGCCCGGCGCACCCCGCGGGAGAAGTCGGCCTGACGCCACGCGCGAAGACCGGCCTGACCGCCGCGCTCGCCGCTCGTGCCGCGGCTATCCGCGGGACTGTCTAGACTCACCTGACGTGACCGCAGAAGAACGCCGCCAGCTCCCCCCGCAGTACGCGCCAGCCGAGGTGGAAGCCCGCCGCTACGCGGGATGGGAATCGGCGGGCCTGTTCGGCGCCGACCCCGGCGACGTCTCGGAGTCAGCGCCCGCGTTCTGCATCGTCATCCCGCCGCCGAACGTCACCGGCTCGCTGCACATCGGCCATGCGCTCGACCACACCCTGATGGACGCGCTGGTCAGGCGCCGCAGGATGCAGGGGTACACCGCGCTGTGGCTGCCCGGCATGGACCACGCGGGCATCGCCACCCAGAACGTCGTCGAGCGCGAGCTTGCCGCCAGCGGGCTGAGCAGGCACGACCTCGGCCGCGAGGAGTTCGTCCGGCGGGTCTGGCAGTGGAAGGCCGAGTCCGGCGGCAAGATCCTGGCTCAGATGCGCAGGCTCGGCGACAGCGTGGACTGGTCCCGCGAGCGGTTCACCATGGACGAGGGCCTATCCCGCGCCACGGCGACCATCTTCAAGCGGCTGTTCGACGACGGGCTCATCTACCGCGCGCAACGGATCATCAACTGGTGCCCGCGCTGCCTGACCGCGCTGTCGGACATCGAGGTCGATCACGCCGACGACGACGGCGAGCTGGTCTCCGTCCGCTACGGCGACGGCGACGACTCGATCGTGGTGGCCACCACGAGGGTGGAGACCATGCTCGGTGACACCGCCGTGGCCGTGCACCCGGACGATGCCAGGTACGCCCGCCTGGTCGGCCGGGAGCTTGACCTTCCGCTGTCGGGCCGCCGCATCCCGGTGGTGGCCGACCCGCACGTGGACCCGGAGTTCGGCACCGGCGCGGTGAAGGTGACCCCGGCGCACGACCCGGACGACTTCGAGATCGGCCGCCGCCATGGCCTGCCCAGCCTGACGATCATGGACGAGCGCGGCGTCATCACCGCGCACGGGCCGTTCCTCGGCCTGGACCGGTTCGAGGCCAGGCCCGCGGTGCTGGCAGCGCTCAGGGAAGCGGGCCGGGTGGTGGCCGAGCGGCGGCCGTACGTGCACGCCGTCGGGCACTGCGGGCGGTGCGGCACGACCGTGGAGCCGCGGCTCTCGCTGCAGTGGTTCGTGAAGGTCGGACCGCTCGCGAAGGCGGCAGGCGACGCGGTCAGGGACGGCCGGGTCGCGATCCACCCGCCGGAGCTGGCGGCCAGGTACTTCGACTGGGTCGACGACATGCACGACTGGTGCATCAGCCGCCAGCTCTGGTGGGGGCACCGGATCCCGGTCTGGTACGGCCCGGGCGGCGAGATCCGCTGCGTCGGCCCGGGCGAGGACCCGCCAGCGGGCGACGGCTGGGCCCAGGATCCCGACGTGCTGGACACCTGGTTCTCCTCGGCGCTCTGGCCGTTCTCCACCCTCGGCTGGCCGGACGATACCCCCGACCTGCGCGCCTTCTACCCGACCAGCGTGCTGGTCACCGGCTACGACATCCTGTTCTTCTGGGTCGCGCGGATGATGATGTTCGGCCTGTACGCGATGGCCGCGCGCGGCCCGGCCCGCGCCGTGCCGTTCCGCGACGTGGCCCTGCACGGCCTGGTGCGGGATCAGCATGGCAAGAAGATGTCCAAGTCCCGCGGCAACACCGTCGACCCGCTGGACTGGATCGAGAGGTTCGGCGCCGACGCCACCCGGTTCACCCTGGCCCGCGGGTCAAGCCCCGGCGGCGACGTCGCGATCAGCGAGGAGTGGGTCGCGGGGGCCAGGAACTTCTGCAACAAGCTCTGGAACGCGACCAGGTTCGCGCTGCTGAACGGCGCCGGTGCCGCGGCGGGCGGGCCGGGCCTGGCCGCGCTGCCCGGCCCGGCCGCCCTGACGGTCCCCGACCGCTGGATCCTGTCCCGGCTGGCCGCCGTCACCGCGGCGACCGACGCGCTGCTGGAGCACTTCGAGTTCGCCAAGGCCTGCGACGGGCTCTACCACTTCGCCTGGGACGAGTTCTGCGACTGGTACCTGGAGCTGGCCAAGCCCGCGCTGGCGGGCGCGGACGAGACGACGGCCGCGGCGACCAGGTCGGTGCTCGGCTTCGTGCTCGACCGGCTGCTGAGGCTGCTCCATCCGGTGATGCCGTTCGTCACCGACGAGCTGTGGACCGCCCTGACCGGCGGGGAGTCGGTGATGATCGCGCCCTGGCCGGGCCGCAGGGCCGGCGCCGCCGAGGGCGAGTCCGCCATCGGCGGCGCCTTCGCCGACCCGGCGGCCGAGACCGCGGTCGGCGCGCTGATGCGGCTGGTCACCGAGGTGCGCAGGTTCCGCTCGGATCAGGGGCTGCGGCCCGCCCAGCCGGTGCCTGCCGCGCTGGACGGCATCTCGTCGACGCCGCTCGCCGCGCACGAGGCGCGCATCCGCGCGCTGCTCAGGCTCACCCCGGCCGGCCCGGACTTCACGCCCACGGCCGAGGTCCGGGCCGAGGGCGTCACGGTCCGGCTGGACACGGCAGCGGCGATCGACACGGCCGCCGAGCGCCGCCGGCTGGAGAAAGATCTCTCCGCCGCGCGGGCGGACGTCGAGGCAGCAGAACGGAAGCTCGCGGCCCCGTCATTCATTCAGCGGGCTCCCGCGGCGGTGGTGGCGAAGAACCGTGACCGGCTGGCCGTCGCGCTGGCCGAGATCGGCAGGATCGAGGGCAGGCTGGCCGGCCTGCCCCAGTAGGCTGCGAGAGTGACCGAACACCCCCGCGGGCCACTGTGCCGGACGACCTAACCGCTGTGCCGGACGACATAGCTGACCGGCTGCGCGAGGTCGAGCGAGAGATACTCGCGCGCAGGCCCGAGCATGCCATCGAGCCATCCCTTGACCGGATCACGGCGCTGACCAGCCTGCTCGGCGACCCGCAGCGCGCCTATCCGGTCATCCACCTGACCGGTACCAACGGCAAGACCTCCACGGCCAGGATGACCGAGACGCTGCTGCGCGCCCGCGGCCTGCGGACCGGGCTGTTCACCAGCCCGCACCTGTCGTCGATGCAGGAGCGGATCTGCGTGGACGGCGTGCCGCTCAGCGCCGAGCGCTTCGTCGAGGTCTACGAGGAGATCGGCCCCTACCTGTGGATGGTGGATGACAGCCAGCCGGTCCCGCTGTCGTTCTTCGAGGTACTCGTCGGCATGGCGTTCGCCGTCTTCGCCGACGCGCCGGTCGACGTGGCGGTGATCGAGGTCGGCATGGGCGGCACCTGGGACAACACGAACGTCGCCGACGGCGTCGTCGCGGTGGTGACGCCGATCTCGATCGACCACGCCCGCTATCTCGGCAACACGGTGGAGGCCATCGCCGCCGACAAGGCGGGCATCATCAAGCCGGGCGCGATCGCCGTGCTCGCCCAGCAGCCCGCGGCGGCCGCGCACGCACTGCTCCGGCGCGCGGTCGACGTGGGCGCCACCGTGGCGAGGGAAGGCCTGGAGTTCGGCGTGACCAGCCGCGAGCTCGCCGTGGGCGGGCAGCTGCTCGGCATCCGCGGCCTGCTCGGCGACTACCACGACCTGTTCCTGCCGCTGTTCGGCGCGTACCAGGCAAGCAACGCCGCGTGCGCGCTCGCCGCGGTGGAGGCGTTCGCCGGGGCGGCGCCGGGCGGCGCCGATGGCGAGTCGGCGCCGCTGGACGAGGCCCTCGTCCGCGCTGCGTTCGGCATGATGTCATCGCCGGGCAGGCTGGAGATCGTCCGGCGCGCCCCGACCGTGATCGTGGACTCCGCGCACAACCCGGCCGGCATGGCCGCGAGCGCCGATGCCCTGACCGAGGCGTTCACGTTCTCCGGCCTCGTCGCCGTCATCGCGGTCAGCGAGGACAAGGACGTGCCGGCGATCCTCGACCAGCTGGAGCCCGCCGTCTCCGAGCTGGTCGTCACCCGCAACTCATCGCTGCGGTCGATGGACCCGGCGAAGCTGGCCGAGCTGGCGGAAGCGGTCTTCGGCCCGGACCGGGTCCGCCAGGCGGGCCGTCTGGACGACGCGATCGAGATCGCCGTCGACCTGGCCGACGACCTGGCCGCCGCCGCCGAGGCGGCCGGCGCCCTGCCAGCGGGATCCGGGATCCTCATCACCGGTTCAGTGATCACCGCGGGTGACGCCCGGCGGCTGCTCCTCCCGGATGCGCAGCTGCCATGAGGAGGCTCTGCGCCACGGTGCTGATCATGGAGGCGATCGTGATCGGGCTGGCCATCCCGGTCGCCATCACGGTGGAGCACGCGTCGCGCCGCGACGCGGCAACGGCGGGGGCCATCCTGGCGGTCGCTGCCGCGGCGATCGCCGCGCTGGCCCGCCGCGCCCCGCTCCGGCTGGTGCTGGGCAGCGGGAGCGTGCTGCAGGTCCTTGTGGTGACGGCCGGCGCGATCGTGCCGGCCATGTATATACTCGGCGTGATTTTTGCTGGCCTGTGGGTAATCGGGATCTGGCTTGGCCATCGCGTAGAGCAGGCCTCGCAGTAACAGTTGCCGGTCAGGCCGCCCCGGCGTGCCGTCACCGACGGCCGGCCCGGCGCACCGGTAAGCTCTGGGCCACGGGGGCATTCTTTGCTGGGTCCGTGACGACGGGCCAGCGGCTGATTCGCTGTCGGTAAGGAGAGTCCTTCTTTGTCTGAACGCAGTCTGGTACTTGTCAAGCCCGATGGAGTACGTAGAGGGCTGGTTGGTGAGGTCATATCGAGAATCGAGAGCAAGGGTCTGCGGATCGTGGCGCTGGAGCTGCGGACGCTGGACCGCGGTACCGCCGAGATGCATTACGCCGAGCACGTGGGCAAGCCATTCCACCTGCCGCTGATTGAGTTCATTACCTCGGGGCCGCTGGTCGCCATGGTGATCGAGGGGCCACGGGTGATCGAGATGTTCCGCTCGATGGCCGGCCCCACCGACCCGGTCGATGCCGCGTCGGGCACGATCCGCGGTGATTACGCGCTGGAGGTGCAGAAGAACATCGTCCACGGGTCGGATTCCGTGGACTCCGCCGAGCGAGAAATCAAGATATTCTTTCCGGACCTTGTTTAGCCGGCCCGGGCGTGGCCATGAAAACATAAGGCAGCCCGCGCCTTCCCCGGAGGCGGCGGCCGCGCGGGCCGGCAATAGATCACCAGGCAGGAACCTCCTGGAAGGTTTTAGTTCTTCATGGGTAACGCACTGGCCTTTCTTGGCCGTGACATGGCAGTCGATCTAGGCACGGCGAATACCCTGGTATACGTGCGAGGCAGGGGAATCGTGCTCAATGAGCCCTCCGTCGTCGCGCTAAATACCAATACCGGCCAGATTGTCGCGGTCGGCGCCGAGGCCAAACGCATGATCGGCCGGACGCCCGGCAACATCGTGGCGGTCAGGCCGCTCAAGGACGGGGTCATCGCGGACTTTGACGTCACCGAGCGAATGCTCAGGTACTTCATCCAGAAGGTGCACAAGCGGCGGCACCTCGCCAAGCCGCGGATCGTGGTGGCGGTGCCCAGCGGGATCACGGGCGTGGAGCAGAGCGCGGTCAAGGAGGCCGGTCACCAGGCCGGCGCGCGGCGGGTGTACATCATCGAGGAGCCGATGGCCGCGGCGATCGGCGCCGGGCTTCCGGTCTACGAGCCGACCGGCAACATGGTGGTGGACATCGGCGGCGGCACCACCGAGGTGGCGGTGATCTCCCTGGGCGGGATCGTGACCTCTCAGTCGATCCGCGTCGGCGGAGACGAGCTCGACCAGGCGATCATCACCTTCGGGAAGAAGGAGCACTCGCTGATGCTCGGCGAGCGGACCGCCGAGGAGATCAAGATGGCGATCGGGTCCGCCTTCCCGTCCGTTGACGAGCCGACGTCCGAGATCCGGGGCAGGGACCTGGTCAGCGGGCTGCCGAAGACCATCGTGATCACGGCGGGGGAGGTCCGCCGGGCGATCGACGAGCCGCTGAACGTGATCGTCGACGCGGTCAAGGCCACCCTGGACAAGTGCCCGCCGGAACTGGCCGGCGACGTCATGGACCGGGGCATCGTACTGACCGGCGGCGGCGCGCTGCTACGCGGGCTGGATGAGCGGATCCGTGAGGAGACGGGCATGCCAGTGCACCTGGCCGACGACCCGCTGGACTCGGTGGCGCTCGGCACCGGCAAGTGCGTCGAGGACTTCGAGACCCTGCGCCAGGTGCTCCTGCCGGAGTCCCGGCGCTGATCAGCCGATGAGCTTCAGCCGAGCCGGCGGCACGATGGGGTGATCGCAGTGCGTGACACCAGGCGGACGCGCCTCGTCCTCAGCCTGCTGCTGATCGTCGCGATCACGATGATCACGCTCGGCTACCGGGACGGGTCCGCCGGCCCGCTGCGCGGGCTCCGCCAGTTCGGCGGCTCAGTGTTCGGCACGGCCGAACGGGTGACCGCGACGGTGACCCAGCCGGTGGCCAGGTTCTTCGGCGGCTCGCCGGCGGCGGCCGGGGCGAGCCCGCAGCTCGCGGCCGCGGAGGCGCAGGTTGTCAGGCTCCGGGCCGAGCTCAGCCGCGAGCAGCTGAACCGGGCGCAGTACGGGCAGCTCAGCAGGTTGCTGGCGCTGGCCGGGCGGGGCGGCTACCGCATCGTGGCGGCCAGCGTGATCGCGGTCAGCCAGGGATACTCCGAGTCGGTGACCCTTGACGCGGGCCATGATGACGGCGTCAGGCCGCAGCAGACCGTACTCGACGGCGCCGGGCTGGTCGGCACGGTGACCGCGGTCTCGGCGCAGACCTGCACGGTCCTGCTCGCCTCCGATCCGACCTCGGTGGTGGGCATCCGGCTGGCGGGCAGCGGGCAGCTCGGCTGGGTTACCGGGACCGGCAAGAGCGCGTCCGGTGCTGGTCAGCTGCAGCTGCGGGTGCTCGACAGCGGCATCGTGCTCCGGCCGGGCGAGGAACTGGTGACTGCCGCGTCGGTGCACGACCAGCCCTACGTGCCCGGGGTGCCGGTGGGCGTGATCAGCCAGGTGCAGAGCAGCGCGGGCTCGCTGACCCCGCGCGCCCTTGTCCGGCCCTATGCGGACTTCACCACGCTTGACGTGGTCGCCGTCGTGGTGACGCCGCCCCGGCGCGATCCGGGGTTCTCGGTGCTCCCGCCGAGACCCAGGCCGAGGCCGGAGCCCACGGTTACCGTCACCGTCACGCCGTCTCCTGCGGTCGGCATCGGGGCGGGTGGCTGACATGCGGAGTTCCTTGGGCCGGCCCAAGGTGATGGCCGGGCCGGGGGATCCGGCCCGGCAGCGCCGGGCGGGGATGGACGTAGGGAACTCTGCGGGCCGGCCCGGGGTGATGGCCGGGGCGGGGATTGCTGCCCGTCAGCGCCGGGGCGGTGGCTGACATGCGGCGGCTGGGGCTGTCGGCCGGCGCGGTGCTGGTGGCGCTCATGCTGCAGCTGACGCTGGTGGACCGGCTGCCGCTGCCCGCGGGCGGCGTGCCCGATCTCGTGCTGCTCGTGGTCGTCGCGCTTGGCCTGACCGGCGGGCCGGTGGCCGGCATGCTGACCGGATTCTGCGCCGGGCTCGCCCTTGACATCGCGCCGCCGGCCAGCCAGCTGCCCGGCGAGCATGCGCTCGTCTTCTGCCTTGCCGGGTATGGCTGCGGGCGGCTGGGCGGGATGATCGGCCGCTCGGCGGTCGGCTCACTCGCCATCGCCGCCATCGCCGTCGCAGGCGGCGAGGTGCTGTACGTACTCGTCGGGCTTACGCTCGGTGACCCCGGTATCAGCTGGCCGGCCATCCGCCTCGTGCTCCCGTCGTCGGTGCTCCAGGACATCCTGGTCAGTCCCTTCGTCATGTATCTCGTGATGCAGGCGAGCAGCTGGGCCGCGGTCCATCCGGAGGGCTCGGCGGCGTCCGCCGCGGCGTCCCGGCCGCTGGCCGGGCAGCCGGCCGGAGGCCAGGCCGCCCTGGGCGACGCGGCTGCGCAGCCGGGCCGGTCGCGGTCGCCAAGCTCGCTCAGGTTCGGCCGGGCCGCGGCCCGGCCGGGCGATGGCTGGGTCGGCGGCGGACCGCGGTCCCGGCAGGCGGCCGGGGTCCAGGCGCGCAGCGAGCACCGGCCGAGATTCCGCGGCGGTGCGGGCCTGGCTGGTGCCGCCGCCGCTGCGGTCCAGGCCGGTTCCGCTGCCGCGGCTCAGGCGCACCGCCAACGGCGGCCGAGGTTCCGGCCGGGAGCGGGCATCGGCGGTTCCGCGACCGCCACGGCGGGCCTGGCCGGCTCTGGGACCGCGCTGCGGGCGCGCCGGGACCGGCGGCCGAGGTTCCGGCCTGGGTCGGGTGTGGCGCGCTCCGCGGTTCCCACCGGGAGGCTGGCCGGCTCCGCCTCCGCACTGCGGGCGCATCGCGAACGCCGGCCGACCTTCCGGCCCGGTGCGGGCCTGGGCGGTTCCGCCGCCGCGGTCCAGGTGCGCCGCCGGCCGCCGGCCCGCCCGGTCAGCATCCGGCTGGGGTCGGGGCGGCGCGGGTCAGGCCGCCGTGGGGACGCAGTCGCGGGCAGGGTGTTCCTGAGAGCTGGCCCGGGCGGCGCTTCCGGCCGCACCCGGCCTCGCAGGCAGCCGAGGTTCCGCGGTGGCGGCCCGTCGCTGCTGGCCGGCCAGGCCCGTGGCGTGACGCGCGGCCGGTGGCGGCTCCGCGGCGGGTGGCGGATTGACGGCGGGTGGCGGCGCGGCGGCGGGTGGCGGCGCGGCGGGTGGCGGATTGCCGGCCGGGGGCGCCCCGGCGGCCGGCAGCGGCTCGGTGGGTGGCGGCTCGGTGGCCTCCAGCGCCCCGGTGGCCGGCGAGGCGGAGGCCTGTCATGATCCCCGCGTCCCGGCGGCGCCTCGCGGTGCTGCACGTCATCGTGGCGGCGCTGCTGATCGGGCTGGGCGGGCGGGTCTGGTACCTGACCGTGATGACCGGCACCGCCTACGCCAGCCTGGCCAGGCAGGACCAGGTCAGGAAGGTCATCGTGCCACCGGTTCGCGGCGAGATCCTCGACGACCTGGGCAGCCCGATGGTGGCGAACCGCTCGTCCCTGGTCATCTCGGTGAACATGGCGGTGGTATCGCGGCAGCCCGGCGGCGGCGCGGCCGAGCTGCGCAAGCTGGCCAGGCTGCTGCGCGTGCGGGCCGCCGCGATGGCCGGGCGAGTGCGGCTCTGCACCGCCGGGGTGCCGCGGCCCTGCTGGGCCGGCTCGCCGTACCAGCCGATCCCCGTCGACCAGGGCATCTCCGCCCGGCTCGCGCTGCAGGTACTGGAGAGCCGCCGCGAGTTCCCCGGGGTTACCGCGCAGGTCCAGCCCGTGATCAGCTACCCGCAGCCCATCGCCGCGGCCGCCGCCCAGCTACTCGGGTACCTGCAGCCGATCACCCCGCAGGAGGTCAGGCAGCGGCACCTGAGCCTCACCGGCTTCTCCGGTGTCGACCTGGTCGGGCAGTCCGGGCTCGAGGAGCAGTACGACCGGCGGCTGCGCGGCAAGGCGGGTACCCAGGAGGTATCGGTCAACGCCGCGGGTGACGTCACCGGCACGATCAGGCAGACCAGCCCGCGAGCCGGCGACACCCTGGTCACCAGCATCAACGCTACGGTCCAGGAGGACACCTCCCGCGCGCTCGCGAACGCGATCCACCAGACCCAGGCGGAAGGCAATCCCGGCGCCACCACCGGCGCGGCGGTGGTGATGACCACGACCGGCCGGGTGATCGCGATGGCGAGCTACCCGACGTACAACCCCAGCGTCTGGACCGGCGGCATCACCACCAGGGAGTACAACCGCCTTTTCGGCGCCGCGGACTCCGAGCCGATACTCAACCGGGTCACGCAGGGGGAGTACGCGCCCGGATCGACCTGGAAGGTCACCTCGGCCGCAGCCGCGGTCGCGGCCGGCTACAGCCTGGCCGGACCGTACTCGTGCCCGGGCTCGGTCACCATCGGCGGCCGCGTCTTCAACAACGACACGGTGGCGAACTCGGGTTACATGAGCCTGCACGAGGCCCTGGTGGTGTCCTGCGACACGGTGTTCTACCAGCTCGCCTACGACATCTGGCTGCAGGACCACAGGAGCGCCGACACCGTGACAAGCGCCCGCGCGCCCGTGCAGGAGATGCAGAAGATGGAACTCGGCTGGGGCTTCGGCAAGGACACCGGCATCGACCTGCCCGAGGAGAGCCCGGGCACCGTGCCGACCCGCGCCTGGCTTTATTACTTTTACCAGCAGAACAAGCGCTTCTGGTGCCGGAACGGCCGCGCTGCGGGCAGCTACGTGCAGCAGATCGAGTACGACGACTGCCGGTACGGCAACATCTGGACACCTGGCCAGGCGGTGAACGCGGCCATCGGCCAGGGCTACGTGACCGTGACGCCGCTGCAGCTGGCCCGGGCCTACGCCGCGCTCGCCAACGGCGGCACCCTGTACAGCCCGCGGATCGGCGAGGCGCTGATCGGCCCGGCCGGGAAGGTCGTCCGCAGGATCACCCCCCCGGTAGCCGGCCACCTGCCCGTCTCCAGCGGGGTGCTCGCCTACATCAGGAACGCGCTGGCCGACGTGATCACCCAGGGCACCGGCGCCCCGGCCTTCGTTGGCTTCCCGCTCGGCAAGCTGCAGATCGCCGGCAAGACGGGAACGGCGCAGGTGGAGGGCAAGGTAGCAACATCGGTCTTCGCCTCGTTCGCGCCGCTGCGGCACCCGAGGTACGTGGTGGTCATGATGATCCCCGACTCCGGTTACGGCGCCGATGTCTCGGCCCCGGCGGTGCGGCAGATCTGGGACGGGATTTACGGGCTCGAGGGCCACCGGGCCGCGCTTCCCGGCGGGCGGCTGCCCGGCCTGCCGAGGGTGACCGCGACAGGCCACATCCACCCGCCCGCTGGCTTCGCCGGGCGGAAGTGATGAGCTTCCCGCGCGGACCGGTCAGCCTGCGCGACCGGCGCGGCGCCCGGTACGGGGGACTCGCCCCGGTCCGGCCGGCCGGACCGCGCGGCATCGGCGGCACGGGCCGCATCGGCCGCATCGGAGGTACCGGCCGCACGGGCCGCACGGGCGGCACCGGGCTGGCCTGGCGGCCGGAATCGCCGCTGCGCCGCGTCATCGGCGCGGCGTCGGCGCTGCGCCATCTCGACTGGATGCTGCTGGCCGCGGTGCTCGGCCTGAGCCTGATCGGGACGCTGCTGGTCTGGTCGGCTACCGAGCCTGCGCTCTCACGCGCCGGAGACGACCCGCGGGCCTATCTGTACAAGCAGCTGGTGAACATCGGGCTCGGGCTCATCTGCCTGCTAACCGTGAGCGCGCTGGACTACCGGCAGCTGCGGCGCTGCGTGCCGCTGGCCTACGCGGCGTCCTGCCTGGGCCTGATCGCCGTGCTCACCCCGCTGGGCAGCACCGTCAACGGCGCGCATTCCTGGATAGCGCTGCCCGGCGGCTTCCAGCTCGAGCCGTCGGAGTACGCGAAGCTCGCGATCATCGGAGTCATCGCCATGGTCCTCGGCGAGCTGCGGCAGGGCGAGACGAGGCCCCGGCCGCGCGCGGCGGCGCTGGCCGCGGCCGCCACGGCCGTTCCGCTGGCCCTCGTGGTGGCGCAGCCCGACCTGGGCGTGACCATGCTGATGGTGACCCTGCTGATCGGCATGATCGCGATATCCGGCATCCGGCTCCGCTGGCTGGCCGGGTTCGGCGTGGCCGCCCTGGCCATCGCGGCCGGCGCGGTCAGCCTGCACCTGCTCAGGTCCTACCAGCTCCGCCGGCTGACCTCGTTCCTTAACCCGTCGGCCGATCCGCGCGGCACCGGCTACAGTGCCGCCCAGTCCAAGATCGCGATTGGCTCGGGCGGGCTGTTCGGCCGCGGCCTGTTCCACGGCCCGCTCACCGCCGGGAACTTCGTACCCGAGCAGCACACGGACTTCATCTTCTCGGTCGCCGGAGAGGAGCTCGGCTTCGCCGGCGCGGCCGCGATCATCCTCCTGCTCGCCATCGTCGCGGGTCGCGCGCTGCGGATCGCGGCCCGGGCGGACGACCAGTTCGGCATGCTCGTCGCCGCCGGGATCGCGATCTGGCTCGCCGTGCAGGCTTTCGTCAATATCGGGATGACGATCGGGATCATGCCGGTCACCGGGCTGCCGCTGCCGTTCGTCTCCTACGGCGGGTCCGCCATGTTCGCCGACATGATCGCGATCGGCGCGCTGCAGGCGGTGCACCGCCACCTGACCGTGTTCAGCTGATCCGCGTTTGAGCCGGCTCGCGTTGAGCCGGCTCGCGTCCAGTTCGTGCGCGCTGGGCTGGCCTTGCTGTGCTGTTCCGCGCTGGGCTGGCCCGCCACGGCCGCGCGGACTGGCCGGGCGCGGCTTGCGCCGCCTCGGTACGCTGTGTGAATGTCAGCGGACTCGCTCTACCCAATGCTGGAACCGCTGCTCCCGCTCGTGCGCAAGCCGGTCCAGTACGTCGGCGGCGAGCTGAACTCGGTTGTCAAGGACTGGGACAGCGCCGAGGTCCGCTGGGCGCTGATGTACCCGGACGCCTACGAGGTGGGCCTGCCGAACCAGGGCATCCAGATCCTGTACGAGGTGCTGAACGGCCGCGAGGGCGTGCTCG
>Ga0302326_10002518_pt1 | contig 44539 bp, 31 predicted proteins | sample Palsa_T0_3_FD_202264 | JGI IMG/M metagenome (GOLD analysis project Ga0302326, IMG submission 202264) | Peat permafrost microbial communities from Stordalen Mire near Abisko, Sweden - Palsa_T0_3 | ecosystem: Environmental > Terrestrial > Soil > Palsa > Peat permafrost | place: Sweden: Abisko...
GAAGACGGTCATCACCGACAACGCTTACGGCAACGGCCCGGTCCTGCGCAGCATCACGGCCCTGCGCGGCCTCGTGCGCCCCGGAAACTCCGGCGGACCAATGGTCGACGCGGCGGGCCAGGTTGTGGCAACGGTGTTCGCCCAGGTGACGAATCCAACTCCAGGCACCGGCCCGGGCGGGTTCGCCGTTCCCAACGCCGTGGTCCGCTCCGAGCTCGCGAAGGCGGCCGGCTCACACGGCCCGGTCAGCACCGATGGGTGCGCCGAGTGAGCGTCGTCGCGCCCCAGGACGGTCGCTTCTTGCGACCCCGGACCGTCGCTGCTTGCGTCGGGCGCTACGCTCACCGATCGCATGCCCAAGACACTAGTCATCGCTGAGAAGCCCTCGGTCGGCCGAGACCTGGCCGGCGTACTGCCGGGCGCGTTCGTCAAGCACGAGGGATATCTGGAGGGGCCCGACCACGTCGTGACCTGGGCGGTCGGCCACCTCGTTCAGCTCGCCGACCCCGACGATTACGACGAGAAATTCAAGAAGTGGAAGATGGCCGACCTGCCGATCGTCCCCGACCGCTTCAAGCTGGTCGTCCGCGACGAGCGTTCGAAGAAGCAGATGAACGTCGTCAAGCGGCTGCTCGCTCGCGACGACGTCGACCTGGTCGTCAACGCCTGCGACGCGGGCCGCGAGGGCGAGCTGATCTTCGCCTACCTGTACGAGAAGGCGGGCTCACAGAAGCCGGTCGAGCGGCTGTGGCTCAACTCGATGACCAAGCGCGCGATCGAGGAGGCCTTCGGCTCGCTGCGCCCCGGCGCTGACCTGGCGCGCCTCGAGGCGGCCGCCCGCTCACGCAGCGAGGCCGACTGGATCGTCGGGATGAACGCGACCCGGGCGGCCACGATCCGCCTGCGCTCGTCGTTCGACGGCGCCGTCTCGCTCGGTCGTGTGCAGACGCCGACGCTGGCAATCTTGGCACGCCGTGAGGAGGAGATCCGCGCATTCGTGCCGGAGCCGTATTGGATCGTCGACGCGCTGTTCGAGGCGCCGGGCGAACGCCGCTACGAAGGCCATTACCACGTCGGCTCGACCCCCCGGCTGAAGACGGCCGAGGAGGCTGCGGCGGTCGTCGCGGCGTGCGAGGGCGAGACGGGGGAGATCACAAAGCTCGAGAAGACCAAGCGGCAGGAGCGCCCGCCGCTTCTGTATGACTTGACCTCGCTCCAGCGGGACGCGAACAGCCGCTTCGGATTCGCGGCCCGGCGCACGCTCGCCGCGGCCCAGCGCTGCTACGAGGAGCACAAGGCGCTCACCTATCCGCGCACCAACTCGCGCTACCTGACCGGCGACATGGTCGGTGAGATAAAGCCGATCGCCGCGCTCGTCGGATCGCAGCCCGAGTACGCGAAGGCATCCGAGTACGTGCTCGGACTGGACCTGCTGCCGCTGGAGCGCGTCGTCAACGACGCGAAGGTCACCGATCACCACGCGATCGTTCCTACCCGGGCCGAGAACCATCCCGTGGACAAGATGAATGACGACGACAGGCGCATCTACGATCTCGTCGTCCGCCGCTTCCTGGCGATCTTCCATCCCGACGCCGTGTTCGAGAACACGCGCGTGGAGACGACGGTCGACGGCGCGCAAGCGCGCTCCGGCGCGCCAGCGACCTCCGGCGCGCCAGCGAGCTCCGGCGCGCCAGCGAGCTCCGGCGCGCCAGCGAGCGCGCAGTATGTCTTCCGGACGCGCGGCAAGGTGATGCTGGTGCCGGGCTGGCGGGGCGTGTACGGCGAGCTGCCCGACGCCGAGCGCTCCGAGGATGAGGATGAGGAGCGCGAGCAGCAGCTGCCGAAGCTCGAGCAGGGCGAGCCCGCCGAGGTCCGCGAGATCGCCGCCGAGGAGAAGGTGACCAAGCCGCCGCGGCGATATTCCGAGGGAGCGTTGCTCGGCGCGATGGAGACGGCAGGCAAGCTCGTCGAGGAGGATGAGCTGCGCGAGGCAATGAAGGACTCGGGGATTGGAACGCCCGCGACGCGCGCGGCGATCATCGAGCGGCTGCTCCAAGTTGGCTATATCGAGCGTGACGGTCGCGCGCTGGTGGTGACCGAGAAGGGCCTGAACGTGATCCGGTTGCTCGGCGAGCATGCGCTCACCTCCCCGAGCCTGACGGGTGACTGGGAGCACCGGCTGGCGAAGATCGAGCACGGCGAGGATTCGCGCGAGGCGTTCATGGGCGACATCGTGAAGTTCGCCGAGTCGACGGTCAGCGAGCTCGACACGAAGCTTCACGGCGTTCGGATCCCGCGCGCCAACCTGGGCCCGTGCCCCGTCTGCGGGCACGACATCATCGAGAACCGCAAAGGCTATTCGTGCTGGGCGCGCGACGATCCGGGGTGCGGGTTCGTGATCTGGAAGGCGAAGGCGGGCAAGCAGCTGCCGCTGGCCGTGGCGCGTGAGCTGATCGCGACCGGTCGTACCGATAAGCAGGTCACCGGCTTCAAGAGCCGGGCGGGCAAGAACTTCCGCGCCAAGCTCGCGCTGGAGCAGGGCGAGGACGGCAAGTGGCGCGTCGAGTTCAACGAGGCCTGGGCGAAGGAGGGCGCGAAGCCGCCCGAGGCGGAGGAAGCCCCCGCCGAGGCCGCCGAGACCCCCGAGTCCCAGCCCCAGACCGCGCCGGCGGACGAGCAGCCCGCAGCCGCGTAGCGCTTTAGCTCCTGCTTTAGATCAGCAGCGACCGCGCGGCGATGCTGCCGCGGACGAGCGCCACCGCGCCCACGAGATCGGCCGCGATCTCCGCGACGGCGACGCGAGGCCCGAGTCGCGGTCCCCACCGGCCGGCGCTCGATGCGACCAGCACCGCGTACGGGATCGCGGCGCCGATCGCGAGTGCCGGCCGTTTCCGTGCTACGGCGAGCGCGCAACCGAGCAGCGCGCCGTCGAGCGCCGCGGTGCGCCGGCTGAGGAATGAGCCGGCGTAGAACCGCTCTCGGCGCAGCTCGGGGATGCGGGCGGCAAGCGCAGGGAAGCGGGCGAACCGGCGGCGCTCGGCGATGAAGCCGCGGGCGTCACGCTGAAACACGGCGTGATGTACGCGAGCCTCGGGGCTGAATGCGGCACGCCCGCCGGCGCGACGGACCCGCCAGCCGAACCAGGCGTCCTCTCCGAATGGGGCGCCGTTGCCCGCGTCCGGCGTCAGCTCCTGGAAGCCGCCGACCCGCTCCCACCAGTCGCGGCGAACGAACAGGCTCGCCGTTTCGTAGAGGCTCGCACCGGCGACCCAGACCGTGCGGTCGAACGGGCCGAGGGCGGCGTCTGGTTGCGGCGCCACGGCCCCCTGGACGATGTCGGCGCCCCCGAGCGCTTGCATGCCCGCCGCGAGCCAGCCCGGCACGGGCTCGCAGTCTGCATCGGTGAAGGCGAGGACCGGCGCCTGTGCCAGCGCGACGCCGGCGTTGCGTGCCGCTGCGGGGCCCTCGCCGCGCGGCCGCTCGACCACCCGCGGTCGCGCGAGTGCGGCCCTGGCGAGCGACGCCGTGGCGTCGAGCGAGCCGTTGTCGACGACGATCACTTCGAACTCACCATCGAACCGCTGGTGGCGCAGCGCCTCGAGCGTGCCACCCAGGGTTGCGACCGCGTCTCGCGCAGGCACGATCACGCTCACGTCGGGGGCCCGGTTCCCGTCGCTCACCGGTGCAGCCTAAGGGTCAGCGGCACTTATCGCTCAGTCGCCAGAGCGGCTCACCAAAGATCGAATCGATCCCGGCCGGCTCGAGCAGGCCGTCGGCGATGGCTTCCGACCAGGCCGTGGTTAGGAGGCTCGGCGGTTCGCCCAGCTCCCATGCCACAAGCTCGATGCTGGCCCCGCCGAATTCGTCGAAGTCGCGCATCACCGCCATCAGCCGCTCGACCGAGATATCGGCGGACATCGGACGAGACGGTAGCGCGCTACGCGTTCTTTCGACGAGCCGTCGGCGCCGCGCGCGACCATGTGGTTATGTCGCTCACCCTGGTCCTCGGTCCGGCCAACTCCGCCAAGGCGGCGGAGGTGCTCGGCGCCTACCGCGCCGCCGCCCCTCGCGGAGCGCTGCTCGTGGTCCCCACGGGCCTCGACCGCGAGCACTACCGGCACGAGGTGCTGGCCGACGGCGCGGTGCTGGGTGGCGAGGTGCTCACCTTTCCCGGCCTTGCGCGAGAGATCGCCCGTCGCGCCGGCTACGGCGGCCGCGTGCTCGCTCCGCTGCAGCGCCAGCGAGTGCTGCACGGGACGATCCGGCGCGCGGACCTCGAGGCGATCGGGGCGTCCGGCGCCTCGCCGGGATTCGCGGCTGCCGTCGGGACGCTGGTCGCCGAGCTCGAGCGGACGCTCGTGACGCCGCAGCGCTTCACGCAGGCGATGCGCGCCTGGGCCGGGGCGGACGGGGACCGGCGCGCCTACGCGGATGAGGTCGCCTCGCTCTACCGGGAGTACATCGGCGAGCTCGAGCGCCTCGGATTCGTCGACGCCGAGCTGTTCGCCTGGCGAGCACTCGACGCGCTGCGCTCCGAACCGGGACGGTGGGGCTCGACCCCGGTCTACCTGTACGGCTTCGACGACCTCACACCACTCGAGCGGGACGCGATCGAGACGCTGTCTCGGATCGCCGGGGCCGAGGTGACCGTCTCGCTCACCTACGAGGCCGGTCGAACGGCGTTCGCGGGCCGCGCGGAAGCCGTCGAGGAGCTACGGCCGCTGGCCGACCACGTGCTCGACCTGCCCGCATCGTCGGAGTACTACGCCCCAGGCTCGAGATCGGCACTGCACCATCTCGAGCGCGGGCTGTTCGAGCCCGTGGGGGAGATCCTCGACCCCGGCAGCGCCGTCCGCCTACTCGAGTCCGGTGGTGAGCGCGCCGAGGCGGAGCTTGTCGCCGCGCACGTCCTCGAGCAGCTGCGCGCGGGGGTGCCGGCGGACGAGATCGCCGTGGTGCTGCGCTCGGTCAGCGCCTCCGGCGCGATGTTCGAGCGCGTGTTCGCCGCTTACGGCGTCCCCGTCGTGTGCGCCCGGTCGGTGCTGTTCGAGCATACGCCGCTCGGCTGCGGGCTGCTTGCACTGGCGCGATGCGCGCTCGCGGATGCCGACGCCGACGAGCTGCTGCGCTACCTCCGTACCCCGGGGATGCTTCCCCGCCCCGAGCTTGCCGACGCGCTCGAGGCGATCGTCCGCCGGACTGGGCTGCGAACGGCTGATGCGGCCCGTGAAGCGGGGGCGAAGCTTGGCCTGCGGCTCGATGAGGTCGACGGGCTGCGCGGCACCAGGGACCCCGCGGCTGAGTTGGCGCGCCACGCGCGGCGGCTGTTCGCCGCGCCCCGCCGGGGTGCGGCGGCCACGCTCGACGCCGTCGAGGAGCTCGACGCCCGCGCGCTGGGGACCGTGCTCGGTGCGCTCGCGGAGCTTGCCGTCCTCGGCGAGGACTTGGCGGGGGAAGAGCTGATCGAGACGCTGGCTGGGCTCGAGGTGCGAGCCCGTGCCGCGCCGGGCGGCGGCTCGGTGCTGCTGGCCGAGCCTACGGCGATCCGCGCGCGCCGGTTCCGCGCGGTGTTCGTCTGCGGGCTGCAGGATGGGGAGTTCCCTCGCCCGCCGGTGCCCGAGCCGTTCCTCTCCGATGAGCGCCGGTGGGAGCTCGCGAACGCGTCCGGCCTGCGCCTGCGACCGCGCGAGGACGCCGTCGCCACGGAGAGGTACCTGTTCTATGCGTGCGTGTCGCGTGCGACCGAGACGGTGATCCTCAGCTATCGCAGCTCCGACGAAGAGGGCAACCCAGCGGTCCGCTCGCCGTTCGTGGCGGATGTCGCCGAGCTGATGGTCGACGGGTGGGAGCAGCGCCGCCGGCGGCGGCTGCTGGCGGACGTTGTGTGGCCCGCCGCGGACGCCCCGACGGCGCGGGAGCTCGCGCGGGCGAACGCGGCGGCGGGTCCGCCCATCCCCGAGGCGCCGCTCGGGCCCCTCGGGCCGGTCGCGTTCGCGCGGGTTCGCCACCAGCATGTCGTCTCGGCCGGGGCGCTCGAGGCCTACGCCGCCTGCCCGGTCAAGTGGCTCGTGGAGCGTGAGCTCCGGCCCGGCCTCCTGGAGCCCGAGTCCGACGGGATCGCCCGCGGCAACTACATGCACGCCGTCCTCGAGCGCACAGTCAGCCGGCTCGGCGGCGCGATCACCGAGGCGAGCGTGGCGCGGGCGCAGGAGATCCTGAGCGAGGCGATCCAAGAGCACCCCGCACGGCTCGCTCTCGGCCGGGGCGCGGCCGAACGCGCCGCCGTGATGTGCGAGATCGAGGCGGACCTCCGGCGTTACCTCGAGCACGAGGCGAGGTCCGGCTGGGGCTGGCCGCCGCAGCAGGTCGAGGTCCGGTTCGGATTCGACGACGACTCGGTGGAGTCGGCGTCCGCGCCGATTCCATTGCCCTCGCTGCCGCCGCTCGAGCTGGCGGGCGGACTGCGGGTGCGAGGCGCGATCGACCGCGTCGATGTGGACCCGGCCGGGAGGCGGGCGATAGTCTGCGACTACAAGAGCGGTCGCGTGAGCCAGGGCTGGGCGGTGGCGCGCTGGCGGCTCGACCGCACGCTGCAGGTGGCGCTGTACATGCTCGCGGTGAGGGATCTGCTCGAGCTCGAGCCGGTCGCCGGGCTCTACCAGCCACTCGGCGGCGAGGACCTGCGACCGCGCGGCCTGGTCTCCCGCGACGCCCCGGCGGCGCCCTGCGTGTACGAGAACGACAGGCGCGACGCGGATCAGCTCAGGCTCGAGCTCGAGGACGCGGCGGAGCGCGCGGTCGAGATCGCCGCGCGGTTGCGCACCGGCGGGCTCGAGCCATGCCCGGCGACCTGCTCGGGCTCTGGCTGCCTGTACCCGGGGATCTGTAGGTCGTGAAATTCGCCGGCGCGAACTGCACGGGCCCGGAGTCCGTGGAATCGACGGCAGTCGATCCCACGTTCACAGACGAGCAGTCGACCGCGATCGAGCGCCGCGATGGGGATCTCCTGCTCGACGCCGGCGCCGGCAGCGGGAAGACCGCGGTCCTGGTCGAGCGGTTCGTGCGCGCCGTCCGCGAGGACGGCATCGAGGTTGGCCAGATCCTCGCGATCACCTTCACCGACAAGGCGGCCGCCGAGCTCCGGGACCGGATCCGCGAGCGCCTGCGCGAGCTCGGCGAGGACGGGCGTGCACGTGCGACCGAAGGTGCCTGGATCTCGACCATCCACGGCTTCTGCGCGCGCGTGCTGCGGGCGAGCGCCCTCGCCGCCGGCATCGATCCGGCATTCACAGTGCTCGACGAGACCGAGGCCGGCCGGCTGGCGGAGCGCTCGTTCGAGGTCGCGCTGGAGGAGGTCGCCCGCGACGCCGGCGCCGTCGAGCTGATCGCCGGCTACCGGGTCGCCCGGCTGCGCCGTGCGATCGTCGCCGCCCACGGCGAGCTTCGCTCGCGCGGCGACCTGGCCCCGGCGCTGCCGGCGCTACCGGCGATCGCCGCCTCCGAGGTCGATGACGCGCGGCGGGCGCTCGCGGCGGCCGAGCTGGCCGCGGCCGCCGAGCTGGCCGCGTTGCCGGCGGGCCGCGGCGGAGTCGCCGACGCGCTGGCGCGCCTCGAGCGGTGTGCCGCGGTGCTCGCGGACGCGGACCCCTGGCTGGGAGACATCGACGCGGCACGTCTTCGCAACGGTGCGGCCGCGGCGCTCTCGGGGCAGGCCTGCGGCCGCTACCGCGACGCGCTCGAGGAGTTCCGCGTGGCGTGCGGGCGTCGGGAAGCGGTTCGCGCCCATCGCCTGCTCGACGGCCTACTGCGGGCATACGGCCGGCGGTATGCCGAACTCAAGCGTCAGCGCTCGGCGCTCGACTTCGAGGACCTCGAGCTGATGACCCGCGACCTGTTCGCAGGGCACCGCGAGCTGCGCGGCCGCTACGCGCAGCGGTTCGCGCAGATCATGGTCGACGAGCTGCAGGACACCAATCCCGTCCAGCTCGAGCTGATCGAGTCGATCGCGCGCGGCAACCTGTTCACGGTTGGAGACGCGTTCCAGTCGATCTATGGCTTCCGTCACGCCGACGTGGAGCTGTTCGAGGGGCGGGGCGAGAGACTGAGTGCCGTCGGCGCCCGGGCAACGTTGACATTCAATTTCCGCTCCCGAGCCGAGCTGCTGGACGCCCTGAACATCGCCTTCGCGCCGGCGTTCGGGGAGCGGTTCACGCCGCTGAGGGCGGGGCTCGGGCGAGTCGCCGACGGCGGCGTGGCGAAGCTCGGCGCGTTGGTGGGCGACGCGCCGCGCCCTGACTCCCCCGGCGACTCCGGTCCCCTTGACTCCGGACCCCTTGTCGAGCTGCTCGTCGTCGACAAGGCCGCCGACTGGGGGCCGAGCGCGGGCGAGCTGTCCGCGGCGTGGCGTCTGGCGGAGGCGCGGGCGCTGGCCGGGCGGGTCCATCAGCTGATTCGCGACGGCGCCGCGCCGCGCGACGTCGTCCTGCTCGCGCGGGCGACGACAGACCTGCGCGCGTACGAGCGCGCACTGGAGGACCGGGGCGTCCCGACGTACGTGATCGGTGGACGCGGGTACTGGTCGCATCCGCAGGTGGTTGACCTCGTTGCGCACCTGCGGGCGCTCGCCAATCCGCGCGATGCCGAGGCGCTGCACACGGTGCTCGCTTCACCGCTGGTCGGCGCGTCGGCGGACGCTCTCGTCGTGCTTGCCGCGGCCGCGCGCGAATCGAAGGGCGACCCGTGGCAGGTGCTGCGCGAGCCGCGTGCGATGCTCGACGACCTCGAAGCAGGAGACCGTGAGCGGCTCGCGGCGTTCGCCGGCTGGTTCTCGGCCGAGCGCGAGCTCGTTGCCCGCGTCGGGATCGATGAGCTGATCGAACGCGCACTCGATCAGACCGGCTATGACCTCGCGATGCTGGCGATGTCCGGTGGCGAGCGCCGGCTCGCGAACGTACGCAAGCTGATGCGCCTCGGCCGTGAGCACGAGTCGCGTCACGGCCGGGATCTCCGCGGCTTCCTCGATCTCGTGCGCGGTCTGGCGAGCGGGCGGCTCGCGGAGCCCAGGGAGAGCGAGGCGCCGGTGGAGGGGGAGGCGCTCGACGCGGTTCGGCTGATGACGATCCACAGAGCCAAGGGGCTCGAGTTCGAGATTGTCTGCGTCGCCGACCTGGGCCGCACGCCCCGTGGCAGCGGTGGTGATCTGCTCCGGGTTGGGCGCGACGGAAGGCTCGGCCTGAAGGTCGCTCGTGCCGGCCGCGGCAGGCTGATCGGAGTGCTCGACTACGACACCGTCGGCGTCGCGCAGGAAGAGGCCGAGGAGCGCGAGGAGCGCCGCCTCTACTACGTCGCGATGACGCGCGCACGGGAGCGGCTGATCCTGAGCGGCGCGGTCACGTGCGAGCCGTGGCCCGAGACCCGGCGGGGTGGCGCGCCACTCGCGTGGATCGCGCCCGCGTTCGTGCCGGATATCGCCGCCAGAGCGGCCGCGGGAGAGCTCGCCGGGGTGGCCGAGCGAGCCGAGGGAGATTGGCGCGCCCGCGTCGCCTACACGGTCGTCCGTCCGGGGGGCGATGAGGGCGGCGCGGATCCGGCCTGCGCGCCACGGCGCGCGGAACCCCCGGTCACGGCGCCGCCACCGGCGCCCCTGCCGGCCGGCCGGCCCGCCGCACCCGTTCCGAGCCTGAGCTATTCGAGCCTCGGGGAGTACGAGCGCTGCGGCTACCGCTTCTACCTCGAGCGGGTGCTCGGCCTGCCCGGAGTCGAGCGGGCGGGCGCGGCAGCGGCGGGCGGTGCGGGCGGTGCGGCGGGCGCGGGCGCGGCGGCGGGTGGGGCGGGCCTCTCACCGGCCGAGCGGGGCGTGCTGGTCCACGCGCTGCTCGAGTCGCTGGACTTCCGGCGCGGGCAGCCTCCGACGGCGGCGGCGGCGACCGCGGCGGCCGCTCGGGTCGGGGTGCTCGCCGGCGAGGCCGATATCGAGGACGCGGTCACGATGGTGCAGCGATTCCTCGACACCGACCTTTGTCGGCGGCTGGCGGCGGCCGCGGACGTCCGCCGCGAGGAGCCGTTCGGCTTCGTGCTCGAGCCGGGCGGGGTCATCGTGAACGGCTTCCTCGACGTTCTCGCCCGCGAGGGTAAGGGGATGGTCGTCGTCGACTACAAGAGCGACCGCCTCGCCGGGGCCGACCCCGTTGACGTGGTCGCACGCGACTACGCGATCCAGCGCCTCGTCTACGCGCTCGCGGCGCTGAAGGGCGGCGCCGAGGAGGTGGAGGTCCTGCACACGTTCCTCGAGCTTCCCGAGCGGCCCGTCAGCGCCGCGTACGTCCGCGCCGACGCCGAGGGGCTCGAACACAAGCTCGCGGATCTCGCACACGGCGTGCTGGCACGCGAGTTCACAGTCAGCCAGACTCCCCACCGCGCGCTCTGCCGCGGCTGCCCCGGCGAGGCCGGCCTATGCTCCTGGCCGCTCGAGCTGACGCGCCGCGAGCAGGTCGACACGCTGTTCTGAGCGCCTGTGTGATCGGGCCGCGCAGGCCCGTCCGGTTTCCGCGACGGGCGTGACGGCCCGCCTGTGAGCTCGCGTTCGCCTTCGCGCGCGTTCGCCTTCGCTCGCGTGCGCCTTCACGCGCGTGCGAGCCACGCGCGTGCGAGCCATCGCCTCCGACGGCGGTTTCCCTGGGGTCGAGATGAGTTGTGTACAACTATTGTGCATTTCGCATCACGCCAGATTCCGGTGTGGGCCGAATCGGGCTAAAAGTCACACGGATGAGACATAGCCGCGACCCGCGCGAGACATAACCGCGACCCGCGCGTGACAATCGCACACCCCGGGCACACCGCCCGAGCAGGTCGACACGCTCATCCGACCACAAGCTGTTATGCTTGTGTCCTCAACGCTTGTGTAATCAACAACCTTGCGGCTCGCAGGCACCGCGCGACCTCATACGGAGGCAGAAATGAGCACCAGCGAAGCAACCACCACCGTGATCCCGACCGGCACCTGGAATGTAGACCCGGCTCATTCGCAGGTCGGTTTCGCCGTCAAGCACATGGGGATCGCGACCGTACGCGGCACGTTCAACGAGTTCGAGGGAACGCTGGAGGCCGGCGAGGATCTCGAGCACACGAAGGTTTACGGCACCGTCAAGACGACTTCCGTCGACACCGGTCAGCCGCAGCGCGACGATCACCTGCGCTCGCCGGATTTCTTCGACGTTGCGCAGTACGCCGAGCTGAAGTTCGAGTCGACCAAGATCGAGCAGATCGATGATGAGACCTACCGCATCACCGGCAATCTGGACATGCATGGTGTGACCAAGGAGATCACGCTCGAAGCGATCATCGACGGGACCGAGACAGACCCGATGGGCAACGAGCGCCTCGGGCTCGAGGTCGTCGGCCAGATCTCTCGCGGCGACTTCGAGATCAAGTTCAACCAGGCACTCGGCAGCGGCAACGTGGCCGTCTCCGACAAGGTCAAGCTCGCGCTCGACATCTCGGCCGTCAAGGCCTCGTAGAGCGGGGTCAAGGCCTCGTAGAGCCTCTAACGCTGTGGCTGAAGCTCGCGTGCCCGGCTGCGCGCGAGCTTCACCCGGGCAGTACCGTCGAGCTCCACCTTGCGCAACCGGACCGCGTGGGGCGTGATCTCGACGCACTCGTCGGCGCGCAGGAACTCGAGTGCCTGGTCGAGTGAGAGCTCGCGCTTGGGAACCAGGCGGACGAGCTCGTCGGCGGTCGAGGAGCGAATGTTCGTGAGGTGTTTCTCTTTGGTCGCGTTGACGTCGAGATCCTCAGCGCGTGAGTTCTCGCCGACGATCATTCCCTCGTAGACATCATCGCCGGGCTCGATGAACAGCGTGCCGCGTTCCTGCAGATTGAAGAGCGCGAACGCCGCGACGGTCCCGCGACGGTCGGCGACCAGCGAGCCCGTCGGGCGGGTCCGCAGCTCGCCGTGCCATGGCTCCCATCGGTCGAACACATGGTGCAGCAGCCCGGTGCCGCGGGTCTCGGTCAGGAACTCCGTCCGGAACCCGATCAGGCCGCGCGCGGGCACCAGGTACTCCATCCGCACCCAGCCGGTGCCGTGGTTGACCATCTGCTCGAGCCGGCCCTTGCGCAGCGCGAGCAGCTGCGTGATCACGCCGACGTACTCCTCGGGCGCGTCGACGCTCATCAGCTCGATCGGCTCGAGCAGCTTGCCGTCGACCTCGCGGGTAACGACCTGGGGCTTGCCGACCGTGAGCTCGAAGCCTTCGCGGCGCATCAGCTCGACGAGGATCGCGAGCGCCAGCTCGCCACGGCCCTGGACCTCCCAGACGTCCGGTCGCTCGGTCGGATTGATCCGTAGCGAGACGTTCCCGACCAGCTCCCGGTCCAGACGCGCCTTCACCTGGCTGGCGGTGAGCTTGTCTCCGTCCTGGCCCGCGAGCGGCGCCGTATTGGTTCCGATCGTCACCGACAGTGACGGCTCGTCGACGGTGATCACCGGCAGCGGGACCGGGTTCTCAGCGTCGGCGAGCGTCTCACCGATCGTGATCTCGGGGATGCCTGCGACCGCGATGATGTCGCCCGCGGAGGCCTCGTCGGCGTCGACCCGATCGAGCGCCTCGGTCACGTAGAGCTCGGTCACCTTGACGCGCTCCACCTTGCCGTCGGCGCGGCACCAGGCGACGGTCTCGCCGCGGCGGATGACGCCGTTACGGACGCGACAGATCGCGATCCGGCCGACGTACGGGGAGGCGTCGAGGTTGGTCACGTGCGCCTGCAATGGATGCTCGGGGTCGTACTCCGGGGCGGGCACATGCTCGAGCAGCAGCTCGAGCAGCGGCTGCAGGTCCGTCCCTTCGACGCCCTGCTCCAGCGACGCCCAGCCTGCCTTCGCGTTCGTGTAGACGATCGGGAACTCGATCTGCGACTCGTCGGCATCGAGGTCGAGGAACAGCTCGTAGACCTCGTCGACCACCTCGTCGATGCGGGCATCCGGGCGGTCGACCTTGTTGATCACGAGGATCACCGGCAGACGGGCCTCGAGCGCCTTGCGCAGGACGAAGCGCGTCTGCGGCAGCGGTCCCTCGCTCGCGTCGACGAGCAGCAGCACGCCATCGACCATGGTCAGGCCCCGCTCGACCTCGCCGCCGAAGTCGGCGTGGCCCGGCGTGTCGATGATGTTCAGCTTCACGCCGCGGTAGTGGACCGAGGTGTTCTTGGCGAGGATCGTGATCCCCTTCTCGCGCTCGAGGTCCATCGAGTCGAGCACCCGGTCGGCGACGTCCTGGTTGGCGCGGAACGCCCCCGACTGCCACAGCAGCGCGTCGACGAGTGTCGTCTTGCCGTGATCGACGTGGGCGACGATCGCGAGGTTGCGGATGTCGGTTCTGGAGGCCATGTATAGGTTCACGATACGCAGGTGGGAATGAAAGTGGCGGTCGCCGTCTAAGATCCGGACGTCGCACCGGGGCGACACGCCGTCGGGGCGAGTGCTGGCTCCCGAACGAGGAGCGCCGCCAAAGATGGGACGTAATGCAGTCCGCGAGGGTGGGGAGGCGTCGCCTCCCTCGCGTACAGGCGCCTTCGATCGGTACGTGCCGAGAGTCCTGCTGACGCGTCTGGCGACGGCACCTGACGACGCTGTGCAGACGCTCGAGGGGACGATGGTGTTCGTGGACGTGTCTGGTTTCACTCGGCTCTCCGAGCGGCTCGCCCGTACGGGCAAGGAGGGAGCCGAGCATCTGGTCGACATCATCAACACCTGCTTCACCAGCCTGCTCGCCGACGCCTACGCCGGCGGCGGCAGCCTGCTGAAGTTCGGTGGCGATGCTCTGTTGCTCTGGTTCGCGGGCGACGAGCACGCGCTAAGGGCCTGTGCCTCGGCGGTGGCCATGAGGCGCACGTTGCGCGAAGTAGGCAGGATCCCGGGGGGAGGGCGCGACATCGTCCTGCGCATGTCGGTGGGCGCTCACAGCGGCGCCTACGCCATGTTCCTGGTCGGCGGATCGCACCGTGAGTATCTGGTCGCCGGTCCTGCGGCGAGCAGCGTCGTCGCGATGGAGGGCCATGCCGGGACCGGCCAGATCCTGATCAGCGGACAGACCGCGGCGCTGCTGCCGGAGAGGTGCCTGGGCCTGGGCTCTGGTCCAGGCATCCTGCTCGCCCGCGAGCCGCGCGCGGGCGCGTGGGACGGGGAGGCGGGGCGGTCCGCGCCGATCGATGATGCGGTCGCAGCCTGCCTGTCGACCGAATTACGGGCGCATTTGAAGGCAGCCCCGGCGGCGCCCGAGCACCGCGTGGCGACCGTCTCGTTTCTGCAGTTCGGCGAGCTGGACGCGCTCCTCACCGACGCCGGGCCTGACGCGGCTGCGGCAGCCGTCGGCGAGGTCGTGCAAGCCGCTCAGGAAGCCGCGGACCGCTATGAGGTCTGCTTCCTGGGGTCCGACATAGCGAGCGACGGGGGAAAGCTCCTCTTCAGCGCGGGTGCGCCCAGGGCTGTGGGCGACGACGAGGAGCGGATGCTGCTGGCAATGCGCCAGATCATCGAGGCGGGGACGCGCCTGCCGGTTCGCATCGGCGTCAACCGCGGATATGTGTTCACCGGCGAAATAGGCCCGTTCTACCGGCGTACGTACGCGGTCATGGGCGATGTGACCAATCTCGCTGCCCGCTTGGCGGCCAAGGCGCCATGGCGGGCCGTCTACGCCGCCGCCGCCGTCCTCGGTCGCAGGCAGTTCCGCTTTCGAACCAATGCAGTCCCCCCGTTCATGGTCAAGGGGAAGAGCCGGCCGGTGGAGGCCGTGCTCGTGGAGGGAACGCTTCGCGTGGCGCCGCCCGCTTCCCCGACCCGGCGGCTCCCGCTGGTCGGCAGGCAGCGCGAGCGCGCAGCGATCGCCGAGGCGATCGCAGCGGGGCGAGCGGGCGGAGGGCGACTGATCGAGCTCGTGGGCGAGACGGGTAGCGGCAAGTCGCGCCTGCTGGCCGAGGCGAGGGAGCTGGCGGACGAGATGCGTTTCGTTCACACAAGCTGTGAGGCGTACACGCGGGAGACGCCCTATGTCGCGTGGCGAGACCCGTTGCGCCAGCTGCTCGGGCTCAGTTGGGACGATCCCGACGAGGTCGTCGTTGCTCGGCTTCGTGGCGAGCTCGAAGCCGAGCAACCCGACCTGCTCCCGTGGCTGCCGCTGCTGGGGATCGTGCTGGATGCGGAAACGACGTCGACGTTAGAAGTCGACGAGCTCGCGTCGGGATTCCGGGCCGCGAAGCTGCACGAAGTGGTGTTGCGGTTCCTGGCAGCCGCGCACCATGTACCGACGCTGGTGGAGATCGAGCACGCGCATCTGATGGATCACTCCTCCGCGGACCTGCTCAGTGCGATGGCTGCCGGGATCGCTTCGACGTCGTGGATCGTGATCGTGACCCGGAGAGAGGCAGAGAGCGGATTCGTGGCTCGAGGCGGCGAGCATCTCCGGATCGATCTCGGTCCGCTGTCCAGGGACGACGCGCTCGCGCTCGCAGAGGCGAGCCCGGAGGCTCACGCCATCCCGCCGCACCTGCTCGAGCTCGCGGTCGAGCGCTCCGGCGGCAACCCCGAGTTCCTGATCGACCTGCTGGCGTCCGCGGCCGGCGGGTCGGGGTCGTTGCCGCAGAGCATCGACGCCGCCGTGATGTCGAGGATCGATGCCCTCGACCCGGGCGACCGGGTGCTCGTACGCAGGGCGGCCGTGCTCGGTGTCAGCTTCCATCCGAGGCGGCTGCGCGACGTGCTCGACGGGACGGATGCCGACCCCGACCAGAGTGCCTGGGAGCGGCTCGCGCCGGTGTTTGCCCGCGACCCCGACGGGCACGTCCGCTTCAAGCGGCCGGCACTGCGCGAAGCGGCGTACGAGGGGCTCCCCTTCCGTGTCCGCCGGAGCCTCCACGCGCGGGTCGCCGAGAGCCTGGAGCGGGAGCTCGGGCATGACGTCGATGCCGACCCCGCCGTGCTGTCGCTCCACTTCATCCTCGCCGGCGATCACGTGCGAGCTCACCGATACGCGTTGCTGGGCGCCGAACGCGCGACGGCCCGGTTCGCCCACGCGGATGCCGCGCGGCTGTACCGGCGGGCAATCGAGGCGGCGCGGGGATCCGCCGTGAGTGGTGCCGAGGTGGCGCTGGCGTGGGAGCGCCTCGGGCTGGCGCTGAGAAGTGCGGGTGAGCCGAAGGCGGCCGGCGCGGCGTTCACGTCGGCGCGCCGGCTGCTGGCCGGGGACACGCTCGCGCAGGCCAGGCTCGACTACCACCAGGCGCAGAACGCCGAGCGTTCTCAGAGCCTGACGGCCGCTGTCCGGCGGGCCAGCCGCGGGCTTCGAACCCTCGAACATAGTGCGAACGGCGATGCGGCCGTGTGGAGGGCCCGGCTCCGATCGAGTCTCGCCGGCTTTCGCCAGCAGCAGGGCCGGCCGGCGGACGCCGAGCGGGTCTGCCGTGCCGCAATCGCGGACGCGGAGGCGGCCGGGGAAATGGGCGCGCTCGCGCACGCGTACTACGTGCTCGACTGGGCGTTGGTCGACCTCGGCCGGCCGGACGAGGCGACCCACTCGGAGCGGGCGCTCGAGATCTACCGTGACCTCGGCGAGCCGGAGCGCGAGTTCGGAGTCCTCAACAACCTCGGGGGCCTCGCGTACTTCCGTGGCGACTGGGATCAGGCCGTCGAGGACTACCGCGCGGCCGGGGCGTGCTGCGAGCGTTCCGGCAACGCGGCCGACGGCGCCTACACGGACTGCAACGTCGGCGAGATTCTCTCCGATCAGGGGCACCTCGAGCAGGCCGAGCCGCACCTACAGCGGGCCAAGCGCGTGTGGAGCTCGACCGGTGACGAGGCCGGCGTGGCCTACGTCACGCTCCTGCTCGGTCGTCTCGCAGTACGCCGCGGCGACCCTTCGGCCGGGCTCTCCCTGCTCGAAAACGCTGCCGGCGAGTTCGCTCGGATGCGGCTCGACGCGGACGTTCGCCTCGCCCAAGCCATGATCGCCGAGACGGAGGCGTTCGCCGGCGATCCCGCTCGTGCGATCGCGATCGCCGACCGGCTGCTGGCCTCTGTGGACGGCGCCGGCACCCTGGCTCACAGGGCCAAGGCGGTCGCGCTCGTTCGCTCAGGGCATCGGGACGGCGGCGCAACCGAGCTCGAGGCGGCCCTGGCCGCGGCGCGAGCGCGCGATGCTCACTACGACACCGCAGCCGCCATCGACGCGATGCAGGTACTCGGCCTGCCCAGCGCGAGCACCGAGCGCTGCCGCGAGCGCGACGCGATCCTCGCTCGCCTGCACGTCGAGCGGCTGCTGCGGCCCGCGCCGGCGCTGCTGCCAAGCCTGGCGGCGGGCTGACCGGCTACGAGCGCATTCTCGGGTCGCCCGAGAGGCCGGCGGGGACGAACGCGTCGATCGTGACGCTCGCGACTGTGGGATTGTCGCTCCGTGAGGTCACGCACGGGCCGGTTCTCGTGCCGCTTGGGCAGTCCGGTAGGAGCCCGACGTATTCCACTGTGCCGTTCGGCCACGTCGTCTTCGTTGCCGGGGCCCCCGATTTCGTCTTGAACTGGTACGGCGCTCCGTAGCACATCTCGGTCACGGTGAGCAGATCCTTCAGCGTCTGCCCGACCTGGAGCGCCGGATGCATGTTCGTCCATGAGAGCGACTTAGATCTGTCCGTGGCTGTCATTTCGAAATACACCCATTGGGACGAGATTGGCTTGTATCCGGTGCACGTGAGCGCGGGCCCTTCGTCGAACGACTCGGTGAGCACGCCGGAGTCCGGTGCGCCGCCTGCGGCCGGATTGGCTGTGATCTGGGCGTCCGTGCTCGAAGAGCTCAGTGTCGTGGTGCAGGTCGTCTGGTTCGCGCATGGTGCCGCGGTGCTCTGGGCGTCGAACGCGCTCGAGGTGGCGCTGGTCAGACTCGGGCTGGATGCGATCAGGGTGTACCCGACACCCGGCTGGTTGATCGTGAGGTTGGGGAACGTCGCCACGCCGTTGACCGCCGCTACGGTCGTGGTGCCGCCGAGCGTCGCGCCGCCCGGGTTGCTGCCGAGCGCGACGGTGACCGAAGCGCTCGAGGTGGTCACGAGCACGCCGTTGCTGTCGACCAGCCGGACCGTGACGGGCCCCCCGCTGGAGCTGTAGTCGCTGCCGGTGATGTCCTGACCCACGAGCACGCTGTGAGGCTCGGTGCCGAACGTGACGGCCGACGCCACCGGCGCGGTCTGGGTCAGAGGCGTGGATCCCGACACGGTCGGGCTCGCCGAGTTGTCGGTTGCGGTGATCGTCGGCGCGCCGACGGTGGTCGAGGCGGTGATCGTCGCCGTGTAGGTCCCGTTGCCATTGTCGGTGACGGGGCCGATGTGCTCGCCCGTGTCGGTGCTGGAAAATGAGACGCTCTGCCCGCTCAGCGGGCTTCCGTTCTCGGCCACGGTTGCGGTCGCCGTGGTCGTCGCGACCCCGTCGGCGGGAATCGACGTCGAACTCAGCGCCACGCCGACCGTTGGAGGCGGTGGTGTGTAGCTGATTCCGAATTCGCCCACCGCGAAGCCCTGGGGATCCGCGTTCGAGACCGTGATCGTCTCGATCGTGTCGCCGCTGGTGCCGTAGAAGCCGAAGTACTGCGCTCCGGCGTCTCCGTACACCGACACCGGGCCAGAGGTAGTGCCGTCCTGGGCCGTCGCGCTCACGTCGAAACTTTCGAACTCGTTGGGCTCGGCGTAGAGGTAGAACGCGGTGGTGCCGGCCGGCAGGGTCAGGGCCACCGATGATCCGCCCGCGAAATAGACGTCGCCTGTATACCCGTTGCTCCAGGTGGCCCAGCCGTTCCCGACCTGCTCATGCTCGAGGGCCGGGTTGAACGCCACGTTCCCTTCGATCGGTGACGTCACCGTGGTCACGTCCGTGTTCAACGGTCGGGAATCGGCCCCGAAAGCGGTCATCGGGTAGCCGCCAAGGGTCGCCGGCGGCGAGCCGGTTCCCGGGGAGCCGTTGAACACGATGGCCGCTTGGGCCGCGGGAGCGGCCGCCAGCGTGAGCGTCGTCGCGGCGAGAAGGGGCAGAACCCGCCTGCGTAACAACAAACCCAGCAATGCCCCCACGGTGTACCCCTTCTGGTCCCGATGAACTAAAGCCCGCGCGCAAACCATATCGTCGGCACGCGCCGTAATGCAAATTTGTGGTTTGGCCCCACAGCCGGGCGCGAAGCGCTGGTCAGGCGTGCGCAGTGACGGCGCGCACAGTGAAGGTGCGCGTCGTCGCCCAGCTGCTGCTCACCCCGGCGTTGTCGGTCACCCTCACGCGGAACCGGTAGCGCTTCCCGCGCTGGGCGCGATAGACCAACGAGGTGCGCGTGGTCGCCGCGTAGCCGGGGATCGTCAGCCAGCGCCCGGGGGTTCGGGAGCTCGAGCGCCCGGGGGCGCGGGAGCTCGCGCGCCCGGGGGTTCGGGAGCTCGAGCTGCGTACCTGGACGGTGAAGTGCGCGATCCCGGATCCGCCGGGGTCGATGCCGGACCAGTGCAGCGAGATGCGATCCCGGGCGGGGTGCGCGGGCCGCGTTCCGGCGCCGGAACCCGGCGCCGGGCCGCGTATTCGCGCGAGCGGCGGGGTCAGCGGACAGGAGCGGGTGAAGACGTCGGAGCCGAACGAGGTTTCGCCGGGGAGCTGGGCATAGCCGAGGTGCGAGAGCCCGAACAGGTCCTCGACGCTGCGCAGCATCGAGTAATGGTTGTAGGGGTCCTTGGACACGGTGCCGGAGGCGATGCACGGCGACAGCAGAACCGCTCCGATGTCGCCGCCTCCGAGCCCGGTCACCCCCGGTAGCGGGCTGCCGGGACCGGCGATCTCGCCGCAGCACGAGCTCGAGTCGCTGGTGGCGGCCTCGTCGAAGGTGATGATCAGTAGCCCGTTCTCACCCCGGAACGCGGGCGAGCCGGTAATCATCGGAACCCACTTGCGCAGGAACGTGTCGGCCTGGCCGAGTCCCCCGGGGCCGCCGTTCGCGCAGGTGGCGTCGTGGCCGTCGTTGCACAGATCGGGGGTGATGAAGACGTAGTTCGGCGTGTCGGGCGCATATGCGAGGTCGCGCGGGAGGAGGTCGAGGTTGACCACGTCGGTGTCGCACACCGTCGTGTCGTCGATGATCGAGTGGAAGTAGACGAACGGGTTGTGGCGGGTCGCGTACTGGTCGGTGGCGGTGGCGCTCTGTGTGTTGTCCATCGACCCGACCGCGGGATGGCCGCACTCGGCCGACTCGCGTTCGGGGTTGGCTCCCATGCCGTCGTTGTAGTCGCGCCAGGTGAGGCCGGCGGCGGTCAGCTGGCTTGCAATCGTCGGCACGTCGGCCGGGTAGATGCATCCCTCTCCGTCCGCCTGGCCGTAGGCGCCGATCGTCCCGGGAACGAGGTTGTCGTATTCCTGGCAGTCGGCCTGGTTCTCGATGTTCGGCGCCTGTCCGCTGATCATCGCGATGTAGTTGTCGTTGCTCTCGTGCCCGATCCCGTAGTAGTTCGGCAGGTAGGCGCCGGCGGCGGTCAGCGTCTTCGAGAGGTATGGCGCCGGGGAGTCCGGGCCGAACGTGGTCGAGGCCGACTCGTTCTCGAGCACGATGACGAAGACGTGCCGGATGGTGGGCAGACCGTCGTCCGCGGCGGGGCGGGACGCGGCCGGGCGGGCCGCGGCGGGGCGGGCCGCGGCGGGGCGGGACGCGGCCGGGGCGGAGGATCCGCACGCAATCAGGCCCACCGCGAGTACGCCAATCGCCAGAACCGGCACCAGCGTTCGCTTGCGTATCACAGCGGCACTCCCGGTCCGCACGCCTTCCGGGCCGCGCGGCGGTCGGCCCGGGCGCTCGCTTTGCGCTTCCTCACGAGCCGGAGCGGACGGGCGCGGGCGGTGCGCGTGTGCGTGTCCCGCAGCCGCCGCTCGGCCCGCGCAAGGGCGCGAATCGCGGCGTCATACCTACCGGCGCGGGCGGTACAGGGCCTCGACACGTCGACCTCGTTGGAGGTATCGGTGGCGAACTGGAGGTCGTAGCTCCCTCCCTGGTCGAGGAACGCGCAGACCGTCTGGACCCCGTAGCTCGCCGGCCTGCCCGATCCGGTCGCGCGCGCCGAGTAGGGCTGACCGGTGTTCGGCTGTGGGTGGAGCTCCTGGTCGAGCAGGACGGTGCCGGGAGTGTAGGAATACACGCCACCGCACTCGGTCGCCAGCTTCACCTGGATCCGTAGCGGCGTGGTCCTCGTGTCGAGCACGCCGGCGTCGGCGGTGACGGCGACGGCGATCCGCAGCGGCTTGTGGAAGCGCGCGACGGGTGCGATCGTGATCGTGAGGGTCACCGGCGTGAAGCTGTCCGCGCCCGCGGTCGCACCCGCCAGCGCGAGCATGCCGGCCACCGCCGTCGCCGCCGCTGCTGCCACCGCCACAGCCGCCGATCTCACGGCCGCATGCCCATCGAGGATGGATGGCTGTAAGTCGTCGCCGGCGTGGCAGGCTTGTACTTGAAGCCGAGCCGCTCGAGGTAGCCGCTCGAGAGCAGCGCTTGCGCTCCGTTTGGGTTCTCTGCGGCTGCAAGCGGGAGCGAGGTGCCAAGTAGTCCTCCGTCGTCGAGGCCAAGGCCGCCGCTGTCGACGGGCGGGGTCCCGGCACAGGCACTCGCGATCACCTCCGGCGGTGTCGGCAGGTCGGGGACCTCGTAGCTGGGTGCCGACTCGAAGTCGAACGCCGCCGCGATGTTGTTCGCGAACAGGTCGCGCGGCGTCAGCGGCGGGCGGCCGAAGCGGTAGCGGATCATCTTGAGGATCGACTCGAACCCGTAGATCGAGTGGTCGACGTGGCCGCGGCGAGCGTATGGAGAGACGACTACAGCGGGGATGCGGAAGCCCATCTGGCCGAAATCGAGGTTGATGTTCGAGCTCGAGCGGAGGTCAGGTACGCGGGGCGGGACGACGTGGTCGAAGAACCCGCCCCACTCGTCGTAGACGATGAACAGCGCGCCGCGCTGCCACTGCGGTGAAGCGAGGAAGGCGTGGACGATGTCGGCCATGTACGCCTGCCCGACGCGGATGTCAGCCAGGGGATGCTCGTCTCCCGAGGTCCCCTGGTCCTCGCCCTGGAACCCCGGGTCGACAAATGAGAGCGCCGGCAGCGTGCCTGCGGCCGCCCGCTCGTAGTACTCCTGGACCTGGCTCGAGCGCGCCAGGCCCGGTAGGCCCCAGAGCGCGGAGACGGGGATGTCGACGTAGAAGTACTGGTTGCTCACCCCAGCCTGGGAGAGCGAGTTGAAGATCGTCGTGTCGGGGAAGCCGAGGCCGCTCGCCGAATACGGCAGCGAGTTGTCGATCTTGCCGTACGACTGGCCCGCGTGCATGTACTCGCGATTCGGGTAGGTCGAGCTCAGTAGCGAGCAGAAGAAGCGGTCGAAGCACGTGAACGCCTGAGCGGCGTGGGGGATGAACGGCACATCGGCTTCCTCGTAGTAGCCGATCGAGAAGGTGTCGCTGTCGGCGCGCAGGAAGCCGTCCATGCGTCCGCCGTCGAGCTCGGTGCGGCCGCCCTGCCAGGAATGGTCGGGATCGAGGTAGCCGCAGCTTTGGAAGAAGTCGAGGTGGTGGGTCGAGAACGTCTGTCCCTTGCTGTTGGTGAACTCGAGCCCCGCCTGTCGGCCGTCCGCGCCGGGCAGCCAGCCGAGGTAGTGGTCGAACGAGCGGTTCTCCATCATCAGCACGACGAATGTGTCGATCGGGAGGTTCCTCGGCGACGGGAGATTGACCTCCCGCTGCCTGCGCGCCGACTCGGCGAGAACCGTGTCGGGGTCGAGCACGAGCCCCATCCCGGCCGCCAGCCCGGCGGCGAGGGCCGTGCGCTGAAGGAACTCGCGCCGCGTGTGGTAGGCGTCAGGAGCTACAGCAGCGAAGCGCTCCGCCTCGAGCGGATCGCGGATGTCAGCCATCGCCACGAGGATATGCGCGAGTGCTGCCCCGGCGTGTGGCTGCGGTGTGACCCGTCGATTACGCGAGCAGCGCGCCCGCGCGGGCCACCAGCTCGGCCTCGAAGTCGAAGTCGGCCTCGGCCTCGGCCTCGGCCTCGAACAGCGGCATGACACCTTCGGCGAACTTGTATGCCTCCTCGAGATGCGGGAGGCCACCGAAGATGAACTCCTCGAAGCCGATCTGCTGGAGCTCGCGGATGCGCTCGGCGACTTCTTCGTGGGACCCCACCAGGGCGGTACTGCCATAGCCGCGGATCAGCGAGATCCCCGCCCACAGGTTCGGCGAGACGAGCAGGTTGTCCTTGCTCCCACCGTTCAGTGCGTTCAGTCGCTGCTGGCCGACGGAGTTCATCCTCGTCAGCCGCCGCTGCGCCAGCTTGATGCTCTCTTCGGACATCCCGTCAAGCATCCGGTCAGCCTCCGCCCACGCCTCGTCGGCCGTGTCGCGCGTGATCACGTGCATGCGAACCCCGAAGCGCAAAGTGCGCTCCTGGCGCTCGGCAAGAGCACGCATCCGATCGACCCGTTCGGCGAGCATCTCCGGCGGCTCGCCCCAGGCCAGGTAGACATCGGCGTGGCGGGCGGCGACCTCCTCGGCGGCGGGCGAGGCGCCGCCGAAGTAGATCGGCGGTACCGGGTCGGGCGGCTCGAGCACGCGTGCGTCCTCGACGTCGTAATGGTGTCCCTTGAAGGTGCACCCGTCCGGGTTCCAGGCCCCGCGTAGGACGGTAATGAACTCAGCGGTTTGTGCGTAGCGGGTGTCCTTGTCGAGCCGGTCGCCGAACCGCTTCATGTCCGTCTCGTCTCCGCCGGCAACGATGTTGAGTGCGAGGCGACCACCGCTCACGTTCTGGAACGTCGCCGCCATCTGCGCCGCGAACGTGGGTGACATGCTCGAGGGGCGCATCGCCACGAGGTACTTCAACGAGCGAGTCTCGCGCGCCAGCGCCGCCGTCAGGATCCACGGCTCCTCGCAGAACGTGCCAACGGGTGTCAGCGCGCCCTCGAAACCGAGGTAGTCCGCAGCTTGCGCTACCTGTTGCAGGTAACCGATCTCAGTGCCGCGGCTGCGCCGGGCGCTCATGCCGCTGCGGGCGGAGTCAACGGCCTCGCGGCCGTCCCCCGATGTCGGCAGAAACCAGTGAAATAAAGGCTCGCTCATTGAGCCAGTATCGGCGAGGGTCCTCAGAATTCAACCGATCCCCTACTAAGGCATCACGCCGTCCCGTCCTAAGGGATAGGTGCGAGCGCGGGTTGCTCCGGCGCGGCCGCCTGAGTGGTCCGCCGCGCGCGTTCGTGCAGGACGACCGTCGCGCCGCCGCCGGGGCTGATCGTGATGCTCCGCCGCCGCGCGTGCTCGGGAGCCGCCGCCAAAGCCCGGAGCTCACAGCGCTCGAGCACGGCTCGCAGCACCGTCTTCATCTCGACCATCGCGAAGCTCGCGCCGAGGCAGCGCCGGCGCCCGCCGCCGAACGGGATCCAGGTGTAGGTGCCGGGTTGGCGCTCGAGGAAGCGCTCGGGGCGGAATGCGTACGGGTCGGGGTAGTTGTCCGGGTCGTGGTGCACGAGCCAGGCGTTCGCGAGCAGCGCGACCCCGCGTGGATAGGTCCAGTCTCCGATCTGTACCTCCTGCATCGTCAGCCGCGGCTCGGCGTTCATCACCACCGGCCGGCGGCGCAGGACCTCCTGGATCGTCGCCGTGAGGTACTCCTCACCGGAGCCGGCGTCCAACTCACTCACGAGGGCCGCGAGCGCTGCGGGTTGGCGCACGAGCCGCTCGAACGCCCACGCGAGCTGTGAAGCGGTCGTCTCGTGCCCTGCGACGAGGGCAGTCATCAGCTCGTCGCGGATCTCCTGCGCCGACATCGGGGAACCGTCCTCGTGGCGGGCGGCGAGCAGCATCGCGAGGATGTCGTTGGCGTTGGCGTCGGCGTCGGCGTCGGCGTCGGCGTTGGCGTTGGCGTCGGCGTTGGCGTCGGCGTCGGCGTCGCGGTCGGCGTGGCGCTGGCGGCGCTCTTCGATCTGCTCGAATACGAGCGCGTCGACCTGCGCGAGCACGCGCTGTAGGCGCCCGGGCGGTCCGAACGGGAGCCGCTGGACCCAGGGCGGGAGCACGGAGATCGGGCTCTCGGAGAATGCGAGCAGCTCGGTGAGCTTGTCTCGCAGTTGCTCCATGCGCTCGCTCTGCTCGGACCCGAACGTCGCACGGAGGATGATCTCGAGGGTCACGCGCTGCAGCCGCGGGTGCAGAGCGATCGGCTCGTCCAGCGGCCAGGACGCGATCTCGCGCTCGGCGATCTCGGACATCAGGCCGGTGAGCCGCTGCATCCGGTCGCCGTGGAACGCGGGGAGGAGGAGCTTGCGCTGCTCGAGGTGGGCGGCCTCGTCGAGCAGGAGGACCGAGTTCGCGCCGAGGATCGGCTCGAGGACCCGCGCCCCGGCGCCTGGGTGAAGGACGTCCGGCGGGCTGCTGAACAGCTGCTTGAGCTGGTCGGGCTCTGAGAGCATGACGAACGGCGGCGTGCCAATGATCCGGAGCGTGAAGCGTTCCCGTACCGCTCGCGGCACTGCTCCACGTAGGCGGTCGGCCGGCTCCAGAACCCAATCATCTGCATTACCCGCGGATCGCGCGGTCCTGGCGGCAGCATGTCCTTCACGTCGGTCTCCCTGGCTAGACTTTCAACTCGTGAGTATATCTACTCGTCGGTATCTTCGTTATGAGTGAGCTCGAGCACGCAGCGCGTTCGTTGACGGCGCCGGGGCGCAGCTGATGCCGCGCGGCGCGCCGGGGCGCAGCTGATGCCGCGCGGCGCGGCGGGGCGCAGCTGATGCCGCGCGGCGCGCCGGGGCGCAGCTGATGCCGCGCGGCGAGTTCGATCGCGGCCCGCGCAAGGCGCGCACGCGCGCGGCGCTGCTCGAGGCGGCCGCCCGTGTGTATGCGCGTCGGGGCTTCGACGGCGCGACCGTCGACGAGGTAGCGGAGGAGGCGGGGTTCACCAAGGGCGCTGTCTACAGCCACTTCGGTAGTAAGGAGAACCTTCTGCTGGCGCTCCTCGACGAGCACCTCACGGCTCAGATCGCCGAGCAGGTAGCGCTGTTCGACTCGACACGGGACTCGTGGGAGCGGCCGCGGATCGGCGCCGACCGATGGATGCACGAGCTCCGTCGCGACCCTGACCCGTTCCGCCTGTTCGTCGAGCTGTGGGTTCATGCACAGCGGGACGAGGTGCTGCGAGAGCGGCTTGTGTCGGGGCTCGGGGCGTGGCGGGCGATGTCGGCGGGGTTCGCCGCCCGCGGGGCGGCCGTAGCCGGGTCAGAGCTATCCGAGGAGTTGACCGCCCAGTGGGCGAACACGGTGATCGGCCTGAGCGTGGGCCTCGGGATGGTCGAGCTGATCGACGAGGGCGGCGTCGCGCCCGGCCTGCTCGGGGCGATGCTGGCGATCCTCGTCCGCACGCTCGAGACCTCCGAGGAGGCGCGAGCGATGCTGAAGGGGGTCGCCGCGGGGGCGGGTGCTGGGAAGGCCCTGTCCGATAATCCGGGTTCGGACTGAAAACCAACCCAGGAGGACAACATGACGGCACCGCTCGACCCGCGCAGCCAGGAGCTGCTCGAGGCCAAGAACTTCGCCCAGGTCGGGACTCTCCGCAAGGATGGGAGCCCCAGCGTGACGCCGGCGTGGGTCGACGTGAAGGACGGACTCGTGTGGCTGAACTCAGCCGAGGGGCGCGCCTGGCCCACGAACCTGCGCCGCGACCCCCGAGTCGCGCTGAACGTTCAGAACCTCGAGAACACCCAGGAGTACGTCGCGATTCGCGGACGGGTTGCAGAGATGACGCACGACGGGGCCGACGAGCACATCGACTCGCTGGCGAAGAAGTACCTCGGCCTCGATGCCTACCCGTTCCGCCAGCCGGGCGAGCAGCGGGTGATCATCAAGGTCGCACCCGAATCGGTCACCCATCGGGGGTAGCGCGGCCCTCGATCGCGAGCAGCGTGAGCTTTCGCTCGACCCCGCCCCCGTAGCCGCCGAGCGCGCCGCCTGAGCGGAGCACACGATGGCAGGGCACCACGATCGGCAGCGGGTTGGCTCCGAGGGCGTTGCCTGCGGCGCGGGAGCCGCGGGGGCTGCCGGCCTCGGCGGCGACGTGCGCGTAGGTTGACACCGACCCGAACGGAATCCTGGCGGTCGAGCGCAGGACGCGGCGCCCGAAGCCCTGCGTGAGCCGCCAGTCGAGCGGCAGCTCGAAGCGGGTACGCGCGCCCGCGAAGTACTCGTCGAGCTCGCGGCGGGTCTGGTCGAGCCGGCCGGGCACGGCGAGGATGCGGGGGGACACGCTCCGGGCGAGCTGCGCGAGCGTGGCCTCGAAGTCGTCCTCGTCGTCGGTATATGACACCCGGACGAGCCCGCGCCGGGTGGCGGCCAGGACCAGGGTCCCGACGGGCGTGTCGTGGCGCGCGTACGCGACGTCGATCAGGGACGCGGCCGCCGTCGTATCGAGTGCGGGCGGCTGGCTGCCGGGCAGGGCGTGGGCCGCCTGCCGGAGGGCGTGTTCGAGGGTGTCGGTCATCGTCGGTACTCCGTTCTCAGTCGCTTGAGTGCTTCGTGGACGTTTCGCCGAGCCGCGTCCTCGCTCGTGCCCATCACCTGCGCGATGTCGGCGTAGGCGAGGTCTGCGACCGTGCGCAGCGCGATCGCGTTCCGCTGCTTGGGGGGCAGCGCCCGGACGTGGCCCCAGATGTCGGGATCTCCGTCGGCCGGGGTCGCGGGCACGGGCTGCTCTGGCAGTTCGGCGACCGGTGTGGCGCGCCGGTTCCTTGCCCGGATGTGATCGATCGCCTTGCGGTGCGCGACGGTGAGGATCCAGGAGCGGAGATTCGATGCGTCGCGGAGTCGGGGGTATGCCCTGAGCGCGGCGAGCCACGTCTCCTGGTAGCAGTCATCGGCGTCGCTCTGGCCGACCGTCGCGACGAGAAAGCGGTGCACGTCGCGGCCCTGGGCGTCGAGAAGGGCCTGGAAGGGGGGGAGGTTCACGTGAGATGGAACGCTGCCGCGGGGCACGGCGTGAGATCTTGGCAACTAACCCTATTTGGGAGATTTGTCACCAAGCTCGTGCTTGCGATGTGAGTATTCTCCGCGCATGACAGATGATTGGAGCGACACCACGGGTGATTCGGGCACGGAGTCAGGGTCAAATGTCACCAACGGTTCCGGCAGAGGTGTGTTAACACCCATCAGGGAAATGCTTCCGCCAATCGCGCCTGTGCGCAGCGCGGTCAGCAAGGCACTCGACGACGTCCCGATTCCGGGTTTCCGCGCGCGTCCGGACGCTGCACCCGCCGACACCAGGAGCACTGCGAAGGACGGCGTGGCGAACCAAATCGAAGCGTTCGTCACGACTCACGGGACGCCGGTCTGGCAGCTGATCCAATCCGTCGCGCCCGTCCGCAAGGTGGTCAATGCGGCGCTCACGAACTTGGCGATCCTGAAGTTCCCCACGCGTCCCAACCCATTCTCGACGATGGCTGACTACACATCGTGGGACTCGCTCACGGATCGGACCTTTGACAGCCGGCATCTTCCGGCGGCCAAGACCGTCAATCCGAAGCAACCGCCGGTCGAGGAGTTCGAGGATCTCTTCACACGCGATCAGTTCATCGAATCGCCGAAGTCCACGGTGCTGTTCTCCTACTTCGCGCAGTGGTTCACCGACGGCTTCCTGCGCAGCGATCGCGCCACGCCGCCTGACCCGCGCAAGAACCAGTCAAACCACGAGATCGACCTGACGAACCTTTACGGGCTGACCCCGGAGATCGCGAGACAGCTCCGCACGCTCGATGGTGGACTGCTCAAGAGCCAGCAGATCAACGGCGAGGAGTTTCCGCCATATCTGTGCGAGAACGGTCTGATCAAGCCCGAGTTCTCGCTGATAACCGTGGTGCGGTTCGAGCAGCAGACCGTCGAGACCCGCGACCAGCTCTTCGCGATGGGCAGCGACACGTCGAACCTGCAGGTCGGCTTCGTGGCGCACAACGTCCTGTTTCTGCGCGAGCACAACCGGATCGCGCGTCTCCTCGCGGATGCCTACCCAAATTGGGACGACGAGCGGTTGTTCGGCACCACGCGCAACATCCTGACCGTGCTGCTGATGAAGATCGTGCTCGAGGACTACATCAACCACATCACGCCGACGATCTTTGACATCAGCCTCGAGCCGCGAAGCTTCCCGAACGAGCGGTGGTATCGCCAGAACTGGATGGCGATCGAATTCAACCTGCTCTACCGCTGGCACAGCCTCGTGCCCTCGAGCTACCAGATCGGCGGGCAGAGCGTTCCGATCAAGGACACGCTTTACAACACCGAGATCCCGACCAGGTACGGACTTGGCGCACTGTTCGAGGCCGCCTCGTTGCAGCCGGCCGGCCAGGTGGGCCTCGGCAACACGCCGCCCGAGCTGTGGTACGTGGAGGCGCTCAGCATGCAGAACGCACGCGCGGTCCAGCTCCGGTCATACAACGATTACCGCCAGCTCTCGAGCACACCCAGGGTCACCGAATTCGACCAGATCACGGGCGACGTGAAGGTGCGCGAAGAGCTGCGCCGGCTATACGGCCACGTCGACGACATTGAGTTCTATGTCGGCCTGTTCGCCGAACCGGTGCAGAAGAACGGGGTGCTGCCCGGCCTGCTGGGCCGGATGGTGGCACTCGACGCGTTCTCGCAGGTGTACACGAACCCGTTGCTGGCGCCCCGCATCTATAACGACGAGACGTTTTCGCCGCTCGGCATGGAGATCATCAGGTCGACGAGCACGCTTTCCCAGGTCGTGAACCGGAACGTGCCGCCCCGCTCCGGGGGCTACTTCGTGAGCCTGACGCGGCGGGATTGGAAGCGGAGCTAGCGCGCCATGCGCCACCGACGCTACCATTACTGTTCGACGTACATCGAACTTCCGTATGAGGGCCATCTCCCACCCCATCACAGCGCAGCTGAGCCTCCCGGGTGTTCTGCACGCGCTGAGTGATCCGGTCCGCCTCGAGATCGTCCGAGCGCTCGCCCGGGGGGATGAGCTTGCGTGCGGAGCGCTTGGCGCTCCGGTCTCGAAGTCGACTCTCAGCCATCACCTGAAGGTGTTGCGCGACGCGGGTCTGACGCAGACCAGAGCCGAGGGCGTGCACCGCTTCGTGTCGCTACGGTCGGGAGATGTCGAAGCGCGGTTCCCGGGTTTGCTCGGCTGCGTGCTCGAGCATTCGGGGTGCGCGGAGTCCGGCCTCGGCATCCCGCTGATCTAGAGAGCCAAGAGGCCTTGGAGCTAGCTGGCCAGCGGCCTCGGAGCCCTTGATTTAGCGGCCCTGAAGCGTATAATTCGATCATCATCGAACTTACGGACTACGGAGCTTGAACTGAACACCATGGAAACCAAGAAGGGCCGCACACGCGGCCAGCACTCAGAGGCCGACGGAGGACGTTCGCGTCCTCGGGTCCAGACCAACGGCCGCCAGCGCCGTCGGCGCGAGCGTGCCGAGACAGAAGGCGGCGCCCGCACCGCCATCCGACCCGCTGCCGAGGCGAAGGCCGGCGACGGCTCGATGGAGTCGCTCGACATCTTCTTCCGCGAGGCGCGCCGTTACCCGCTGCTGACCGCGGCCGAGGAGATCGAGCTCACCAAGCGAATCGAGCGTGGTGATCTCGAGGCGAAGGACAAGATGATCAATGCCAATCTGCGGCTCGTGGTCTCGCAGGCCCGCCGGTACCAGGGTCTCGGGCTGCCGCTCGAGGACCTCGTGCAGGAAGGGATGCTCGGACTGATTCGCGCCGTCGAGAAGTTCGACTGGCGCCGCGGCTTCAAGTTCTCGACCTACGGGACTCTCTGGATCCGTCAGGCGATCCAGCGCGGACTGCAGAACTCGGGCAGGACGATCCGGATCCCGGTCCACGTCGCGCAGCGGCAGGTCAAGGTACGCAAGGCCGAGGCCGAGCTGAACGCGCAGCTGTCACGCGATCCGACCGACGAGGAGATCGCGGCGGTGACCGAGCTTCCGGTCGAGCAGGTGACCGAGATCCGCGAGCTCAGCCGCAGTCTGACGAGCCTCGATCAGCCCGTCAGCGACGACGGCGAGGTCGCGCTCGGAGACATCCTGCCGAGCGATCGCCCCGACACTCTCGACGAGGTCGCCGACACGATCCGCGACCGTCAGGTCGCTGACATCGTTGCGCGGCTGCCCGAGCCCGAGCGGAAGGTGATCGAGTTGCGATTCGGACTCTCCGGAGACGAACCGCGAACGGTTCGCCAGACCGGAACCGCGCTTGGCATCACCTCGGCCCAGGCGAGCGAGCTGGAGATCAACGCCCTGCGGCGGCTCGCGGACGCCGAGGGAGTCGAAGCGCTGCGGATGGCGGCGTAGGTCTACGCTTCAAGTAATGGACGAGCGCAAGCTAGGCAGTGAAGGGCTGGTCGTGTCCGCGCAAGGGCTCGGCTGCATGGGTATGTCGGAGTTCTACGGCAGTGCCGACGAATCCGAGGCGATCGCGACGATCCATCGCGCGATCGACCTCGGCGTCACCCTGTTCGACACGGCCGACATGTACGGGCCGTTCACGAACGAGCAGCTGGTCGGAACCGCGATCGCGGACCGTCGCGACGACGTGGTGGTGGCGACGAAGTTCGGGATCGTGAGGGATCTCGACAATCCCACCGGCCGGCGCATCAATGGTCGCCCCGACTACGTGCGCAGCTCCTGCGAGGGGTCGCTGCGCAGGCTCGCACTCGACCACATCGACCTCTACTACCAGCATCGCGTCGACACCACGGTTCCGATCGAGGAGACAGTCGGCGCGATGGCCGAGCTCGTCGACGAGGGCAAGGTCCGCTACCTGGGCCTGTCCGAGGCGAGCCCGGAAACGATCCGGCGGGCCAGCGCGGTCCACCCGATCAGCGCACTCCAGAGCGAGTACTCGCTCTGGAGCCGCGAGCTCGAGGAGGAGATCCTGCCCACGATTCGCGAGCTCGGGATCGGGCTCGTCGCCTACAGCCCCCTCGGCCGGGGCTTCCTGACCGGTCGTTTCGAGACGCTCGACAGCCTCGAGCCCGGCGACTTCCGCCGCCACAATCCGCGTTTCGCGGGCGGCAATCTCGAACACAACCTTGAGCTGCTCGCACGCGTAAAGGAGATCGCCGCCGAGCACGACTGCACCCCCGGCCAGCTCGCGATCGCCTGGGTGATGCACCAGGGGAAGGACGTCGTCCCGATCCCCGGGACCAAGCGTCGCTCCTACCTCGAGCAGAACGTCGAGGCGGCGGAGATCGAGCTGAGCGCGGAGGATCTGGCGCGGATCGATGAGGCGGCTCCGGTCGGCGCCGCTGCCGGAGACCGATATCCGGACATGTCGGCCGTAAACCGCTGACGGGCTGGCCGACGGGCACGGCGGTTCGTGGTGTGGCCGAACCTGACGCGACGGCTCGAGGGCGAGCTGGTTGTGCTCGAGCCGCTCGAGGCACGCCACCGGCGCGATCTGCTCGACGCGTCGGCGGATCCAGAGATCTGGCGCTGGATGCCGAATGCGATCACGAACCCGGAGCAGCTAACCGCCTGGCTCGAGCGCAGCATCGCCGAGTCCCAAGCCGGTCGCGAGGGCGGGTTCGCGACGGTGGACCGCGCCAGCGGCCGCGCGATCGGGTCGACCCGGTACCTGGCGCTGCGGCCGGAGCACCGCGGCCTCGAGATCGGCTGGACGTGGCTCGGCCGGGCATGGTGGCGGACCGGGGCGAACGTGGAGGCGAAGCTGCTGATGCTCGAGCACGCGTTCGACGGGCTCGATTGCATGCGCGTCGAGTTCAAGACCGACGCACGCAACGAACGCTCGCGGGCAGCGCTTGCCGCGCTGCCCGCGAGGTTCGAGGGGATCTTCCGCCACCACATGGTTGTCCCCTATGGCGACGGAGTGAGGGACTCCGCCTACTTCAGCGTGATCTCATCCGAATGGCCCGAAGTGCGTGCGAACCTGACGGAGAGATTGGCCCGGGCCGGGTCGGCGCCTGCTACTTGATCAGCGGCTTCGCCACCGCCAGCACCTGGCTCATGTTCTTCGCCTCGTCGAAGCCCCCGGAGGGCGTCGGCGACTTTCCGATCAACAGTGCGATTGCGGCTGCGTGCCGCGCCTCGACCTGAACGATGCTGCCGGCTGCGCCGAGCAGTGCCTTGCTCTTCAGCAATGGTCCCGCACCGTTGTAGGCGCTGACGCCGAGGTTCTCGACGGTGTACGCCAGGTCCAGGAACTGCGCGGCGGTGCTGACCGGGAAGACGAACGTCGGCTTTGGCACCGGCGTGCCGCCTCCCGCCTTGATCGCCGAAGTCAGCGCAGCAACGTGCTCCGCCTCCTCCATGCCGAAGTTCTTCGCGTTGTGGGCGGCCAGTCCGGTGAGCCCCACGGTCTTCGCCTTCACCTGGTAGAAGTCGGTCTCCAGGTATTCGAGCGTGAGCGCGAAGTTGAGGATGTCGAGGTCCGTCGTCGCGCCGAGTGCAGTCGAGACGAACGGCGTCACCGCGGCGGTGCCGTAAACGGCACCGGCGGCGAGCGCGCCGCGGAGGATGAAGCTTGCGCGTGTCACGCCGCCCACCTCGCACTCGGCGAGCTCGGGGTTTGCGAGTCTGTCAGTGATCATGTCGGATGATTCCTCTCAGGTCCGTTAGGCGATGAACGGCTTGACCGCGGCCAGTACCGTCGCGGAGTCAGCAGGCTTTGCGAATGCCCCGGTCGGGGTCACATGCCCGCCCGGAACGAGGGTTGCCAGCGTCGCCGCGTGGCGTGCCTCGACCGAATGGATCGACAATGCGGCTGCGAGCACGGCGGGGCTGCTGATGTACCCGGCTTGGCCGAGATAGGCCGATGCGCCGAGGTTCTCGACGGTGTAGGCGAGCTTGGCGACAGCCGCGGCGGTGGTGATCGGGAACTTGCCCGTCGGCTTCGCGGCGGGAGTGCCGCCGAGCTTCAGGACGGTCGCGTGGATGGCGGCCACATGCTCCGCCTCCTGCGCGGCGAACTCCGACACGAGCGACCCGACGGCGCCGCTGAACAGCTTCGCTGCGACGACCTTCGCGTAGAACTGATCCTCGAGGTACTCGAGCGTCAGCGCATAGTTGAGGATTCCGACATCCCCGGCACCGAACGAGGCCGGGACCGACGCTGCCGCAGCCGGCGGCGGCGTAGACGCGGTCGTGGTCGCCGCCTTCGTCGTGGTGGTCGACGAGCTGGAGCCGCAAGCGGCGAGCACGAACGCGCCGAAGCTCGCCGCGCCGACGCCGCCGACAGCTTTCAGGAACTTCTTCCGTCCGACATCATCCCGGACGAGCTCTTCCACGATGCCCCGCGTCTGCGGGGCTTCATCATCTTCTCTAAGGCCTGTAGTCATTAGCGACACCTCCGTCGGGCGCTTGGACGCCTGCTTCACTGGCGCCCGTCGATTGGTCCGGTGGCCATTTACGACACCGGGTTTGCCCGTTCAATACGGGGAGGTCCCGTCGCCGGATCATCCGGTGAGGCCGCGTGCAGCCCGCTACCTGAGACGCCTACGGCGGATGATCCGAATCGCATCGCGGTGCGTAGAGTCAGACCATGACGGTGCGTAGAGTGAGACCATGCCGGTGCGTAGAGTGAGACCATGACGGTGCGTAGAGTGAGACCATGCCGACACGGATGACCACATGGGACGCCTGAATCCGCTCGGCGATCACGGCCTGCGTAGCCTTGCCGACGAGGAGCTGATGGTGCGCCTCGCGCGCGGCGACGCCACCGCCTTCGACCTGATCTACGAGCGACATGCTGATGCCGCGTTCTCGCTCGCATACCGGATCAGCGGGTCAAGGGTCTCGGCCGAAGAGGTCGCGCAGGACGCCTTCCTCGCGGTATGGCGCAACGGCGCACGATACGAGCCCAGTCGGGGCAGCGTCCGTAACTGGATCCTCGGGATCGTCCACAATCGTGCGATCGATGCGCTCCGCCGCGCGGTCCGGCACGAGTCCCGGCGCGCCGGGGACGAAGGTCTCGCCGAGCGTCTGATGGCGCCCGACCGCACCGACGTCGAGGCCGGGCGGAGGCAGGAGGCAGGCGAGGTTCGCGGCCTGCTCGCGGATCTTCCCTCGGACCAGCGCCGGGTGATCGAGCTCGCCTACTTTGCCGGCTTCACGCACACCCAGATTGCGGACATGCTGGCGATCCCCGTCGGAACCGTGAAGGGCAGGATGCGCCTCGGCTTGGAGAAATTACGCTCGCGGATGGAATTATCGGGAGTGCCGACGTGAGCACCTTGGGACCTCAAGACTGTGAGAAGCGCGATACGGCCAGCGCCTATCTGCTGCGATCGCTGCCGGAGAACGAGCTGTACTCCTTCGAGGTGCACCTCGCGGGCTGCGAGGTGTGTCAGCGCGACGTCGAAGAGCTCGCATCGGCGGTCGACGTCCTCGGGATATCGGTCCCGGCGGTGGCCGCTCCGCCGGCGCTCGGAGAGCGGATCAAGGCGATCGTGCGCGCCGAGGCCGAGCTGCTGCAAGCGGCCGGCCCGCAGGCGGACCATGCGCTCCCACCACCACCGCCGCCGCGACGGCAGGTCCGGGACAGCCGCTGGCGGCCCCGGCAGAGCCGCTGGGGCGGACTGCGCCCGCGTATCGCCGTGGCCGCGACGGCCGTGTTCGCAGTCCTGGTCGGTGTCGCGGTCGGATCCTCGCTGCTCGGCAGCACGACGCCCGGCACGCGCGCAATCAGCGCCGACATCCTCCAACCAGGGCTGGCCCAGAATGCCCGCGCGACACTGCACATCACGGGCGAGAGCGGCACGCTCAGCTTCGCCGACTTCCCGAGCCCGCCGGCCGGCCGCGTCTACGAGGTCTGGCTCGAGGGGGCGGGCTCGCATCCGCGCCCGACCGACGCGCTGTTCAGCGTCAACTCGCAGGGCAGCGGCACGGTCGCCGTGCCCGGGTCCCTGCGCGGCGTGCGCGAAATCCTCGTGACCGCCGAACCACTCGGCGGAAGCCTGGTACCGACGCGTAGCCCGATCATCTCAGCGAGCACCGAGACGTAGCCCCTCGACGAGGCGATCGCGCAGCAGCGCGAAGCCGATCGACGCGGACAGCACATCGAGTAGATGTCCGGCCTCGCTGTCGATCGGGCGCGTCTCATCCAGCACGAGCAGGATCGCGCCGAGCGTCTCGCCGACGACGGCGACCGGCACCGCGAGCACGCGCACCCCGGCAGGCGCCTGGAATGCTGCTGCGGTCGAGGGCTCGAGCCACGCGGGCGAGCCGTTCCGCAGCACGGCTGCAATGTCCGCGTACGCGGTGACCGTCACCATGCAGGGGCCAAGCATGCCCCGCGTCGAGCTGCCGAGGGCGAGCTCACCGCCCATGTAGATCGCCACGCCGGCGTCGATCGGCGGGAGGCGGCGTACGATCGTCTCGGCGGTCGCCTGGAGCAGCGCCGTCCCGGTCTCGCGTTGGAACAGCGCGGCGAGCTCGGACGTGGCGACGACCCAGCGCTCGCGCCGGGCGATGGTTGCCTGCAGGCGCTCGCGATCGGCTCGGAGCTCGGCGAGCTCGCGGCGCAGGTCGCGTTCATCGGGAGCATCGACCTCGACCATCGCGACCAGCGGCGCATGTCCCGGCTCGACCGGAAGCCGGTAGAGCAGCGAGCGTGCGGTCTCCGTCGGCGGTCCGGACCAGGACTGGTGGCGGCATTCGAGTGCTTGGACCGAGCTCGTGAACAGCGCGTGCAGCGCCGCCTCGCACTCGCTGCCCGCGAACCACGGGAGCGCAGCCGCAAGCTCGGTGCCCACGGCCGGGGCGCCGGGACGCTCGGCGAGCGCCGGATTCGTGTACGCGATTCGCATCGGCGCCGGCCCGCTGAGCAGGAGCATCGGCGTCGGCAGATGCTCGGGGATCGCATGCATCGTCGCGGCGGAAACGTTCGTGGCTGGATCTACGTGCGTCGCGGCGATCGCGTCGCTTAGCGGCACCCCCTGCTCCGCCGCCCTCCGCACCGCCACAACCCGGGCTGCGTCTACGAGCGCATAGCGGCGTGGCCCGTTGCCCACCCGCAGCGGCCGGGGAAATCCGTAGCGTCGCTCCCAGGTACGCAGCCGCTCGCGCGAGACCCCCGTCAGGGTCGCGAACCGGGTCGCGCTAACCAGCGTGCCCGCTGTCGCCTCGGGCGGGGCCACTGTCTCCGCGTTGCTCAAGTTCGTCCTGCCGTGGCATGACCACCCTTGTCCACCGTGGAGTTCTATCGCAACCCGGGGTTCGCCGACCTGTCCGCGACTGTCCACCTTGCGTTCGGCACCGACGAAGGCACTATGGACGACGCTCCGAAATCGGGAGGTTCCAATGAGCACTGCCGTGATCGCAGCAGCGCCGGTGAGATCCGAGCTGCTGTTCCTTCGTAGGCCGACTCCGTGGACCGGACGCCGGGACCGACTACCGGACGAACAAGAGCTACTGCGCCGCTATCACCACGATGGCGACCTCGACGCGCGCCAAGCGCTGGTCGAGCGGATGCTGCCGCTCGTGCGAACGCTGGCTCGCCGCTACGTGAACCGGGGTGAGCCGCTCGACGACCTGATCCAGGTCGGGTGCGTGGGGCTGATCAAGGCTGTGGATCGATTCGACGTATCGCGCGAGCTTCGATTCTCAACCTTCGCCGTACCCACGATCCTGGGGGAGATCAAGCGCCACTTTCGTGATCGCGCGTGGTCGGTGCGGGTCTCACGCGGGATCCAGGAGCGGAACGCCCGGGTCACAGGCGCGGCCGACCGCCTCTCGGGCCGCCTCGGCCGCTCCCCCACGATCGAGGAGCTCGCGCAGGCGACCGACTCGACCGTGGAGCAGGTACTCGAGTCGCTGCAAGGCGCACAGGCCTACACGACTGTGCCGCTCGAACTGCCCGGCGATGACGGTGAGCCGCACGAGTGGCTCGGGAGCGAGGATCCCGGTTACAGCCAGACCGATGAGCGGCTCGTGCTCGCCCGCGGCCTCGAGGCGCTCCCCGGCCGCGAGCGGGAGATCGTGACGCTCAGCTTCTTCGCCGGCCTCACGCAGCGCGAGATCGCGGATCGCGTCGGCCTCTCACAGATGCACGTCTCCCGTCTGCTGCGGCGGGCGATCACGCGCATGGCGTCCGAGTTGGTCCCGGCTCCCTGATCCGTTGGGTGCTTCGTAGCCGTTGTGAGCCGGGCCTAACTCGGATTGGATCCGTGCTGATGCGGCATGGTGGTTTGGACTCCTGGGCCAGGATCCGGGTGGTGTCGGGTCCCTGATCCGGTTGGTGTCGCCGGGTCCCTGATCGCCTTTGCGCGGCGCCCGCCCCGGGGCAAGACTGCGCTCAAAGCTTGCTTGCTTGGCGTCTGGGGTATAAAAACTGAGCTATGGCTCGCGCAATTTGGACCGGCGCGATCAGCTTCGGGCTGGTCAATGTCCCGGTCAAGCTATATGCCGCCACGTCGCCCAAGACTGTGCGCTTCCACCAGCTCTCGAGCAAGACCGGCGGGCGGATCCGGCAGAAGCGGGTGGACTCGACTACCGGCGATGAGGTCCCTTTCGAGGACATCGTCAAGGGCTACGAGATCACGCCTGACCGCTACGTGGTGATCACACCAGAAGAGCTCGACACGCTCGATGCGAAGGCCACGAAGACGATCGACGTCGAGGATTTCGTCGATCTGGTGGACATCGATCCGATCTACTTCGACCACTCCTACTACGTCGCTCCCGCGACCGGGGGCGCGAAGGCCTACCGGCTGCTGCTCGACGCCATGCGCGAGGCCGGCAAGGTCGCGCTGGCGCGGATCGTGATCCGCTCCAAGCAGCAGCTCTGCGCGCTGCGGCCGACCGGGGACGTGCTGACGCTGTCGACGATGCTGTTCGGGGACGAGGTGCTCGCGCCCGATCGCCTCGACGAGCTCGACTCTGTGGCCGAGACGGAGGCGAGCGAGCGCGAGCTGGCGATGGCGCGCCAGCTGATCGATTCGCTCTCGAGTGACTTCGAGCCATCGAAGTACCGCGACGAGTACCGCGACCGTGTGCTCGCCCTAATCGAGCGCAAGGCCGGCGGCGAGGAGATCACCGTGCAGCCCACCGAAGAGCCCCAGCCGGTTCCGGACTTGATGGCCGCGCTGGAGGCAAGTCTCGCAGCGGTCAAGAGCGATCGCCCGGCCCCGGAGTCGAAGCCTCGCAAGCGTGCGGCGCCGAAGGACGGGGCGAACGGGGCGACCGGGGCGACCGGGGCGAAGCGGCGGGCGGCTGCTGCCAAGTAGGGGGCTTGCGGGGGTCGCCGGGCGCGGGGTCGTCGGGCGTGGGGGTCGTCGGGCGTGGGGGTCGTCGGGCGTGCGTCGGGCGTGGGGGTCGTCGGGCGTGGGGGGGCTTGGTCGCTTTTCGTTCACTGTGAACGCTTATCGACCACGCCCCCTGAAGTTTCGGGCGCGGCGGGGGCGCGGGGGGCCTTAGCGTGGGCCGCGGGCCACGGCGGGCCGCGGCGGGCCTTAGCGTCGGGCGCGCCGAGGTCGCGCGGCGGCCTTAGCCCGAAACCGCGGCCACCGCTGGTACGCTTTGGTGTCCCGAAACACCGTGTCCGCCCCCGTAGCACCCGAACACAATGCACCGTTCAACGCCGCCAGGGGCCGCCGGCCTCTACGACCCCTACTACGAGCATGATGCTTGCGGTATCGCGCTTGTGGCGAAGCTGCGGGGCGAGGCGTCTCACGCGGTAGTCGAGAAGGCGCTCGACGCGCTCGAGAATCTCGAGCATCGTGGCGCCGAGGGAGCGGATCCGAGCACCGGTGACGGCGCCGGCATCCTGCTGCAGCTCCCGGACACGTTCTTCCGCGCGGTCGCCGGGGTGGAGCTGCCGGCGCCCGGCCTGTATGGCGTCGGCGTCTGTTATTTCACCCCCGACCCTGAGCGGCGCACGGAGCTGGCGTCGCTGATCGAGCAGGTGATCGCGACCGAGGGCCAGCGCGTGCTGGGATGGCGCGAGGTGCCCGTGGACGAGCGCTACGTGGGCACCACCGCGGGCGCGGCGGCGCCGGTGATCCGCCAGATCCTGATCGGGGCTGCCAAGAGCATCCCCGATCAGGACGCGTTCGAGCGAAAGCTGTACGTGATCCGCCGCCTGATCGAGCGTGTGGCGGGGCGCGACCTGGCGGTGCCGAGCTTCTCGTCGCGAACGATTGTGTACAAGGGGATGCTGACGGCTCCGCAGCTGCCTCACTACTTCCCCGACCTGCGCGACCCCCGGCTCGCGAGTCGGCTAGCGCTCGTCCATTCGCGCTTCAGCACGAACACGTTCCCGAGCTGGGAGCTCGCCCACCCGTACCGGATGATCGCCCACAACGGCGAGGTGAACACGCTACGGGGAAACATCAACTGGATGAAGGCGCGCGAGTCCCAGCTGGCATCGGAGCTGTTCGGCGATGACCTGCACAAGATCATTCCGGTCGTCACCGACGCGAACTCGGACTCGGGTACGTTCGACAATGTCCTCGAGTTGCTCGTGCTCGGAGGTCGCTCGATCGCCCACGCCGTGATGATGATGGTGCCCGAGGCCTACCGCACGCGGCAGGACCTGCCGCCCGACGTGCGCGGGTTCTACGACTACCACTCCTGCCTGATGGAGCCGTGGGACGGACCGGCTGCGGTGGTGTTCACCGACGGCACGCTCGCCGGCGCTGTGCTCGACCGCAACGGCCTGCGGCCCGGCCGCTGGGTTCAGGACAAGGACGGCTATGTCGTGCTCGCGTCCGAGACCGGGGTCATCGCCGTCGCCCCAGAGCACATCGAGCGCAAGGGCCGCTTGCAGCCCGGCCGGCTGTTCCTGCTCGACCTCGAGGAGGGCCGGATCGTCGAGGACGAGGAGATCAAGGCCCGGATCGCCAGCCAGCAGCCCTACGGCCAGTGGTACGAGAGCTCCGTCGTCCACATCAACGACCTGCCCGAGCGCGAGCCGACGACGCCGCGGATCGAGCCGCTCCGGTCGCGGCAGCTGGCGTTCGGCTATTCGCAGGAGGATCTGAAGCTGATCATCGCGCCGATGGCGACGAAGGGGGAGGAGCCGACCGCGAGCATGGGCAACGACGCGGCGCTCGCGGTCCTCTCCGACCGCCAGCCGGCGCTGTTCTCATATTTCAAGCAGCTCTTCGCACAGGTCACGAACCCACCGATCGACCCGATCCGCGAGTCGGTGGTGATGAGCCTCGCCACCGGTATCGGCGCCGAGGTCAACCTGCTCGCTGAGACGCCCGAGCACGCCCATCAGCTCGTGATGTATCAGCCGATCCTCCGCAACCGCGAGCTCGAGAAGCTCCGTCAGGTCTCGCACGAGATCTTCCACGCCGCGACGATCGACATCACGTGGCCGATCGAGCAGGGCCCCGACGGGATGGAGGCCCGCCTGCAGTCGGTCTGCGACGAGGCAGACAATTACGTCGAGCACGGCGCCAACATCCTGATCCTGTCGGACCGCAACCTCGGGCCTGAGCGGGTCGCGATCCCCTCGCTACTGGCGGTCGCCGCCACGCATCACCACCTGGTGCGGCGGGGCACGAGACTCCGGACAGGGCTTGTGCTCGAGTCCGGCGAGCCGCGCGACATCCACCACATGGCAACGCTGATCGGATACGGCGCGGCGGCGATCAACCCGTACCTCATGTTCGAGTCGCTCGACGAGCTTGCCGAGCGCTCGCTGCTGCCCGTCGACCTCGACATCGACGAGGCCGAACAGCGGATCGTCAAGGCGATCGGCAAGGGCCTGCTGAAGACGATCTCGAAGATGGGCATCTCGACGATCCAGTCATATTGCGGTGCGCAGATCTTCGAGGCGGTTGGTCTCGAGCCGGAGCTGATCGCCAAGCACTTCACCGGCACCGCGTCGCGAATCGGCGGGATCGGGATCGACGTCCTCTCGACCGAGGCGCTCGAGCGCCACTTCCGCGCCTACCCGCAGGTGGATCGCGAGGTGCTCCCGGTCGGCGGCGTGCTGCAGTGGCGGCGCGACGGCGAGCTGCACATCTGGAATCCGGACACGATCGCCAAGCTCCAGCACTCCGTCCGCGGCCAGAACGGCGACCCCGTCGCGACGTACGAGGACTTCGCTGACAAGGTCAACAACGACGCGGCGAAAAAGGCCTCTCTGCGCGGGTTGATGAAGCTACGCACGATCGACGAGCCCCTTCCGCTCGAGGAGATCGAGCCGGCGGCCGAGATCGTCAAGCGGTTCACGACCGGCGCGATGAGCCTCGGCGCGCTCTCCCGCGAAGCTCATGAGACGCTCGCCCAAGCGATGAACCGCCTTGGCGCGAAGTCGAACACGGGCGAGGGAGGCGAGGATCCCGCGCGGTTCCTCGACGACCGCCGCTCGGCGATCAAGCAGGTCGCGTCAGGGCGCTTCGGCGTCACGGTGCATTACCTCGTCAACGCCGACCAGATCCAGATCAAGATGGCGCAGGGGGCCAAGCCCGGCGAGGGCGGCCAGCTCCCCGGACACAAGGTCGACGACTACATCGCCAAGATCCGCAGCTCGACCCCCGGGGTTGGGCTCATTTCTCCCCCGCCGCACCACGACATCTACTCGATCGAGGATCTCAAGCAGCTCATCTACGACCTTCGCTGCGCGAACCCGCGGGCCTCGGTTTCGGTCAAGCTCGTGTCCGAGGTCGGCGTCGGCACGGTCGCAGCCGGCGTCGCAAAGGCCAACGCGGACCACGTCACGATCTCCGGCCACGACGGCGGCACCGGCGCGTCACCGCAGTCCTCGATCCAGTTCGCCGGCGTGCCTTGGGAGATCGGCCTGGCGGAGACCCAGCAGACGCTACTGCTGAACGACCTGCGCTCTCGGATCACGGTCGAGGTCGACGGCCAGATGAAGACCGGCCGTGACGTCGTGATCGGTGCACTGCTCGGCGCCGACGAGTTCGGCTTCTCGACCGCGCCGCTGATCGCGATGGGCTGCATCATGATGCGCGTCTGCCACCTGAACACCTGCCCGGTCGGGGTCGCCACTCAGGACCCGAAGCTCCGCGCGCGCTTCCGTGGCACCCCCGAGCACGTCATCAACTACCTGATCCTGGTCGCCGAGGAGGTTCGCGGCCTGATGGCCTCGCTCGGCGTGCGACGGATGGAGGATCTGATCGGGCGCACCGACCTGCTCGAGATGGACGCGGCGATCGACCACTGGAAGGCTCGCGGCGTCGATCTCTCGATGGTCCTGACGATGCCCGACCTGCCGCCGGGCACGCCCCGCCGGCGGACACGTGACCAGGTGCCGGTGCTCGACGACGCGCTCGACTGGGAGCTGGTGCGCGCATCGACGCCGGCGATCGACCGCGGCGAGCCGGTCGCGTTCGGACCCGTCACGGTACGCAACGTCAACCGTACGGTCGGCGGGATCTTGTCTGGCGAGATCGCCCGGCGGCATGGGGTGAAGGGCCTCGAGGAGGGGACGATCGAGGTCGCCTTCCATGGCTCCGCCGGTCAGAGCTTCGGCGCCTGGCTCGCTCCCGGCGTCACCTTCTCGCTCAAGGGGGAGACGAACGACTACACCGGCAAGGGTTTGTCGGGCGGGGTTGTGTCCGTCCGCCCGCCGGAATCGGCCGGATTTCGCGCCGAGGAGAACGTGATCGTCGGCAACACGGTCCTGTACGGCGCGACAGCCGGGCGCGCCTTCATCCGCGGGCTCGCCGGCGAGCGCTTCGGCGTCCGCAATTCGGGCGCTTACGCCGTCGTCGAAGGCGTCGGCGACCACGGCTGCGAGTACATGACCGGCGGCCGCGTCGCGGTGCTCGGTCCGACCGGACGCAACTTCGGGGCCGGCATGAGCGGCGGGATCGCGTACGTCTACGACGCCGAGGGTGACTTCGGGCAGCGATGCAACCTCGAGCTGGTCGATCTCGAGGAGCTCGACGAGCAGGACGCGGTCGAGCTCAGGGAGCTGATCACCGAGCACCTCCAGCGGACCGGATCGCTGGTCGCGCGGAACCTGTTCGCCGACTGGGACAGCGCGCTGACGCGATTCGTCAAGGTAATGCCGCGCGACTACAAGCGCGCGCTCGCCGAGCACGCGGCGGCGCGGGCGCAAGCGGCAGAGGCAGAAGCCGTCGCCTGAGCCGCGGAATCCCGCGGGCGGACCAGAGCCGCGCCTCTAGAACCTGTCACTGTGGAAAGCCTTTATCACCGACTGCATCGCATCTGGCTTCAGCGCGAGGCCACCAGTAAATGGCAAGTTCAAGGTGAGGATTACCAGTAGCGACAGTGCGATGATCGTGGCGAGTGCGGACACCATCAAGGCCTGGGCGGTGAAGCTCTCGACGCCGAAGAAGTAGGTGAACGCGATCGTCATCAGTCCACCTGCGATCAGGACTGCCCATAGCGGAGTGGGGATCTCGCTGCTGCTGTCGATTATCCGGGTCCGGCGGTCTTCGTTAGCAGCCGAGAGATCGGTGATCGTGTTGGTGACGAAGTCTGCCTCGGTCGCGTTTCTGGCTCGTAGGTGCGTTACAGCCTGCCAGACCTTGTTG
>Ga0302326_10002519_pt1 | contig 44510 bp, 37 predicted proteins | sample Palsa_T0_3_FD_202264 | JGI IMG/M metagenome (GOLD analysis project Ga0302326, IMG submission 202264) | Peat permafrost microbial communities from Stordalen Mire near Abisko, Sweden - Palsa_T0_3 | ecosystem: Environmental > Terrestrial > Soil > Palsa > Peat permafrost | place: Sweden: Abisko...
GCGGGCGCCAGTCCGGCCCGCGCGGGCGGCCCGCTCATGCCGCCGGTCCGGCGGCAGCCGCCGCGTGGCCCGCATTCGCGTAGTGCCGCAGGAACAGCTCCTCCAGCGTTGGCGGCTGGCTCGACAGGGTGCGGACGCCTGCGTCCACCAGGAGCCGCAGCAGGGTTTCGAGCTGATCGGAGTCGACCTCGCAGCGGACCCGGCTGCCGCCGTCCTGGTTCGCGTCCACGACCAGGTCATGCACGCCCGCCAGCGCCTGCAGGCCGGGCACCTGGCCTGCCAGCTCGGCGGCGATCGAGGTCCTGGTCAGATGGCGCAGCCCGGACAGGGTGCCGGACTCCACCGTCCGGCCTGCTCGGATGATCGTCACGCGGTCGCACAGCGCCTCGACCTCGGACAGGATGTGGCTTGAGAGCAGGATCGTGCGGCCGCGGGCTCGTTCCTCCTCGGCGCACTGCCGGAACGTCGCTTCCATCAGCGGGTCGAGCCCGGAAGTGGGCTCGTCCAGCATGAGCAGCTCAGCGTCCGAGGCCAGTGCGGCGACGAGTGCCACCTTCTGCCTGTTCCCCTTGGAGTAGGCCCGCGACTTCTTGGTCGGGTCCAGCTCGAACCGGTCGAGCAGGTCAGCCCGGCGGCCAGGATCCAGGCCGCCTCGCAGCCGCCCGAGCAGGTCGATGACCTCGCCTCCGGTCAGCGTGGGCCACAGGGTCACGTCGCCGGGCACGTACGCGAGCCGCCGGTGCAGGGTCACGGCCTCGCGCCACGGGTCACCGCCGAGCAGCCTGGCGGTTCCGCCGTCGCTGCGCAGCAGGCCGAGCAGGATCCTGATCGTGGTGGTCTTGCCCGCGCCGTTCGGCCCGAGGAACCCGTGCACCTCCCCCGCCGCCACCGCCAGCTCCAGGCCGTCAAGCGCGACCGTCGAGCCGAAGGACTTGCGCAGTCCGGAGACTTCGATAGCGTTCACAGAGCGCCACACTACATCAAATTCATAAAACCCTGAATATCGGGAACGAGGAGGTCCGGGCTATCCGTGTCCGGTCAGCAGCGCACACCTTCAGCTAAGCAGGATCCGAGTCCCGGCAGCGCGGGCTCGGATGGAACTGATGCCCTCGGCGGCCGTGATCCCGGCTCGGTTCGCGCGTTCATCGAGCGCTTCACCGGCCAGCTGACCCAGGCCGGCTTCCCGCGGACCCCGGCCAGGATCTTCGTTGCGCTGCTCACCTCCGATTCCAGCAGGCTCACGGCCGCCGAGCTGGCCGACCTGCTGCAGGCCAGCCCGGCGTCGGTCTCCGGGGGCGTCCGGTACCTGCTTCAGGTCGGGCTCATCGCGGCCGAGGGCGAGCCCGGCTCACGCCGGCAGCACTACTGGATGTCCGAGCACGTCTGGCAGGACATCGTCCGGCTGCGCGACCGTCAGTTCGCCCGCTGGGCCGCCGACCTGCGCGAGGGCGTGCGCGTGCTCGGGCCTGACTCCCCCGCGGGCGCCCGGATGGCCGGCACCGTTCAGTACTTCGAGTTCATCGCCGGCGAAATGGCTGGCCTGCTGGCCCGGTGGGACGCGCGCGGCGCCGATACTGAATCCGCCTGATAACGCCCGGGCCAGTAGGTTTACCCTGCCGGGATTACCCGCGCGGCGATCTGGTTGGTATGACTGAGGGAAACTAACGGCATTTTTGGAGGCTGCAAGTCGTGGCGCGTAACCCGGCTGACCTGTACGAGGTGGGCCAAGCCGCGCCCGAACCCGACGCCGATCTCGTCCTGCTCTATTACCTGGACGGGTTCATCGACGCCGGAGCGGCCGGCCGCCTGCTGACCACGCACCTGATGACCACGCTTGAGCACGAGCAGATCGCCGCCTTCGACATCGACTCGCTGCTCGACTACCGGTCGCGGCGGCCGATCATGACGTTCTCCAAGGATCACTGGGAGGACTACGACGCGCCCGAGCTTGCGCTGTCCCTCATGCGGGACGGCGAGGGGACTCCGTTCCTGCTGCTGACCGGCCTGGAGCCCGACCGCGAGTGGGAGGCGTTCACCGCAGCCGTCATGCAGCTGACCGCCCGCCTCCGCGTGCGGCTGGCCGTGGGCTTTCACGGCATCCCGATGGGCGTCCCGCACACCAGGCCGCTCGGCGTGACGGCGCACGCGACCCAGCCGGAGCTGATCGAGGGCTACCGGCCGCTGGTGGACAAGCTCCAGGTGCCCGGCAGCGCTGCGGCCCTGCTGGAGTACCGGCTCGGAGCCGACGGACGGCCCGCGATCGGCTTCGCCGTGCACGTGCCGCACTACCTGGCGCAGGCCGCCTACCCGGCGGCGGCGGTAACGCTGCTGGAATCCGTGGAGCGCGCCTCCGGACTGGTGCTGACCGGCGACTCCCTGCGAGAGTCCGCGCGCCGGACTGACCTGGAGATAGCCAGGCAGGTCGAGGGGTCCGCCGAGGTTGCCGAGGTCGTGCAGGCACTGGAGCAGCAGTACGACGCTTTCGCCGCCGACCGGGAGAGCCTGCTGGCCAGCGGCGAGCAGGTCCCCACGGCCGAGGAGCTAGGCGCGCAGTTCGAGCAGTTCCTCGCCGAGCAGCATGGCCGCGAGAACCCCGACATCTGAGGCGCGTGCCCTGCTGCGGCAGCCGTGCCCGCTAGCTGACCTCGCGCAGCTTTCCGGTGGCAACGTCGAAGACGAACCCGCGGACCGAGTCGGTGTGCGGGATGAACGGGCTCGCCTTGATCCGCCTGACCGACTGGCGGACATCCTCGTCCAGATCGGAGAACGCCTCCGCGGACCAGGCCGGCTTGATGCCGGTCTCCTTCTCGATGGACGCCTTGAACCCGTCATCGGTGAAGGTCAGCATGCCGCAGTCGGTGTGGTGGATGAGGATGATCTCGCTCGTGCCGAGCAGGCGCTGGCTGATGGCCAGCGACCGGATCTCGTCGTCGGTGACGACACCGCCGGCGTTCCTGATCACGTGGGCCTCGCCCTCCTCCAGCCCGAGGATGCCGTACACGTTCAGCCGCGCGTCCATGCAGGCCACGACGGCGACGCCAGCTGACGGCGGCAGCGGCAGCTGGCCGCCGAAGGACTCGGCGTAGCGCTGGTTATTCTCCAGATACTCGTCGGTCTTGGACATAGCGACTGATCCTCTCTCGGCTGGCGTTACCGGTGCAGTAGGCGCAACCCGGCAAGAATGCAGTACCCAGAATCACCCTAAAGCTATATGCCGACAATTCCCAGTGACTAAATCGCCAAGCTCGGCGGCCCTGGCCTGCGGAAAACCGAAATTTGGCCTGCCGCTGGGGGAATCGTGCGGCTGAGCTGGGCATGGGGTCCTCGCGGGACTGGCGGCGCGCAGTCAGCGTGCCGCCTCGCGCGCAAAAGCCCGGGGGACAGCAGGCCGATGAGCCGTTCAGCGGTACGCGAAATTCAGGTATCCGGCATCAGCGTGCACCGCGGCGAGGTCGTGGTGCCCACTCAGATCGGCGACCCGGTACAGGGCCTGCTGGCCTGCCACGCGGCCCGGCTCGTCGCCGGCTCGCTGCGCGCCAAGGGGCACCAGGCCCGGCTGGCCGAGGTATCGCGCTGTGACGACCTGGCCGGCGACGGCGACGCGAGGCTCTACCTGGCTACCTGCCCGCAGGAGGACGGCACGACGGCCGCCATCGCCGCCGCTGCAGCGCCCGGCGACGCACTGTGCGCGGCCGCGGCGCGCGCCGCCGTCGAGGAATGGGCCGGCGCCTGCGGCACCAGGACGCTGCTGATCGCCGGCAGCCCCTGGTGCACGGGCGCCCTGCACGCGGCCGGCGCCGCCCGCCAGGCAGCGTCTGACCACCACGGCAGCGGGCGGAGAGTGCACATACTCGCGCCGGTAGCGATGCCGGCGGAGACCGCCAGCGCCCTGCGCGACCTCGGCGCCGTTATTACAACCTCACTCGCCGACGTCGATGCGGGTGACGTCGTCGTGTTCCCGGCGCACGGCGTGACCGCCGACATGCGGGCCGAGGCAGCCAGGCGCGGCGCGACCGTTATCGACAGCACCTGTCCGCTGGTCGCCTCCGCGCAGACCGCGGCCAGCCGGACCGCCGATCGCGGCTATCAGCTGGTGCTGATCGGCCAGCCGGGCCAGGCGTCGACGCCTGCCATCATGAGCCAGGCACCCGGGCACGTCACCGTTGTCGAGACGCCGGCGAAGACGGCCGCCCTGCGCGTGAGCGACTCGCAGCACGTCTCCTACCTCGTGCAGCCCGGCGTCACGCTGGAAGCCGGCGCCCCGGTGGTGAGCGCCCTCCGCTCGCGCTACCCGGCCGTCAGGCCAGCCGTGCCGACCGAAGCCTGCTACGCGCCGTCCGACCGGGCCGGAACGATCTACTCGGTGGCACTCGGCAGCGACCTGATGCTCATCGTCGGCGATCCGCAGTCCGCCGACACCCGGCAGATCAGCGGTCAGGCACGGGACTCCGGCACGCGGATTCAGGTGATCAGCGAGGTAGCCGATCTCCGGCCGGCCATGCTCGCGGGCGTGCAGACCATCGGCGTGGCCGAGTCGACATCCGCCCCGGCCGGCGTCGCCTCTCAGGTGATGACTGCGCTGGGCGGCCTTGGCCGGCTGACCGTGGCCCGGCGGAAGCTGAGCACCGAGAAGGCCGCCAGCACTCTCGCCTGATGACACGGCGACCGCCTGGCCACGCGCCTGGGAGCGGGCGCCTGGCTCCCGGCGCCTGGCGCCTGGGCGCTGGCTTGCCGTCACCCGCTGGCACCTGGCGGCGGCTCCGCGCGTGCAGGCCATAGGCGCGAACGGCTCGCTGAGATAGGCTCATTCGCATGACGGACAAACCGGACGGCGAGCTCGATCACGCCGGCTCAGGACGGCCGGGCCTCCTGCAGCGGCGCCTCGCGTCCGGCGAGTTTGCCGTCACCGCCGAGATCGGGCCGCCACGCGGAGCCGACACCGCGCCCGTCGCGAGGAAGGCAGCCGTCCTGCGCGACTGGGTCGACGCGGTCAACATCACCGACAACCAGAGCGCTGCTGTCCGGCTGTCCAGCCTGGCCGGGAGCCTGGCTGCGCTCGGCGCGGGCGTCGAGCCCATCATGCAGCTCACCTGCCGGGACCGGAATCGCATCGCGCTGCAGTCGGAGCTGCTGTCCGCGTCAGCACTCGGCGTGCCGAACGTCGTCGTCATGACCGGCGACCATCCGCGGCACGGCGACCATGCGGATGCCATGCCCGTCTTCGACCTCGACAGCACGCAGCTCCTCAGGGTCGGCGCGACGATGCGCGACCAGGGCCGGCTGATGTCGGGCGGCGAGCTGAAGCCGCCGCCGTCCTTTTTTCTCGGCGCTGTCGAGAATCCGCCCGCTGACGCCGGCACCAGCCAGGAAGCAGCCGAGGCCGCCGAGAAGGCCACCTACCGGCTGGCCGGGAAGATCGAGGCCGGCGCGCAGTTCGTGCAGACGCAGTTCGTCTTCGACGTGCCGGCCTTTGCCGCCTGGCTGACCAGGGTCCGCGACCTCGGCCTGGACGAACGCTGCGCCATCCTCGCCGGAGTCGGCCCGGTGCGCTCCCATCGCGCGCTGGCCCACCTGGCGCGAATCCCCGGCGTGCGGATCCCCGAGCAGGTGGCGGACCGCCTGGCCGCCGCCAGCGCCGATCAGATCGGGGCCGAGGGCGACAAGCTCTGCAGCGAGATCATCGCCGAGCTGGCCGATGTGCCCGGCGTGGCCGGCGTGCACGTGATGGCGATCGGCGCGGAAAGCTCGATCCCGGCGATCCTGAAGCAGGCCGGCCTGCCGCCCCGCTCACCGGTCCGCTCGCCTGCCCGCTGACTAGTCCGTGAACGTGGGATCCGGGCCGTGCAGGCGCGGCGCCCGGCCCGTGGGCTCCTCCCAGTCCTCCGACCGGCCGAACGCGGTCAGGTCGAGCAGCGTGTAAGCGCTGCCCAGCTGATCGCTCCCGCGCGCGTAGGTGGAGTAGGTGTGAAAGATCCGCTCGCCGTCACGCAGGAAGCAGCTGAAGCCGGGGACCTCCATCGACTTCGTCACCGGATCCGGATCCGCGGCCGCCTCCTCCGGCGTCTGGAAGTTGTACAGCGGGGGGCCGACCGCGGGATCCAGCGTGGCCTGGAAGTCGTAGTTGAAGTCGCTGCCTTCTGATGAGTACCAGTCCAGCTCCCAGCCCCGATTCGCCCTGGCGGCCGCGAGCTTGGCCTGCGGAGCGCGGGAGACGCCGGCGAACGAGGTATCGCGGGACTGCAGGTGCCGCACCGTGCCAGGCGACAGCTCGTCGAGGGAGGCCGAGCAGCCAGGGCACGGCGCGTCCCAGGTCGGGTCGAACATGATGTGCTGGATAATCAGCTGCGAGCGGCCGCCGAACAGGTCAGCGAGGCTCACCTTCCCGTCCGGTCCGTCGAAGACGTAGTCCGTCTCGATCTCCACCATGGGAAGGCGGCGGCGGTCGGCGTTCAGCGCATCCCGCGCGCGGGTCTGTGCCTTTTCCCTGACCAGCAGGTCCCTGCGGGCTGCTAGCCACTTCTCGCGCGTCGTGATCTCGGGCAGGCTCACTGCATCCTCCTGAGGATCCTCGCCCCGGTTGCCGGGGCGTGCTGTCTGCATCTCTCAGCTACCCGACGAACGGGCTAGCCTCAGAAGGACGACTGCAGCCAGTGTCCATCCCGGGATTTCCCGATCGTCGTCATTGCGTACCAACTGAGTACCAGGTGCGCACCAGGCGAGCGAGGAAGAGAGTCATGCGGTATCTGCTGTTGATGTGGAACGAGCAGGACAGCGCCGGTGCGCTGGAAGCTGAGCCTGAGGCCGTCGGCGCGGAAGCGGAGCCGTGCTGGATGCCGTGGGCGCGCGAAATGGACCAGCGCGGCGTGCTGCTTGACGGCGGCGGCCAGGTGCAGGCATCCGTCCCGGCGGCCACGGTGCGGGCGGCCGGCACCGGCGTGCTGGTGGCTGATGGCCCGTTCGCCGAGACCAAGGAGCAGATGGCCGGCTATCAGATCATCGAGTGCGGCGGCCGGGACGAGGCGGTCTACGCCGCCTCCCGGCATCCGGTCGCCCTGCAGGGCGGGGTGGTCGAGGTGCGCGAGCTGCTCGCCGGGTAGGCCGGCCCGGCAGGCACCGGCGTACGCTCTGTCGTCGCTGGTGCGGGCCGGAGGAGCGAAGGAGCAACCGATGAAATACCTGCTGCTGTACGCCGGCGACGAGACCGCGGCCGGCCTCGCCGTGACCGAGGAGACGGCCGCCCAGCCGGAGGAGGAATGCGGCGGCCCGTGGGCCCAGGAGCTGCGGGAACGCCAGATACACCAGCTGACCGGCGGGCGGCTGATGCCGACCAGCGCCGCGACCACGGTGCGGACGGCTGGCCACGAGACGCTCGTCGCCGACGGCCCCTTCGCCGAGACCAAGGAGCAGATACTCGGCTTTGACGTGATCGAGTGCGCTGACCTCGATGCGGCGATCTACGCCGCGTCCCGGCACCCGGTCGCGGTTCTCGGCGGCACCGTCGAAGTCCGGCCGTTCCTGCAGGGTGCCTGACCCGTGCAGCTGATATGACCGATGCCGAGTCCGCGGTCGCCGAGGCATTCCGGCAGGAATGGGGCAAGGTCGTCGCGACCCTGATCCGGATGACCGGTGACTGGGATCTGGCCGAGGAGTGCGCCCAGGACGCGTTCGCCGCGGCGCTGAGCCGGTGGGGCACCGACGGCGTGCCCGACCGGCCCGGAGCCTGGCTCACCACCACGGCGCGCAACCGGGCGCTGGACCGGCTGCGCCGGACTAAGACCGAGGCCGCGAAGCTGCAGGAGGTGGCTGTGCTGTCGGTGCCGGACGAACCCGCGGGCTGGGGCGAGAGCGGCGTGGAGGATGACCGGCTGCGCCTGATGTTCACCTGCTGCCATCCCGCGCTGACACTCGAGGCGCGCGTGGCGCTCACGCTGCGGACGCTGGCCGGCCTGACGACGGCGGAGATCGCGAAGGCGTTCCTGGTACCCGAGGCGACCATGGCCAAGCGACTCACCAGGGCCAAGCACAAGATCCGTGACGCGGGCATCCCCTACCGGGTGCCGCCGGCGCATCTGCTGCCCGAGCGCACTGTCGGCGTTCTCGCCGTGCTGTACCTGCTGTTCAACGAGGGCTACGCGGCGACAGCGGGAGACGACCTGCTGCGGCCCGGCCTGAGCGCCGAGGCGATGCGCCTCGGGCGCCTGCTCACCGCCCTGATGCCGGACGAGCCGGAGGCGGCCGGCCTCCTCGCGCTGATGCTGCTGCAGGACGCGAGGAGCGCGGCACGGCTGGATGACGACGGCGAGCTGGTCAGCCTGGAAGAGCAGGACCGCTCCCGGTGGGACGCGGCCAAGATCGCCGAGGGCATCCGGCTGCTGGAGGCGGCGCTGCGCCGCCAGCGCGCCGGGCCCTACCAGCTGCAGGCGGCCATCGCGGCCTGTCACGCGGAGGCGGCGCAGGCCAGCGACACCGACTGGGCGCAGATCGCGCAGCTCTACGGCGAGCTCCGGCGGCTGGTGCCGTCAGCGGTCATCGAGCTCAACAGGGCCGTCGCGGTGGCCATGGCCGACGGACCGGCAGCCGGACTGACCCTGGTGGACGAGCTGGCGGCGGGCGGCGCGCTGACCGGCTACTACCTGCTTCCTGCCACCAGGGCCGACCTGCTGCGACGGATGGAGCGCAGCGACGAGGCTGCCGCGAGCTACCGGCAGGCACTCGACCTGGTCGCGACCGGGCCCGAGCGGCGGTACCTCAGCCGCAGGCTGGCCGAAGTCGGCGGCTGAGCCTCCGGGCATCGGCAGCCGCCGCGACGCACCGCACCGCACCGCACCGCACCGCACCGCACCGGGATGGCAGCGCGTGCGGCGCGCGCCTACCCGGCCGCCCCGGCGATCGCATCGAGCCGCGCGAGTTCCGCGCTCGTCAGGCGGATCGACCCGGCGGCAACATTCTCGGCAGCATGCTCCGGCTTGCCGGTGCCGGGGATGGCCAGCACGTGCGGCCCCTGATGCAGGGTCCACGCCAGCCTGATCTGCGCAGCTGTCGCCTTGTGAGCGTGCGCGATCTCGGTGAGCGGCCCAGGATCCGCGGCAGCCGGGCCGCCGTGCCGGCCGGTCCCGGCGATCGCGAAGAACGGCACGAAAGCAATGCCCTGCTCGCCGCAGATGCGCAGCAGAGCCTCCGACTCGGCCCGGCGGTCGGCGAGGCTGTAGGCATTCTGCACGCAGACCACCGGCGCGACCGCCAGAGCCTCAGTGAGATGCCGCGGCTCCACGCCGGAGATGCCCAGGTGCCGGATCAGGCCGGCGTCGCGCAGATCGGCCAGCGCGCCGACGTGCTCGGCGACCGACGAGACGCTGGGCTGGCGCCGGTAGTTCACCACGTCCAGGTAGTCGCGGCCGAGCTGCCGCAGGTTTTCCTCGACCTGGCCGCGGAGCTGATCGGGCCTGGCTGCGTTGGTCCACTCGCCCCAGGTATCCCGGCCGGGTCCGACCTTGGTCACGATCACCAGGTCATCGGGGTAGGGCGCGAGGGCGGCGCCGATCAGCTCGTTCGCTGAGCGCAGCGTGGAGAAGTAGAAGGCAGCGGTGTCGATATGGTTCACGCCCAGCTCGATGGCGCGGCGAAGGGTCGCGATCGCCTGGCTCCGGTCGCTCGGGGCGCCGGAGCCGAAGGCGCCCCCCTTCTGCGTCAGCCGCATCGAGCCGAAGCCCACGCGGTTGACGACGAGGTCGCCGAGTGTCCAGGTACCAGCGCTCATTTCCTGCGATCTCCGGTTCCGAGGGAGACTTGTACACGCTCTGGCGTGTCTAGGTCTCCGCGCTAACGGGAACGGCCGACGTCCGGCGTCTGCCGACAGCGCATACTAGGCCGGAACCTGACCACTTACACAGGAGGCAGCAGTGCTCTTCCCGACCTCCCTTGTCGGCAGCTACCCGCAGCCGGACTGGCTCATCGACCGGGAGAAGCTGGCGGGCCGGTTCCCCCCTCGGGTTCGCGCGGCCGAGCTATGGCGGGTCGGCCCTGACTACCTGCAGGAGGCGCAGCGGGACGCGACGCTCATCGCGATCCGCGCGCAGGAGGACGCCGGGCTCGACATCATTACCGACGGTGAGATCGGCAGGGAGAGCTACTCCAACGCGTTCGCGACCGCGCTCGACGGTGTCGACATCGACAATCCGGGGACCGCGCTGGACCGCAGCGGTCACCCCAATCCGGTGCCGCGCATCACCGGGCCGATCAGCCGCCGCCACCCGGTCAACGTCGACGCGCTCAGGTTCCTGCGAGCACATACTGACCGGACGATCAAGATCACCGTGCCGGGGCCGTTCACGATGGCCGAGCAGGCGCAGAACGACTACTACCCGACCAAGGAGGCCGCGGCCTTCGGCTACGCGGCAGCGGTGAACGCCGAGGTAGCTGACCTGTTCGCCGAAGGCGCCGACATCGTCCAGCTGGACGAGCCGTACCTGCAGGCCCGGGCGGAGACGGCTAAGCAGTACGGTGTCGCGGTGCTGAATGCGGCACTCGAGGGCATCACCGGCACCACGGCAGTGCACCTGTGCTTCGGCTACGCGGCCATCATTCACGACCGGCCCGCCGGGTACTCGTTCCTGCCGGAACTGGCCGCCAGCATCGCGGACCAGATCTCGATCGAGACCGCCCAGTCCGGGCTGGACTGCGGCGTGCTCGCAGATCTGGCGGGCAAGACGATCCTCCTCGGCGTGATCGACCTCAGCACGCCGGACGTGGAGACCGCGGAGCAGGTCGCCGCCAGAGCCCGGCGGGCGCTCCCCTATGTGCCGGCCGAGCGGCTCGTTCTGGCGCCGGATTGCGGGATGAAGTACCTGCCGCGGGACTCGGCGGCCGGCAAGCTGGCCGCACTGGCGCAGGCGGCGCAGGTGCTCCGCACGGAGGCGGCAGGCTGAGGCTTCCGGCCGAGGATCCGGACGGAGGCGGCGGGCGAAGGCAGCGCCGGTGCACGGGAGTGCGCCGGGGCACGGGAGCGCGCGGACCCGGTGGCGCCGGGACACTGTGACGCTTGCGGGCATCCGGACGAGCAATATGCCCGTTTCGATCCCCTGAAACTGTCACAGAGCGCGGCAGGGGGCCTACTGCGCCGGAGCAGCCTCAGCCGGAATGCAGTAGTCTGAGGCTCACCTGGAGAGATTTGACAGACAGCTTGGCGACCAGGTCAAAAACGCCTAAAGAGTCCGCGCCACCGCCGCGTCTCTTCTGGGCAGACAGCAGAAAGAGGGGCGGCTGACCGTGGCCGATGCCGATGCCATCAGGCGCATGCTGGACGAGCGCATCCTGATACTCGATGGCGCGTGGGGCACGATGCTGCAGACGGCCGGGCTCGCGCCGCGCGACTACCGGGGCGAGATCTTCGGCGAGCACCCGCACGACGTGGCCGGTGATCCCGACGTCCTGAACCTGACCCGGCCGGACCTGGTACTCGACATCCACCGCCGGTACCTGGCCGCCGGCGCCGACATCACCACCACCAATACCTTCACCGCGACCAGCATCGGCCAGGCGGACTACGGCCTGGAGGGGTCGGTCAGGGACATGAACCTGGCCGGCGCCAGGCTGGCCAGGCAGGCAGCCGACGAGGCCAGCGCCGCCGACGGCAGCCGCCGCCTGGTCGCCGGCTCGGTCGGCCCGCTGAACGTCACGCTCTCGCTGTCACCACGCGTCGACGACCCGGCCTACCGGACCGTCACCTTCGACCGGGTGCGCTCCGCCTACGCCGAGCAGATGAGCGCTCTCGCCGAGGGCGGCGCTGACCTGCTCCTGGTGGAGACGATCTTCGACACGCTGAACGCGAAGGCCGCCATCGCCGCGGCCCGCGACGTCGCCCCGCAGCTGCCGCTGTGGATCTCGGTCACGATCGTCGACCTGTCCGGGCGCACGCTGTCCGGGCAGACAGTCGAGGCTTTCTGGACCTCCATCGGGCACGCCCAGCCGCTGATCGTCGGGGTGAACTGCTCGCTCGGCGCCGCGGAGCTGCGCCCGCACGTGGAGGAGCTATCCCGGCTGGCGGGCACCTATGTCAGCAGCCATCCGAACGCGGGACTGCCCAACGCGTTCGGCGGCTACGACGAGCAGCCGCACGAGACCGCGGCCCTGCTGCGCGAGTTCGCCGAGGCGGGCACGGTCAATATCGTCGGCGGCTGCTGCGGGACCACGCCGGCCCACATCGAGCAGATCGCCGCGGCGGTGGCCGGGCTGCCGCGGCGCGAGCTCCCGGCGCCCCCGGCCACGTCCCGGTTCAGCGGCCTGGAGACGTTCGAGATCGGGCCGGACACCGGCTTCGTGATGATCGGCGAGCGGACGAACGTGGCCGGATCAGCCCGGTTCCGGCGGCTGATCGAGGCCGGCAACAACACCGCCGCCGTCGACGTCGCTCTTGAGCAGGTCCGCGGCGGGGCGAACCTGCTGGACGTCAACATGGACGCTGACCTGCTGGACGGCGAGCAGGCGATGACCGCGTTCCTCAACTACATCGCGACCGAGCCCGAGGTCGCCCGGATCCCGGTCATGATCGACAGCTCGCGGTGGACCGTGCTGGAGGCCGGGCTCAAGTGCGCGCAGGGCAAGGGCGTGGTCAACTCGATCAGCCTCAAGGAGGGCGAGGAGGAGTTCCTCGAGCACGCCCGCGAGGTCCGCGCCTACGGGGCAGGCGTGGTGGTGATGGCCTTTGACGAGCAGGGCCAGGCCGACACCGTCGAGCGGAAGGTGTCGATCTGCGGCCGCGCCTATGACCTGCTGACCCGGCAGGCCGGCTTCGCCCCTGAGGACATCGTCTTCGACCCGAACGTGCTCGCCGTCGCCACCGGGATCGAAGAGCACAACGGCTACGCCAAGGCATTCATCGAGGCCATTCCGCTGATCAAGGCACGCTGCCCCGGCGTCAGGATCAGCGGCGGCATCTCCAACCTGTCCTTCTCCTTCCGCGGCAACGACGCCGTCCGCGAGGCGATGCACTCGGCTTTCCTGTTCCACGCGATCAGGGCCGGGCTCGACATGGGCATCGTCAACGCCGGCCAGCTGGTGGTCTACCAGGACATCCCGGCCGACCTGCTGGAGCTGGTCGAGGACGTGATCTTCGACCGGCGCGAGGACGCCACCGACCGGCTCGTCACCTTCGCCGAGACCGTCAAGGGCTCGGGTACCAAGCGCGAGGTCGACCTGTCGTGGCGCGACGCCCCGGTGGAGAAGCGGCTGGCGCACGCGCTCGTGCACGGCATCGTCGACTTCATCGAGGCCGACACCGAGGAGGCCCGCCAGGTCGCCGACCGGCCGCTCGACGTCATCGAGGGCCCGCTGATGGACGGCATGAAGATCGTCGGCGACCTGTTCGGCTCGGGCAAGATGTTCCTGCCCCAGGTCGTCAAGAGCGCACGGGCGATGAAGCGCTCGGTGGCCTACCTCGAGCCCTTCATGGAGGCCGAGAAGGAACTGCTGGCAGCTCAGGCGCAGGCCGCTAATCCGGACGGGAACGAGGCCGCCGGGGCCAGTCAGTCCGGCAGCGGACAGGGCAGGATCGTCCTCGCGACCGTGAAGGGCGACGTGCACGACATCGGCAAGAACATCGTCGGCGTGGTGCTCGGCTGCAACAACTACGAGGTCATCGACCTAGGCGTGATGGTACCGGCCGCGAAGATCCTGGACACCGCGATCGCGGAGGGAGCCTCCGCCGTCGGCCTGTCCGGCCTCATCACGCCGTCGCTGGACCAGATGGTCAGCGTGGCCGAGGAGATGCAGCGCCGCGGGATGAGCCTGCCGCTGCTCATCGGAGGCGCGACCACCTCACGGCAGCACACCGCAGTCCGGATCGCGCCGGCCTACGACCAGCCGACGGTGCACGTACTGGACGCCTCCCGTGTAGTCGGCGTGGTGTCGGACCTGCTTGACCCGGTCCGCTCGGCTGAGCTCGACAAGACCAACCGGGCTGAGCAGGAGCGGCTGCGGACCGAGCACGCGGAGAAGCAGCGACGCCCGGTGCTTCCGCTGTGGCAGGCGCAGGCCAACCGGGAGAAGGTCAGCTTCGACGACCTCGCGGTCCCGTCGTTCACCGGCACCAGGATCATCGAGCCCGACCTGCGCCGGCTGCGGGAGCTGATCGACTGGCAGTTCTTCTTCCTGGCCTGGGAGCTGAAGGGCAAGTACCCCGCCATCCTGGAGCAGCCGGCCGCGCGGGAGCTCTTCGACGAGGGGAACGAGCTGCTCGACGAGATCATCGAGAAGGGCCTGCTGCAGGCCCATGGCGTCTACGGGTTCTGGCCGGCGCACGCCGAGGGCGACGACATCGTCATCGACGGCCAGGCGGCGGGCCTGCGGTTCCCGATGCTGCGCCAGCAGGCGGCCAGGACCGACTCCCGGCCGAACCGCAGCCTCGCCGACTACGTCGCTCCGGCGGGCGACCACATCGGAGCGTTCGCGGTCTGCATCACGGGCGCAGAGGAACTGGCCCGCCACTACGAGAGTGAGCAGGACGACTACCGGGCCATCATGGTCAAGGGCCTGGCCGACCGGCTCGCCGAGGCGTGCGCTGAGTATGCGCACCTGGAGGCGCGCCGGGACTGGTACGAGCCGGAGTCAGCGCCGACCATCGAGGAGCTGCACACTGAGCGGTTCCGCGGCATCCGGCCCGCGTTCGGCTACCCCGCCTGCCCCGACCACTCCGAGAAGCGCAAGCTCGTCGACCTGCTCGACGCGAGCCGGATCGGGCTCGGGCTGACTGAGTCCTATGCGATGACGCCGGCCGCGGCCGTCTCCGGAATGCTGTTCGCGCACCCTGCGGCGCGGTACTTCGCTATCGGCCGGATCGCGCGCGATCAAGTCGAGGACTACGCCGCCCGCAAGGGCATGCCGGTCGAGGAAGCCGAGTCCTGGCTGCGGCCGAACCTGGCCTACGAGCCGCCCGTGCCCGGCACGCCCGGACCAGCCACGCCCGTGCCCGGCACTACAGCAGTCCCCGGCTAGGTCACGCTGGCGGGGTAAACCAGTCGACGGCGACCGGGAACAAGTACCGGTCGGCCGCCGCGTTCAGGACGCGCCGTGCCTGGTGGAAGTGCTCCGCGTTGTCCCGCAGCACTGCCGCCGCGGTCGCGTCCGACATCGCGGTCGCGACGGCGGACCACGGCGGCACCGCCAGCCCTGAGGTCCTCAGCTGGTCGCCGGCCGCCCTGTCATCCGGGCCGGCCAGACGGCTAGCCGGCCGGCTGTCACTGATCGGCCGGTCACTGGCAGGCCGGTCCCCCGCAGCCCGCTCACCGGGACCGCTTGCGGCCGGATCGTCGCCGGGCCGATCACCGGGTTGCTGGTCAGCTGCCGTCAGCGCCGTCCGGGCGAGCATGGTGGCCGCCGATCCGGAGGCATGGCTGGCGGCGAGCCGGTACCAGCCAGCGCCGAGCCACTCGAACAGCTCGGCCGGGGCGGCGGCCGAGGCGGGCGGCTGCGCCAGGCCGGTGGACCGGGCGAGCCTGGCCGGATCCAGCCGGCCGGCCAGCGCCCGCTCGATCGCCGCCGGGAACACCCCGGTCAGGAACAGGGCGAGGTCGCCGAGGCGGCGCCACACCGGCGGCCGGTCCTGCTCCGGCAGTGCGCCGAGCAGCATGGCCAGCCGGCCGAGATCGAGATCGTTCCAGCGGCGCCTCCGCACGCCCCGGCTGGTCTGGGTCACGATCACGCCGCTTGAGGACCGGGCGAACGAGGACAGCAGCTCGGCGAGGAAGAGCCGGTGGGCGGGCTCTTCCAGGTACGCGGCCAGCTGCGGTCCGTCGAACACCGGGACCCGCAGCCGCGGCGTCGTGCGCTCCGGCGCGTAGCCGCTGGCGCGCAGGTCAGCTGCGATCCGGTGGATCGCGGCCGCGAAGGTGAGGAACGGAGAGATCAGCGCGAAACGCTGGGCCGGATCGGCCGAGGTCAGGTTGAGCAGCCTCGCCGAGACCGCCGGCCGGTCCAGGATGTCGAGCAGGAGCCCCGGAGCCCGGCGCAGCGCCTGGATCCTGGCATCGGCCTGCGCCGCGGAGACCTCCGCCGCATGGGCGAGCTCCCGCAGGTCAGCCTCGGTGAGATGAGCCAGGTACGCAGCGCCGATCGTGTCACGGTCGTCCATCTCAACATTGTGCGCCCGATCCGGCCAGGCGATGTTGCCGCGCGGTTACGGTATTAGCTCGGTCAGCGAGCTGATCTGCGGCCCGGTCCAGCCGGTCTCACGGCGGTGGTCGCTGTGCTGGCGCCAGTCAGGCCCGGCCAGCAGCACCGCGCGCATGCCGACTCCGCTCGCGCCGGTCAGCTCATTGCCGCCGCCATCACCGACGTACAGGCACCGGGCAGTCTCGATCCCGAGGTCGGCCGCAACCTTGCGGAACAGGCGCGGGTCAGGCTTGCGCGTTCGCTCGACGCAGGAGAACACCGGCGCCTCGATCACCGGCGCCAGCGGCAGCCGCGGCCAGGCGTCCGGCAGCTCCGACGTGCAGTCCGAGACAAGGCCGGTCCGCAGTCCGGCCGCGCGCAGCGTGCCGATCACGCGCAGAGCCTCGGGCCGCAGCACGAACATCGCCTCCTGCACGGCGCGGCGGGTATCGCTGGCCTGCGTCAGCTGCTCCGGCGTGAGCTGGACGCCGAGCCTGTCGGCGATCGCCTGCATGGTCTGCCGCACATCGCCGAGCGCGCCGCTGATCCGCTCCGGGAAGCTATCGTCCAGCACCTGCACGAGCGCCGCGGCCGGGACCCCGAGCACGCCCGCCAGCCGGCCGGCGTTGCTCGCCCAGGCCTCGCTCGGGCTGATCGGCGTCAGCGTGCCGTAGAAGTCGAAGATCACTGCGGCCATGCCATCGGTCAGCCCTGTCACCAGGCCATCCTGGCAAAGCAGCCGCGGCCCGCTGAAACTGACCTGCCCCGACTCGGCTCGCGCCGTGGTGACCGCGTGGCTCAGGCGGTTGCCCGGGAGGCGGGAGCCAGCTCCGGCGCGCGGAACCGGCCAGGCCCGCTTGCCGGGCAGCCGGAGACAGTACCGGATGGTGCCTACGTTTATCCTGCCGTCAGACCCGACAGTCGTGGGGATGGAGGGCACGATGAGCAGCGGACCGCGTCCGGCACATCATCCGGCGGATCTTCTCGCCGGCCTGATGAGCAGGTCACTCAAGCTGCCGCCGAGGCGCAACAAGATCACCGTCGAGCGCAGGCTCCAGGTGCCGATGCGTGACGGGACCGTGCTGGTCGCCGACCACTACTCCCCTGTCGGCAGCGGGCCGCGGCCGACGGTACTGATGCGCAGCCCCTACGGCCGCGGCCCGCAGGCCGGGATGATGGTCCGGCCGTATGCCGAGCGCGGGTACCACGTGCTGCTGCAGAGTACCCGCGGCACCTTCGGCTCGGGCGGCCAGTTCATGCCCGCTGCCGACGAGGCCGCGGACGGGCAGGACACGGTCGTCTGGCTGCGGAGCCAGGACTGGTTCAGCGGTCACCTGGTCACTACCGGCCCCAGCTACCTGGCCTTCACGGCCTGGGCGCTGGCGCTCGACCCGCCACCCGAGCTGACGGCGATGGCGCTGCACATCAGCCCGCACGACCTGGCTGCGGCCGGATTCGGCCACGGCCCGTTCGAGCTGTACAACCTGCTGTTCTGGAGCGACCTGATGGCCAGCCAGGAGCGGCTCAGCGCGATCCGGATGATCTGGCGCACGATGCACGCCGACGCCCGGCTCGCGCCGGCAACCGAGCGGCTGCCGATCGCGGCCACGGGCGAGCATCTCATCAGGACCGGTGCACCGTGGTACGCGGACTGGCTGGCCCACCCGCAGCGGGGGGATCCGTACTGGGACAACTACACGGCTGCGGCGGCGCTTGACCGCGTCAGCGTTCCGACGCTGCTGATCAGCGGCTTCCACGACTTCTTCGTCGAGCAGACGATGGCGCAGTATCACCTGCTGCAGCGTCGCGGCGTTCCGGTCGCGCTCACGGTCGGGCCGTGGAGCCACATGACGATGGACATGGGCGTGGCCATCCGCGAGACGCTGGCCTGGTTTGACGCCTATGCGGGCGGCGATCCGGCTGCCCCGTCTCCCCGGTCCAGCCCGGTGCGGGTCTGGACATCCGGCGCCGAGCAGTGGCGTGACCTGGCGCAGTGGCCGCCTGAGCACACGACTGCGCAGTTCCGCCTGCAGGCGGAGGGCCTGCTTGGCGGCCCGCAGCCGGACGGCGGTGCCCAGGTCACTGAATTCCGCTACGACCCGGCCGATCCCACGCCGTCGGTCGGCGGCCGGCTCATGTCGCTGCGCAGCGGCGGCAGCCGGGATAACTCGGCGGTTGAGGCTCGCGCGGATGTGCTGACATTCACCACGCAGCCGCTCGAGACCGCCCTGGAGGTAGCGGGCGTTCCCGTCGTGCGGCTGTTCGTCAGCTCAGACAACGCCTACCACGATCTGTTCGTCCGCCTCTGCGACGTCGACACCGCCGGTCAGTCGCGCAACCTGACCGACCAGATCACCCGGTCCTCGCCGGACCTGGTCACACCCGGCGTGATCCGCCAGGCTGACATCTCGCTGACTGACATCTCGCATGTGTTCCTGCCCGGTCACCGCATCCGGCTGCAGGTGTCCGGCGGTGCGCATCCGCGGTACGCGCGGAACCTGGGCACCGACGCCGACCTGGTGTACGGCACCCGGATGGCGCCGGTCACCCACCAGGTGCAGCACGGCGAGCTGTACCCGTCCGCGCTCGTCCTCCCGGTCACCGGCGCCAGCGCACCGCCCGGTGTCGCTGCCGAGGCTGCGGTATCGGCCAGCTGAGATCGGCGCAGCGCGGCCGCTACCCGCACGCGGCCAGCGGGCCGGGCGCTCGCGGCACTACCATCGGGTCATGCCGGAGGGTGACGATAATGTCCGGGACCTGCTCGCCGCCGGTGCCGACGCGCTGGCTGAGGCGGGCTTCAGGACCGGCGACTTCAGCGTGGCCAGGGAGCAGCTGGAGGCAGCGCAAGCCGAGGCAGCGCGCGGACCGGACCTGGTAGCCCGCGCGCGAGCCCTGGACCTGCTGGGCATGCTGGCGCATTACGAGAACATCACCAGCCTGATGGGCGGCGCGGCCGTCGCCCCCGGCGACATCGACGCGGAGGAGCGGCTCTTCCGGCAGGCGCTGACCTGCTGGCAGCAGGCTGGCGCGCCTGCTGCGAGGGCGCAGTCGCTGTTCGGCCTCGGGCTGGTCTTCCAGGTCCTGCACAGTGACTGGAATGCCGCGATGCCGTACTACTGGGAGGCGCTGGAGCTGGTCAGCGCTCCGGGTGCGGACCCGGAGGTATACCTGCGCTCCGAGGTGCACCGCCACGTCGGCTACTACTTCCTTGTCGAGGCCGGGCAGCCGGCTGAGGCCGTGCGGCACCTGCAGATCTCCCTTGACCTGCGGGAGGAACTGGGTGACGAGCGCCTCACCCCGAGCGGACTGACCGCCCTCGCGCAGGCCGAGCTGGAAGCGGGCAACCGGCAGCGAGCGACCGAGCTGCTGCGCCGCGCGGTCGCGGAATCCCGGGCAGCTGGCCTGCTGTCTGCCAGGATCGACGCCGCGGAGAAGCTCCTCGCCGAGGCCGAGAACGGCTAGCGCAGTCCGGCCCCGCGCTCAGCCCGGGCGGTAAGCGCGCAGGAAGGCGCGCGCGCCGCTGGTGGCAATGTGCCGGATCTCGGCGTCGCTCAGCTCAATCGCGCCGAACAGCGAGCGGTTGTTCATCTGACCCATCGTCAGCGCGAACAGGTGACTGGCTGCTTCCTCCGGCTCGGGCACGTCGAGCAGGCCGCGCGCGTCCAGCCTCATGAGGCGCTCGGCGATCGCCGCGGTGATGCCGCGGGGGCGCATCTGGACGGCCAGGAGCTCGGGGAAGTGCGGCGCCTCGGCCATCATCAGCCTGATGATGGCGGCGCGCTCCGGCGATCGTGCCGCCATCATCGCGGCCGCGCAGGCGAAGTCGATGACGTTCTTCTCGACCGCATCGTCCGGCACGTCGGTCAGGAACGTGTCCATGAGCGCGACAACGACTGAGATCAGCGAGTCATACCTGGCGCTGACGACCGACAGGAACAGGCTCTCCTTATCGCCGTAGTGGTTGTAGATGGTGCGCTTGGACACACCTGCTTCCTCAGCGATCGCGTCCACACTGGTCCTGGCGTAGCCGTCGCGGAGGAACAGCACCAGTGCGGCCTCCGAGATCGCGGACCGCTTTCGCTCCGATCCGCCGGGCGGCCGGCCGCGCCCGGAACCTGGCCGGATCCCCTGCTGGACCGCCACTGCCGCCTCCTTGTTTCACCGCCATGGCTATCTTACACTGTACAGTTTACTTGATTGCACTAAGCGGTTTACATATCTGCACTGCACTGTGTAGTGTAATTAACCATGCGGCGGCGCACTTCTCCTTCTGGCAGCACGGCAGCCGGGCGGGACAAGCTCGACCCGGCTCTGGTCAGGCTCATCGTCATCCTCCTGCTCGGAGCGATCCCTGCGCTCCTGGACACCACGATCGTCAACGTGGCCATCGACACCGTCGGCCACGATCTGCACGCCACCGTGTCGCAGATCCAGTGGGTCATCACCGGCTACCTGCTGTCGTTCGGCATGGTCATCCCGCTGAGCGGCTGGGCGCTGGCCCGGTTCGGCGGCCGCGCCACCTGGCTGTTCTCGCTGGCGGTCTTCCTGGCCGGCTCAGTGCTGTCCGGCGCGGCCTGGAACATCGGCAGCCTGATCGGCTTCCGGGTGCTGCAGGGACTCGGCGGCGGGCTGCTGCTGCCGGTGCTCACCACGCTGCTCACGCAAGCCGCCGGCGGCCGCCAGCTGGGCCGGCTGATGGCCTCAGTCAGCCTGCCGGTCGCCGTCGTCCCGATCCTCGGCCCTGTCATCAGCGGGCTGATCATCAGCAACGTCAGCTGGCGGTGGATCTTCTACGTCAACGTTCCCATCTGCCTGGCCGGGATTGTGCTCGCCTGGCGCGGCCTGCCGGCCGGACGGCCGGGGCAGCAGGACGGGCGCACCGCCGGAGCCGGGGAGCGGCCGCGCCTCGACGTCGTCGGGCTGGTCCTGCTCTGCCCGGCGCTGGCCGCCCTGCTCTACGGCCTCGCGCAGGTGAGCAGCGCCGGCGGATTCGGCCATCTGCGTGTGCTGATCCCGCTGCTGGCCGGGGCCGTGCTCCTCGCCGGGTTCGCCGTCCACGCGCTGCGGATGACCGGCGAGCCGCTGGTCGACCTCCGGCTGTTCCGCTCGCGCAGTTTCGCCGCCGCCAGCAGCCTGATGTTCCTGGCCGGGCTGTCGATCTACGGCGCGATGCTGCTGCTCCCGCTGTACTTCCAGCAGGCCCGTGGGTACAGCGCGCTGACGGCGGGCCTGCTGCTGGTCCCGCAGGGCGTCGGCAGCATCCTGCCGCGCACAATCGTGGGGAAGCTCACCGACCGCATCGGGCCCCGGCCGGTGTCGGTGGCGGGCATCGTGCTGGCGGCAGCAGGCACCGTGCCGTTCGCGCTCGCCGGCCCGCATACCAGTGAGGTACTGCTCGGCGCAGCCCTGGTCGTGCGCGGTGCCGGACTCGGCGCTGCGACGATCGCGCTGATGGCCGGCGCCTTCCAGGGACTGCCGCGACCGGTCCTTCCGCACGCCAGCAGCGTCACCAGGATCATGCAGCAGGTCGGCGGAGCCTTTGGTGCCGCTGTCCTGATCGTCATCCTGTCCCGGCAGGCAGCCGCACATCCGGGTCCGGCCGGGATCACCGCCGCGTTCGACCGCACGTTCTGGTGGTGCACCGGGTTCAGCGCGCTGGCCGTGCTGCCCGCACTGCTGCTGCCCGGCCGCCCCGGCCGGCCCGAGCCCGAGCGCCCGGAAGCGGCACCGGCTGACAGGCAGCTGACAGAGGCAGCAGGCTAGCCAGAGGGCGGGTAACCGACAGCGCATAACCGACAGTGCTCAGCGGACAGCGATCGTGATCGCGCCGGGAAGGGCTGCGGCGGGACGGCGGCGGGGTGCCAGTGATGCGGGAGGAGTGCCCGGAGTCCGGGCGGCCGCGGCAGCAACGCTGCTGCAGGCGGCTTGGCCGTGCGCGGTGCGCTAGGCGCGCACCCGGAAGTACATGGTCGGGTGCCAGTACGAGTTCATCAGGTGGAACCCGATCCGGGTGCCGGTCTCCTGCGCGCCGTAGGTCCAGTTGCCCCAGTCGTAGATCTCCACGTGACCAGAGCCGAAGAAGGCCAGGTCGCCCCGCTGAGCCTGCGACTTGGAGATCCGGACCAGGCGCCAGCTGCCGAGCATTCCGTAGGTGGTGCGCGGAAGGCTTATCCCGGTGGCCCGGTACGCGGCGTAGACCAGGCCCGAGCAGTCATAGCCCGCAGGGCCGGTGCCGCCGTAGATGTAGGGCTTGCCGCGCTGCTTCAGCGCGTAGCGCCAGACCGCCAGCCGCATGCGCGCTGCCGTCAGAGCCGCGGAGGCGGATGCGGTAGCTGCCCTGGCCTGGGACGTCTGGGTGAGCCCGATAGATGCAACCAGCAAAACGAGGACCGCGAGCGCGGTCTGCACCACGCCGCGCAGCTGGGTAGGGATGCTCCTTGGTGCGCAGCGAGTGATGCGTTCGTTCACACGTTACTTTCTGACGAAGTTGCTCCCGGTCGACTCACGGGTGCCTTGACCACACGGAATGTAGCAGGCCAGGAAACCGCAAAGGCGCAGATCGCCCGACACGCCGGCCGACTGAGCACGATTTTGTCTCGGCCAGGTCTCGGTTAGGATACGCGCAATTGCGGCGATACGGCGCCAAAGAACGGTCCTATTGTCAGCACTACGAGCGATTTAAATGGACAAACAGGCCCCGGCAGGCGGAGCTGCCCGGCAGGCCGCACTTTTTAGGCGCGCGTAAGCCCACTGTGGCTCACGGGAAAGCACTGCCGATGGGCCGGAGTCAGTCGCCCAGCTCGGCCCGCCGCCGGGTCACGTACGCCTCGAGCTCGGCCCGGATCGAGTCGTCCAGCGGCGGCTGCTGGTACTCCGCCAGCGTCTTCGCGCAGATCTCGCCCGCCCTGGCCGTCGCGTCCTTGCCGCCGAGCCGCAGCCAGCGCTCGTAGTTAGCGGTCGAGGACAGCAGCGGCCGGTAGAAGCACTCGCGGAACCGCTCCATCGTGTGCGCCGCGCCGAGGAAGTGGCCGCCGTGGCCGACCTCCTCGTGCGCGCCGAACGCCAGCGCGGCCTCATCGATCTCCAGCGGCGTGAACTCGACCCGCAGCATCCGCAGCAGCTCGATGTCGACGATGAACTTCTCGTAGCACGACACCAGGCCGCCCTCGAGCCAGCCGGCCGCGTGCATCACAAAGTTCGTCCCGGCCAGGAACGTCGGCAGCAGCGTCATCAGCGACTCATACGCCGCCTGTGCGTCGCAGGTCTGGCTGGAGTTCAGGCCGCCGCCCGTCCGGAAGGGGAGGCCGAAGTGCCGCGCCAGCTGCCCGGTGCACAGCAGCCCGATCCCCGACTCGGGCGTGCCGAAGCTCGGCGAGCCCGACTGCATGTCGATGTTGGACAGGAAGGACCCGAAGATCACCGGGCAGCCCGGCCTGATCAGCTGCGCCAGCGCGATCCCGGCCAGTGCCTCAGCGAGCTGCTGCACCAGCGCGGCCGGGATGGTGACCGGTGACATGGCCCCCATCAGCAGGAACGGGGTCAGCACTACCGGCTGCATCGCCGCGCAGTACTCGAACTGGGCGTCCAGCATCCGGTCGTCCCAGCGCAGCGGCGAGTTGCAGTTGATGAGCGAGATCGTGGCCGGAACTGCCTCGATGGCATCGCGGCCGCCAAAGAGGATCTCGGTCATCGCGATGGTGTCGGCGGCATTGGGCCCGGATACGACGTTCCCCATGTAGATCTTGTCGGTCAGCGTCTGCAGCGCGTAGATCATGTCCAGGTGCCGGGAGTCGAGCGGGGTGTCGTTCGGCTCGCAGATCACGCCGCCGGCCGAGTCGAGCTGGCCGAACGACTGCGACAGCATGCACAGGCGGCGGAAATCCTCCATCGCCGCGTCGCGGCGGACGTCGCCCTCCCTTACGAACGGCGAGCCGTAGACCGCGCTGAAGACCATGTCGTCGCCGCCGATATGAACGCTGTTCGCCGGGTTCCTGGCCTGCACATCGAACTCGCGCGGCGCGAGCGCGACCTGCGCCAGCACGAACTCCGGGTCGAGATAGACGACCTCGCCGTCGGTCTTCTGACCGGCCTTGCGGAACAGCTCGACCGCCTCGGGCTTCGCGAACTGCACGCCGATCTCGGAGACGATGCGCCGCCAGCCCCTGTCCAGGACGCCGATCGCATCCGGCGACAGGATCTCGTACCTCGGCATCGTGTTACGGAACATTGCCACCTCAACTGTGCAGCAGAAAACCGGCGGAATAGGCGCTGTCTTGACCGGCACGAATGGCCGAATCTAGGATCACATCGTAGAACAAGGTTCCGTAGTATGGAACTAGGCATCGAAGGATCACAATGCGAGCGCCAGGGGCGGCCACTGCCGTGTCATCTCCCACCGGTACCCAGGCCGTCGACCGGGCGGCACAGCTGCTCATCGAGGTCGCGCGGCATCGCGACCCGGTCTCGTTCGCCGAGCTGACGGCTGCTAGCGGGCTTGCGAAGAGCACGACGTCCCGGCTGCTCACGGCCCTGGAGCGGAACGGGCTCGTGCGCCGCGATGTGGCCGGCCGGTTCTCGCCCGGTGAGGTCTTCGTCTCCTATGCCTGGCGCGGCGGCGCTGAGGCGGATCTGATCAGCGTCGCCCAGCCCGTGCTCGCCCGGCTCGGCGGGGAGACCGGGGAGACGGTCAACCTCGGCGTTCCCCGCGATGGCGGCCAGGTCGAGCAGATCGCGCAGGTAGACAGCCGGTACCTGATCGGCGGCACGAACTGGGTCGGCCTCGCCGTTCCGCTGCACTGCGCCGCGCTGGGCAAGGTACTGCTCGCCTTCGGCGCAGCCGAGCTGCCCAGGGGCCGCCTGGAGCAGCGTACGGAGCGCACCATCACCAGCCGGGCCAGGCTGGCGGCCGACCTCGCCGCGGTCCGCGAGCGCGGTTATGCCGTGACCGTGGAAGAGCTCGAGCCGGGCCTGGTCGCGGTCGCCGCGCCCGTATTTGCTGACGGCGGCACGGCCGTCGGAGCGCTGTCGGTCTCCGGCCCGGCGAGCCGCCTGACCGGGCCCGCGCTCCCCGCCGCCGCAGCCAGCTGCATGACCGCCGCCCGCTCGCTGTCAGCCCTGCTCGGCTACTCGCCCGCCCTGCCCGCTCCGCACCCACAGGAAGAAGGTGCCTCGTGACCTCAGACGAGCTCCTCCGCCAGCTGTACGACTACACGCTCGTGGGCAATGCCCCCGAGGTGCTCAGCCTCACCCGGCAGGGCCTGGAGCAGGGTCTCGGGCCCGAGACCCTGCTCTACGAGGCGCTGATCCCATCGCTGGAGGAGGTTGGCGCCCGGTTCGAGCGCGGTGACTTCTTCGTGCCGGAGATGCTCATCGCCGGCAAGGCGATGGCCGGGGCGCTGGAGATCCTGCGGCCGCTGCTGGCCGAGACCGGCGCGCAGACGATCGGGAAGATCGTGATGGGGACCGTCAAGGGCGACGTCCACGACATCGGCAAGAACCTGGTCAACATCATGTTCGAGGGCGCCGGCTTCGAGGTGATCGACCTCGGGGTGCAGGTAGCACCGGAGAAGTTCCTGGACGCGATCCGCGAGCACCAGCCGGACATCGTCGGCTTCTCGGCGTTCCTGACCACGACCATGCCGATGTTTAAGGCCAACATCAACGCACTGCAGAAGGCCGGGCTGCGCGACCAGGTGATCGTCATGGTCGGCGGCGCGCCGGTGACCCAGGAGTACGCGGACGTCGTCGGCGCCGACGGCTACGCCGCGGACGCGTCGGCGGCCGTCGTCCGCGCGAAGGAACTGCTGCAGCGCCGGCGGGCCGTCGCGACCGCGTAGGCACACCCCGCGCCGCATCGCCCAGCTACCCGCTCGCACGCCAGCGACAGAAACGGATTACCCGGCCATGGAAACAGTCCTCTCCTCCGCGACCCGCGAGCTGCGGATCGGCGGGGAGAATCCGTTCTGCGTCATCGGCGAGCGGATCAACCCGACCGGCCGCAAGATCTTCCAGGAGCAGCTGCGGCGCGGCGACCTGTCCCGCATCGAGATCGACGTCGCGCAGCAGATCGCGGGCGGCGCCATGGTGCTCGACGTCAACATGGGCGCTCCGCTGTGCGACGAGACCGAGCTGATGTCCAGCGCGGTCAGGCTCATCCAGTCGCTCTGCGACCTGCCGCTCTGCCTGGACTCCTCCATCGTCGAGGTCCTCGAGGCCGGACTCGCCGCCTACGAGGGCAAGGCGCTGGTGAACTCGGTCACCGCCGAGGACGAGCGGCTGGACGCGATCCTGCCGCTGGTGAAACGGCACGGCGCTGCCGTGATCGCGCTGCCCAACGACGAGGAGGAGATTCCCGAGCGGCCAGCCAGGCGGCTCGAGCTGGCCCACAAGATCGTGGACGTCGCGGCCGGCAAGTACGGCATCCCGCTCGACGACATCGTCATCGACCCGCTCGCGATGCCGGTCGGCGCGGACACCTCGCTGGTGCTGCGCACGCTGGAAACCATCGAGCTGCTGCGGTCGGAGCTGGGCGTCAACATGACGCTCGGCGCGTCCAACGTGTCGTTCGGCATGCCGGACCGCGGCTCGATCGGCGCCGCCTTCCTGCCGATGGCGATCGCGGCCGGGCTCACCAGCGCCATCATGGACGCCCGGTCGCCGCAGCTGGTGCAGGCAGCCAAAGCCGCGGACCTGCTGACCAACCGCGATCCGTGGGGCGCCGCCTGGATTGCCGGGCACCGGGCCCGCCAGGCCGCGGCTGCCGCCGCCGCGGCGGAGACGCCGTGACCCGCACGGCCGCTGACCCGGCGGTCGGCCTGCCCGCGCGCGTCGAGCTGCAGTTCCAGCCGAGCGGCCTGCGTGTCCGCGTGCCGCCGGGTGTCACGCTGTTCGACGCCGCCAGCTGGAACGGCATCGCGATCGACTCAACCTGCGGCGGCCACGGCACCTGCAAGAAGTGCAAGGTCCGGATCGCCGACGGCAGCGTGCCGGTGTCCCCGCTCGATGCGCGCGCGTTCTCGCCGGACGAGCTGCGCGACGGCTGGCGGCTGGCCTGCCGGGCGCTCGCCGATGCTGACGCCCTGGTCGAGGTTCCGCCGCTGGTGACCAGGCCGAAAGCCGCCACCGTCGGCGTCGGCAGGCAGGTCATCCTCCGTCCGGCCGCGCAGAAGCGCTACCTGGAGCTCACCGAGCCGTCGCTGGCCGATCAGCAGACTGACCTGGAGCGCGTCCTGGCCGCGCTGGACGACCTGGAGCTCCGGGTGGACCTCGCTGTCCTGCGGAGCCTCGGCCAGCGGCTGCGCTCCGCCGACTACAAGGTGACCGCGGTCATCGTCGACGACATGCTGATCGACGTTCAGCCCGGCGACACGACCGGCCGGCTGCTCGGCCTCGCCTTCGACCTCGGCACGACGACCGTGGTCGCCACCCTGCTGGACCTCGGCACCGGCACGCCGCTGGCCGTCGCGTCCATGCTCAACAAGCAGCAGCCGTTCGGCGCGGACGTGATCACCAGGATCAGCGCGACCATGATGGATCCGTCGGCACTGGAGACGATGGGACGGCTGGCGCACGAGACTCTCGCCGAGCTGTCGGCCGAGGTCTGCGCCCAGGCTGGCGCGGACCCGGCCGATATCGCCGAGGTAGCGGTCGCCGGCAACGCGACGATGACCCACATCGCGCTCGGCATCGACCCGGAGCCGCTGGGCGTGGCACCGTTCATCATGGCCGCGCGGCAGCTGCCGGAGGTAGCGGCCGCCGATCTCCACCTGCCCGTGCACCCGCAGGCGCGGGCGTTCGTGTTCCCCGCGTTCGGCGCGTATGTCGGCGGCGACATTACTGCCGGGCTGCTGGCGTCGGGCATGAACCGGGACGCCAGGACGCGGCTGTTCATCGACATCGGCACCAACTGCGAGATCGTGCTCGGCAACCGGGACTGGCTGCTGGCAACGGCGGCCCCGGCCGGCCCTGCCTTCGAGGGCGCCGCCATCCGGTGCGGGATGCGGGCGTCGGACGGCGCCATCGAGGGCGTCTCGGTCACGCCCGACGAACTGATCCTGACGGTGATCGGCGACTGCGAGGCGGTCGGCCTGTGCGGGTCCGGGCTCGTCGACGCGGTCGCCGGCCTGGTGAAAACCGGGCTGCTCGATCATTCCGGCCGCCTCGTGCCCGACGAGACCGCGGCCGCGCTTGCCCCGGCCCTGGCGCCGCGGCTGACCATGCTGGGCCAGGAGCGAGTGTTCGTGCTGCACTGGCGCGGCGGACCCGGTGACGTGGCCGCGTCGGTCTACCTGACGCAGCGCGACATCCGGGAACTGCAGTTCGCCAAGGCCGCGATTGCCACGGGCTGGCGCGTGCTGCTCGAGGAAGCCGGCCTGCAGGCGGGGGACGTCCAGCAGGTGCTGCTGGCCGGCTCGTTCGGCAGCTACCTGTCACCTTCGAGCGCGATCGCGCTCGGCCTGGTGCCGCGGCTGCCGGTACTGCGCGTGATCAGCGCCGGCAACGTGGCCGGCGAGGGCGCCAAGATGGCCCTGCTCTCCGTCCGCGAGCGTGCCGCCGCACTCGCCCTGCTCGGGGAGGTGAGATATGTCGAGCTCTCCGACCGCGAGGGGTTCAACGACGCGTTCGTCGACCAGCTGCAGTTCCCGGCCTGACGGCAGCTGGCTCGGGGGAGTTCGTTCCCGCCCTGAGGGTGGTCAGGGTCTTGCCGTCATCGCCTGCGGCGCGCTCGCCGGCCACGTCCGCGACATCGCCGGCCGTCGCGGCTGGCCGGTCGAGGTGCACCCGGTGCCGGCCATCCTGCACAACCGGCCGGACCGGATCGCGCCGGCCGTTGCCGAGCTCGCCGCCACGCTGCAGGCGCGGGGGCTGCGGGTCGCGCTCGGGTATGCCGACTGCGGCAGCTACGGCGCGCTCGATGAGCTGTGCAGCCGGCTGGGTGTCACCCGGCTGCGCGGGCTGCACTGCTACGACGTGCTCGGCGGTGCCAGCCGGGTGCGGGCGCTGCTCGCCCGCGAGCCCGGCACCTACCTGCTGACCGACTTCCTGGTGCGCAGCTTCCGGGCGACCGTGCTGTCCGGCCTCGGGCTGGACCGCCACCCGGAACTGTGGGCCGACTACTTCGGGCACTACCGGCGGCTGGTCTGGCTCGCGCAGGACCGGACCGCCGTGCTGGAGGAGAAGGCAGCCGAGATCGCGGCGCAGTTCGGCCTGCCGCTGCGCACCATCGACGTCGGCACCGGCAGCCTGGAGCGCGAGCTTGAGCTGATGGTGCCACCGGCCGCCGAGGAGCCAGCGGCACTGCCCGCCGGTGCCAGGACGGCTGCCGGAGACTGCTAGGCGGCTGCCGGAGACTGCAGCCAGTGCACCGGAAGGCCGTGCGCGGGCGCTGACCCGAGCATGCGGCGCTGCCCGCCCGGCCAGGTCGTGAGCATGACCGGGCAGCCGCCCGCCCGTGACTGCTCCAGGTACAGGTACGCGAACCGGGCCGCATCCGTCGCGGTCGCCGCGAGCGCGGCAACGCCGTCGGCCAGCTCGGCCCGCTGCAGCTCGCTCAGGTACTGCCGGAAGATCGAGTGCCACAGCACCGTCCATGAACCGGGCTCCAGCGTTGTCCGCGCGACCGTCGACTGCGCGGGCTCGGCCCGCACCTCAGCCGGAACTCGCTGCGCTATCCCGAACGCGCCGCGCAGGCGGCTCAGCCGGTCAGTCTGGTCCGGCCAGACATAGGCGGTGAGCCGCAGCCGCCCGGCCGCGGTCAGCGGGTCGAGTGGCGCCAGGTCCCCGCCGGCCCGGCCGATCACCTCGATGCGGCTGGCCGGCGGAGAAGTGCCGAGCCAGCCGTCGGTGAGCAGGACCGGAGAGTCCGGGTTTCCGTACCTGCCGACCGCGCCAGGCACGCAGTAGTGATCGGCACGCAGATTCAGCCCGGCGCTGGCGCCGACCTCCACCAGGCGGACCGGAAGGGCGGCCTCGGCCGCGATGTACCGCAGTCCGCCGAGCAGCGCGGCCGCCCGGCCCACCTCGTTTGTCTGCGGCGGGTGGTCGAGCCAGCCGCGCAGCTCCTCGCCGTGCTCGGCGAACGTGCGCCGGAGCGCTGCCCAGGCACGCGGGCTTCCGGCCTCGCTCTCCGGCGTGCCGCCCGCGCTGGGGTAGAACGCCGCCAGGTCGGGTGCATGGCCGGACAGAGCGAGTGCATGCGCCCCGCCCAGCAGCCGCAGGGCCAGCACGCTGGAGAGCCGGTCATCGAGGTGGCCGCGAAGGACCTCAGCCGTCGGGCCGCCGGCGAGCAGATCGCCGGCAGCGTGCGTCAGCAAGTCGCCGTAGAGCGGGCTGCCGAGCTCCCGGCACGCGTCAGCCTGCCAGCGCAGCAGCCGGGCGGTCCGGCCCTCCGGCGTTCCGGTCCCGTCCGAGATCCCCACGGCGGCCACTATGACAGGCCAGCAGCGCACCCGCCGCGCCGGGCTCCGTCAGCCCCTTCCGGCACTCGCCGGAAACGCCTGTAACCGGTGCGTAATCATTCGCGAGAAGTCCATTAACAGCCGGACAAATCCGTCTTGACAAGCAACAGTGGTAGCACAAGAATTCACTGGCCTTATTAGATCGAATTTGCGGGGAGATGTCTTGAAGGTTCGTACTGCTCTGTTTTCGGCTGCCCTGGGCCTCGGTGCCCTCAGCCTGCCCATCGCGGCGCTGCCGGCTGGCACCGCCACCGCGTCGACCGCGGCTCACGTGTCCTCGTCACCCGTGCAGGTGCACGGTGACCTCCACCTGGCCAAGGGCGTTCACATCCCGACGACGCACCTGCCCAGCCCCAAGCAGATCGGCAACGGCACGAACGGCAGCAAGCTCTACGACTCGAATAACTGGAGCGGCTACGCGGCCGTTGGCAACAAGGGCGTCAAGCTGACGGCCGTCGGCGCCGAATTCACAGTGCCGAGCGTGAACTGCGCCGCGTCGTCGCCGGGGACCTTCGGAGCGTGGACCTCGGAGTGGGTCGGGCTCGATGGCTTCAGCAATTCCTCTGTGGAGCAGGAAGGGGTCTCGGCTGAATGCACCTCCACCACCGCGGCGCCTACCTACTACGCCTGGTACGAGATGTACCCGGACGCCACGGAGGCCTACACCGGCGCCATCAACCCGGGCGACGCCATCATCGTCGGCACCGGGAAGTACAAGACCGGCAACAACTTCCAGCTGACCGTCACCGACGTCACCTCCGACTCCGGCTTCTCCACCGAGCAGGCCTGCCCGAGCGGCTCGACCTGCCCGGCCGCGTCGGCAGAGGTCATCATGGAAGCGCCGTACGAGGACGGCATCCTGCCGCTGGCTGACTACGGGATCGCGACGTTCGCCAGCAGCCAGGTCGCCATTAACTTCAAGGCGAAGGCGAACTTCAGCGGCAGCAGCACCTCCTACCAGCTCGCGCAGATCAACATGGTGTCGTCCAGCAACGCTCCGGAGTCGACCACCGGCGGGTTCTACGGCGGCAGCGCGTTCTCCACGACCTGGGTGAGCAGCTGACAAGCAGTAAGCAGGGATCGCCAGCGCAGCTTCCGGCAGTCCGCTAGCAAGCACAACAGCAGCCCGTCTCGTCCCTCCGGGGACGGGACGGGCTGTTGCATGTGCGGTGCAAGGCCGCGAACAGACTGAGCCCGAAAAGGCTGAGGCCGAACAGACTGAAGGCCCCTCCATGTATGAGATGGAGGGGCCTCAGCCAGGCATGCTCACGGCTGCCCGCCGATTGCTCGGCGCACGTCCGCTCGCACGGCCTGCACTGCCAGTCGGATCTGCGGCAATTCGCAGTTACCCGCTATTCGCCATCCGCGGATCGCTCCGGGGGACCAGAATCCGTCCTGACCGTGAAAGACTTTCTACTGCTCGCGCATAGGCGCGCGCAAGAGGTTTCAGAAAAGCGCATCAAGATTCTTTAGCGCGGAGCCTGGCGGCACGCCCGCAGGCTACGGCTGATGATGGGCGCACAGCGGTGAGGCCCCCGCATGTATGAGATGCAGGGGCCTCACTGGACCTGAAACGCGCCGCTGACCTGCCGATTCCTCAACTAGTCCGCGCTGCGTCCAGACCTGCCTCCGTACTCGCCGACCGACGCGATCCCCGGTCTCCCGGATCTCGCGAGGCCCCCGGAGTTACCCCCGAGGTGGCCGACTGTTCAGGTGGTGAGTGAATTTCTACTGCCTCCGGCACTAGGCGCGCAAGGCTTTTCAGCTACCTTTTCAAGATTCTTTTGCCGTCCACAGGCAACTGTTTGTTATCCCCCGAGACCATCGTTTATCCACTGGATATCCACAGCTATATGCACAGCCTGGGGGTATGCCAGATCCCGGACAGCAGGGCCGATCCAGACCGGCTGACCGAGGACGCCGCGGCGGGCCGCGAGACCTGGTGGCCGGTAGGCTGCCGTCATCGACACGGTGACTGTGGCCAGCCTGAACCTGCACTGCGGCTTCGGCCGCCACGACAAGCCTTACGATGCGGCGGCTGCGATCTGCCAGCTCGACGCCGAGGTCATCTGCCTCCAGGAGGTCTGGCAGCCCGCGGCGCCCGACGCGGCCGATCCGGTCGCCGAGGCGGCGGCCAAGCTCGGCGCGCGGGTGCTGCGCGCTCCGATGTGCCGCCGGCGCAGCGTTGCCTCACTCGGCGTGCGGTCCGTTTCCGGTCCGGGCGAGCTGAGCATCGCAATCCTGACGACGCTGCCGGTGACCGGGTACCAACTCATCGGTCTCGGCTGTGCTCCTGCGGACTCCGTGCCGCGCGTTGCCCAGGTCGCCTGGCTCGCGCTGCCGGGCGGCGCTGTCGTCCGGGTGGCCGGCACGCACCTGACCCATGCTGGCACCAGCCTGCTGCAGCTGCGGAGTCTGCTGCGGACCCTGGGGGCGAGCAAGAGCCGTGCGGCGCCCGCGGCCACCATCGTGGCGGGGGACCTCAACATGCCGGGGCTGCTGGCGCGGCAGGCGCCCGGATACGCGCCGGCAGTACGGGGCCGCAGCTATCCCGCCGGGCGGCCGCGGATCCAGCTGGATCACATCCTGGCGGCCCGCGGTTCCGGCGAGGCCGACGGGCGTGTCCTGCCGCCGACAGGCTCGGACCATCGTCCGGTGCGGGCTCGCCTGCGCATTAGCTGACGGCCGTGGCCGGGGTGCCGCCGCCCGCCGTGGCCGGGGTCCGCCGCCCGCCGTCGCCGGGGTGCCGGCGGGCGACCGTGCCCGGGGTGCCGGCGGGCGACCGTGCCCGGGGTGCCGGCGGGCGACCGTGGCCGGGGTGCCGGCGGGCGACCGTGGCCGGGGTGCCGGCGGGCGACCGCGGGCGATGGCCCGTGGGCCTGCCGACCGCCAGGGCCGGCGCGCCGGCCGGCGTCCGGCTGTCGCAGACGGCGCGGACGCGGCTCCCGACGGCCTGTTCAACCCGCGCGCAGAACTTAATAAAAGGTATGAATAGTCAATTTCAGTGCGACATTTCGCAGAAAGTTCGATACCGACCAGAGGATCTACTTACTCTTTACCTTTGCTTTGTTTAACCATGACCATCGGCCACTGTACGTTCACGACGATGCCCTGCTCGTGGTGAATGAGTGGCTTGAATGCTCTGTTTTGTATTTTGCCCAGACTCAGGATGAGTCTGGGCTTTTTCAAGCCCGAATGCGCCACGACACAACCCGGCCAAAGGAGACTGATGTTGAGACGCTGGAGCATTCCCCTCGCCACGGTAGTGATCGCCGTCGGCTCCCTACTCGGACTGGCTGCCGGTAACGCCTCGGCAGCAACTGCCCACCATCCCTCCACCACTTCCGTGCGCCCCGGCGGCGCGGCAGCCAGCGGCTTCAAGCCTGGCGGGATCATGCTGAAGGGATCTGGCGCCGCGCGCACTGAGGGCCGGACTGGCCGGTATCAGGCCGAGAGCACGAACTGGTCCGGCTACGCGGTGACGGGCGCCAACGGCGCCTTCAAGAGCGTGTCGGCCAGCTGGACACAGCCGACGGCCACCTGCAGCGGCCGGACCGACAAGTACGCCGCCTTCTGGGTCGGCCTGGACGGCTACAGCAGCGACTCGGTCGAGCAGACCGGTAGCGACTCAGACTGCGATGGCAGCTCGCCGGACTACTACGGCTGGTACGAGATGTATCCGGCGGATCCGGTCTACTACACCAACACCGTCAAGCCCGGCGACGCAATGAGCGCCTCGGTCACGTTCTCCGGCACCGACACCTACACGCTCGTACTCAAGGACAGCACCCGCGGCTGGACTGAGACCAAGAGCATCAACGAGAGCGGCTTCGACCGGTCGTCCGCTGAGGTCATCACCGAGGCGCCGTGCTGCACTGGCAGCGGCGGCATCCTGCCGCTGGCCGACTTCGGCACCATCAAGTACACGGCGGCGTCCGCGAACGGGAGCTCGATGGGCACCCAGAGCCCGACGTCGATCGTAATGATCAACAACAGTGGCGAGGACAAGGACTCGACCAGCTCGATCTCGAGCTCGGGCGCGTTCAGCAACACCTGGATCAGGTCGAGCTAGCCACCGGCTGACGTGGGGGCCGGGTTAGTGCGGCTATAGGCACACTAACCCGGCCCCCATGAGTCTCCGTAGCCTCAAGATCAGTTGTCGTGGAGAGTTTTCGTCGGATAGCGCTGAAAAGTCCCCACGACAAGTGATCTTGCTCATCGGCGTCAGCCGCCGCCAGCCGCCGCGTCCCTGATCGCGGCCACCAGAGCCGGGATGACCTCGCTGAGGTCCCCGATGACGGCGTACTCAGCATGCGCGATGATCGGCGCATCCGGATCAGTGTTGACCACCACGATGTGCCGGGCGGACAGGCAGCCGGCCATGTGCTGGATTGCGCCGCTGATGCCGCAGGCCAGGTAGAGCTCCGGCGAGATTTTCGTGCCGGTCTGGCCGACCTGCTGGCGGTGCGGCCGCCAGCCCTGGCTCGTAACCACTCTGGACACGCCGACCACGCCACCGAGCAGGCCGGCGAGTTCCTCAAGCGCGGCAAACCCCTCCGGACCCCCGACGCCGCGCCCGCCACCGACCACGACGCGGGCAGTCGCCAGCGACATGCCCGCGCTCTGCTCGGCCGACTCCGTGGCGCAGACCCGCAGGTCAGCCGGCTGCAGTTCCGGCACAAAGGTGCGCGGGGCCGCCGGGGCCGCGGATGGCTCGGCCGGAGCGGCGGCTGGCTCGGCCGGAGCGACGGCTGGCTCGGCCGGAGCGACGGCTGGCTCGGCCGGAGCGGCGGCTGGCTTGCCCGCATCACCCGCGTGGGTGCCAGCGCCGGCATCGGCGTCGGTGCCAGCGTCGGCACCGGCGTCGGCGGGCCCGGCGCTGCCGCTAGCCGGCAGTGCGTCAGCGGCGACCGTCAGCAGCGCGCACGGCGCCTCCAGGACCGCGTCCTCGAGCAGGCTGCCGGCCCAGCGCTGCCTGGTCAGCTGCCACTGACCGGGGCCGTCTGGCGTAACCGCGACGCAGTTCGCAGCGACCGGGAGTCCCGTCAGGGCGCCGAGGTGCGCGAGCACCTCGCTGCCATGATCGGTTGCCGCAGCCAGAACGGCTACCGCACCGTCGGCCGCGGCCAGCTGCTCCAGCGCCCGTGCCCAGGCCAGCGGAGCGTATCCGGTCAGGTCCGCGGCGGATACCAGGCACAGCCCGGCGCCGACTGCGGCCGCCTGGGCCGCCACGGTGCCGCCGGTCGCGTCGCCAGCGGCCGCGCCGCCGCCCGCCGCATCGCCACTCGCCGTGGCGCCGTCTGGCGATCCGAACAGCACTGCTGTCACGCCGCCGCCCGCCGCGCTCGCGAGCGACCGCGCGAGCACCAGCACCCGCAGCGACTCGTCGGCGACACCGTCAGCGTCGCGCTCCAGCAGGCACAGCACCGAGCCGGAACCCGCGCCCGGCCCACCTGCGGCCCGGCCAGGGCCCGAGCGCATCCCGTCCGCGGCCCGGCCGGGGTCTGAGCCCATCCCGTCCGCGCTCACGGTGTCACCCGGTCGCCGCCCGCGCCCGCGCCAGCACCCGCACGCCTGGCGGGCAGCACGCCTATCTCGCCGAGGACGCGAACCAGCTCGGGCACAGCGTCCGTCCCGTGCCCGAGCACCTGAGCCCTCCGCGCCGAGCTCTCGGGCACCCGGAGCGCCGCCTTGCGCAGCCCGTCGGGCTGCCACTCCGGCCGGACGGTAATGATCTCGGCGCGCTTCGCCCGCAGGCGGCCGGGCAGCGACGGATAGCGCGGCAGGTTGATGCCCTCCTTCACGCTCACCACGGCGGGCAGCGCGACCTCGTACAACTCCTGCGCGCCGCGGTACTCCCGCCCCGCGCGCAGCACGTCGCCGGCCAGTTCCAGCCGCTTGATCCCGGTGACGCACGGCCGCCCGAGCGCGTGCGCGACCCGGACGGCCACCTGGTACCCGCCAGTGTCAGCTGACTCGTTCCCGAACAAGATGAGCGGGAACGGGGCCTGCACCACCTCGGCAGCCGCTCGGGCAATCGCGGCTGCCGTGGCGACCGGGCCCCATTCGCGGCCGTCGGTCTCCAGCAGCACGCCGCGGTGCGCGCCGAGCGCCAGCATGTCGCGCAGCTGCGCGGCAGCTTCCGGCGGCCCGAGCGTCAGGACCGTGACAGTGCCGCCGGACCGCTCGGTGATCTGCACGGCTTCCTCGACCGCGCATTCCTCGTGCGGGCTGACGGTGAACCCGGACAGGCGGGTGTCCACGTCCTGGCCGTCTGCGGTGACGACGACCCGGCCGCCGACCATCGGCACGCGCTTGACGCAGACGAGGATGTCCAGAGGAGCAGCGGTCACCGGCTAGCTCCTGACCCGCTCGTTGGCGGGATCGAACAGCGGCGTGGAGCCGGCTACCGCGACCGTGACCGGGTACTGCTCGCCGAGATACTCGACCGCCAGCGGCGTGCCCGCGACGGCCTGCTCTGGCGGCAGGTACGCCAGCAGCAGGTGCCTGCCTACCGACGGCCCGGAGCCCGCGCTGGTGACGTAGGAGCGGCGCCCGCGTCCGTCAGTCAGCGGCTCCCCAGCGGCCGACAGCACCGGCTCCCCGCCGAGCATGTACCGCAAGTCGCCGGACGCTGAGACGTGATCGTCCACGGTCAGCGTGCACAGCACCGCGGCGGGCGGCTCGGCGCGCTGCCGCAGGTACGCGGCCTTCCCGACGAAGTCCTGCTCCTTGACCTTCGGCCGCGTCATCCCGGCCTCGACCAGCGTGTAACTGGCATCCAGCTCAGCCCCGTAGGCGCGGTATCCCTTCTCCAGCCGGCCGGTGGTGCCGTAGACGCCGATGCCCGCCGGGACCATGCCGTAGGCGAGGCCGGCGGAGAACAGCGCGTCCCACAGCTTCGCGCCCTGCTCCACCGGCACGTACAGCTCCCAGCCGAGCTCGCCGACGTAGGAGATGCGGGACGCGAGCACCGTCATCCCCTCGGCCTCGATGTCCCTGCAGGTGCCGAAGCCGAAGCCGGCGTTGGAAATGTCGTCGCCGGTCAGATGCCCGAGGATGGCCCGCGCCTTCGGCCCCCACAGGCCGAACGTCGTCCAGGCCGAGGTCACATCGGCGACCGCGGCGGAGCCGTCCTCAGGCAGATGATCAGTGATCCACTTGTAGTCGGCCATCCCGGTGGCGCCCCCGGTGACGACCCGGAAATGCTGCGGCCCGAGCCGCATGATGGTCAGGTCGGCGCGGAAGCCGCCGGCATCGTCCAGGAACGAGGTGTACACCACCCGGCCGACCGGCACCTTCAGCTGCGCGACTGCGACCTTCTGCAGCGCCTGCAGCGCACCAGGACCGGTCACGTCCAGGATCGCGAACGCCGACAGGTCGAACAGCCCGGCCCGCTCGCGCATCGCCAGGTGCTCGGCATTGATGATAGGCGACCACCAGCGCGACTCCCACTCGCTGCCGCGGTCCATCAGCTGGCCGCTGTACCGGTCAAGCAGATCCCGGTTGCGCTCGTACCAGAAGGGCCGCTCCCACCCGGCGGTCTCGTGGAACACCGCGCCCAGCTCCCGCTCGCGCTCGTACACCGGGCTTATCCGGACCGGGCGGCCGGATTCCCACTGCTCGTCCGGGTGCACGATGCCGTACATCTTGTTGAAGCCCTCGCGCGCCCGAGCGGTCACGTGCGCCGTGGTGCGCTGATGCGGGTAGAAGCGAGCGACGTCGGACTCGTGGATATCGATCTCAGGCGTTACCCCGCTCATCCACTCGGCGACGGCCCGGCCGATGCCGGGACCTTCCTTGATCCAGCTCGCGGCGACCGACCACAGCCCCGGCACCTCCGGCGTCTCGCCGAGAATCGGGTGGCCGTCCGGCGTCATCGAGATCAGCCCGTTGATGGCGTACCGGACGCCGGCCCGCTCGTCTCCCAGCAGCTCCGGCATCAGCTCCAGCGCGAGCTCGAGTTGCGGGTCGAAGTCGTCGGAGGTGAACGGCATCTCGGTCGGCGACAGCACGGCCTCCTCGATGGAGGGAATGTCATCGGGCGGCACGATGATCGGCCGGTGCGCGTACGACCCGACCTCCATGTCGCCGCCGTGCTGGCGCTCGTACATGTTCTCGTCGACGTCGCGCACGATCGGGTAGGCGATCTCGCCCTCGGTGCCGTCGAACAGCGCGATCGGCCCGACGCTGATCATCTGGTGCACGATCGGCGTCAGCGGGATCCGCGCGCCGGCCATCCGCGCGATCCGCGGGCTCCACACGCCGCAGCAGATCGCGACCACGCTTGTCGCGATGTCGCCCCGGCTGGTGCGCACGCCGGCGATCCGGCCGTCCTCGCCGGTGTCGATGCCCAGCACCTCGGCCCCGGCCAGCACCGTCAGCGCGTCCAGCTGCTGAGCGCGCTCGCGCATCAGGGTTCCGGCCCGCAGCGAGTCGACCACGCCGACGGTCGGGAAGCTCGCGCCGCCGAGAATCACCGAGTCGTCCAGATAGGGCACCAGCTTCCTGACGCCCTCGGGCGTGAGCATCTCAGCCGGGATGCCCCAGGACTTCGCCTGCGTGCAGCGGCGGCGCAGTTCCTGCATCCGCGCCTCGGTACGGGCGACCTCGATCCCGCCGCTCTGCGTGAAGACACCGAGCTCCTTGTACTGCTCGGTGCTGTCCCTGGTCAGCTCCATCATCATCTTCGAGTACTCGATCGGGAAGATGAAGTTCGAGGCATGGCCGGTCGAGCCGCCGGGATTCGGCATCGGGCCCTTGTCCACCAGGACCAGCTGCGTCCAGCCGAGCCTGGCCAGGTGGTAGGCCAGGCTGTTGCCGACAATGCCGGCCCCGATGATGACGGCACTGGCCCGGTCCGGGGTCTCGCTCATTCACTCTCCGCCGATCTGGTGTTCTGACAGGTGGTGCAGTCTGCTGACCGGCCGCCGGCTTCCGCGCCCTGACGGGCATGATCACGGACGACTTCCCCGTTCCCGGAGAAATCGCCCGTGATCATTAAGCCGCGCGGCGACGGCCCTGCGCCACCTACTCGACTGGTATCTCCTTGTTGATGAGGCCGAGGTCGATCCCCTGCCGCCTGCGGATGATCCGCGCGAAGACGTACACGACGATCGCCAGCACGTACATCGCGCCCATGAAATACAGCGAGTCCCTGTTGTTCACGAAGTACAGGCTGTTGGAGAACCACTCGTACAGGTCGAAGACCAGCAGCGCGATGGTCACCCAGCCCGCGGCCGGCACGATCGGAACGCCGAACAGCTTGATCCTGCTCGCCGGGGACGCCGCCCACAGGTCCGGCTTGCGCCACGGCAGGATCACCACCGCGATCGCGCTGAACAGGTACGTCACCGCAATGACCAGGGTCGCGTCCAGGGTGTAGTTCCGGAAGGTGCCCGAGTAGGCGTAGACCGCGCTGAGCAGCGCCGCCGGCAGCAGCATCAGGACCAGCGAGTAGAACGGCACCTTGCGGCGCTCGGACACCTCGGCCGCGCGGTCGGGCAGCACGCGGTCGAACGCCGCCGCGAAGATCACCCGGGTCGAGGACAGGAAGAGCGTGCCCACCCAGCCGAAGAACCACAGGCTCAGGGCCAGGATCAGGACCACCTGGAACACCGTGTTGTGCACCAGCCAGCCCGCGAACATGAACGGGTAGGGCCAGATGCCGAACTGCGGCGTGAGGTTGTAGTCCAGCGAATTCAGGTTCTGGTAGAAGCCCCAGCCGATCGTCTTGTCGACCAGCAGCAGGAAGATGACGGTCAGCAGGACGGTGATCCACAGGCCGGAGAACATGCCGGTGAAAACCCGGCGGAAGTCGCTGGCGCCGCGGATCTCGCCGTACAGGGTCGAGCCCCAGTTCGGCCACAGGATGAAGAACATCATGGCGGGAACGAGCAGCATGGTCGGGCCGAGCGGGCCGAAGCCCAGGGAGTAGGTGCCGTAACCGGCCTTCTTCGCGGCCGCGTTGGTGGCAGCGTAGGCGTTGTGCACGCCGAAGATCTTCTGCCCCTCGTAGTTGAACGAGCTGACGAACGAGGCGTGGCTGTTGATCAGCAGCAGGATGACGACCACGCCGAACGCGATCAGGCCACCGAGGAAGCACCACTTCTGGATCTTCGCGTAGCCGGCCATGCCGAGCGAGACGAGAACGCCGGCCACCGCGATCGTGATGAGGCAGACCACGAAGATGCCGGTCTTGGAGGCGAACCAGGTCGCCCCGCCCGGATCGCCCAGGGTCGCCCACAGCGGCTGGAACAGCATGACCGACAGGATGTTGCCGTAGATCGGCGCCCACAGCCACAGGATGAACCACCAGCCGGTGGCCGCCATCACGAACCCGATGCCGCTGCCGAGGATGCGGGTCTGCCACACGTAGTCGCCGCCCGCGCGGGGGATCGTCACGATCAGGCCGCTGTACGCAACGACCAGGAACGACACCAGGATGGCGGAGATGATGATCGACGTAATGAACTGGCCCTTGGGGAACGCGGGGCCAGCGAAGGTGAACTCGTAGATTCCGAGGGTGACGAAGTTCGTCGCCAGGCACGCGTAGATGATCGAGTCGCGGACTGACCAGCCGCGCACAAGTCCGGTGGCATTACGCAGGAACAGGGTCGGCGACCCGCTCACGGATTCTGTCGCCATGTCCGCCTCTCAGTGAAAGGCGGCCAGAGTGCCTGACCGCCTGGTGGTGATCCCGTCCGCCTGCTGGCTGCCCGATCTCAGCCGTTGACCAGCAGGTACCTGCTGACCTTCGCCTTCTTCTTGTCCAGTTCGAGTACGGCACCCTGCAGCACGCCATCGCCGTAGACGCTGCCGGGATTGATCGCCATGGTCCGCCCGAGGCGCTTGATCGCGCGGCTCTCGTGGATGTGACCGTGCACCGACAGCAGCGGCTGGTGCTTGAGGATCGCGTCCCGCACGGCCGTCGAGCCGACTGGCTTCATGACCGCGCCGCCGTGCATCGGCCGCAGCGAGTCATCGAGCGCGGGTGCCTCGTCCAGCCCGGTCCCGTATGGCGGGGCATGGAAGTTGAAGATGGCCCGGTTCATGTCCGGCACGAGGCCGGCGAGGACCTCGATCTTCGCGGCCAGGTCCTCTTCCGGCGCCTCCCGGTAGGTGTTCCATGGCGTCGGGTTGGTCCAGCCCATGGACACCAGTGAGAACCCGTCCAGGTCCATCAGCTTGCCCTCGGCGAAGCTCACGCACGGCGAGGCCTCGATGACGTCGTCGATCTCGAAGATGTCGTCGTTGCCGCCGTTGAGGATGCAGGGGATGTCCCCGCCGCGCAGCTTGCCGTCCGCCATGTCGAGCCACCGGTCCAGGGAGCTGATCATCTCGTGCTCGAACCGCTCCCCGACAGCGGACTCGTTCTCGCTGAGGTGGGTGAGCTCGTCCTGGCTGACGACCGCCGGGTAGAACCCGCTGTTGCGGATCCTGGCGATAACGGCGTCAAGCTCGGCCTTGGAGTCCAGCCGCAGCGTCTCGCCCCGCAGGGTCACCTGCCAGTAGCCGTTGTAGGCCGTGATCGGCACCATCGCCTTGCCGGTGACGTCGCCGCCGAGCACCACGAGATCAGCCTTGTAGAACGCCGCTGAGTTGAGGAACTTGCGCCAGCACACCTCGGAGCCGTGGATATCGGTGGCAAAAAAGATCTTCATGCGGGTAAGCGCCCCTTACCGATCGGCCTGTGCAAACGGTGTAGCAGCCTGCGCAACGGGGCGTCAAGATTCATAACCGGGCAATAGCGCAGGTGCGGCCCGTAATGGCGGCGCGGCGCGCCCCCCGGATTCGGGCGCCCGGCGGGCTAGTGGCCGACTTCCTCGGGCAGCTCGTACCAGCGGACGCGGTCACCGACGTTCGCGCGGAGCTTCCACTTCATGCCCTTCGGAACCGAGTCCGCGACCTCGCGGAGGTGCCTGGCCTGGGCGACCGGGTCATGCGCACCGCCGGGCGGGACGAGCTCGGGCTTCTCAGCGGCAAGATCGGGGAGCTTGTCCAGGTTGGCGGTGACAGTGCGCCACCAGCCCCAGTCCGAGGCGACCACCTGGCCGAACCGGTCGGCGTCCAGCGACGGCTCCGCGGGTGTGCTGGCCGGGCGGACCGGCAGGCCCGACAGCAGCTGCATGATGTCCCTGGCGTCCTTCTCGTTCAGCTCGACGATCTGCAGCTTGGACAGCAGGATGTCGATCGCGTCCAGGGTGAGCGGGTTACGCCCGTAGCCAGGCCGGAAGTCGAGAACGTGACACATGGTCAGGCGGTCCACCATGACGTCGATCGGACGGCCGGACGGGGCGGTGAAGTACATCTGCCGGTCGCCGTTGAGGTTGTTGAACCGGCGGTCCGGCACGCAGCCGCTGCCCTCAAGGAACACCGCCGTGGCCTTGCGTCCCTTCGACAGGCAGGCGAAGTCCATGTCCTGCCCTGCCCGCAGGCGCGGCGGGAGGTCGGGTGTCAGCACGCGCACGGCCAGGCCGCCGAGCAGCTTGAGCCCGACGCCGGCGTTCGCCGCGGCTTCGGCGAGCGCGACCGCCTCCGGCAGCGGATCGTCCGCGACTGCTTCTGGCGAATGGCCAGGCTGAACTCCCACGGCTGCTCCCGGTAGGTGCGGCGACTTCGGCCTCACCCGCACGATAACAGCGCAGTAGGGGCGAAACAGCCCGGAGAAAGAGCGCCGGACGTCAGCCAGGGCTGACTTTTCATCCAGCGCAGCGTTCTCGCCGGTGTCTTTATCCGCTTATGCGGCTTTAGCGGGTCACCGAGCGAATGAAAAGTGAGCTAGCTGGGCGGCCGGCCTACGCCCGCGCGCTCGCCCGGAGCCCCGGCCGGCCCGGCCGCCGCCTCGGCTGACTCGGCCGCCGCCTCGGCTGACTCGGCCGCCGCCTCGGCTGACTCGTCCGCCGGCGCGCCCGTCGCATGCTTACGGACGGCGGTCTCGTAGTACTCATCACCGGCCGCGGCCCGCTGGCCCGGCACGCCGGCCGGCGGCTCTTCCGGTATCGGCATGACCTGGCGGCCGCCGGCCAGCGCCCGGAACGCTCCGCCCGCGACCTCGGTACGCGGCGGCGGCAGCGGGCGCTTCCAGTGCGGGTGCTTCTCCGCGTGCAGAACCGCGGCGATCCAGCTGAACAGGACAATCGCGACAACGATAGGAATCGTGATGATTGCCGTCAAAGATCCTGACATGAGAACTCCCCCCGGATCTCAAGTCATGCCCTCGCCGCTAGCCATACCCCGCTGCCCCGCCCGGTACCGCCGGCGGAAGGCGCCCGGCGGTATCCGGCGGCACACTGTGACGATTTCAGGGCATCAGGCCCGGCAAATCACCTGGAGAATGACCGAAACCGTCACAGTGTCAGTGCCCCGGACCGGAGGGCATCACCGGACGGTCAGCACGCCCGCGGCGAGGAAGGACGCGACCGCGCCCCTGTTGAGCGGCCTGGCCGTATTGCTGGTGTTGCACCGGCCCTTGTGCTTCCCCGACTTGTACCGCGGGAAGAACGCGGCGAAGCGAACCTGGTACGACCCTGGCCCGGAAGCTCCGGCGAAGCTGCCCGTGCTCTTGCCCCGAACGAAGGTGATCTGCTGCCGGATCGTGAAGCTCAGGTGGCAGGTCTTCAGGTTCAGGATCTGCGTCGTGCTCTGCTTGCCCACCGCGCTCACGGTGAGCCTCCCGGCCCGAGTGGTCAGGGTGTGCGTCTTGCGGTAGCCGTTGCCGAGAACAAATCCCCGGTCCGTGGTCACGACCACGCCGGTGAGCGTCAGCGGAATATGCGGCGTCCTGGCGTTGGCCGCCTTTCCGTAGGCCGCACCGGAGATGACCTCAGGCCCGGTAACCGACGCCGGCCTCGTGGCACTGGCCAGCGCCGGACCACTGCTGATCAGCAGCGCTGCGCCGGCTGCGGCAGC
>Ga0302326_10002520_pt1 | contig 44494 bp, 31 predicted proteins | sample Palsa_T0_3_FD_202264 | JGI IMG/M metagenome (GOLD analysis project Ga0302326, IMG submission 202264) | Peat permafrost microbial communities from Stordalen Mire near Abisko, Sweden - Palsa_T0_3 | ecosystem: Environmental > Terrestrial > Soil > Palsa > Peat permafrost | place: Sweden: Abisko...
GGCATGTCGCGCACGAGATCGAACTGATTGCGGTCGTCCACGCCGATATTGGGATAGAGCGGCCAAATCAACACCGCGTCAATCGGGCCCATGCGCCCTTCGACATCCGCGAGAAACCGGTCCACGGTGTATTCGCCCTTTTCGGGATCGTAGAATTTACGGTCCCAGATGAGCATCTGGACCTGAGAGAAAACTTTCTGCGTCCAAGCCAATTCCGGCCGCGCGTACACGCTGCCGTCGTATCGCAGGCGTGTGAGCCGCTGTTTTCTCCACATCTTCAATCCGGCAAGCCACGCCGTGGTCTCGGCGGAATTCTCAGGCCCGGCGAGCATAACGTCCAGCGGTCCGGCAGGTTCGCTCAAATTCATCACGCCCGTCGGCGGCACAAGCGCATGCCGCGGCTTCCATTCGTCCGAGAGCGCGGCGACGGAGATCAGAACAAAAGCGAGCGGCAAGATGATTCGGAAATCTCGAAAACGGCGAAGGCTCATATGTGATGTATTCCCAAAATTGGGTGTGACGAGTTCGTGCGTCGCGTCGACGCGCGGATTATACAGCCTTACTTCAACCGCGCGCTCTTGGCGCGTTACTTCTTTTCGACGGCGATGAGATTATCTTCGGGGTTGCGGTCAATTAGCTTGTTGTACGGATCGATCCCGGCGAACGTCGGGACTTGATCGACCACAACCTCAATCGTGGATGAGTCATTCGTGAAGCGCTGCTTCGCAAGGTAGAGCGGCTTGAGATGTTCCTTCGTGCCGCTGAACACGCCGACGTCAATCAAATCGTTGATCGCCATCGGCGACTCGGCTCCCGATCCATCGGCCTTGCGCTTCTGCGTGCTAACGGCCAGCGTGACTTTGTACTTGTGATCAGTTGTCGGAGTATAGGTGGCGGATACCGCTTTGTCGTCGAACAGCACGATGGATTCGAACATGTCCGTGATTACGGATTGCAAATCGGGCGGCGTGACCTCGCGCAATGCCGCGACGAAGCCGCGCGTATCGGGAAACGGACCGGTCGCATACCGATTCTTCATCAGGAAATTGTGAAGCCCCAAGTTCAATTGATCCTCGCCGATATAATCGGCCAGCGCGTACATCACGAGCGATCCCTTGTTGTACCAAACGTACGGCTCGCGCTGAACGAGCGTGATGGGGGGTTCATGGCGTGCCTCCGCGGCGCGCCCGCGCAGGTACCCATCCAGCTCGTGACGGAGCTGCTTCCTGACGATATCCATCCCATATTTCTTCTCGAGCACTTTTAGCGCCGAATATTCCGCGAGAGATTCCGACATCATGTTGGAACCCTGCGTGTCGCTGCCCAGCAGTTGGTGCCCCCACCATTGGTGGGCGAGTTCGTGCGCGGTCACGAAGTAGAGAAGATCGATATCGTCCGGCTTCTTCATCCGTTCGATAAAGCCGATGGCCTCCGAATACGGCACCGTATTCGGAAACGATTGCGCGAAAGTGCGATAGCGCGGAAATTCGAGGACGCGGAACTGTTGAAATTGATACGGGCTGTAGTTTTTCCCGTAGTAATCGAGCCCCGCCTTCGCGGATTCAAGCATGCGATCGAGATCGTATTCGTGGCCGGGCTGATAATAAATCTCGAGCTTCACGTCGTTCCAATGATCGCGCTTGACGTTGTACCGTGCCGAGAGAAACGAAAAGAAATCGTCAATGCGCGTGCTTCCCATGTCGTACTCGAAATAGTGCCGGCCGTTCCCTGTCCACTCGCGCTTCAGATATCCCGGCGCAATCGCGATTTGATCGGGCGAAGTGCTAACGATCGAATGAAACGTCACCCATTCGGAATCCGTGCTAAACAGATTGATGTTGCTGTAGTAGGGATCGCCCGGCGGCGCCATCTCCTCGAGCAGTCCGAGCTTTTCTTCGCGCCGCCGAATGGGATCGTCGAGTTCGAGATTCGTGTCGTAGCCAATGAAGGGAAAATAACCGCGGTCGAAAAAAGTGCCGTTGTATGCGAACTCCGGCCGTTCGTGGCCGTCTTTGAAGCCGTGCGCCGTATAAGACGTGCGAAAATCCATGCGAATCGATTCACCGGGCTGAAGCGGCTCTTTCAGCTTGTAGATCGTGTAGAAATGCTTCTTGTCGACCATCCCTACGTCAAACTTACGATCGAATTGAATTTCGTCAATCGCCTCCCGGCCGTCAGTGATGTGAATTTCTGAGATCGGCTGCCCGGAACGATTCGCAAGAATGTAGTGCCCGGTGGCCGTGAACGAACGCCGTTCGGGGAAAATGTCTACGGCAACATCCACGCCGGTGACCTTCGGCTGCGGCAGACGTTCGTACTTCTTGTAGAGCTTCTCGTAATCGGCTTGGCGATGCCGGCCTTCCTTGTCGGTTCGAAATTCATTCAGCACGTGCGTGTTGTAGTAGAACCATCCGCCGCAAGCGATCGAGAGCACAAGAAAGAGTCCGGCGGCCGGCAGCAATCCGGGCAAGCGCAGCCGCGCCAACCGGAAGCGCGCCGCCCACGAAAGATCCGTCCCGCGGCGTGAAAACACAATTGACACCACACCCAGAAACGCGCACACAAAAAACCAGTACAAAATCGACCAGGCCAGCGCCGGAACAAAGTGTCCGTAGCCGTTCATGTCCGAATACGTGTACGGCGCGATCTCTCCGACGAGGACCAGGCGATTCTCGATTCCGTAGCGATATAGGACGGGAATCAGAATGAAAAAGCCTATGAGCAGTGCGTGGCCAACGAATTTGTTGCCGACGAGCGAATGAACAAACAGCGCAAGCAGAATAAACGTCAGCAACTGCGGCAGCGCGATCAGATACATCTCTTTCAGATAGACGGGAATCTCGTAGTGGTAATAACCGAGGAACGTCTGCATCACGATCCCGCAAAGCATCACAAGCGAGATGAGAATCAAGTTGACCAAAGACAGCGCGAAGAATTTGCTGAGCCAGTCAACCCAGTCGGGAACCGGCAGAGAATCGTGGATCTGATCGAAGCGAACGTCGCGATCGATCCAGACGAGCTCGCCCGCGTAAATCGTGCAGATAATGAAAAGAAACAGGAACGACGAGCCTTGCAAAATCTGAACCATAAAATAGGTGACCGGCCAGACGTAGACATCGTTCTGCTCGCCGGCGAAGTAGCAGCTCAAAAGCGTGTTTACCATCATGATGAGCACGATCGCCCAGAAAACGATGGCGCGGGAAATCCCGGCAAATCGCAGCCGCGTCAGCGACCAAAGCTGTGCGCGAGTGGTTGCGGAATTGAAGACCTGCGCGACAGCCGGAAGACTGACGCCGAACCGCGGGCGAGCCTTCTGCTCCGCTTCCTCATCGGCTCGCGCTTCCTCCGCGCGGCGGCTGGTGCGGCGAGCCGCGAGCAATTCCGCCGACATCGGGAACATGACAAACGTCACGATGAGCGCCGCGAGCCCAACGCCGAGCCAGAGCAGCCGGTTGGTCAGGAAAATCCCGCTCCAATGTACGAGCAGTGTATTTCGCTCTGCCACCGTCCAATAGCGCGTCACGCCCTGAATGAGATTGATGCCGAGTGGATCGAAAATCGAGGACCACGTGCGATCGAGCTTATTCGTCGCCGTGACCGAAACAAACAGAATCAGGTAGACGGCGAAAAGCGCGACTCCCTGCAAATACACGACGATGATTCGCCGCGAAAGCGCCGCAACGCAAAAGTATAAGCTGCCCAGAAAAAAAATCTGCACGACGGTGATGGACAGGAATGGCTGCAAGTACGTCCACAGGTGGATGGGCGCCAGGCGTTCCTTCTCCGCCCAGGGCATGAACGTGCCGAGCATTCCGCCGGCGATCAGTCCCGAAAAAACGAAGATCGTGACCACGAACGAAGCCGTCCACCGTCCGCCCAGGTACGCGAACTTCGAAATCGGTTTTGTGAACAGAAGCTGATACGTGTCCTGCTGAAAATCGCGCAAAATGGCCGGCCCGAATATCGCGGAAATCAGGATGCTGCCGAAGGCCGTCAGCACCGTGAAGGATTGAGTGAGCGCGAACGGCCCGTTCAGATTCACTTTGCCTGAGCCCACTGGGCCAAAATCGTGGACCGAGACCGTGAAGAACATCATCAGGAATGGAATGAGAAAGAAGACGTACGTCGAGATGCTCCGAAATCGAATCTTCATCTCGAGCATGAAAAAATTCATGAACATCAACGGCGCTCCGAAATTCCCGGTTAATTGCGCTCGTGGCGCGATAACGTCAGGAAATAGACATCTTCAAGATCGGCATCAATGGAAGTGAATCCATCGGCCGGCGACGATTCAGAATAGACGCGCACCGCGTGCAATCCGCCGACGAGATGCGTCGAAATCACTTGAAACGATTTCTCGATAGCCTCGCGTTCGGCGTCGGTCTTGACGATTTTCGTCCAGACGCGGCCTTTGATCGTCTCCAGCGTCTGAGCCGGCGCGCCTTCGATCAAAAGTTCGCCATTGCTGATCATCGCCATGCGGGAACAAAGCTCGCTCACGTCATCCACGATATGGGTGGACAGGATGACGACGACATTTTGCCCAATGGAACTGAGAAGATTCAGGAACCGGTTCCGTTCGGCCGGATCGAGCCCCGCGGTCGGCTCATCAACGATGATTAGTTTCGGATTGGCGAGCAGCGCCTGCGCGATTCCAAATCGCTGCTTCATGCCGCCTGAAAAGCTGCCCAGATTTTTCTTGCGCAAGTCCCAGAGATTCGTTTGCTGCAATAATCCTTCCACAAGCTGCTTGCGTTCGCTTCGATTCGTAATTCCCTTCATCACCGCCAGATGACTCAGTAGGTCAATCGCGCTCATCTTCGGATAAACGCCGAATTCCTGCGGCAAATAGCCGAGAAGCTGGCGCGTCGTGTTCTTGTTCGCGATCAAATCGAGCGAATCGAGATGAGCGGAGCCGCTGTCCGGGTCGAGAAGCGTCGCCAGAATTTTCATCAGCGTTGACTTGCCTGCGCCGTTTGGCCCCAACAGGCCAAACATCCCCGGCGGTATCTCAAGCGAAACTCCGCGAAGCGCGCGAACGCCGCCGGGGTAAGTCTTGGTTAGATTTTGAATTGAGAGCACGGCGCAATCTCCTCGGCAAGTGACGACTCTTTCGCAGGATGGCACGTCCAGCGAGTCACAACTGCGGCAATCGAGCGCAAATTGTACTCGAAACGCCCCGTGCGAGCTACCTTCCGCGCTTCACACACTTCGCACGGGCGATTCGCGGTCCTGTCTATATGTTCGGAAAGATATACGCACACGGACAGCAGGAAAGTTTCAGAAGAATTTGCGTCGCGATGGTTTGACCTATAGCGTCTGTGCGACGACTGCGGTGTTGTCAGGGCACGACTTCAGTTATGCCTATGCCGTAATACTTAACAAAGTTGTCATCCCGAACAAAGTGAGGGATCTGCGGTTCGTCTAGAAAGGCTCGACTGACGCGAACATTGCTAAACTGCTTTTCTGCGCTCATCGGGTTCTCCTTGACTGAACTGCGAAGCATTCATTACTGATAACCCAGGCGTCACGAGCCGCAGGCGATCGGCCGAAAATTTAAGATCCTGCCTGGACCTGCAAATCGTTCTGCACCGAGAAAACATCAGCAACGCCGTTCGCCCGAATATTTGCGACGTTCTTGTCCGCTGCATTCGCGACCGTGCCCACCAGCGTCACGTGCCCATTCTTTACAATGATGTGGATGGACTGCATGGAACCGAGGCCATAACGCTGAAGACTCGGCTCGGAATATATCGCGTGATATTCCGCAAGCCGCGTCTGATCGTCCATCGGAGAAGGAGGCAGCACCTCGATTTGATCATCAACGGTTCCAATGCCTTCAATGCTCTTGACCGCCGATTCCGCGTCCGACTTCACCGATGGACGCACGACTTGACCGAGCAAAGTCACGTTATTTCCCTCGACGCGATACTCGAGATTGTCGAACACGGTGTACCACGGCACCAACGCCAATTCGTGATGGACTTCTTTAGTAAGCCAAGCCTGGAAATTCTGGCTGCCTCTCGTTGGGGGCGTCTTTTGAGAATTTTGCTGCTGTGCGCTGACGATTCCCGTCGAACAGAGAGTTTGGAACAGTATCAAAACAAAAATTGCTCTTGCCACTCGCATTTAATTTCCTCCACTCGCCTCGAATTTCCGTAAAGCGAGCTTCATGTCGAGGTTACGCAGATCGTCGCGAGCCAACAATCCAGCGAGGAATGGATATGGTAGTTGGAGAATGCTGTAGGCCGTTTCTGCGGCGTAAGAGATTAGAGCGAAGGGCCTTGGCGGCCAGGGCGGCTTCCAATCCGGTCAAACTGCAAAGGCCCGGTCGGGCTACCGTGTGCAGTCACTCCCCAAAGGGACAAGCCGCCAAGAAACCCTTATATATAACGAGGCGGATAATAAGGAAACTGCTTTTGCTAAACAATCGGTTAAAAACCCGTAGAAGTTCACGGCGAATCATTCAAATTCCCAGACTGAAGTCTGATTCGCGGAAGCCGCACGGGATGAAATTCGCACAAACGAATTAACTTGCCGGCTGAAATCAGTTACGCCGAAGCAGAACGATGAGAGTATAAATCCCCAAGGTCGTTCCGAACGGCACTTCAGAAACCGAAAAGAACGCCGCCAGAAGGCCAAGCACGCGTGGCGGCTGTTGACTTCCGAGGAATGCCAGACCCGCCAAAATCCCCAATACGCCGCACACCACCGACAAGACAATTGCCGCTGTGTAAAAAATATGGAAATCGGCCATCAACGCGAATGGATTCGCCACGCGCGAGAGAAGCGCGCCAAACATGAGCGTAGCCGTGCCCGTAAACATAACGAGACCGATTGCCGCGATAAGACGAAGAATTCCGTATGCGATCCAAAGAACACCCAGGATCGGCCGCCGGCCACCTGGATCGCCCGCCACAGATTCATTCAATGCCATATCCGTCTCCTGCGCGCTGGCGGCCATTTTCCCAAAGAATCCGCGCTGCCGCGATGTCAGCGACGTACAAGCACGTGCAGTCTGATATAACTTCGCCGCATCTTCAACCTTTTCCGGCGCCGCACGAATCAACCGCGATCAGAAAATGTAAACGGCATCCCGCTTTCATTCGGCGCTAGCGCGCCGCGTTCAAATAATCGTTGTAAGAGTGCCGCGCCCATCCCAGGTAATGCGCGTTCGCGCGATTCGCGTCGTCAAGTTTCTTCAGCATCTGCGGAAGCAATTCGCCGTAATCCGGCGTGCGCAGCGCAATCGCCATCTTCGCGAGCTTCCGGTCGTCGCCCAATCCGTCGTACGCCATATCGAGAAATTTCTGGCTGGATTTCTGAACCTTCTCGGCCTGCTGTTCCGCGCTCTCTCCATCTCCCGGGCTGCTCAGTTCATACATCATCAATGTGACGCGCGGCACCGCGGACAACAGCGTCTTGCGTTCTCTGAGATCGCCCTTCAGAAGTTTATTCTGTATGTCAGCGTTCACAGTCATCCCAGCCGGCTCCGCGAGCGCGCGCACGGCGCGAAAAGCATCAGCGAGTCCCGGCACGAATCGAAGGTTCCCTGCGCCCTTATTTTCCAGCCGCTGTTGCGGCTCCACATCCAGATGAATCCCGTCGAATCGATCCGCCGAATGCTTCTGATTAAATTGGATGATGACGCGAACGTGCTCTAGCAGAGTATCTCTATGCTTCCCCGCTTCGTCGGCGTCGGCGCTCGATAACAAAGCTTCGGCGCGAATCTTCGACCCGTGAAGCACGGTGATGAGGTGAGCAAGCTGGCTTTCCTCGGCCGCCTCACTGCGCGCCGAGATCGACACGTAGACTTCGCTAATGCCTTGGGACTTGCAGAAATCGAGCAGCGATTCTGCTCCCCGGGGTGCGCCGAGGACCGTCGGACTCTTCCACACCCAGAGGCCATGAACCGGGCCGGACGGCGCTTGCGCGAAGGCGGCTGGCGCGAGGACGAAGAGAGATAGCGCTCCGAGAAGAACTAAATAACAAATCGATACGCGCGCGAAACGAAAACGCCGCCGCCTCATTCGAGAATCCTAGCCGAGATTTTCAAATAGATGCACATCCAGGCGGGATTCTACTCTTCAAACTCGAAAACCGATCTCGAAAATGGGTCGGGACGTTCAGCCAATCTCGGCCAAACGCCCCGTCGCCCGAATCGTTACTTCGCCGTATGACACCGCGAAAATTACGCTGCCGGCTTTTTCAGCGCGCCCGCTCCGAGCACGAGCGCGATGATCACCAGCAGATAGAGTCCCCAACTGAACGAAAACGGACTCCCGCCCATCATCTTCCCAAGTTCGCCGAACGCCTTATTTTCGTCCATGTAAATCGCAATCCACGCAATGAGAATGTACGCGATCGGCGCGGCATTCAAATACCGCGACCACGGCGTGCGGATAAACGGCGCAACAAAAGGGGCGACAATGGCGATGAGGCCGATCATCGCGAACAATCCATGATCGCTGCCCCCGCCCATCGCGCTGGTAGGATTGTTGAAGTCGAGTCCGAGAAGGCCCCAGAACGTAAACGACATCGAACCCACCATTCCGCCGGAGATCGCCGCTGCCGGGAAAAAGAACCAAGCGATACAGAGCAACACCGCTGCGCCGAGCGGGAGCGCGCCCATCCGCGCAGCCAGCGCGCCTACACCCTCCTTGGCAAGATGCGCAGCTTGCTTGCCCTGCTCCTGCGCCACGCCGCCAAGCTGGTTCAATCTTTCTTTGTTGAATTGGCTGGATTGCTGATGATCCACCACGGTAATGGCCGTAAGCGCGCCGGTCGCATCGAATTCGACATCAACATTTTGATTCACGGCTGGAGCCGTCGGCGATTTCCACACTCGCTCGAGAGTGAAATATTGCTGTTGTCCGTTGGCGAAAAGAATTCCCGGCGTGGCGTCCGGGACTTTAATAATTGAACCTCGCGTTCTATTCGCATTTGCAGAATCCATATACTCGCTCCTTTTCGATTAAGACTTGCCGTACCGCATTCAATCGCGCGTCTATTTCTTCACCAATGGCGGGATGAAGCTGTCGGGAGGACCGGCCAACGAACCATCCTTCTGAACGGTTAAAGTCATGGCGCCCGTCTGGCCTGGGCAAGTCAGCGTCACTGTCGAACTGGCCACCGTGTATTTGCACGCTATCGTCTGGCCCGCGAAAGTGACGTTGGCGTCACCACCAGACTTGAGCTCCAGTGTCATAGCGCCATTCGGCGCCGCGTAAGTGCCTGTCACGCCGCCGAAGCAACCGGCGAGACCGACGGCTGTTAGTAGCAGTACTGCGAGGTTCAGGACAATTGTCGCGCCCGGCGCCCCTCTGAAACATTGTTGCGGCGCATTCTTGAGTGATAAAGTTCCGGCATCAGACATATGCTCTCCTTGGCCCGCTGGAGGGCCGTTGGTAATTGGCATTCAATACGCTATGCGTCAAAGCGCGGGAAAAACCGTCACGCCTCCCTAATTAGACAGGCCATGGGCCACGAAAGTTGAGCGATGCAAGGAACTCCGGAAGAACGCCAGGAAATCGACTACCTTTTCAGCGTGACGTACGAGGAGTTGCGCCGCCTGGCATCGACTGTCCGCCGTGGCGATCCAAGCGCGACGCTCAGCCCCACGGTTCTGGTCAACGAGGCCTGGCTAAAACTCGCTGCCTCCCCGCGTTTCGCCGCCACATCGCGGCTCCATTTCAAGCGCATTGCCGCGCGCGCGATGCGGCAACTTCTGATCGAAGCAGCCCGCCGCCGCCATGCTCGCAAGCGCGGCGGTGACGACAACTGGAGCGTGACCTTCGACGATTCCGTGCAGGAAGCAATCACGACGGGCGATGAGCTGCTTGCACTCGATACTGCTCTGGCTGAACTAGCGCGCGTCAATCCGCGCCAGGCGCTAATGGTCGAAAGCCGCTTCTTCGGCGGCCTCGATACGCTCGAAACCGCGGAATTGCTCGGTGTCTCCGAAGCCACAATTCTGCGCGACTGGCGAGCAGCCAAAGCATGGCTCGCACACGAACTTCGCCAGTCCTCTATGTAGCTCACCTCTTCAGAGGTGAGGCCGTTCGACCGTTTTGAGGCGTGACGAAGGGGCGGCAAAAAACTCGGATGTAACTTTTCGAATCGCAAACGCCTTAATCAAGAACACAAGACAACGATGGACAGCACCCGCTGGGAAAAAATCCAAACTCTCTTCCACGAAGCCGCGGCGCGGCCAGCGCCCCAGCAACGCGCCTTTCTGCAATCGGCCTGCGGCGATGATCAGTCTCTGCTCGCCGAAGTACTGGCTTTGCTCGAGGAAGATTCGCGCGGCGCCTCGCTGCTCGATCGTGGCGTCGCGCACGCCGCCTATCAAATGGTGGGCGACGCCGTTCACGCCTCAATCCGCACAAAAAAGTTTGGTCCTTACCGCATCAAGGAAATCCTCGGCGAAGGCGGCATGGGCGTCGTCTATCTGGCCGAGCGCGACGATCTCGGCAATCTGGTCGCCATCAAAGTTCTTCGCGATGCCTGGTTTTCGTCCGCGCGCCGCGAACGCTTCTCCATCGAGCAGCGCATCCTCGCGCAGCTTAACCATCACGGAATCGCTCGTCTCTACGACGCCAACACCCTTGAAGACGGCACGCCCTGGTTCGTCATGGAATATGTTGACGGCGTCCCGCTCACGGATTATTGCAACAAGAACAACTCCACGATCGATGAGCGCCTAAAGCTGCTGCGCCTCGTCTGCGAAGCCGTCCAATACGCTCACCAGCACGCGCTCATTCATCGCGATTTGAAGCCTTCGAACATCCTTGTGAAACGCGACGGCAGCGTCCGCCTGCTCGACTTCGGCATCGCCAAGCAAATCGAAGAACTCGACGCACCGGCAAATCAAACACGCACGGCCTTGCGCCTGATGACGCCCGCCTACGCCGCGCCCGAACAAATTCGCGGCGAACGCACCGGCGTCCAGACCGACGTCTACGCTCTCGGCGTGATTCTCTACGAATTACTTGCGGGACGCCTGCCCTTCGATCTCTCACACAAGACAGACGCCGAAGCGGCCGCCGCCATCACCACGCAGGAGCCGGCGAAGCCCTCCATCGCGGCGCAAGACACCGCCGAGAACACCGGCGAACACGCGCATTTGCCGGCGGCGACAAAAGCAGCCTGGTCCGATCTCGATGTCCTCTGCCTGACGGCCATGCACAAAGATCCCGCGCGCAGGTATCAATCCGTCGAAGCCTTCATCCGCGACGTCGATCATTATTTGAAAGGCGAGCCACTCGACGCGCAGCCCGATTCCCTGCGCTACACTCTCGGGAAATTCGCGAATCGGCACTGGCAAGCAGTTTCGGCAGCCGCCGCGGTTTTTGCGATCGTCGTCGGCCTGGTGATCTTCTACACCGTGAGATTAACGACCGCGCGCAACGCGGCTCTCGCCGAGGCCGCGCGAACGCAGCGCATCCAGCGCTTCATGACCAATCTTTTCCAGGGCGGCGATCCATCGGCTGGCCCCGCAGATGATCTGCGCGTCGTGACGCTTCTCGATCGCGGCGTCAAGGAAGCGCGCAGCCTCGATGCAGAACCGGCCGTCCAGGCGGAGATGTACGACACACTTGGCGGCATTTACCAAAAGTTAGGCAAGTTCGATCAGGCCGATTCACTGCTCCAGTCCGCCGTCGCCACACGCAAATCGCTCTCCGGCCCGGATAGCCCCGAAACCGCCAAGAGCATTCTCGCCCTCGGATCGCTGCGCGACGCGCAGGCGAAATACGATGAAGCCGAGAAATTAATCCGCCAGGCGCTCGATATAAACACGCGCCGCTTGCCGCGCAACGATCCCGCAATCGCCAAATCGCAGCTCGCGCTCGGAAAACTCCTCGAAGACCGCGGCGCGTACACCCAATCCATCGCTATCCTCGAGCAGACCGCGCAACTTTACTCGAGGCCAGGCTCGTCGCCCGCCGACCTCGCGGACACCCTGCACGAGCTCGCCAATTCAAATTATTACGCGGGCCACTACGAGGTTTCCGACGCTCTCAATCAACGCGTGCTGTTGATGTACAAAGAAATTTACGGCGACCGTCACCCGCGCGTCGCCGATATATTGATCAATCTCGGCGCCGTCCGCTTCGACCTCGGCCACTATCCCGAAGCCGAGCGATACGACCGGCAGGCACTCGATATCGTCCAGGCTTGGTATGGGAAGGACAACACGGATACAGCGGCGGATTTGACCATCCTCGCGCGCGCACTGGTCTTCGAGAATCGCTTCGATGAGGCCACGAGCCTGCTCCAGCAATCGCTCGAGATCAAGGAGCGCAAGTTTGGAAAAGTCCATCCCAGCGTCGCATCCACTCTCAACGAGCTAGGAAATGTGGCGAGCAAACAAGGCAAGTACGATGATGCCGAACGATACTTCACGCGCATGGCCGACATTTATCGCCAGACTTATCCAGACGGCCACTACCTCATCGGCATCGCCCTATCCAATCTAGCCAGCGTCTACACCGCGCTCGAGGAATGGTCCCGCGCCGAACCGCTCTATCGCGAAGCCATTCGGATTTACGCCGAGAAACAAGGACCAACGCATGTCAACGTCGGCATCGCGCGAATTAAACTCGGGAGAACGCTGCTTCGCCAGCAGCGCTACGCCGAAGCTGAGGCCGAAACCCGCGCCGGCTACGACATCCTGATCGCTCAGATGGACCCGAAAGTGAGCTGGCTAATAAACGCGCGCAAAGATCTGGTGGAAGAATACGACGCGCTGAAACAGCCCGGCCAGGCAGCAAAATTCCGCGCCGAGATCGAGGCGACAGAGGCAAAATCTCCCCAAGTTTCCGCCAAAAAGTAGAGTCCGCGTTGGAATTTCCAATTTCTCCCGCGTTCATTTAGCGCGCACGGCTAGTATTCAGCTTCAAGAGCGAGTATGCTCAGTGAAGTCTCACGCGCATCTTTCCGTTGCGCCCATCGGCCACGGTACGGCGCGACGTCAGACGGCTTCTGCTCCCCGAGAAGCGAATGGCGAATAAATCCACGCGTCTCCCCCGACTGAGACCTTCGGGAGTTTCTCACGCGCCTTAGTCCGCCAGCTTCCCGGCCGTGACGCAGCTGGGGCGCTACCCCATTGTTCGAAATCTATTAGGTTTCCCAGATGTTTTGCTACGCGTGGAGCAGTAAGTGACGTGGAGAGGGCAAGAAGTGCAACCAGAATATTGTGATTGAAATAATTGGAGGGAGTACAAAATGAGCGAACGTAAATTGATAACACCAGAGCAAATTGAGAAACGCGCTTACGAACTATACGTCGAGCGCGGGAGCCAAGACGGTCACGATTTAGAAAATTGGCTCGACGCAGAGCGCCAATTGACAGAATCGTCCGAAAAATCCTCGCCGGAACAATCCACTTCCGCTGCGCCCAAGACTTGGGCCGCCGCTGCAGGCTATGAACCGGCGCCTGCAAAACCTGCTGGTGATGCCAAGCAAGCACCCGCAAGTAAACCGATAAATACTCGACGCTAAGTTTGGCGCAATCGAATACGTTTACAGAGGGGCCCCGCGTTCGGCGGGGCCCTTTTTTCTTGTTACCTGGACGACCGAAATAAATCGGGGCCGAAGCGCCCTCGCGCCTCGGCCCCTGATTCACAAATCCGCAGCCGTTACCTAGTCAAGCGCCGCGCAAACCGACTTCACTTCCGTGTAGTTCTCAAGCACTTCGTGTCCCATTTCACGGCCCCATCCGGACTGCTTATATCCGCCGAACGGTAGAGCCGGATCGAAAATGTTGTAGCAGTTGATCCAAACGGTGCCCGCGCGAAGTTTGGCCGCGATCGAGTGGGCCTTCTTGATATCACTCGTCCACACGCCCGCCGCCAATCCGTAAATCGTGTCGTTCGCACGCGCCACGATCTCACTTGGATCGCTGAACGGAATCGCCGTAACGACTGGTCCGAAAATCTCCTCCTGCACGACTTTCATCTTGTCGTTGGTATTCACGAGGACTGTCGGCTTCACGAAGTAACCCTTGTTCCCGTGCCGCGCTCCTCCCGTCACCGCTTTCGCGCCTTCGCTGATCCCCGATTCCATATAGCCGCACACTTTATTCATCTGTTCCTCGGAAACCAGAGGACCCATATCGCTGTCCGGTTCGAATCCAGCTTTTACCTGGATCTTTTCCGCAATTTGCGAGACGCCATCAACAACCTTGTCGAAAATTTTCTTTTCAACGAAGAGCCGCGAACCCGCGCAGCAACACTGCCCGTGATTGAAGAATATCGCGCTAGCCGCACCCGGAATCGTGGAATCAAGATCAGCATCATCGAGCACGATGTTAGGCGACTTCCCGCCCAGTTCGAGCGACACCTTCTTCAAATTGCCCGCCGCAGCCTGAAGAATCAGTTTGCCCACCTCAGTGGAACCGGTGAACGCGATCTTATCCACATCCGGATGCGCCGAAAGCGCCGCTCCTGCAGTCTCGCCGTAACCCGGAACGATATTGACCACGCCATCCGGGAACCCAGCTTCCTGAATTAGCTCCGCAAGGCGAAGCGCCGATAGCGGAGTCTGCTCGGCTGGCTTCAGAATGACCGTGCATCCCGCAGCAAGCGCCGGCCCCAGCTTCCAGGCCGCCATCAGCAACGGGAAATTCCACGGAATAATCTGGCCAACCACTCCAATCGGTTCGCGCAGTGTGTAAGCAAGAAATTTCGACCGCTCCCGGAGGATGAGCGGAATCGTATTGCCTTCGATTTTCGTCGCCCATCCCGCGTAATAGCGCATGTGCTCGACCGTCAGCGGCACGTCCGCAACACGCGAAATCCTCAACGGCTTGCCGTTATCAAGCGATTCGAGCTGTGCGAATTCTTCCTGATATTTCTCGATCAAGTCCGCCAGCTTCCAAATCAATTTGCCGCGCTGGGCGGTTGGCATTTTCGACCACGCGCCGGTGTCAAAAGCCGCGCGCGCAGCCTTCACTGCACGATTGATGTCTTCGCGATCCCCTTCAGCGACATTCGCGAGCACTTCGCCCGTCGCCGGGTTAAAAGTTGGAAAAGTCTTGCCGGAAGCGGCGTCGACAAACTTTCCGTTGATAAATAACTTTCGCTTTGCACCCACAAACTTGGATACATTCGGGTCCATCGTTGGTGTCGAAACTGCAGTTGCCATATTTAATGCTCCTTTTCGTATCGATTCTTTTGCTTCTCTTGCTGAGATTTCCGGCAGACTTCACCGAATCCTGAAACAACCTCAAATTCAAATCGGGTATGGCGTCGGTGTTCGTCGCAGCGTCATCCAACGCAGTTCGCTGAATTCGTCGAGGGCAGCTTTGCCGCCGAATCTTCCCCAGCCGCTGTCTTTCACGCCTCCAAATGGCATCTGCGGCTCATCGTGTACCGTCGCTCCGTTGATGTGGCAAATGCCGGTTTCGAGCCGTTCGGCAAGTCGCATGGCCTTATTGATATCACGGCTGAATATCGCGCTCGAAAGTCCGTACTCCGTATCGTTGGCGATTCGCAGCGCATCCTCTGCGTCTTTCGCCACCACCACCGATACCACCGGCCCGAAGGACTCCTCATGATAGATGCGCATCGTTGGCAATACGTTATGCACCACAGTGGGGCTGTAACACGAACCCTGCGAGCGCCCGCCGCTCAAAACCTTGGCGCCTTTTGCCGTCGCGTCGTCCACAAGCCCTTGCACACGCTCAACTGCGCCACCATGAATCATACTGCCGATCTGCGTTTCCGGCTGCATCGGATCGCCCACCCTAAGCGCCTTCGCTTTCGCCGCCAGTTTCTGCGCGAATTCCTCGGCGACAGCCTGCTCAACCACAATCCTCTCCGTAGACATGCAAATCTGTCCCTGGTTCATGAAAGCGCCGAAACTCGCGGCTGCGACAGCCGCATCAATGTCGGCATCTTCGAGAACGATCATCGGCGCCTTGCCTCCAAGCTCAAGCAGCGCGCGCTTCAGATATCGCCCCGCCTTTTCGGCAATAATCCTCCCGACTTTAGTTGAGCCGGTAAAGCTGATACGCCGCACTTTCGGATGCGCGATCAATTCATCCACCACCTCGGCAGCATCTGCCGGCGCGTTGGTGATCACGCTGATCACGCCCTTCGGGAATCCCGCCTCTTCGAGCGTTTTCGCAATTGCCAAATGCGTCCCAGGTGATTCTTCCGAAGCCTTTAGAACCACCGTGTTGCCATAAGCCAGCGGCAGCGCAATCGCGCGCACTCCCAGAATCATGGGCGCATTCCACGGCGCAATCCCCACCACCACGCCGACTGGCTGACGCGTCGCCATCGCCACCGTGTCCGGCAAATCCGAAGGAATAATCTCGCCGATCAATCCGTATGCTTGTGCCGCGGCCTCGCGCAGCATCCCTGACGCAAATATGCAGTTGAACATCCCCCAACCGAATGTCCCGCCCGTCTCTTCCGCCAGCACCTTCGCAATTTCCAGTTGGCGCGCGTCCAGCACCTCGGCCGCTTTAAGCAGCAAACCGCGCCGAACTCCGGGCTGCGTCGCGCTCCACGCGGGAAACGCAGCCGCGGCGGCATCGATCGCCCGGCGAGCATCCTCGCGCTTCCCCGCCGCGACGCGCGATATCGTTTCGCCCGTGTACGGATTCTTCTTTTCAAATGTGCCGCCACTCGCGGCGCCTACCCATTCGCCCCCAATAAACATCCGTTCGTTCCGCACCTTGTCTCCATTCGGTCCCGTCTCCGGCCGGAGCACCGTTCTTTTTGCTTCCACTCGCTCAAGCGATTCCATAAGCAACCTCGCTTTTTCATTTCACCCTGTTGTGCCAAATTGCTGCCTGAAATTCCCTCGGCATCGGACGGGACTCCGCGCACAATGCGCTCACGCGGAGTAATTCCCTGCCAGAACAAAATTGAGCGGAGGCCATTTCAAGACGTTGCATTTGAATGATCCCCCTCGTGCGAGGACGGTCGCGGACGCAACGAGAGACAGTCAAACCTGATTCGATCTCGAGAGAGCTTAGGTTTTAATACGATTGATATGAGCATGTCAAATGCGTGTACTCGCCGATCTATCGAGCGCGCGTGAGGGGTCCGGGAATCGAACCCGCGATTAAGAGCAAATTTGCCGAATAAAGCGTATCGATAATTCTCGGATTGCGACGCATCTGGGCCGCAACTATAGCCCCTAATTCTGGCGCATCCACGCGCGGAAAGTGGTTTCTCCTTTTCAGAGAACTTGTCGAACCTCTCGCCGCTAGGCACCGGCCCTCCACAGCCGCAGATGTCGCTAAATAACTGAATAAAGCTCATTTACAAATTGGCGGAGGCCCGTTTCGTTTGGGGGCAAGTTTGCAAAGTCTTGCATACCGAGGCACGACGCCTCAAAGGAGAAACAAAAATGAATCTCAAAAAGATACTCTTCGTCGCGATTCTCGGCATCGTAGCTTTCCCCGCAATCGCCGGCGCCAAACCGGTTCCCGGACGCCACACCGTCAAGCCGGCCATGAAGGCTCATTTCGCGAAGCTCCGTTTCACCCAGCGAGGTTTCTAAACGCACGAGTCGCCGCACTTATTTGGAAAAACGATTTCCGCCACTGTTGCGCAACGAGGCAAAACGCCTCAAGGAGAATAAAATGAACGTCAAAAAATTGGTCTTCATCGTGATGCTCGGCATTTTTACTCTTCCCACAGTCGCCAGCGCCAAGCCATCACACCGTCGCCACACGCAGGCCAGGAAAATGCATTTGGCGAAGTTTCGCATCAAGCGATAGCCGGCAACAAACGATCCGCCGCGCTTAAGAACGATCCTGCTGCCGATCGCGTGCGTGGCGTTTGTCCCGTACCGCTGGCTCTTCGGCCTGATTTAACCTGCGTCACGCCTCTTAGGCGCACAGGCCAAACTGCGAACCACAGCCTTCGCAGATATTCAGTCCCGCATTCAGTTCCGGGCATTCAGTTCCGGGCATTCAATTTCGCGCGTTCACAATTCGCCGCCTGGAGCGTCGCCGTCACGAGCGAGCGTCAAACTGCTTGCCTCTTCGTAAAACCCGTCGCTCACATTTCGAATCCAACCCCGGGTAACTGAATTGAAATTCCAGCCGCTCGACTTTGCAAGAGAACGCAATGCATTTGTCATACTTGATCGCGATGAGCGCACGCAGAAGCCGGACGACGCTTTCCATTCTCGGAGCGATCGTTCTCATTTCAGCTTTTCTCGCCCCATGCGCTATGGCTCAGCAGCAGCCACAGCCGCCGCCCACCCAACCGCAAACGGCGCCTTCCACTGACGCGAAACAACAGCCGCCCCCAGCGGACAACAAAGTTGGCAACGGCCAGAGTGAAAACGGCAAATCCCCGAACCAGCAAAACGGAACATCGAACGACCGCCTGTTCTGGACTCTACCGAATTTTCTGACCATCGAAAGTATTGGAAAAGTTCCGCCTCTCACCACCGGTCAGGAATTCAGAGTCGTCACCCGCGAGTCATTCGATGTCACCGTGTTCCCATACGTCGCGTTCGTCGCCGCATTGAGCCAGGCTGACAAGAACGATAAGAGCTACGGCCAGGGCTGGGGCGCGTACGGCAAACGCGTGGCGTCAGCCTTCGGCGACACTACGATTGAGAATTACATGACCGGAGCAATCTTCCCTTCTCTATTGCACGAGGATCCTCGCTACTACCAGATGGGCAAGGGAGGTTTTTGGCGTCGCGCCGAATATTCGGCAAGCCGCATTGTCGTGACCCGCACAAACGACGGACAAAACCGTTTCAACTACTCTGAAATAGTTGGCGCCGCCGTGGCTGCCGGCGTGGGAAACACCTATCACGCAAACTCCGATCGCACCGTGTCAAACACTCTGAGCGTCTGGGGCCAACAAGTAGCCTGGGACACATTCACAATCGAGATGAAAGAATTCTGGCCCGACATTCGCCGCTCCGTCGCCAAACACAAAAACAAAGACCAACAGCCGTAATCCGCGGATCCAGCCGCGGTCCGCTTTCGCGATGCGCGTTTCGAAACGTGCTTCGCACGTTTGATGGTTCACCCGGGTCGGCTAGCTCGTTCGCGATCCGTGATGGACCACCACGACTCCCGAGTCAGTCGTAGCGCCGGCATCTTGCCGGCGTTTTTCGTTCACCATCACCGAGAATAAAATTGTCAGTCCGGCTTCGACGTATTGAATGCGACTCTGAAAATCAGTGCGAAGAGGATGCGGCGGATTCCGGCGGAAGGTGTTCTTCGAGGTAGCGAGCGAGCAGAGAAAACACGTGATAGTGCGTTCCTTCGCCCTCAGAGAGCGAATGTGTACGACCCGGATATTCCATGAAATCGAAGGGCTTCCCGAGTTCAACGAGCCGGTTGATCAGCAGCTCTGTACCCTGATAGTGGACATTATCGTCGTCGGGACTGTGGACGATTAGCAAATTGCCGCGAAGCCCTTCCGCAAAGTTGATCGCCGATCCGGATTGGTAGCCGCTCGCATTGTCCTTCGGCAAACCCATATAGCGCTCCTGGTAGATCGTGTCGTAGAGACGCTGGTCGGCCACGGGAGCGACGCTCATTCCCACTTTGTACAAATCGGGCGAGCGAAACATCAGATTCAGAGTATTCGAGCCGCCGCCGCTCCATCCCCAAACCGCGACGCGCGATGAATCGAGAAAGGGATACCTGCGCTCGAGTTCCACAAGTGCGGCAGCCTGCTCTTTCGACGAAAGCACGCCCACCGAGCCGTAAATAATTTTTCTCCACTCGCGGCCACGCGGCGCCGGAGTGCCGCGATTATCCACGCTCACCACCACGTAACCTTCCTTCGCGATGTAACGATGAAAAAGCTCTTGCTCGCCGCCCCAGTGATCCACCACCGTTTGCGCGGCCGGCTCCCCATACACAAAAACTAGCACCGGATATTTTTTCGTGGCGTCGAAATTTTCCGGCTTGATCATCCAGCCATCGAGTACGGCGTCTCCGGCGTCAACCTTCAAAAATTCCGTAGGCTGCGTGAACGTCGCTTTCAGTTTCGCTCGCAGCGCAGCGTTATCTTCGAGCGTTCGCTCGAGATGCAGATCGGGAAAGCGAACGAGTTCGACGACCGGCGGCGTGTCAATTGTCGAATAGATGTGCAACGCCCAATGAAGGTCCGGCGAAACGTTATACGCGTGCCAACCCGGCTGATCCGCCGGCGTCAGGCGTTCGGGGGTTCCGGTGCCATCGAGGCGGCTGCGATAAAGATAGCGTTGCGTGGCATTATCCGGCGAAGCGATGTAGTAGAGCCACTCTTCGTTCACGTTTTTCGAATCTTTGCTCGAATCCTTGGTCGATTCGACGCGCACCACCGACTCAACATCAAACGCTCCCGGCGTCGCGAGATGTATCTGCTTCCCATCGCGCGAAATTGTGTAAACGTGGCGCCAGCCATCGCGCTGGCTCAACCAAAGAAAATCCCTGCCGTCGTGCAGCCATTCGAGCTCATTCACCACATCAACCCAAGCTGCGTCGTGCTCGCTGGTAACAATCGTCGCGGCGGCGGAATTCGCATCCGCAAGCATGACGTCGTTCGTGTCCTGCCTGCGATTCAAGTGCTGGATTACCAGCGATTCGGAATTTCCCGCCCATTCCATGCGCGCGATGTAACTGCTTTCGGGATCGCCGGTCACTTGCATCCATCGCGTTTTGCCGCCTGTCGCGCGCACCACTCCGATGCGCACTAGCGAATTCGGCGTACCCGGCTGCGGATAAGGAATTTCATTCACCAGCGGATACACCCCGAATTGCGGGTAAGGAATGTGCGTGACGACGTCGTACGGCGCCCCCACGTTGTAGATGAGCGCGAAATTTCGCACCGTGCTGGTGTTGAATTGCCAATATGCGATTCTCTTTCCGTCGGGACTCCAGCGAAACGCATCGCGGATGTCCAGTTCCTCCTCGTACACCCAGTCGGACGTGCCGTTGATGATTGTATCCGAGCCATCGCGCGTGATCGGCGTGATCGCGCCGCTTCCCACGTCCTCCACGTAAATGTTGTTCGCGCGAACGTAACCGACTTTGTTTCCATCCGGAGAAAATTTCGCGAACATCAGAGTCGAGGCCGCGGCGCCGCCGCCGAGCTTCCGAAGATTTTTTGTCGAGCGATCGAAAATCCAGTAATCGCCGCGCGTGTTTCGCCGCCACACGCGCCGCGAATTCGTGAAAACAAGAAGGCGCTTGAGATCCGCGGACCACTCGTAATCGTCAATAGTCAGCGGCTCTTTCGCGCCGCTCGGCGTGAGATCGGATGCGGACACGAGCATTTCGCTGCGCCCCGTGGCCGTGTCGTAGCGAACGAGATCCCGCGCGCCCTTCGCGATCGGCGACGCCTCGACGGTTGTATACGCTTCGCCGCCGTTCAACCAACGTGCCGGGCCGAAAAACTTTGCAGAAAATTCATGCTTCAGAAATGCGCGGCGCAGAAAATCTTTGTTATCTGGTGACTCCTGCGATTTTGCCGTGGCCGCGGTGAGAAGGACGCCGACAAAAATCGCCGCGCAGGCGACCGCGCTGAAAAAAATCCGGCATGACTTCCTCGGATGCTGGCAGGCGTGAATTCGCTCGGTCAATGCGTCGCGGATTGTATACCCGAGGTCAATTTTTGCGACATCGGCCCGCGAAAAACTTGTATCAAAATGATACAATTTTGCAGCGCGCGCCGTGGTAAGTTTCATTGTGCAACTTTCTCCATCGTGCATTTGAATTGGTATCTTTTTTTAATTCATCAAGTTACAAGTACTCTTTACTGTTTGACTACACTTCTATTATGCCCAAAGCCCGACCGTACTAGCAGTGTTAGACTCACTTGCGATTTGGCCCGTTATCCTAGATGACTGGCGGGATAAGTTGTCCTTCAAAAATATCCGAAGCTGCAGGTGGGGAGTTTTATCGCTCTCGTTTTAGCTGATTCTGTACGAAGTTTCACTTAAAAATGGAGGGAAAGATGAAGAAAGTGTTGGGGGGCCTCGGGCTATTGAGCCTTTTGGCCATTTCGGTTCTGGCGGTTCCGAGTTATGCCGGCAATACCGTGCCACCGAAGAGAGTCGCGACGGTGCCACGATACAATGTCAGCAAAGAAGTCACATTGGAAGGCACCATTCGGAGCGTGGTGAGCAAACCCACTGTTGGTATGGCGCTCGGCACGCACCTGATGCTCGCAACGTCCAAAGGGCCGGTGGATGCACATATCGGCGATTTTGTTTTCAAGGGTTCTCATCCTTTGTCCGTGGCCGCAGGCCAGTCGGTGAAAGTGACTGGCGCGATGACCACCATCAAGAACAAAGAAATCTTCCTGGTCCGGACTATTGATACGGGCGGCCACCTGACCACCGTTCGGACCGAACGCGGCTTCCTAATTGTGCCGGGCGTCAAGGGCCGCATCGCTCAGACTTCCGAAAAGGAAGGACAGCGATGAACCGCAAAGCCCTCCTAATTACACTTGCGTGCACGGTAGCGACGTTCCTGTCCGCGTGCGGCGGCGGTGGTGGTGGCCATACGACCCCGCCAGCGACGCCGACAATCTCGATCACCACCGCGCCCGCGGCCATGCTGGAAATCAACGGCACCACGACGGCAGCAGCGACGGTTGCGAACGACAGCACCAATGCAGGCGTGGACTGGACGTGCACTCCGACTGGTACGTGCGGCAGCTTCAATCCCACCCACACAGCCAGCGGTGCTTCGACCACTTATACTGCGCCTGCGACAGCGGGAGCGGTCACGATCACGGCTGATGCGACTGCAATGTCCTCAGTCACAGCGAACGCAACCGTGACGGTGAACCCGATTGCCACCGCGTCCAGCTTGACGGGAACCTATACTTTTTACGCCAACGGTTGGGATTCCGGAGTGGCTCCGATTAGCGTGACAGGCAGCGTTACTCTCGACGGCATGGGTAACATCACTGGCGGCGAGCAAGACTATTTCGATCTGACCTCGGGATCGATCTTCACGGCTGACCCGATCACGGCGGCGACTGGCGCAGTCACAATTGGCGATGACGGACGTGGAAGCATCACGATCACGCCTACATCCGCTCCTGCTGAAACATTGAGCTTCACCGTTGTCAACAATAACCACGCACTGATTATCGAATTTGACGCCAACGCCACCACCGCTGGCTCACTCGATCTTCAGACTGCCCCAACTTCAGTGCCGAGCGGCGGAAACGCGTTCGCGCTGCACGATGCAGCTGACGCTTTTGTGTTTGGCGGCGTCGTGACTTCGGACAACACGTCAACCTTTACGACTGGCGAAGGCGATGACGATCTCCAGGGAGCCCCGGACTTCGATTTCCTGGTCACCGGGAGTTTCACAGCACCTGACGCGTCCGGACGCGGAACCGTTACTTTCATCGATCCGAACTTTGCGAGCCCGTTTGCGTTCGCATATTACGTCGTAGGTCCGGAAGCTTTCCGGCTCATCGCGACGGATGGCGAGACGTTCTTGACCGGCTCCATGTACGGACAGGGCACGACGGCCGGATCTTTCGCTGCAGCGTCACTCGGCACTTCGGTCTTCGGTCAGAATGGTGATGAGGGCTTCGGCCTCGGGTTCTATGCCGCGGCAGGGCAATTCGCCACCGATCCGACGACTCTTACGTTTACGTCGGGAGTCACCGACATCAACGAGGCTGACGGCGTGCCCGTTCTTGCTGGCGCCCTGACGGGGGACACCTATACGGTGAACGCCGACGGCTACGGTTCGGTGCAACTGTTGGGTGGCACCACCGACACGCTCGCCAATTTCGGCTTCTACCTTGTTGACCCGACGTTGAACGTTATCGATCCAAATAACACGGCTGGAGCCGGCGGCGCAGTGATGCTCGACCTCGACACGAGTACGGTTGGTGTCGGCTTCGTTGTGCCTCAAGCCGCCAGCGCAACATTCGCGGGGAACTACGCGATCATCAAGGACGGTGCGTATAACACAGGCGCTGGAGGAGAGAACTTCGACCTCGTCGGCCAAGTCGTTTCCGACGGCGTGTCGATGATCACCGGTACTGTGGACTATAATGACATTTACGGCACCGGCCTGAACCCGAGTATAACTCTCAGCGGAACATACACGCTGGACACTACGAATCCGGGACGCTCAACATCTACGGTGACGATTGGCACCGCCACTCCTCTCGTAGACGCCATTTCGAGCTATACGGCAAGCAGTTCGCTCGTGGTGGACGTCAATATGGACTCGTCAGCTGCTGGCTTGGGCGTCGTCGGCCTGGGCACGCTTCAACAGCAACAGTAACCGTAACCATCGGGCGGTTGCGCGGGGCATGTAATTGGCCGCGCAGCCGCCCATTTTTTTCCTCGCACATTCACCTCGCGCGCTGCCGAACTCATTCCCATTCGTCTGATTATTCCAAAGTGTGCAGATCCACGCCGCGCGGGCCGGTGAGACGACTGCGCTGCGGGCAAGCGATTGGGTATAAAAACGCGTTCGGGGAGTCCTGTGTTTTGTGTCGCGATATGATGACCCCGATCCTTTGTTTTGTGGGAGTTAGTGAGAAATTATCTCGCGGGGTGTGTCTAGATATTTTTATCGGGGAGGTCATGCCCTGCACCTGATTTGCCCAGTCGCGACAGCGTTTGTCAGTCATAGCTCCGCGACCAACGTAATTGAATGCGACGGAGAGCGCAACCGTCGGAATTGTAAGGGTGCCAGTACGTTTTGCGGAAATACGTAGATGGACATTTGGGGCGCAACGCAGCTGCAACGAGAGGGATGATTTCGCGAGCGTGTAAAAAAAGGCGTCCGCCGCGCGTCGTACGATCGAAAAGCTATGCAAACCCGACGTCACTATCCTCCATTGACAGCTCGCACGTCTGGCAGCCGCCGTACCGCGGCGATGAAATTCGCCAGCAGAGGGGAGGTATTGTCCTTCCGCCACGCGAGCGCCAACGTCAGAGGCATGTTCAGATCCACTACGGGTAAGATGACAACTGATTCAGGGCATCGCCAGCGTGCCGTTGCAAGGACCCATCCCACGCCCATGCCGGTCGATACGAGGCTTAGGATAGTCGGCTCGTTGACTCCCTCCTGGACGATGCGGGGAGACTTCAAACCGCCGCGGTAACATTCGAGCATCATGCGGTCGTAGAACACCGGGTTTGCCCGCCTTGGAAACCAGATAAATGGCGCATCCGTGAGGTCCCGCAGGCGGAGTTTCTTGAGTCTCGTGAGCGGATGCGTCTTGGGAGCGGCCAGTTCGACATGTTGTTTGGCAACGAGCAGTTGGTCCAATTCCGGATCGGATTCGGGCATGAAATTGACGAACCCTGCATCCAAACGGCCGGACCTTATCGCCTCTAACTGTGACAGACTCGCCTCGGGTTGAAGTTGCAGTTCGGCGTCGGGTTGCTTCTCCCGGTATCGCCGGAAGGAATCGGGAACGACGCCGCGCCATGACGAATTCTCAGTGAAACCGACACGCAGTGTCCCCGAACGACCGATCGCGACTCTGCCGGCACGTACAGCCGCCTCACTTAGCTCCTGAAGAACACGGCGCGCATCCTCCAGGAATAGCTTGCCGGCTGCAGTCAACTTCACGCCGCGCGGGAGGCGTTCGAATAGTTTGAAGCCGAGTTCCTCCTCTAAATCCTGAATCTGGCGGGAAAGCGCGGGCTGAGCCACGCGCAGCCTGCGAGAGGCGCGCCCGTAATGCTGCTCCTCGCCAACCGCAACGAAATATCTCAAGTGCCGTAATTCCATTCCGATACTTTATCGCGATTGGTCTGATAGTAAAGATGTCTTGGACGTATCGGACAACCGTTGTCACATTCCTTCACGAAAGTGGAACACGGAAAGAAAAAACCGCGGGCCAACCGATTCGGGGAAAACGAGCAACTGCAAGGAGGCCACAGGTGAAGGAGCACGTCACCATCTCACCCGAAGAAGTTGCTGATCGGTTCGCGATCCGTGAACTCGTCGAGGCCTACTCGCACTGCGCCGATCGTCGCGATGCGAAAGGTCAGATGGCACTCTTTACCGTGGACACCCACTTCGTGGTGTATATGAACGCCAAGGATGCAAGGCCTTCACAGGAACTGCACTCGCGCGAGGCGCTCGCTCCTGTGTTCGCTGACCTGAACCAGTACGCCGCGACCATGCACTTCCTTGGACAGACGACGATCCTCACGCTTACCGGCGATCGAGGCACAGGGGAAACTTATTGCATGCCTCATCACCTCACGATCGCCGGCGAAAAATGGCGTCTGATGATCGCCGCTCTCCGCTATTTGGATACCTTCGTGAAGATGGACGGCGCGTGGCTGTTTGAGGAGCGCCGACTCTACGTCGACTGGATTGAGGAGCGGGCACTGTCATGACCGCGACTGGGCGATGGATTTAGATGAGGGCCATTGCAGCTCTTCGGGGACGATTATGAATGTTCCGACGGCGGGCCAAAAGCGCCTTGTAATGGTGGGCGCGACAGGGATGGTCGGCGGATACGCCTTGCGCTACGCGCTCGAGAACTCCGCCGTCGGAAGTGTGACGTCGATCGGGCGCAAGAAGGTTGGCATCTCGCACACGAAGCTGAAAGAGGTTGTCCATGAAGACTTCGCAGACTGTTCTACACTCGCGGAGACGCTCTCGGGCCAGGACGCAGCGGTCTTTTGCCTGGGAGTGTACACCGGAGCGGTGCCGGATGAGGAGCTCCGCACGATAACCGTGGACTGCACGGTCGAGTTCGCGCGCGTTCTCCGCGGCAGTAGCCCCGGCGCGGCGTTCTCATTCTTGAGCGGGAGCGGCGCGGACCCGACGGGACGAAGCCGGATGCCTTTCGCACGCTACAAGGGTGAGGCCGAGAACGCGCTACTCGCGGCGGGATTCCCTCACGTTTACCTCTTCCGGCCCGCGTACATCTACCCCGTGGAGCCGCGGAAGGAACCGAACTTCAGTTACCGCCTGTTGCGGGCGATCTATCCGGCGTTTCGGATGCTGTTTCCCAATCAGGTGATTCGGGCTGACGACTTGGCCCGGGCCATGGTGGATGTCGTAAGCGGAACGTGGCAGGGCGGAGGCCCGGTTTTCGAGAACCGTGATATCCGAGCCATGGTCGAATCACGCGACGAGCGCTAGAGGCCGCTCTGGGCCGATTGCACCGCGCAGCCGCCGGTCGTTAACGTGCCTGATGTTGTGCAGTGGCCGCTGGTACCGAGGGTCCCGCAATAAACCTGCGAAGTTCCTCCGAGGGAAGAGGTGTTGTCAATAATGATCCCACTAGGCCCCCCGGCCAATACCAAGCCGGCTGAGGGATTCGTGTTTGCGGCTATCGTGCTGGTCGAGGTCCAGGAAAAAATACAAGCATTACCATTAGCGCATCCGGTTGGAGCCGTTGAAAAATTGCTACTCCCCGCCACTCCTGTGAAAATACGATCGGTGCTCCCGTTAAGGATTTCGATGACGGGAGCTCCCGCCACAGCGGCATTCGTCATGGTGACTATAGACGTCGAGCACTGCAGAACCGAGCCACCGGTGGGAAGCCCGGTGCCACTTTGACAAGCCACACCGTTGAAACCGCTGGCGTTTACCGGAGTTTCCATTAACTTGGGATCATTTGCTCCCGTCGCACCGGTGGCGTAGATGTTACCCGTCCCCGACGTTTCGTAACTGTTGTCGAACGTGCCGATATAGAGCGTATTCGTGGTGCCCACTCCAAAAACAGATTCCGTAAAATCGGTGGTAGCCGTAAACGCTGCGGGAAGCTGGACGACACCGTTGCATATAGTCTTATTGCCGCTATTTAAGCTGGCGCAGGGGCTCGTGGAGGAATTTGTCGAGTTAAAATCCTGCGGTACGAATGCATAAATCTGGCCGGCGCTGAGGTCGACCAAGGGACTGTCCACTATGCCAGGGCTATTCGCCACCTGAACTGACTTGACTACAGTACCCGCGGCGTTTACTGAATACAGGAAACCGGAGGCATCTCCCGCATAAACATCTCCGGTCGTTTCGTCGTAGACCGGACTGGTAACTGCGGTGCTGCCGAGCGAAGCCCAAGGACTTCCGATCTCGGTGGGCGTGCCATTGAGGACCGGCTGGAACTTGTGCAGCCCGCCGCTGGCGTCGCCGACATATAAGGTGTCGTGAGAGTAGTCGTAATATGGCGACGAAAAGTTGTCGGCACGGGTACCGGATCCGGCGAAAGTCAGGGTGGTCATGCAGGGGATCGCGCAGCCTGAATAACTGCCCGCGCTGACTAAAGTTGGGGCGGCAGGGCTACCGGCATCTGCGCTGATAGCCAAGGCTTCGCCTGAGGCGCCTGTTGTGATGGTGGCATTTGCAACCAGTGTACCGGTGATGCCGGTGCCGGTAACAGTCGCGATGGTGTCGCCGGCCGGTATTCCCGTCCCGGTCATCACCGCTCCCACGTCCATACTTGTGAGGGTGCCAGTGGAAATGGTAAACCCATTGGTACCGCTAGTTACTTTTCCGGTTACGCTGCGGCCTGCGGGCGTGGCCGCCCATGACAGGAGAACCAGTTGCGCACTGCCGCTACTCGGGGTCTGAACGAAAAGCACTTGAGAACCCGTAAGGGAGAGCACAGGAGAGGTCTTGACCGCACCGCTAGTGTTGAACGCCCAATAGACCGAAGGCACTGATTGTAGGGTGGCCGGGCAACTGGAATATAGATTGTCGTAGGCGACGATGCTCGCTTGTGTTGTGGTGCCTAGCGCGCTGGTGTTGTAGACGACGAAATCGGGCGTGGCGGTGTTGCCGCAATTTGGAGTTGCGTTCGGAAAGAACGAAAACTTCGCCGGATAGTTCCCGGCCCCGACTGTAGCACTGGGGCCCAGGATCATGCTCCAGTCGTTCTTAATCGGCGGCGTGAGGCGTCCTACAATCCTCCGCCACTCTGGGGATACAGCGGCTTCGGCGGCAAGCTCTTCGACACGAGTTGCCTCTGTGGTTCGAAATTGTTCTTCAAGTCTGGCGACGCCTTCGGCGGCGGGTCCTTGCGCGGAGTGGCGCCGCTTCAACTGCTGAAGGATGTAGCGAGGATCGTTGACGATTGCGCGCCACTCGGAATAGGTGCCATTCTTGAGCGCGTCCGCCTCGGTTCCGGGATCGGAAAACACAACGTGGTGATGAGTCCAATCTTCAGGCACGCCGGTGATCCTTGCGTTCCCCACGGTGATCGACTGCGAGGCTTCCTGCCCGGACGTCGAAGCGGTAAAACCGGTCGACAGCAAGAAAAAAATGGCGGCAGAGAGGGAGAGCTTGTAAAACGAGCGCATCCAAGCACTCCTGGTTTGAGCTTTCATGGCCTGCTCCTTAAATATGTCCTCTGACGAGAGGAATTCTCTGTCCGCCCTACCGACGTAAACTGAGTCGCGCCGCGCGAGCCCGTTGGCTGGCTCACAACTGTCCTATAACGTACACGCCTCGAGGGGTTCCAGCACACAAATATTCTTTGGATGGTTCGAAGCGATACAAGTCCGTAACGCGCGTTCGTCCGGCACACCGCAGCGGTGGGATTGTCATTGCCCAAACTGCCGCACGAAAGCCCTTCAAAGCTCAGGACAGGTCGGTGCGACGATACAGGAGGCGGTGCGATTGCTGCTTTGCCCGGCATCCGATTAATCGCCGCGAAAACTGCCCCAAAATGGGGCATTGCGAAAACACGAATTACAGATTGCGGAACTACGTATAGCTTTAGTAGAATCCCGCGGGCCCCAGCTAACGAACGGTGACGAAAGATTGTTGCCAAGCCCGTTTCTTCGCATCCTAAAAGTTTTTGCGAAAAATAGCGCCCCCGCGTTTTTCGATTTCATCGAACAAGCACTACTTCGATTACCGCACTTCGCGTGCCCAGCAGCGGCGACGCGTTTTTGAGTTCATACTTAGTCGGAGATTTGCGCAACTCGCGCTTGGGAGCGATGCAAATGAATGGAAGAGTGGCACGGTTTAGCCGCGTTGGTGTGGGGTTGCTCGCGCTACTTGGTCTGGCCTTGGTCATGTCGGGCCAGGAAAAAAGCCCTGATAAGCGAGCGGGGCTGGTGACGGATTGGACGAGTCACCACCTTGTATTCTCTCCCGCATCGTCTCCCGAGGTGGCCAGAAAAGTTGCGCAAGACCCGCGCTATTGGCAGCAGTGGGCACGGCGCAATATGCATCCGGCGATTCAGGCTCCCAGTGGTTCTGCGCCGGAGTCGAGTGAGTTTGCAAGTTCAGAGCGCGTCGCCGCAGTCGCTGCCGCCAAAAAGACCAAGAATCAAATGTCAAAGGACTGGAGCCTGGAAATGGCGACGACCGCAGCGATGGGCGATCTCAATTTCCCGGCAAAGTATTCTTTTTCGACCAGCACGGCGAGCTGTACGGATTACGTGGTCTACAACACGGGCGTGGTACCCACAACAGCGGGTACGGCTGGGAAGTTCGTTGGGACTTTCAGCTCTGCCGGCGGAAGCAATTCCGGCTCGCTCGTAATTGCCAATGCTACCCTCGGCCATTCACTTACGTTTATCGCAGGCAGTGGAAGTGGCGGAACCTTCAATGATGATGTCACCAGTCACTCAACGGGTACCAATGAAGCTGATGATGCGAGTGATCTGAACACTGCCATAACCACTGCCGACAAGACCGCAGTCGGTGTGACGGTGAGCGTATCGAGCAACGTGATAACGATTACAGGCACGGCAGGCCAGGTCCTAACTTTCACCAACACGATAACCAACGTGACCAGCACGACAAACACGCCAGGCACAGCTCCCGCTCCGCAGGCCACTATTATTGGGTACGACAACCTGTACACAGGCGCGACGGGATCGGGGGGATGCGGCGGGAGTGCTAGCGCGCCGCCGGTGACAGTGGCGTTCGCCTACGACACGGGCGGGACCGTCACGACCTCGCCGAGTATCTCGCTCGACGGAACGCAGATTGTGTTTGTTCAAAACTCGACTGCCAACGCGGCGGAATTGGTGGTGCTGAAGCCTTCACTAACGTCGGGTGGAACATTTAGCGCTCCGGTAACATTGACGTCGCAAGCGAGCGCTGCCGCTTACCTCGGTTGTTCGGCACCGTGCATGTATGCCATTCCGTTCGCGCTCGATGCCGGTGGCGGGACTGAACCAACCGATGGCGCAACAGCGGCAGGCGCGTCATCTTCAGCGTGGTACGACTATGCGTTCGATGTGGCTTATGTGGGAGACGACCGGGGCTATGTCCACCAATTCACTAGCGTGTTCAATGGCGCCCCGGCGGAAGTGACGACGACGCCGTGGCCGGTGGCCATCACCGGGGAAACGAGCACGGGAAACACCTCGCCGCTGTCGAGCCCAATCTTCGACGAAGAGCACGGAACACTCTATGTCGGCGACGCCGGAGGGCGGGTTGATTGGATCAACGTGTCGACGGGTGCAGTCACAGCCTCAGGCAAGATTGAGAACGCCACTAACGGAGTTTACGATTCTCCGCTCGTGGATCCGTCGGCCAACGGTGGGACCGGGTGGGTGTATACCATGGTGAAGAATGACGGGACGAGCAACTGCAACGTTCTAGTATTTATCAGTGAGCCGTGTAGTGGGGTTATCCGAATGGCCGGCGAGTTCGCGGCGGGGGTAACGAACACAAGTGAGTCATCGACCGGATATTCCGATGCGACTTACGCGTATACCGGGACATTCGATAACGCGTATTACAGCACAGGAACGGGTCACATTATCGTTTGCGGAGGGGCCAACGTCTCCGGGTACCAGACCCTTTACGACATACCAGTCACCGGCACCACCATGTCCGCGTCCGCGAACGCAACGACGTTGGCGAATGGAACGGCAAACTGTTCCAGTGTGACGGATGGATACAACGGCGCGACCGACTATATCTACACAAGTGTTACGAACAACGCAAACGTCGGGAGTTGCACGTCAGGCGGTTGCGTGTTGGCGTACAGTGTGGCTAGCAGCGGGGCGATGACGAACACGGGATCGCTGGCGGCCTCGGGAGGCACGACCGGGATCATCATAGACAACTTCGCGACTTCAACGGGGGCTTCGCAGATTTATTACTCGCCGCTTACGACGGCAGCCTGTACGACAGGAAGCGGAGGGTGCGCGGTCCAGACTGCACAGGGGAGTCTGTAGTTCCCAATTTAATTTAGGACAGTAGGGAGATTTAAGACGGGCCGCGCGAAGTGCGCGGCCCTTTGTTTTTCATCTGCGATCGCATCCAGCGGCAGTGCGACGTTGTCGCGCCGGGGACCCTTCGAAGCTCCCTTCGAGAGATCGGGGCAGGCAGGGCAGGCGTGAAGCTACAGCGACGGCACGTGGGTTGCAATATGAATTATGGCGCTGGGGGAATTTGCGCTGCGTCGCCGTGTAACCTATTGAAAACGGGCGGACTCGACGGGCGGCGCGGTGAATCCTGCTGCCATCCGTGCGAAAAGTCATGCGCAAAAGGGGAGTTATATGGTTAGCAACCCTTACCAAATAAGGCATTGATTGCGCTCGGATGTGAAGAGTAGAATTCTTGCAGTCCTCCGCAGCTGAAGCCGAAATGAGTGGTGGCGATAATTGTCGCCAAACTCGATTTCTTCATGTCCAAGGTGATAGAAAGCTCATGTCTCCGCTTTTTCTGAATGCAGTACTAAGAAATTACGCGGGATACTGCGCATAGGGCGTACGGCAATTGTAACGCGGGTTACGCGTCAGAGATTCCGCGTCACCGACGCGCTCGGGAGCGACCTAGATGAACGGAAGAATCGTACGGTTTAATCGCATTGGCGTGGGACTGCTCGCTGTGCTCGGTCTGGCCCTGGTCATGTCGGGCCAGGAAAAAAATCCCGAAAAGCGAGTGGGACTGGTGACGGATTGGACGACTCACCATCTTGTATTCTCCACGCCGTCATCTCCCGAGGTGGCCACAAAGGTTGCGCAGGACCCGCGCTATTGGCAGCAGTGGGCGAGGCGAAACGTGCACCCAGTCGCCGCTGCTCCTGATGTCGCGCCGGATGCTGCTGCTTCTGCGCCTGACGCAGTCGAGACGGAACGTTCTGAGGTCTTCGGTTTCGGCTCAGACAGGCTGGAAAAAAAGACAGGGATAAAAAAGGACTGGAGCCTGGAGATGGCGAGCACCGCCGCGATGGGCGATCTCAACTATCCAGCGAAATATTCGTTTTCGACGAGTTCGCCGAGCTGCACCGATTTCGTTGTCTTTAACACGGGCGTAGCCGGAAATGCCGGAACGGACGCGACTGGCACGGGCACGTTGTCGAGCACCGGCCCGACGAACACGCAGACGGCGACAATCACGAACAGTGTGAACGGCGGAACGGAAAAGGCGGAGGCATCCGCGCAGATTGCCGCGTCGGCTATGGGAACTTTTACAACGACGGGCCCACTTAGCGGCAGTGTAACGATTAACGACACAAGTAATGGCGGCACGTCGGCGACGATTACGGCGAGCCCGGGAACCGAAGCGACGGGAACGATTACCGTGTCCAGTGGCTATTGCATCGCGCCAGGCGCGGGCGTCACGATCGATGGCGTAAATGTCACGACAAGCGCGACGGGTGCGCACGATACGGTCACGATCGCTACGAATCCATCAGGCTGGAGTAATACACTCGGCCGTACGTTCCCAACTGTCACCGTTGCGGGCGTGACTTACTCGTTCGTCACATCTCTTACGGCAACGAATCAGGTTTTGATGTACACCGCGAGCGGCAGCGGCACCACCAACGAGGACAGGACAGCGGAGAACTTGCAGGCGACGATAAACGCCACATCGTCGCAGTGCTTTGCCTCGCCCTGCTTCTTTACGGGTCAGACCGCGAATACGACTGTGACAGCCAGCGGCGCGACCGGCGGCAGTAATTCTGTGACGGTGACGGACTTGTGCGCCGGCTCAGCTCTCTCGTTCACCGAGGCGGACAACGTGGGCGGGAACACTGGCGCGATTACGATCGGTTCGGCTACGTCGACGGCAGGCGTAAACGGCTCGAACGCCGCAAACAGCTTCGCTCTTGTAAATCCGGTTTCAACCACGGGAGTAGCGGCGAATATTGCCGCGGGTGTCAATGCCACCACGATTGGCGCCGGCGTCATCGCCTGCACGGGCGGCGCTGTTACGCCGGGCGGTACGTGCACGCCGAGCGGGTCGAGCAGTGTTGTGACGCTATCGTCAAAGTATGGGAACCCAGCATACGACTACGCAGTGGCGACAGACCCGACTGGCGGGGTAACCGGCCTTACAGTGACCAACATGACGGGCGCAGTGGTCGGCACTACTTCCGCGAGTTTATTTGCGGTTGACGGTGTTGCAGCGGATGACGCAACGGCATTGAAGAATGCGATCAACGACAACTCGACTATCGGGCTGCAGACGGCGACGGTGACCGGCGCGGCGGTAACAATCAAGGCGACGGCTATGCTGGGAGCGAACGGCAATAACATCACTCTCGCGAACACCTTGGGGTCAACCTTCGCCTGGTCAACTTCGACGACGAACCTCACCGGCGGCGTCAGCCTTCAGACCGGTGCGTGCACGGGGACCAATTGCCAGTGGTTTGCGGTTACGGACTCGAGTGGGAACACACTGGCCCTGAGCACAATCGCGGGGAACATGGTGACCGCGCTGACCACGAATGAAGCGGCGGCAGACGTGACGATCGGTGCACCTACCTGCTCTACGACGTGTACGTTTAGCGTGACGACGACGACCGGCGAGGCTGACTCAAGCATTACGGCCACGGAAACCATGACGAATTTTGTGTGGAGCGCGTTTACGGGCGGGACGTCGCCTTTGTCGAGCATCATCGCGTACGAGAATTTGTACCCCAGCTGCAATGGCGGGGTACCTACGACAGCCTGGGCCTATGGCACGGGCGGAACGGTGGCGACGTCGCCGGTGATTTCGCTCGACGGCACGCAGGTTGCGTTCGTGCAGAACTCGGGCGGCGCGGCGCAATTGGTGATCATCAAGCCACTGGTGACGTCAGGGGAAGCATTTAATAATCCCGGAGCGATCACATCTGAACCGACTGCTGCTGCTTACCGTAGTTGTGCATCGGACTGCATGTATATCATACCGTTTGCACAAGACGGCTCCGACCCCACTCTGCCGACCGACGGCCTTGCGCCGAACGGCAGCGGGGGCTCTTCCGTGTGGGAAGACTACGCGTTCGACGTGGCATATGTCGGGGACGATCAAGGCTACCTCCATTCGTTCTCGGGTGTGTTTACCGGGGCCCCGGCGGAAGTGACGAGCGGGAGTATCACGTGGCCGATCGCAGTCTGCCCGGCTACGTGCACCTTCGTTTCGGGGGAGAACGTCAATCCGCTGACAAGTCCGGTTTATGACGAATCGCGCGGAGTGGTCTACGTGGGCGACTTCGGCGGGCAATTGGATTGGGTCAACGTGTCGAGCAGCACGATCACTGCGAATTCCACCAGTTATCCTCCGGGCACCGTGACCACTTCCCAGGCATTCGGCTTTGGCGGCCAGGACATGTACGACGCACCGCTGGTGGATCCATCGGCCGGAACCAGTGGATTCTTGTACCAAATGGTGGCGAGCGACGCCACGTCGAATTGTGTCAGTAGCAACGCGTGCAGTGGCGTCTTCCAATTTCCAGGCGAGTTCGCCGCCACGAGCACCGGGACGGAGGAAGCGACTGGATACACCACCACCGCGCGTCCGGTGTACACCGGAAGTTTCGACAACGCGTACTACGGTGGGACGGCGGCGGGACATCTTTACGTATGCGGTGGATCGGCTGCCACCAGCGCTCACCCGACCCTGTATGCGATCACGTTCAGCTCGACGGCGCATACGATGATGTCGGCGGTCACGACCGGACCCGCGCTGAGTAGCGCCGGGGCGACTTGTTCGAGCATCACGGAGGCGTACAACCCCACGGGGACGCCGGCCGACTATATTTACACAAGCGTCGCGACGAGCGGCTCAACGACCGGTTGCACTGCGGGGAGCGGCTGCGTCGTGGCTTATAACGTGAATAACGTGCTTACCACTTCGTCAACAGGGGCAGGATTCCTTGCCACCGGCGGCACAAGCGGGATCAGCATCGACAACTTCGTGACCACCACGGGGGATTCGAATATCTATTATTCGCCGCTTACGACGGCCAATTGTACGACGCCGGCGGTTGCCGGAGGATGCGCGGTACAGGCTTCGCAAGGAGCCGGATTGTAGGTTGGCGTATTTCGCTGGGATTCGGATGGATTGAATTGCAAGGCGCGCGTGGCGAGTGAAAACTCGGCGTGCGAGTCAGGCAAGAAATTTAAAGTTGAAAAAGGGCCGCGCGAATCGCGCGGCCTTTTTTTTTGCGCTGGGTGCGCGGATTGCCGTCAATTGCGATGGTTCTCGGGAGCGGGAGAGCTTTGCGGTTTGACAGGGTTATTGGCGATGGTGGACCAGGTATAAGTAGCAAGCTTCTGCGTCCGTTTTATCATCGAAGCGAAAATTGACCTCGGGCTCGGAGATCGGCCCGCTCTTGCTCTGATTGGCGGGCGGCTGCGCCGGAGAGCGGGTGAAAGCGGAGCGGCCGGTCACGCGAACTCCCCAGCGTAATTTTTCCGAATCGAATTTCGGGGGGTCAACTTTGGCGATGTTGCCGAAGAGGACGGCGATCGTAGTCTTCGTCGTCTGCTGATTAGCGCTGTCGGAGTGATTCTGCCGGGTGATTTGGATGGAGACTCCGCGAGGAATTTCTGCAAACCGATAAGTATCTGTGAAAGCCGGATCAGTAATGATGAAATTAGAGTCCAGCCAAACGGGAGTCTTGCCGGAATCCGCCAAGATGGCGTGAATATCGCTGGCACTAACGAACGCTTTCTGGACCGCGTCCGTGGCCTCGTATATCGCAGTGTTGATTTCGTCGGCGGGAGGCGGATCCGGATGCCTAAGCAGGTTGTGCAGTTTGCTGTTTGTCTCGAAGGCCTTCGAAATTTTTACCATCGTGCCACGGAATTGGCCGGTTCGATCGGGAGACAGGGGTTTCGTGTTCGTAAATGCGTTGCCGAGATGGTTCCAAATCTGACTGAATACTATTTGATTGTTATCGGCCTGCCGCAATCCTCGCGAGACGGCAGGGCTGGGATGGAAGCGTGTGGGCGCGATGCAAATCGGTCCGAGCGAGTGGTCCCAAGAATCGTCGTGCTTCGTCAATCCAACTACTCTTTCATAGGCGCGCTGGAATTTTTGGATGCGTTCGACTTGGTTCTGGATATCAGAAGGCGATTTACCCCAGATGGCTCCGCGATAGCCCGGTTGACCCGGCAGAGTATAAGGAGATTTGAGGGCGGTGGCCGAGGCGTAGAACCAAATTTCCCAGCGGTCGCAGTTTGGCGATGGACGGTTAGGATCGAGCGGCTGCAGCGATCCGCTGACGAATGTGTACCTTTGTGTTTGCTGCGCGGAGGCCAGGCTGGCGAAGGCCAGGATGAAAAATAGCGTTGCGACGGTTTTTTTCATGTCGGGCGCGGAGGATCTTGATTGTTTGGTGATACCGCAGCGGGGAAGAAAAGGCAAGGCCGGGGTTGAAGCCCATTTTTTTTAGGGCGGAGCTTGTTTCGCTGGACTGAAGTCCAGCTCCCCCGGCTGAAGCATGGGGCTCCCTCCGAAAGGCATGTGAGTGCTCGCTCCGGGAGGCAGGCACGGGCTTCCTCCGAAAGGCGCGCGACGGGCTCCCTGCGAAACGCATGCGAGGGGCGCGCTCCGAGAGGCGCGTGAGGACTTGCTTGGGAAGGCAATGGGCCGTCGGTGTCGGGATTTATGCGCGAGGCGTCCGTTGAAATTGAAGCGGTGCGGGATCGACTTCGGCGTTTAGTCGCGCTGAAGAGTACGGATATTCGTTAGGTTGCTCCGCGAAGCCTGCTTTGACGGGATTCATCCAGAGATATTCAACTATTTCTGCGTATTCGATTGCGCTTCTGATTGTGTGCTCGTTGTATCCCTTCTGCCATACTTCACCATAAAAGTTCATCTCCTTCCTGGCCCGGTAGGAGAATCCTCCTTTGATGAACTGCATCACTTTCTCGAGCGACACTAGTGGAGCGGGTGTGAGGACGAGATGAATGTGATCTCGCATGAAGACGAATTCATGTATTCGGACTCTTCGTTTGGCTCGGTTTTCGCGAATCACATCCAGTAGAAGATCGCAGAGAGGATTGGATTGCAGGATCGATCTTCTCGCCCAGGTTGCTGACGAGATAACGAAAGTTCGAGTGTCTTGCGGGGCAAGTGACATATTTCGAGCAGAAGTTTATTTCACGCGATGTGGTGCGAGCATCCGGAATTGTACGGAGGAGGGCCGGGGCTGAAGCCCATTTTTCGACGGAGCTTCTTTCGCTGGACTGAAGTCCAGCTCCCCCTGCTGAAGCAGGGGGCTCACTCCGAAAGGCATGAGGGCTCACTCCGAAAAGACGCGCGACGGACGGGCACGCGCGCGACAGACGATTGAGCCCATTTTGATGGCGGAGCTTCTTTCGCTGGACTGAAGTCCAGCTCCCCCTGCTGAAGCAGGGGGCTCCCACCGAAAGGCAAGAGGGCTCACTCCGAAAAGACGCGCGACGGACCGAAGGCACGCAAGGTACGCAATTGGCTGCTTCGGCGACGCGGGGATGCATCTTCCTCGGAAATGTGTGCGGGAACGGTACAAAATAGCGAGGAAAAGTGGCGAGATAGGGGTTATTAGGTCAAAAAAGGCGTTGCGGGAGCGATAACGGGGATAGTAGAATTGGGTTAGTCCCCGGCCGGTGATTGGCAAGGATGACGAACGATTGCTGCCCAGCTCGACTTCGTCGTATCCGAAGTGAATTCGAAGTCCACTCTCTTGCAATTTTAAAGTGCTGTACTTAGAAGCAGGTATATATTAGGTCACCCCACTCGGGGCGGAGTGGAGAAGTAACGAAGTTCGGGGCCATACTCGAATAGAAAATCGCGCAATGGGCGCGCTTGGGAGCCATACTCATGAACGGAAAAATCGTCCGACTTAGCCGAATTGGTGTTGGCCTGCTGGCGGTGCTGGGACTGGCGTTGGTGATGTCTGGCCAGGAGCAGAGCCCAGAAAAGCATGTCGGCTTGGTGACGGACTGGTCGAGCCGCCACATCGCGTTCTCACCGCCGTCATCTCCACTGGTGGCCACACAAGTCGGGCAGGACCCGCGCTATTGGCAGCAGTGGGCACGCCGGAATATGCATCCGGTGCTTCCAGAGTCGAAGATTGATCCATTGGAGACGATGGAAGGGCGCGAAATGGATGGGCGCGAAGAGGAATCGACGGAGACGGATAGTGAATTTAGCCGCCCCTGGGGTTTCGGTCATGAGAAGAACGGGTTGAAGAAGGACTGGAGCGAGCAGATGGGGACGACCGCAGCGATGGGCGACCTCAACTATCCTGCGAAGTATTCGTTCTCAACGAGTTCGGCACTGTGCAGCGACTACGCCGTATATAACACGGGTGAACCGCCGAATGCGACGACCGGAGGAACGGCCGCGAGCGGATCGTTTACGATCGAGACTAATCCGGACGGCTGGGCGACGGGCACCGTCACGGTGACGGTCACTCAAGGCGCCACAACGCAGACGTACACGTTTGATTCTTCGACCACGAACACGGCAAACCAGGTTTTATACACGAGCACCAGCCAGGGGTCGGCGGCCACTGACGAGGACGACACAGCGGACAACCTGGAGGCTGCGATTGATAACAGTCAGGGCGATTGCGGTTACACGAACGGTGGGTTCAGCTTATACACAAACGATTGCTATGGCACCAACACCACGACAAACGCACTCGTGAGCGCGACGGTCACGGGCAACAAGGTCACGCTGACGGCTCTGACGGTTGGCACGGGCGGCAACACAATCACGATCTCGACGAACAACGACACCGACATCTATGTGAACGGCGTATCGCAGCTATCGTCGACGCTATCCGGCGGAGTGAATCCACCGGCGCAGGCCACGATTATTGCGTACACCAACTTGTACACAGGAACTCCAGTAGGTACAGGAGGAGCGGCACCGTGTGGCAGCTCCGCCGTTACCCCGACAGTGGCGTTCGCCTATAGCACGGGCGGAACTGTGACGACCTCGCCGGTGATTTCGCTTGACGGCACGCAGATTGCGTTCGTGCAGAACACCACAGCAAACGCGGCGCAGTTGGTGATGATCAAAGTATCTTTAAGTTCAGGCGGAACGGCCACCACCCCCGCGGCACTCAACACGGCATCGAGCGCCGCTAATTACCGGAGCGGTTGCACCGTGCCGTGCATGTATGCCATTACGTTCGCGCTCGATAACGGAACGAGCCAGGGATCCGATGGCCTGGCGGGGGCCGACGGCAGCGCAGGTTCGTCCGTGTGGGAAGACTATGCCTTCGACCACGCGTACGTCGGGGATGATAACGGCTACGTCCATCAGTTCACGGGCGTTTTCACCGGGAACCCGGCGGAAGTGACGACCACCCCGTGGCCGGTTCCGATAACCCCGGAGACTTCCACCACCAACATCACACCGTTGACGAGCCCCGTTTACGACGAATCACGCGGCCTACTTTACGTCGGCGACTCCGCCGGGCGGATGAATTACATTACCGTGTCGACGGGCGGTCTGACCTCATCAGCGCAACTCGGCTCGGGTGGCCTTGATCTTTATGACGCGCCACTGGTGGATCCATCGGCCGGGACGAATGGATATCTGTACCAGACCGTCGAGCGCTCCGTTACCGGAGGCACAGGCTGTACCGCTGGCACTAATAGTTGTCTCGCGCAATTGGCAGGCAAGTTCACCGGCGGCGCGACGCCGACCACGGTAGGGCTCGGGACCGTGGGCAGCAAGATTTATACGGGGACGTTCGACAACTTGTACTACACGGGATCGGCTACGGGGCACATCTACGTGTGCGGCGCGGCAGACCCGAACCTCTATGAGATACCGATTACGACCTCCACAAACGTAATGGGGACGGTTGTAACACTTACCAACGCGTTGACAACCGCGGCGGCAACGTGTTCGAGTGTGACGGAGGCGGACACGGGCACGGTGGACTATGTCTACGTAAGTGTGACGACGGCCGGCAATGTAAACGCGCAAATCGGTTGCCCCACGGGCGCGCGTGGATGCGTGATCGCGTTCAATACCACAGCGGCGCTGACTGCCGCTTCGATTTCGGCGGGGAGGGCGTATGTCCCCGGAGGGACGGGCGGGATCACCATTGATAACTTCGTGACCGGCGTGGGTGGCGAGGAAATATATTTCTCGCCGCTTGGCGGCGGCGGGGGTGGGGACAGTTGCGGGACATCCACTACGGTGGGATGCGCGGTGCAGGCGGCACAGGGGACCGGGCTGTAGGGCGGATTTGAAGGGCTGATGGCGCGGCGGGAAAGGCGTCACGTCTTGGCGCGACGTTGTCGCGCCGGGGACCCTTCGAGACTCCCTTCGAGACTCAGGGCAGGCAGGGCAGGCGTGAGCTACAGAGATATTGCGGACGTGATACAGGGCGAGAAATAACGTTGGCAGCGGCGGACTGCCGCGTGTAGAATTCAGGTAGCGATTTCAGGGGATGATTGGATTATGGATACGAAAAGCGCATCGGGCCGACAGGCGCGTTCCGCCGCGAAGAAGACCTACGAGAAGCCAGCGTTTCGCCACGAGCGGGTGTTTGAGACGACAGCAATGGCGTGCGGGAAGATCAGCGCGACGCAGCGCCAGTGCGGCATTCGAAAGTTTTCCTGAATCCGGGCGATAGCGCCGCGGAGACTGGCGTTCGAATTCTCCTGAAGTCTGGTGAATCGTTTTGGCCATCCACCCACCAAGCATTTTGAAACCGGGACAATCCAAGCAGGTTCGAAGCGAGGCGAATTGCGCGCGCGATGACGCTGCGCGCGAAGAAGCGGCGCGGGCGCGAGTGTCCGCGGCGAAGTGCGAGCTGGTGGCGGAAGTGGCGCGAGACTTTGGCGAAGTGCGGATGCGAGTGATGGGATTGAGCATGTTTCCCTGCCTGCTGCCGGGCGATATCGTGACGGTGGAGCGGCGGGCGATCGAGGAATTCCGGCCGGGAGAGATTGCGAAATATTTGCGGGACGGGCGGCTGATGGTGCACCGGGTGATCGAAATGCGCGACGGAAAACTGATTACGCGCGGCGATGTGGCGATGGAGAACGATCCGCCGGTTGGCGCAGAAGAAGTTGTGGGCAAGGTGGTTTCTGTGGATCGCGGCGGCGCGCGATTCGAGCCCAGCAGCGGGCGCGGCTGGCGCGAACGGGCGATGGCAAGAATGGCGCGGCATTCGCCGCTGGCTGCTCGATTCCTGCTCCTACTCCTCACGAACAACCGCCGGCCCACTCCCACGGAGCGAGCTGCGCTGTGCCAGAATTGACCGCGACGGCAGAGCATTTCAGCGTGCTGATTGAAATTGGCGGCGTGCCGGTGCGCGTGAACACAACGAATGCGGAATACCGGGGGATGCTGGAAGAGCGGTACGCCGGATTTACCGCGGCGGGCGGCGAGGCCGAGTACGAGTTCGAGGTGAATCTGAGCGAGGCGGGATTTCTCGATCCGGATGCGGATGTGCAGGTGACGCGCGAAGCAAATGTGTGGTCGTTGCGGCGCGGCGATTTTCTGGCGGAGTGGGAGCCGGAGCGGCGGCGCGGGCGGATCCGGCAGACGCCGAATCCTTACTCGATCGATTCCGTGCTGCGGATCATTCACACGCTGGTGCTGGCGCGCGAGGGCGGCTTTCTGGTGCATGCGGCGAGCGCGGTGAGGAACGGCAAGGCGTTTTTGTTTTCGGGAGTTTCGGGCGCGGGCAAGACTACGATTTCCAGACTCGCGCCGCCGGACGCGGCGGTGCTCACCGACGAAATTTCCTACGTGCGGAAGAGCGGCGAGGGCTACACTGCGTACGGGACGCCGTTCGCGGGGGAATTGGCGAGAGCCGGGGAGAATATTTCGGCGCCGCTGGCCGCGCTCTATTTGCTGCGGCAGGGGCCGGAGAACCGGATCGAACCGGTGAGCGCAGCGGAAGCGGTGCGGGCGCTGCTGGGGAATATTTTATTTTTTGCCGAGGATGCGGAACTGGTGCGAACGGTGTTTCAAGCGGCGTGCGAATTCGCGGCGAAAGTGCCGGTGCGGCGGCTGACGTTTCTGCCGAACAGCAGCGCATGGGACGAGATCGGATGAGCGGGAAACTCTACCTGGCGCGAAATAAGAGCGTGGCGGCGCGGCTGCTGGGCGACGAAATGATGCTGATGTCCGGGAAAGATTCGACGCTATTCAGCCTGAACCCGGTGGCGAGCATCATCTGGAACGCGGCTGACGGAGCGACGCCGCTCGATGAAATCGTGGCCAGCCGGATCTGCCCGGAGTTCGACATAGAGGCGGAAGAGGCACTACGCGACGCGGAAACCTTCGCGCGGGAGCTGGCCGGGCATGGTATATTGCAGGTATCCGACGAGCCGATAGCGCGCCCCGCCTCGACGCAGCAGGAGCCGAAATGAGCATGTTGATGTTGGATATGACGGATAAGGCGCTGAAGCTGCGCGTTCCGTTTACTGTTCAACTCGACCTCACCTACCGCTGCAACGAGCGGTGCGTGCACTGCTATCTCGACCACGACGACCACGGGGAGATGAACACCGCCGAAATCAAGAAGCTACTGAAAGAGCTGGCGGATGCGGGAGTGTTCATCCTGGTATTGAGCGGCGGCGAGATCATGCTGCGCAAGGACATTTTCGAGATTCTGGAATACGCGCGGGAGCTGACGTTCTGCATCAAGCTGAAGACGAACGCGATGCTGATCGGCGATCACGAAGCCGACCGAATCCGGGAGTTGGGCGTCGAATCCGTACAGGTGAGCATTTATTCGCACCGGGCGGAAGTGCACGATGCGATCACGAAAGTGCAGGGATCGCTGGAGCGATCGGTGAAGGCGATCCGATTCCTGAAATCGAAGGGGCTGAAGGTCATCATCGCCAACGTGCTGATGAAGCAGAGCGCGCAGGATTATCCGGGCGTGCAGGCGCTGGCGAAGGAGTTGGGCGTGGAGGCGACGCTCGACCCGACGGTGACGCCGATGATGGACGGAGACCGGGGAAATTTGGCGCTGAACATCGATGAAAATGCGCTGAGGGAAGTTTTTCGGGATACGGGGCTGGTGGCGGATGTGGATAAGTTTTGCGCGGTGCCGGAGAAGGCGGGCGACGACACGCTCGATTTTATTCCGTGCAGCGCGGGACACAGCGCCGCTTACGTGTCGCCTTACGGCGATGTATATCCGTGCGTGCAGTTCCCGCTACCGAGCGGCAATGTGCGGCAGAAGAAATTCATCGATATCTGGAATTACTCGGACGAATTGAACGAAGTGCGGTCGATCCGGGTGCGCGATCTGCCGAACTGTTCGGCGTGCGGAAATATTACGACGTGCACGCGCTGCCCGGGGCTTGCGTACATGGAAGGCAATATGCGCGGGCCTTCGACGCAGGACTGCGAGAAATCGTATGCGCGGACGGGCATTGAATCCGTGAACCTGCA